>Ga0265296_1000101_pt1 | contig 174903 bp, 187 predicted proteins | sample MunlanPumphouse1_FD_189073 | JGI IMG/M metagenome (GOLD analysis project Ga0265296, IMG submission 189073) | Groundwater microbial communities from a municipal landfill in Southern Ontario, Canada - Pumphouse #1 | ecosystem: Environmental > Aquatic > Deep subsurface > Groundwater | place...
CCGCGATGCCGTAGAGCGTACCCTTCAGATTGACGTCGATCATCTGGTCCCACTCGTCGGTGTTGACCTCGGCCATCGGACGGATCGGCATCAGCCCGGCGTTGTTGATCAGCACGTCGAGGCGGCCAAAGTCGGCAATGATTGAGGCGACGACGGACTGGACCGCCGATTTGTCGGTCACGTCCAGCGCGTAGCTACGTGCCGTTCCGCCAACTGCGGCGATGTCCGCGACGACCTCGTCGAGCCTGTCCTTGCGCCGCGCGGCGATGGCCACCTTGGCGCCGCGTTCCGCGAGAAGACGCGCAGTTTCCGCGCCGATGCCGCTGCTGCCGCCGGTTATGAGAACGACCTTGCCTTCGATACCCTTGGTCATGACTGTATTCCTTCAAGTCAGTTGTTGATTTTTCGCCGGATCGCGGCCCCGCGCGAGCCCGCCCGGCCTGATGGGGTCACCGCGAGCGCAACAGGACGGGAGCCGCGCCCACCTTGATGCGGAGCAGCTCGTAGGGCTTGCGGCGCAAGTCCCGCCCGCCGTGGAAGCCTGGCTGGCGGTGAAGCTGGTTGGCGGTGAAGTAGAGGTAGCCGTCGGTGCCGATCGACAGCGTGTCGGGCCAGCTGATGCGCGGGTTGCTGACCACCGTCGTCCAGCTGCCCTGGTCGAGCACGCGGATCGCGTTGTTCTCGTAATCGCCGGCGAACACGCGGCCCTTGTCATCCTCGGCTATCCCGTCCGAGGCGCCTTTGCGCCCCAGGCTGCGGACCGCGCGGCCCAATGCCTCCTCGGACACCGCGGGATCGCGCAGCATTGCCGTGGGCACCGCGTGCAGCGTGCGGCCCGACAGTGGACCGTAATACAGCAGGCTGCCGTCGGCGCTGAGCGCAATCGCGTCGCTTGCGATCGTGACCGGCGTCGCGGGGCCGTCAGCCGGGCGGTTCATGAGCACCGCGCCATCGACAACCGGGGTGAAGCCGGGCTCGGGGTTGGTCGTCGCATGGTTCGACAGGCGCCGGATCGCCCGCCCGCTTGCGATATCGACGACGATGATGCCGCCGATCCCCTCGTTGCTGCTGTCGGTGATGTAGGCGACGCCCTCGGCACCCTGACGCAGATCGAAGCGCACGTCGTTGAGGTAGGTCGTGGGCAGCACCACGCTGGGCGGCAGGACGATCGTCTTCACCACCCGGTCGGTCGCAAGGTCGATTGCCACCAGCTTTGCACCGCCGGCCTGTGGTTGAGAGAATTTGGGCGCCGCCGTGTCGAGCACCCAGAGGCGATTGGCGCCGTCGGCCACCACGCTCTGCACCGAGATGAAATGCCCAGCCGGGTCGGCCGGATCGGGCTGGTTGGTCGCGGCGTCGGGATAAGGCACCGCCTTGCCGTCGACCAGCTCGGCAACCGTGAACGGCGCGTTGTCGCCCCATTGCGGGAAGTTGACGAAGATGCGCCCGTTGGGGGCGACGGTCACGCCAGTCGGCATCGCGCCATCGAAGGTCGCGACCTGTTCGATCTGGGGCGCGGATGCACCCTCGCGGGTCGTCGAGCAGGCGGCAAGCGAGAGGGCAGCGCCAGCGGCAAGAAGCAGTTTGACGGAGGTTTTCATGGGGTCATTTCCTCGAGGATGCGGCCCGCTTCGTGGGGCTCGGACCGGAGATATTGCGGGGGCGCCTTGACCGATGCACCAAGCGCGGCGGCGGCGTGCCAGGGCCAACGCGGATCCCACAGCGCAGCGCGGGCTATCGCTATGGCGTCGGCATGCCCGTCTTCGAGGATGCGCTCCGCCTGGTGCGGATCGGTGATCATTCCGACCGCCACGACAGGCATGGCGACCGCGTCCTTGACCGTCCGCGCCAGCGGCACCTGATAGCCGGGACCGACAGGGATCTGCTGGCGCGGGTCGAGGCCGCCGCCGGAGACGTGGATTGCCGAACAACCGCGCCGCTCCAGCTCCTGTGCAAACAATGCGGTTTCCTCCGCTGTCCAGCCGCCTTCAACCCAGTCGGTCCCAGAAACGCGGACGGTCACCGGGCGGTCGGCCGGAAACGCTTCGCGCACGTCATCGAACACTTCGAGCGGGAACCGCATCCGGTTGTCGAGGCTGCCGCCGTATTCGTCGCCGCGCCGGTTGGAGATCGGCGAAAGAAACTCGTGGAGCAGATAGCCATGCGCGACGTGGATCTGGATGGCTTCGATGCCGAGCCTGCCGGCGCGCCGGGCGGCATCCGCGAACGCCTCCCGGATGCGGGCAAGCCCTGACTTGTCCAGTTCGACAGGGGGATTGTCGTCCGGAGCGAAGGGAATGGCGCTGGGTGCCACGGTCTGCCAGCCATTCTCCGCATCGGGGGCGATCTGCGTTCCGCCTTGCCACGGCTTGGCGCAGCTCGCCTTGCGGCCGGCATGGGCCAGCTGGATGATCAGCGGCATGTCCGACCAACGGCGCACACTTTCGAGCACGCTTCGCATCGCCGCTTCGGTACGGTCATCGTACAGGCCGACGTCACCGTAGGTGATGCGCCCTTCCGGGCTGACCGCGGTCGCCTCTATCGTCAGCGCGCCCGCGCCCGAGAGCGCCAACTGGCCGAGATGCATCTGGTGCCAGTCGGTCATCGTGCCGTCGACTGCCGAATACTGGCACATCGGCGCGATGACGATGCGGTTGGCGAGCCGCAGCCCGCCAACCTCAATCGGTTCGAACAATTTCGCCATCACCATTCGCCCGTGTTGGGCATGGAGGCCCAGGGTTCGGCCGGAGCCTTGTGTTCGCCCGTCTGCAGCAGTTCGATCGAGATCCCGTCCGGCGAGCGGACGAACGCCATGTATCCGTCACGCGGGGGGCGATTGATCGTCACGCCGCCCGCCTGCAGCCGCGCGCACGTTTCGTAGATGTCGTCGACCCCGTAGGCGAGATGGCCGAAGTTTCGGCCGCCCGTGTATTTCTCGGAAGCGCTGCCATCCTCGGGCGGCCAGTTGTACGTCAGCTCGACCTCGGCATCGCCCTGCTCGCCGTCGCCGCGGAAATCCTCGTCGGCGGCAAGGTAGATCAGCGTGTAACGCCCGGCCTGGTTCTCCATGCGCCGGGTCTCCCTGAGACCCAGCAGCGTGAAGAACCGGACCGCCGCCTCGGGATCGGCGACGCGCAGCATGGTGTGGAGATACCGCATGATCAGGCGTCCTTGTCCTTGAGGGCTTCCATCACGAGCTCCGCGGTGCGGGTTGCGCTGGCGGGGTTCTGGCCGGTCACAAGGTTGCCGTCGCGCAAAGCGAATGGGGCGAAATCGGGGCCGCTCTCGTGCTTGCCGCCAAGTTCCTTGAGGCGCGTTTCGAGCAGGAACGGCACGGCCTTGTCGAGGCCGACCGCGCGTTCCTCGCTGTCGGTGAAGCCCGCGACACGGCGGCCAGCCACGAGGGGCGTGCCATCGGCCTTCTTCGCCGAGACCAGCCCTGCCGGTCCATGGCAGACGGCGGCAACGATCTTGCCTTCGCGGTCGAAGCGTTCGACCAGGCGGGCCAGTTCGTCGCTGCCGGGGTAATCGAACATGGTGCCGTGGCCGCCGGGCAGGAACAGCGCGTCGTAGCCGGCGGGATCGATGCTTGTGAATACAGGGGTGCTGGTAACCTCGGCCTTCAGGGCCTCGTCCTTAAGATAGCGCTCGACCGAAGCGTCGTTCTCGCCGTCGGCGTTGACGCTGCGCTGGTCGACGGGGATGGCGCCGCCCTTGATCGAGGCCAGCGTCACCTCGGCGCCCGCATCGCGGAAGGCATAATACGGGGTGGTAAGTTCCTCGAGCCAGACACCCGTCGGTTCGGTGCCGGGAATCATTCGGTCGGCGGAGGTGGCCACCATGAGAATGCGGGTCATCGTCAATTGTCCTTCTCCATTGATGTCGGGGACACGAGCAAACGCAACCGGCGCAGCCGCACCCGCCACAAAGACAGCGGTGAGTGCTTTCAGCAGTTGGCGGCGATTTTGCATTCAATCGTTCCTTTCGGCGGCTTAGATACGCAGGGAACGGCATCATGAAATCCAGCGGGAATGGCGGACGGCCATAAATCCAGTTATGGAACCGGAATGTCCCTCCTGCAGTTGCGCACCTTCGTCGAAGTCTACCGCCGTCGTTCACTGAGCGAGGCGGCCCGGGCAATCGGCATCACCCAACCGGCGGCGTCGCAGCACATCGCATCGCTCGAGGCGCAACTGGGCCGTCCCTTGTTCGATCGCCATTCGCGCGGCGTCCGACCGACAGCGATCGCCGACGATCTCGCTGCTTCAATCGGAAGCAGCCTCGACACGGCGGAATCGGCACTGGCCAGCGCGCGGGCCCGTTCGTCCCGCATCTCGGGCACGGTCCACATCGCCGCGCCGTCGGACATGCTGGGCGAAATGATCACGCCCCGACTGGCTCCGCTGCTGGAAGCAGGGCTGGACCTGCGGCTGCATATCGGCGGGCGCGAGGCGCTTTATGCCATGCTCCTCGAAGACAAGGTGCACCTGGCCGTCACCGCCTCGCAACCCGAAGATCCGCGGTTGGCCTTCCATGCGCTGGGCGAAGAGCACCTGCGCGCCGTAGCCTCGCCCGCCGTGGCCATGCGGATTGCCGAATTGCCGCTTGCCGACGGGCTCAACCGGACGGCCCACCTCGCCTACGACCTCGACCGGCCGCTGCTGCGAACCTGGCTCCATGCAAACCAGCTCGAGCTGACGAGCCAGCCCGCGTTGACCGCGCCCGATTTGAGAGTATTGCGATCGGGATTGTGCGCGGGTCTCGGCTGGACGGTGATGCCCGGCTATCTCACCCGCAGCGAACGCGCTGCCTGCACGCTGATCGAGATACCCGCCCCGGTCACGGTGCCGCGCAACGCTTACTACCTCGTCTGGGCACGCTCATCGCTGCGACACCCGCGCGTGGCCATGGCTCGGGACGCCCTGATTGCTGCACTCCGAACATAATGGTGGCCACACCTGTTGGGCCGTGAGCGCAATGTCGGGTCTGAACCAGTTGAGCGCTGGCGGAACAAAGGGCGGCTTTCGGGATCGTCGGCTACAAGGCCGAACGGCCGGATGTGGGGCGCAAAGCGGTCATCCTAGGAATGAAAAGGTTGTGTCCTCCCCTGCCCCAAAGTCGGCCACCTCTGTTCGAATCCTCAAGCGGGACTCGAACTCACGTTAAATAATTGGGATCTTTCCGACCAATCCCGTTGCGGAAGGGCTGGGGCACGCCGTTGCACTAGCGTGAGAATCCGGCTGTGAACGCCCGCCGCCACGGCCTCGATGCGGGTCCGTACGCCCATCTTCGAACAGGCCTTCTCCAAGTAAGATGTCTCAACCGCGCCAGGAGCGGAAGTTGGACCAAGGGCGGGAATGAGATTTCCCAAGTGAGGGTCCGTTCCCGCCAGAGCTTCCGTTACGATCCCGATCCCGGCTCCGCCATCTTGCGATGCTGTTCTGCCAGCGCGGTCTGGGGCGTGACGGCGGCCATCGCCGCCTGGACCTTGTTCTTCATGCCCGCGACCACGTCGCCGTCGCCGCGCTTCATGGCCTCATAGCCAGTCCTGGCGACATGGGCGGCTTCGGCCTTGTGCTCGTCCTGGCCGACCCTGGTGTCCATCAGGCCGGCGCGCTCGAAGAAATGGGTGTTGACCGGTCCGGGCATCAGGACGGTCACGCTGACGCCACTGTCCTTCAGTTCGTTGCGCAGGGCGAAGGAGAAGCTGTCCACGAAGGCCTTGGTGCCGTTGTAGACGGCCTGGAAGCTGCCCGGCATCAGGCCAGCGATGGAGCCGGTGAAGAGGATGCGGCCCTGGCTGCGCTCTCGCATATGACGGCCGATCAGCCAAGCCAGCCGGATCGTGCCGGTGATATTGGTGTTGATGACATGGACCACGTCGTCGAAGTCCTGGTCGAGGAAGGCCTTGCCCAGCCGCTGCCCTTGCCCCGCATTGGCGGCAAGCGCATCGACCGGGCGAGCGCCGATGGCGGCGTAGAAGGACTGACGCCCTCTTCCGTCGCCAGGCGGAGACCAGGTCGCCGAGCCCGGTCAAGGTCTGGGAGAACTCGGCAAGCGCGGTGTCCGCGGCGATGATGAGGTCGTATCCGTCCTCGGCGAAGAGCTTTGCCAATTCAAAGCCGATGCCGAAGGAAGCGTCGGTGACGACGGCGAGGCGACGGACGGTTTCGGCGGCGGTCGGGTTGAGGATGTCGGTCATGAGGACGGCACCTGGGCTAGATGCTCTTCCCACCCTTAACCGAGGTGCCTGTTCCTCCGCTCAAGCTGGAACGAAGCCCATCGCGGGTGGTTGACGAGGTTCAGCCCATCGGAGCTAAGCCTATGTCCAATAGTGAAGTTTCCACCGACGCCGACGTTGGCTCGACCGCCTTTGTCGACAAGGATCGGCGCGAGGGCGAATACGAGGCCTCAAGCTTGAGGGCCGTCCTGATCAATCGCCCCCGCGACGACCTCTACGCCTTTTGGCGCGATCTGACGAATATGCCGACCTTCTCGGAGACGGTGAAATCGGTCGAGCTTCTGGAGTCCGGCCGTTCTCGCTGGATCGTCGCCGGGCCGGCCGACAAAGACATCGAACTGACCAGCGAGATCACCGAGGACGTCTCCGGTGAACGCATCGCCTGGACCTCTAGCAAGGACTCGGACGTCGATCACGAGGGCTGGATCGAATTCCGTGACAACGCCTTTGGTCGCGGCACGGAGGTGCGACTGTTCATCAGCTACGACCCGCCCTCCGGCGTCATCGGCAAGGTCGTCGCCAAGGTGATGCAGCGCGAGCCACGTCTCCAAGCGCGCCGCGAACTGCGCCGTTTCAAGCAACTGATGGAGACGGGCGAGATCTCGACGTCCAAGGCCCCCCACGCCGCGCCTCGGTCCGACCGTCACATCTGATCCCCCTTCCCAATTCTAAGGAGTCGCCCATGCGCGCCCTCACCTGGCACGGCAAGCACAACGTCCAAGTCGATACTGTCCCCGACCCGCAGATCGCCAATCCTCGCGACGCCATCATCAAGATCACCGCCACCGCCATCTGCGGCTCAGACCTGCATCTCTACGACAGCATGATCCCCGGGATGTCCAACGGCGACATCCTGGGTCACGAGTTCATGGGCGAGGTCGTCGAAGTCGGCCGCGGCAACACCAGTCTGAAGAAGGGCGACAAGGTGGTCGTCCCCTTCGTCATCGCCTGCGGGAAATGCTTCTTCTGCGAGAAGTCGATGCCGGCCGCCTGCGACAACTCCAATCCGGCGGACAAGGCGGACGCGTCAGAAATCGCCTATGGCCAGTCGGTGTCGGGCTTGTTCGGCTATTCGCATCTGACCGGCGGTTTCGCCGGCGGACAAGCTCAGTACGCGCGCGTCCCTTATTCCGACTACGGCCCGATCAAAATCCCGGAGGGCATCGAGGATGAGCGGGTGTTGTTTCTCTCGGACATATTCCCAACGGGCTGGATGGCGGCTGAGAACTGCCAAATCCAGCCTGGCGACACTGTCGCCGTCTGGGGCTGCGGCCCGGTCGGGCTGTTCGCGATCAAGAGCGCGATCCTGCAGGGCGCCGGTCGCGTGATCGCCATCGACCACCATCCCAACCGACTGGCGCTGGCCAAGGCGAACGGAGCGGAAGTCCTGAACTATCACGAGGTCAAAGTGTGCGAAGCCCTGCTGGAGATGACAGCTGGCCTTGGACCAGACAGCTGCATCGATGCGGTCGGAATGGAGAGCCACGGCTTCTCACCGGACAATATCGTCGATGCGGTGAAACAGGAGACCAAGCTCGGCACCGACCGTCCCCACGTCCTGCGCGAGACGATCATGGCGGTCAGGAAGGGTGGTACGGTCTCCGTCCCGGGCGTCTATGGCGGCTTCGCCGACAAGTTCCCGGTCGGCGCCTTCATGGAAAAGGGACTGACGCTGAAGACCGGCCAGACCCACGTCCAGCGCTACCTGCCTCAGCTGCTGCAGATGATCCTGGAGGGCAAAATCGACACCACCGATCTGATCAGCCATCGTCTGCCGCTCGAACAAGCGCCCGAGGGTTACAAGAACTTCAAGGAGAACCAGAACGAATGGACCAAGGTGGTCCTCAAGCCTCACTGATCGATGTCGGCGGGCGCGTGCGGGGTTTTTCCGGCCGGATGCGCTCGCCCGTCAGCGTCGCTGGCCCGCGCAGTTCGCCGATCACATAGAAGCCGCGTTCCGCCAGCTGCTGGGCCAGCAATGCGACATCGACGGACTCGTCCGCCGTTTCTGCCCGCCGGTTCTCGGTCATGGCGCAGTCCTCCCTGATCTTACAGAACGCCTGGCGCGTGTGGGCGCTGCGTCACGAAACCGCGAGGTCGCCGCCCGCCGGCCAGGGCTGAGCGGAACCGGGGGGGCGGCGAGCGACTTGGGCAGCGGTGGAGGAGCGATCATGCTGAAACGCTACGCCTACGCCTGGATCACCCTGGCCTTCTTCGCCATCTCCATCGGCCTGCATTGGCTGTTCGGCTGGTACGCCTTCATCGACGAGGCGCGCGAGCACGGACAGACGCCCGCGCTGACACCGTACCTTCTGGAGATGGGGCGCGACACCTTCGAGAACTGGCAATCCGAGTTCCTCCAACTGCTGTGGCAGGTCGTCGGCCTGGCCTACTTCCTCTACGTCGGCTCGCCGTCGTCGAAGGAGAACGACGACCGAATGGAAGCCAAGCTGGACGCCCTGCTGGAACTGGTCGGTCGCGAGCGCGGCCTGGCCATCGTCGACGAGATCGACCGCCATCACGAGCGCCGCACCGGCCACGCGGCCCTGCACCAGGATCCGCCCTATGGCGCGGTCTGATCCGCACCGGCCGATCAGCCCGCCGCCGGCGACCGGCGCCCTGGCGGAGGATCTGCCCGCTTATGTCTCCAACGGCGTGATCGGACTGCGGGTGCGCGACGTGCCCCTGGTTCCCGGCATGGCGATCGTCAGCGGTTTCGTCGGCGAACATCACGAGCGGCACGTCGAGGCCGCCGTCGCGGCGCCCTATCCGCTCGGCGGCGACATCGCGCTCGACGGAGTCTGGGCGAGCGAGGTCATGGGCGGCTTCGAACCCGTGGACCAGAGTTACGACTTCGAGACAGCGGAACTGACCACGCGCTTTCGAGTGCGGCTACCCGCCGGCAGGGCCGAGGTCGAGGTCGTCACCTTCGCCAGCCGCTCGCATTCGACCGTGGTCTGCCAGGAGGTCCAGGTCACGCTGGACCAGGCCTGCGAACTGACGTTCAGGGCGCGGGTCGATCCGGCGGGCGTACGCGGATCGATGGCGGAGCGTCGCCTCGACACGCCCGGCGAGACGCCTCCGGTGTGCGACGGCGCGATCTTGTGGCGGTCCGAGGGCGGCTTGGGCGCCTGCGGAATCGCCCTGGCGACGACGGCGGCCCCAGAGGCCGAGCGCACCCAGGAACCCTGGGACGAGACCGGGCCGCTCTCCACCACCTATCGCTTAAAGGCCCGGGCCGGCCGTCACCGCTTTCGCCAGATGGCGTCCCTGGTCCCGGACGTGCTGCATCACCAGCCGCATCGCCAGGCCGTGCGCCTCCTGGCCGCCGCCACGGAGAACGGGTTCGACGCCCTGCGCCGGCTCAACCACGAAGCCTGGGCCGACCTCTGGAAGGGCCGCATCCGCCTGGTCGGGGCGGGCGAGCGGTGGCAGGGGATCGCTGACGCCGCCTTCTTCTATCTGAACGCCTCGGTCCATCCGTCGTCGCCGTCGTCGACCTCCATCTTCGGCCTCGCGACCTGGACCAACTATCACTACTATTTCGGCCATGTGATGTGGGACGTGGACGCCTTCGCCATCCCGCCGCTGACCCTGCTGCAGCCCCAGGCGGCGCGAGCCATGCTGGATTTCCGCGTGCGCGGCGTCCCGGCCGCCCGCAACAACGCCAAGATGGCCGGGCGCGCGGGGCTGAAGTTCCCCTGGGAGGCCGGATCGGCCCACGGCGAGGAGGCGGCGCCCGGCGGCGCGACCGCCGCGGCGCGCGAGGATCACGTCAGCCTGCACGTGGCGCGCGCCTTCGCCCTCTACGCCGACGCCAGCGGCGACGACCGTTTCCTGCGCGAGGCGGCCTGGCCGGTGCTTTCGGGCGTGGCGGATTGGGTCGTCGACCGGGCGTCGGTCGACGGGGACCGCTTCGTCTTCCGCGACATCGGGGGTCCGGCGGAACGGATCGAGACCGCCGACAACGACGCCCTGACCATCCTCGCCGCCACGGTGGTGCTGCGCCGCGCCATCGACATGGCGCGGATGATCGGCCTCGAGGCGCCCGCCAAGTGGAGCGAGGTCCTGGAAGGGCTGAGGCCCACGCTGCGCGACGACGGCGCCATCGCCGATCACGATGGATATCGCGTCACCGAGGAGAAGGCCGCCACGCCCGGCGCGCTGATGGGGATCTTCCCCTACTGGGCCGAAATGGAGTCAGACACCCGCGACACGACGCTGCGCTTCTACGTCGATCAGTGGCGCGGCTACGTCGGCTCGCCCATGCTGGCGGCGCTCTACGGCGTCTGGGCCGCGTGGCTGGGGGATCGGGCGCTGGCGCTCAAGCTCCAGGAGGAGGGTTTCGCCCTCTATCAGCACGGACGCTTCCTGCAGACGCTGGAGTATCGGCTGGACAAGGCGGGCGGCGTCGCCGCCGGACCCTTCTTCGCCAACATCGGCGGTTTCGTCACCGGTCTCCTGCTCGGCCTCCCGGCGCTCAGGATCGACGACGGCGATCCCCGACATTGGGCCCGCCGGGACGTCGTCCTGCCGCAAGGGTGGGATGTGATCGAGTGCGACCGTTTGTGGATACGGGGCGCGCCGTGGCGGCTGCGGGCCCGCCACGGCGAGACAGCGGTGCTGGAGCCCATCTAGCGCCAAGCACCCACGATTTCGGCGCTGTCGGCCGTCTCGACCTGCTGTGAGAAACGCTCGTGATAAAGGTCCATCAGGGCGTCATGGGATTCGTCGGATGAACTGCCTAGGGCGTCCGTCACCACGACTGTCCGATATCCCAGATCGATCGCGCCCAGCACGGTCGCCAGCACGCAGACATCGGTCTCCGCGCCGGTCACCACGAGGGTGTCGACGCCGCCGCGGCGGAGCGCGGCGTCGAAGTCCGCGCCCATCCAGGGCCAATAGACGCGCTTGTCCAGAAGGCGCCCTGGAGGGACGAAGCGCTGCAGCGGAACGGCCAACTCGACCATGCCCTCTCCGAGCGTCTGGAGGGTCATCGAAGGCCAGCGCTCCCAGTATCGTCTCCAGGTCCCCTGGCCCTCGCCCGGCCGTTCGGCCGGAACGAAGCGGGTGAAACAGGTGCGCTCGGCCTTCGCCTCGCACAGGCGCACGATGACCGGCAGTACGCGTTCCGCCCAGGGCGTGCGCCACGCCGTGTCCTCGACGAGCATCCGCTGCATGTCGACACAGAGATGGACCGCCGTTTCCGGGATGGCGTCACGCAGCCCCTGCCCCATGGGTCAGGCGGCCTTGCCCTGCGCCTTGGCGTTGGCTTTGGCGTCCGCCAGGGCCGTCAGGCTCTCGTCGGTGTTCGACTCCTCCTGGAGCGTCTCGTCCAGCAGGCGCGCGGCGTCGGCGTAGCCGAGCAGGGTCGCCCAGCGCTTCAGCGTGCCGTAGCGTGTGATCTCATAATGCTCCACCGCCTGCGCGGCGGCGATCAGGCCGGCGTCCAGCGCTTCCGTGCCTTCGTACTCCTCCAGGATTTCGTCGCCTTCGGCCAGGATGCCTTCGATGGCGTCGCAGGTCTTGCCCATGGCGCGCTTGCCGATGATCTCGAACACCTGCTGCAGGCGCTCGATCTGGCCTTCGGTTTCGTCGCGGTGCTTTTCGAAGGCCGCCTTCAACTCCGGCGACTGGGCGCCGCGCGCCATCTTGGGCAGCGCCTTCACGATCTTGCGCTCGGCGTAATAGATGTCCTTCAAGGTGTCGTAGAACAGGTTGTCGAGGGTCTTCTCAACCATGGTCGTTTCCTTTCTCTGCGTTGGGGGATGACGGCTCGATCTCCTTTTGATCGGGCCGGGTCTGGGTGTCGGCATGGTGTTCGATGCGGCCGCTCTCGACCTCGGCGCGGGAGAAGACCTCCTCCTGGCCGGCCTCGAGCAACTGGTCCTCGGGGCCGCCCAGGCCGCCCTGAACCAGACCGGAGGCGCCGCCGGTCATGTGATCTGATCCGGGTGGGTCTGAGTTCCCGGCGGCGACGCATCGACCTCCTGATTGGGATCATCCGTTTCGATGATGCTCAGTATGGTTTCGCCCGGCTGCATCAGTTCGGCCGCTGCGTCCGCGGCCTGGACGTCGGTCTTGGACGGGACCTTGACCTCGCGGCTGGGTCCGCCTTCGGCGCCGATGGAGACGCGATAGATCTTCATGGCCATGACTCAGTGCGCGGCCTTCCGGCGCCGCGTCTCCCAGCCCTTCTTGGCCGCGGCGGAACGGTCGGCCCGTGAGCGGCTGGCCGAGGCCTGGCCGCCCTTGCGCCCGCCCTTGTGCGCGGCGGGATGACCCGTGTGCCGGCCGCGTCCGGAGCCGCTCTTGTTGCCGCCGCCGTCGTCCTTGTTGACGGTGGCCCAGGCGCGCCGTTCGGCTTCCTTGTCCGATACGCCGCGCTTCTCATAGCCGGCCGCGATGTGGTCGGCCTTGCGTTCCTGCTTGTCCGTATAGGCGGACTTGTCGCCTCTAGGCATGGGACTCTCCTCTCCTGCGAAAGGAAATCCCAGTGCAAGCAAGGGTTTCAGCTTGAGCTTACATATATCTCAGGCAAGCGCGAGGTCGCCGCGCTCGAAGGGATGATCCAAGGCATGGACGGCTGAACCCGGACGGCGTCGAATGGATTAGCAGCCTGAACGACATGAACGGCGCGGGTACGGGATGAGGATCGCCACCTTCAACATCAACGGCGTCAACACCCGGCTGCCGACGCTGCTGCGCTGGCTGGCGGAAGCCCGTCCGGACGTGGTCTGCCTGCAGGAGTTGAAGGCGTCCCAGGCGCAATTTCCCGCCGCCGCCCTGAAGGCGGCCGGCTACGACGCCGCCTGGGTCGGCGAGGGACGCTGGAACGGCGTCGCCCTGTTGTCGCGCATCGGCGCGCCGGTGGTGACGCGGCGGGCGCTGCCCGGCGATCCGGCCGACGCTCAGGCCCGCTACATCGAGGCGGCGGTGGCCGGAGTGCTGATCGGCGGCCTCTATCTGCCGAACGGCAACCCGCAACCGGGGCCGAAGTTCGACTACAAGCTGGCCTGGTTCGAGCGGCTGATCGGCCACGCCGCGACCCTGGTGGACAGCGGCGCGCCCGTGGTGCTGGCCGGCGATTTCAACGTCGTGCCCACCGAGGCCGACATCTACAACAGCCGCTCCTGGAAGAAGGACGCCCTGCTACAGCCCGAGAGCCGCGCCGCCTGGGCCCGGCTGGTCGGCCAGGGATGGACCGATGCGCTGTTGGAGCGCTTCCCGCATCAACCGCCCTGGACCTTCTGGCAGTATTTCCGCCAGGCCTGGGAGCGCGACGCCGGCCTGCGCATCGACCACCTGCTGCTCAGCCCAGCGCTGGCCGGGCGGCTGGCGGACGCCGGCGTCGATCGCCATGTGCGCGGCTGGGACAAGGCGAGCGACCACGCGCCGGCCTGGATCGAACTGGAAGGATGAGATGGCGCGACGGCCGACGGCCCCGACCCGCCTGAACGCGGCCAATCTGACTAGGCTCGGCGCGCCGCGCCTGGCGGAGCTGCTGGCCGAGGCGAGCGTCGGCGACGCCAACCTGAAGCGCCGGCTGCGGCTGGAGTTGGCGGCCGAGGCCGGGCCGGACCGGCTGGCGGCGGAGATCGACAAGCGCATCGCTGCGCTCGCGGCGGCGCGCGTCCGCGTCTCCTGGCGCAAGCGCGGGGAGCTGATCCGGGACCTTGAGGCGCACCGCCGCATGATCGTGGACCGGCTGGCGCCGGCCGATGCGCGCGCCGCCTTCGCCAGCCTGCTGGCCTGGTTCGACCTGTTCCGCGGCTTGACGGCGCGCGTGCAGGACCCGCGTGGCGAACTGGTGTTCGCCTTCGAGGACGCGGCGCCCGACCTCTGGACGCTGGCGGGCGCGCCCGCCGGCGAAGATCCGGCCGCGCTCGACGCCCTGGCCGAGGCGGTTGGCCGCCATCCGCAGGACTACGCTCGCTGGATCGGCGCCGCCGACGACGCCCTGACGCCGGAGTTCGCCCGTCGCCTGCTGGCCGCCCTGCCGTCCGCCGTCCGGAGCGCCCGGCCGGCGCGCGGCGCGATCCGGCGGCTGGCGGACCGGGCCGGCGACCTGGACCTGTGGCTGTCGTTGGCGACCCCCGAGGAGAAGGGCGCGCCCGACTTCGCCGCCGGCGCGGCCCGCCGGCTGCTGGCGGCGGGGCGGATCGGCGAGGCGCGCGCCGCGCTCGAGACCGCGCTTCGGCCCTCGCCGTCGAACCGTCGCTGGACTTTCGGCCGCAATCCCACCGCCGGACGGCCCGCGCTGACGCCGGCCTGGGAGTTGGCTTCGATCGACGTGCAGGAGGCCGAAGGAAACCGGCAGGAGGCCCAGGACCTGCGCTGGGCGATGTTCGAACGCGACCTGTCGCCTCAGCCCTTGCGCGACTACCTGGCCCGCCTGCCGGACTTCGACGATGTCGAGGCGCTGGACCGCGCCTTCGCCCAAGCGGCGGCTTCGGACGACTTCGGCGCGGCTCTCGGCTTCTTGATGGACTGGCCCGCCCACCGCGAGGCGGCGGCCATGGTTCTGGAACGTCGGCGGGAGGCCCAGCGGCCTTGGCCGCGCAAGGCGGAATGGGCGGCCCGCCTGCTCCAGCGCTATCCCGAGGCGGCGGAGGCGCTGGGTGGATGAGGCGGCGCCGGCGGCGGTGTGATGCGTTGTCCTCCCATGACCAGCCCTCAGGCCGATCTGTTCGGAGGTCCGCCGCTCGAGCCGACGGGCCTGCGCTACGTCGGGGCGATGGTCGACGAAGCCGAGCGGGATCGTTTGACGGACGCCTTCGCCGTTCTGCCGTTCGCGCCCTTCGCGTTCCACGGCTGGCTGGGGGCGCGCCGCGTGGTCTCCTTCGGCTGGCGCTACGACTTCAGCCGCGCCCGCCTGGACGAGGCGGCGCCCCTGCCCGCCTTCCTGGAGCCCTTGCGCGACCGCGCCGCCGCCTTCGCCGGCGTTCCGGCGGCGGCGATCGTCCAGACCCTGGTCACCGAGTACCAGGCCGGAGCCGGCATCGGCTGGCATAGGGACCGTCCGCAATACGACAAGGTCGTCGGCGTCTCCCTCGGCGCGCCCTGCCGCCTGCGCTTCCGGCGGCGGACGCCGGATGGGTGGGAGCGCCGCCATCTCGATCTCGCGCCAGGCTCGGCCTACCTCCTCGACGGCCCGGCCAGGGCCGACTGGGAACACGGCATCACGCCGATGACGGCGCTGCGCTACTCGGTGACGTTCCGGACCTTGCGGTAAGTCGCACTCCGCTGATGAGGCCAGACCGAGTCCGCCACCCGCACGTTCGCCGCTCAGCTGCTCTTCAGCGCCAGGAGCGGTCATTCACTCAACGCCGGAAACCGGACCTCAGCAACACACCTTGTTGAGCGTCCGCTCTCGACCCGTTGCGGACATAGTTAGATCAGTTCCGCTATAGATGGCTTATGACCACCACCACTCCAACGCGGGATGCCGAAGCTACCCGACACGCGATCCTTCGGGCTGCGCTGGACCTCTTCGCTGAGGAGGGTTTCGAGGCAGTCGGAGTCCGCTCTATTGGAGCGCGCGCGGGCGTCGATTCTTCGCTGATCAGCCGATACTTCGGTGGAAAGGACGAGCTTTTCGTCGAAGTGATCAAATCTGGGAGCGTGAACTGGCAGCGTCGCTGGGGAGATCGTGAGAGCTTCGCTGAGCGCGTGACGGATGATGTTCTGGCGGCTCCAAATGGCGGAAGGGTGCTGCGCGACTTGCTCGTTCTGATGCGCTCCGCTGGATCAGATAAGGCCAAACGCCTCATCGATGAAGCGTTGGGTCACCAAGGCTTTCGCGACCTTGAAGCATGGATCGGGGGCGAGGACGCAGATGTCCGTGCGCGCCTGCTTATGGGCTTTCTCGCCGGTATGGCCATCACCCGCGATCTGAACAGTAAGTTTGACCTCAGTCACGAACGCGCCGTCGTAATGCGCGAGCAACTCCGTTCAGCGGTTGCTGCCTTCCTCATGCCAGCGACTTGAGAACGCCAGTCCGCTTTCCACCCTTAGCGGACGAACGCCGGGTCCGCTGAGCGGACCCGGTCGATGTCAGAGATCGATCTGCTCAGAGAGCTCCAAGGCGTCGTCAACTTCGATGCCAAGGTAGCGTACGGTGCTCTCCAGCTTGCGGTGACCGAGAAGCAGCTGGCATGCGCGCAGGTTGCCGGTCTTCTTGTAGACGAGTGAGACCTTCGTGCGCCTGAGGCTATGGGTGCCGTAAGCCGCGGGCTCCAGATCTATCAAACGGATCCATTGATCGACCAGTCTCGCGTACTGTCGCGTGCCGATATGGCAGCCGGCATGGTTTCGGCTCGGAAACAGCCAGTCGTCGTCACGCTGTCCTCGGAGTTCCAACCAGGCTCCAATCGCGTGGCGGGCTGGCTCTGTGATCTCGAAGGGAACCGGTCGTCCGGTCTTCTGCTGGATGACGGTGGATCGAAGCCTAAGTGAGCCGCCAGGCGCGACGTCACTGACGCGGAGCTTCACCAGATCACAGGCTCTGAGCTTTGCATCCAGTGCACAGTTAAACATCGCAAGGTCGCGTACGCGCTTGGCGACCTTGAGTTGCTGTCGGATCGCCCAGATGTGCTTGGGTTTCAGCGGAGCCTTGGGACCGATGAGACGGCCCGCGTTCCAAGGCCGACGAGGGATGATGAAAAGGTCAGACTGGCGCATGGCCAACCTCCCACGGATGGCCTCCCTGCCTCGGCCGATTGTACTGCTGTTCCGTCAGGCCTGCGCCAGCAGCGGACCCTGGAAACTCGGGGTAAAGCAGACCTACGGCACAGGGTCGGACCGACCAGTCAAGTGCCACCTGACGGCGTGAGGGAAGCGTTCTCTCCACAACATCTGGCTGTGTCCTGCGATTCCCACGTCGAGGCGCACCGCGTCAGCTGACCCTTCCAAGGCTTCGGCGGCGTCTACAGTGCTCTGGTGAAAATCCGGTTCATACACGCCAGCCGTGAGATAGATCGAGCCATATCCCGATCCTCGCGCCCGACGATCGGGCCGGCTACCGAACGACATGGCGATCACACCCCGAAATACGTCGGGATTGACCATCGCGGTATTCAAAGCCCATGCCGCACCGTCGGAGAAGCCTGCGAGGATTCTTTCCGACGGCACCCTCGAGGCGCCCAGACGCTCTGCGAGCGGCATCATCTCGCTCAGCAGAAAGCGCTCGTGTGCGAGATAGACCTCGTCGTCCCAGCCCGCGAGATATTCCTTATGGCGTCGGTTTGGGTCTGACGCCTCCCCCTCCTCGAGCAGGGGCCCGCTCCAGAGGCTGACGATCATCGTCGGTGGAACCTCTCCGGATTCAATGCGGGGCTTCAGAACCGAAGCGAAGGACGGAACGCTTTCCCCGTCTGCCAGGGCGATGACCGGCATGGGGCCGTCGCTTCGCGGACGGTAGATGAAGAGACCCCGACGCTGCCTCAAAGCCGATGATTGCATCACGTGCTGGACCAGCTCTCCCTCTTCGAGCTCCAGCTCAGCAGGCGGCGGAGGGGCCTCGGGACCCCGCCATTCATCCGGAGCGCCTGTAGCGGCCGGTAGAAGCCAGACATCCAGCATCGCCCGGTCCAGGTCAGGCATCCTTACGGCGAGCGACCAAAGGTCAGGTGCGCCTTCGGCGGGGTTCATAGGAGTCTGGATGGAACAGCAAAGCCTCGGCCGCTCGCTCCGGCGGGCCACGACATGGAAGACATCCCGCTCAGCCCAGAACGCCTGATGACCATCCGCCAGCCTGAACTCGATCTCGGATTTCGTAAGGTCTGAAGGGAGTTCGCAGGCCGGGACCTCAGCTATGCGCCATGAGCGGACATGACAGTCACCGCGCAAAGGCGACATTCACCTGAGTTACCACGCCGAGCCGCCGCCATTTTATCGCGATCGCAATCGCGCGAAACCGGTGGAGGTGCAGACTGCGTCAGTCATGGTCAGAGACGTCGAACCCGTCTCCGGGCGCCATCGGCCGGTGCAGTTTGATCCCGGCCTTGTCCAGATAGGGCTCGTAGACGTCGTAACGCTGCCTGAGGAAATAGTCGCGAGCGTAGCCGTCATGGACCGGGACGACCGATTTTGGCTTCATCCGTTTGGCGAACGCATGGACAGTGAGCTCGGTCAGGTAAGGCGCCATCACCGGAAGGGCCAGCACCTCCACGCCCGCGAACCGATCCAGACGGCTGTCGAAACTGTCGCCCGGGTTGAGGAAAACGTCGTTGACGAGGAAGGCTGTCAGTTGCGGGCTCTCGTCCGACAGGATGGGCTCATGCGCGACCGGCTGAGCCTGCAGCCGGAACGCGCCGAAGGTCCGTTCGCCCTCCTCGAACACCGTGACCGACAGCCCCTTCTCGCCGAGCTTGTCGGCGACCTCGCCGTTGCCGACGAGTGTCGCGCCACTCGCCTGCACGATCCTGGCCAGAGCGTCAGGGTCGATGTGGTCGGGATGGCCGTGCGTCAGGACGATCGTCGAGACATCCGAAAAGACAGCAGGATCGACCCGTCCGTCGACGAACGAAAACTTGCCCGGATCGAAGAGCAGTCGATCTGCACCGATCGTCAGGCGCAGGCAGCTATGGACGAACTTGTCGATCCACATGGCGGCCGGTCCTATTCCGACTGTCTCTGGACGACCGCGCCGATCGCCTCGGGCGTGCCCGAGGCGATGACCAGCCAACGGCGGGGTGCGCCGGCGTCGGCGGCGACCACCTGACGGATCGGGCCCACGGCGTTGACGACCGCAGACCCAGCCGGATTGGTCATGAACTTCGTCAGAGGCTCGAGCGTCCCCGATCCGTCCGCCGCATTGGCGAAGGCGAGGACATAGGGCTTGCCGGGTTGGAGGCCTGCGGCGGCGATCTGCAGCATCTGGACCTGCCCCTGCTCGAACAAGGTCGCCTGGGACCGGGTGTCGCCCTCGCCCGTCAGAACGAGTTGATGCGAGGCGCGAGCTGCGCCCAGGGGCGTGAGGTTGGCCCTGCCGTCACCCTGGGTGACCGCACGCGGCACATAGGTGACCCCTTGCGGTCCCTGACCGATCGGCACGGTGGCGATCACGCGGTTGGCCAGGGTGTCGATGACCGCCACGCCGTCGCCATTCTCCAGCCCGACGTAAATCCGCGAGCCGTCGCCGGAGGGCCACAGACCGTGCGGCAGCGACCCCACCTCGATCTCCGTCACGAGCGTGAAGGTGTCGGTGCGATAGACCTTGACCCGGTTCTCGGTCCCGACGGTCACATAGGCGAACTGGCCCGCCGCGTTGCGCACGATGTTGACGTGGTTGGTCAAGGGGCCGGTGTCGAGCGTCTGTAGGACAGCGAACGGCGGACGGGCGTTGAAAACCATGGTCTTGCCCACGTCCTTCAGCGTCATCCAGACCTGGCTTCCATCGGGCGTGGCGGCGATGTCTGGGCAGAACGGACTGGCCTGGGCCACCCGACCGACGATCTGACGGGTCGCGGTCTCGACTACCACCGTCTCGGGACTGAAGCTGGAGCAGATGTAGGCGTAGCGGCCGTCAGGCGAGAAGATGGTCATGCCCGGCCCGTTGGGCGTCTCGACCCGGGCGGTCTCCTGATAGGTCGCGGCGTCCAGCACCGAAACATAGGCCTCGCCCCGCACCGTGACCCAGACCTCGCGGCCGTCCGGCGTGAAGAAGGCCTCGTGCGGAGAGCGCCCGACATAGGTGGTATGTTTGACGGTGTTGCTGGCCGTGTCGATGAAGCTGACCGAGTTGGACCCGATCGAGACCACGGCGATCGTCTTGCCGTCCGGCGCCGCGCCGATGCCGTGGACCAGCAACTGGCCCTTGTAGAGCGGGCTGAGGTTGGCCGGAGTCGGTTCGCCGAGGGAAATCACCCCCAGCAGGCCGTTGGTCGAGGGATCGACCACCGAGACGGTGTTGGAGAACTGGTCGGCCGAATAGAACCGATCCTGGCTGCTGATCGGGATGGCGGGCGCCGCCGCCGCGCCCGGAACCTGATCGGCCAAGGCGTGTCCGGCGGACAGGCTGAGAACAAGGGCGGCGATGGCGCGGGCTGTCAGGGTCATGATCCGTGTCCGTGATGGGTCGAGGTCGCGCCGCCGGTCGGCGTCGGCGCATCAGAATGGCGGGTCAGGTAGTCGCGCATCAGGGCGATTTCCTGGGTCTGTTCAATGATGATCCCCTGGGCCAGACGCTTCATGGTCTCGTCCTGCCCGTACAGAAGCTCGACGCGCGCCATGTCGATGGCGCCCTGATGATGCGGGATCATCATGGCGGCGAAGTCCACGTCTGGGTCGCCGGTGGATTCTACCGCCATGTCGCGGTGCATCCGCTCCATCGCCTCGGCCATCGCCGCATCGAAGTCCGAGCCGGGCATCTGTGCGAAGGCCATAACTGCGGCACCGGCAATCGCCGAGCCAAGCGCCAGGACGCCGGTTCTGATCCATCGGGAGGGTGGGGCGTGGGTCATGATCCGATCCTGCAGGCGATCGTCCCGGACGACCAACGCGATGTTCCGCTCGGAACGTTCGCCGTCGCCGAACGTTCCCTGTCGAAGTCGCCGCTTCGTGGGTTAGGATTGTCCCATGACCCTGGACCAGCTCCGCATCTTCGTCGCCGTCGCCGAGCGCCAGCACGTAACCCGCGCCGCCGAGGCCCTGAACCTGACCCAGTCGGCGGTCAGCTCGGCGGTGACGACGCTGGAGGGCCGCCACGGCGTCGCCCTGTTCGACCGCGTTGGCCGCAACATCGTCCTGAACGAGGCGGGCGCAACCTTCCTCGTCGAGGCCAAGGCGATCCTCGCCCGTGTCGAGGCGGCGCAGGACGCGCTCGACGACCTGGGCGGCCTGAAACGCGGACGACTGTCGATCCACGCCAGCCAGACCATCGCCGGCTGGTGGCTTCCCGCCCGACTGACCCGGTTTCATCAGGCTCATCCCGGCATCCGCATCGAGGTCTCGATCGGCAATACGCGCGAGGTGGCCGACGCTGTCCTGGAGGGCTGCGCTGAACTGGGTCTGGTCGAGGGCGAACTGAACGAGCCGGCGTTGAGCCGTTCGGTTCTGGATCACGACGAACTGGTGCTGGTCGTCGCGGCCGACCACCCCGCCGCCCAGGACGGCGCCGGGCCGCCGGACCTGAAGCAAATGACCTGGGTGTTGCGCGAGCCCGGCTCCGGCACCCGGTCGGCTTTTGAGACGGCCCTCAATCAGCGCGGGCTGGCCATCGACGCTCTGGACGTGGCCATGACCTTGCCCGGGAATGAGGCGGTCGCCGCCGCCGTCGAGGCCGGTGCGGGAGCGACGGTCGTGTCGCGCAATGTCGTCGCCGCGCGCCTGCGCGCCGGCATCCTCGCCGCCCTGCCCCTGACCTTGCCCGACCGCCCGTTCTGGCTCCTGCGGCACAAGCAGCGCTATCGCTCAAAGGCGGGCGAGGTGTTCCTGGCGTCCCTGACGGCGTCACGCCATTGAGCGCGTCGGCTCGTCAAGGCGGTGTCTGGCCTTCACTGGTGAATGACCGCGCGCCGCCTCACACGCATCTCGAGGGACTGAACGGATTCCTGAGAGCTCTGGATAGGGGTGTGGGCGCTCAACAAGGTACGCCGAAGTTCGACCCCCTCGACGGTGGAGACGAGGCGGAAATCCTTGTGCTTCTGGAGACACCGGCCCCGGGACCGCAAGCGGATCGCCTCGTCTCCATCGACAATCCCACGGGCACCGCGCGCAACCTGAAGCGCGCGATGGAAGCAGCGGGGCTCGACCGCCGCCGCATCGTCCTTTGGAACACGGTCCCCTGGCTTCGCTCGGGGTCCGCGCGACCGCTGACAAGACAGGAGATCGCCTCCGGCCTGGCCACGCTAGAGGGACTGGTCACCCCGCTTCATCGCCTCAGGGCCGCGGTATTGTGCGGCCGCGTCGCCGCGATGGCGGCTCCGACGCTGACCCGCCTGCGGCCTGAAGTGGAGCTGTGTCTCGCGCCACACCCGAGCCCGACGTTCATCAACACCGCCCCCGAGCATCGTCTTGGCCTGCAGGCCGCCTTTGCGTGGGCAGCCGCGCTGATCACCCCCTAGGGCGTTCATTCGATCAAAGCGAACAAACCTATCTAAAACATCCGTTGGAGCTGATGATCCAAGAGGCGCATCCCGGATGTCGAGGAGCGCGCCGAAGACTGGCCTCCACTCCGAAAGGAGAGCCGCCATGACCACCCTTCTCGCCGCTCCGGCCATGCGCCAAGGCCGCAGGTCCGTCGCCAGGCGCCAGGCCATCGGTCCTGAGAATGTAAAACCGCAGACGCCTTTCATTCCGCCTTCTCCCATCGCCGCGACCCAATCCGGCGAGACCTTGCACCGGGTCCAGCCTGGCGTCGGCCTTACCGGCGTTCACCCCGCAATGGTCAAGGCGGTCGCGGGTCTCTACGCCGCCATGGTGGCCGCGTTCTGGCTGGTGTTCGGTCACGGCGAGGCGATGCTCGCCCTGGGCTTCATCACCGTTCTCGGCCTGATGTTCTTCGGCCTTCTCACCGGGATGAGCCTGCTGGCCGATACGCCTGCGCCGGGCGAGCGCATCCGCTCCTTGAACGATTGCCTCGCCGGTCGCGTGATCATCGACACGGGCTGGATCAGCGGCCGCGAAGCCGCGTTGCAGATGCTGACCCTGCCCGCCTGCCTTCTGGTCACCGCCGTCGTGCTCGGCGCCGTCTATCGCTTCACCGCGGGCTGACCGCTCGTCTGGATAACCTCTCATGGCTCATGACATTCACGTTCGCGACGTCGCCTTCGGCCTTCGCCCGTTGGCGAGTCTGCAATCGCCCAGGGAGATCGTGCGGCAGTTCACGCCGAACTGGTTCGCCGCCACCATGGGAACCGGCATCCTCGCCCTGGCGCTGAACCAGCTTCCGGTCCCCATACCCGGCGTAAAAATCGTCGCCGAAGCCCTGTGGGTTTTCAACATCGGCCTGTTCGCCCTGTTCACCATTCTCTACGCGGCGCGCTGGATCTTCTTCTTCGACGGCGCGCGACGAATCTTCGGCCATTCGGTCGTGTCGATGTTCTTCGGCTGCATCCCGATGGGGCTGGCGACCATCATCAACGGCCTGATGGCCTTCGGCCTGGCGCGCTGGGGCGAAGGCGTCGTGCCGGTCGCCGAAGCCCTGTGGTGGATCGACGTGGCCCTTGCCGTCGCCTGCGGCATCGGCATCCCCTTCATGATGTTCACCCGCCAGGAGCACGCCATCGACCAGATGACGGCCGTCTGGCTGCTGCCGGTCGTGGCGGCCGAGGTCGCGGCCGTCACCGGCGGCCTGATCGCGCCGCACCTCGCGGACCCGAACGCCGCCCTGTCGGTGCTGGTAGTCAGCTATGGCCTGTGGGCCCTGTCCGTGCCGCTGGCGATGAGCATCCTGGTCATCCTCGTGCTCCGCATGGCGATCCACAAACTGCCGCACGCCGGTATGGCGGCCTCCAGCTGGCTGTCGCTGGGCCCGATCGGCACGGGCGCGCTCGGCATGCTGGTGCTCGGCCAGGCCGCGCCCGCCATCTTCACCGCCGCCGGTCTGGGCCAGTACGGCGACGCCGCGCGCGGGATCGGCCTGATCGGCGGCCTGCTGCAGTGGGCCTACGGCCTGTGGTGGGCCGCGATGGCCGTGCTGATCACCCTGCGCTACTTGCGTCAGGGCCTGCCGTTCAATCTGGGCTGGTGGGGCTACACCTTCCCACTCGGCGTCTTCTCTGTCGCGACGCTGAAGCTGGGAACCCTGCTCCCCATCCCGGCCTTCAACCTGTTCGGCATGGCCCTGGTCGCCGCACTGCTGGTGCTGTGGCTGATCGTCGGCGCCCGTACGGTGCGCGGCGCCTGGCGCGGAGACCTGTTCGTCGCCCCCTGCCTCGCCGAGGCGGCCAAGCGCGACATCCCTTGCGCACGCTGATCCGCCTCCACTCCGTCCTTTCTGGAATCACCAATGCCTCATGACCTTTTCACGCCGTCACGCCGCGTCCTCATGGCGGGCGGCGTCGGCGCCTTGATCACCGCCTGTGCGCCGCGCGCGGCCGAAGCCGACGACATGGTGCTGGGCCAGGCTGACGCGCCCGTGACCCTGATCGAATACGCCTCGACCACCTGCGGCCCCTGCGCCCGCTTCGCCATCGAGGTGCTGCCCGAACTCCGGCGGCGCTACATCGACGCCGGGCGGGTCCGGCTGATCTATCGCGAATTCATCACCGGCCCCGCCAACCTCTCCGCCGCCGGCGTTCTGCTGGCGCGGTGCGCAGGCGAAGATCGCTATTTCGAGGTCATCGACGCCCTGATGCACGGCCAGTCCGAATGGGCGAACGGCGGCGGCCCGCGCGACGCCCTCCTGAGGATCGCGGCGCGGTTCGGCATCAGCGAGGCGCGGCTTCAATCCTGCATCACCGATCCCGAGGCCATCGCGGCCCTGGAGCGCCGTGTCGCCCGTGCCCGCGACGCCGGGGTGAATGGAACGCCGACGCTCTTCGTCCAGGGCCGACGTCTGGACACCGCCCTGACCCTCGAAGCCGTCTCCGCCTCGATCGACCAAGCCCTTTCTCAAACCCCGCAATCCTGAGGTTCCGATGCCCAACGCCCCCGTCAAGGTCGCCGTCTCCGGCGCCGCCGGCCAGATCGCCTACGCCCTGCTGTTCCGCCTGGCCCAGGGCGATGTGTTCGGGCCCGACACCCCGATCGATCTTCGCCTCCTCGACCTGCCTCAGGCTCAGGCGGCGCTCCAGGGCGTGGTCATGGAGCTGGACGATTGCGCCTTTCCGCTACTAACCTCCATCCAGACCACCGACGACCCCATTATCGCCTTCGACGACATCGACGCCGCCTTTCTGGTCGGGTCGCGCCCCCGCGCCAAGGGCATGGAGCGCCGCGACCTGCTGGCGGCCAACGCCGCCATCTTCAAGACCCAGGGCGCGGCCCTGAACGCGGTCGCCAAACGCTCCGTCAAGGTTCTGGTGGTTGGCAATCCGGCGAACACCAATGCCTGGGTGGCGATCCAGTCCGCGCCGGATCTGCCGCCCGGCGCCATCACCTCGATGATCCGCCTCGACCACAACCGCGCCGCCGCCCAGTTCGCGCGCCGCGCGGGCGTCCCCGTCGATGCCGTGGAGAAGCTCGCGGTCTGGGGCAATCACTCCCCGACCATGTTCGCCGACTGGAGCCATGCGACCGTGGAGGGCCAGTCTCTGGCCGGGCTCATCAACGACGAGACCTGGTATCGCGACACCCTCATCCCTGAGGTGGCCCGTCGCGGCACGGCCGTGCTGGAAGCCCGCGGCGCCTCCTCGGCGGCCTCGGCCGCCAACGCCGCCATCAACCATATGCGCGACTGGGTGCAGGGCTCGAACGGCCGTTGGGTTTCGATGGGCGTCGCCTCGATCGGCCAGTACGACATTCCCGAAGGGCTGGTCTGCGGTGTGCCGACGACCTGCCGCGACGGCGTCTATGCGCCCGTCACGGGTCTGGAGCTCGACGCCTTCACGCGCGCCGGTCTGGCCGCTTCGGTGCAGGAGTTGATCGAGGAGCGCGACGCCGCGCTCGCGGTCCTGGCGGACGCCTGATCATCCGACGCCGTCGAACATGCTCATGTAGTCGCCGTCGCCAAGGCAGGCGACGGCGTCCCTGTTTTCCAAACTTCGCCGAAGGATTCCCATGACCGACGCAGCTTCCCGGCCCTCGATCGCGACCGACGCCGGTCTCGGCGGCCTACAACTGACGATCACCGCGGGCCCCGCCCGCTTCGTGGTCGACGAACCCGTCGCCCTGGGCGGGCTGGATCTCGGTCCGACCCCTCACGAGCTGGTGCAGGCGGCGCTCGCCTCCTGTACGGCCCAGACCCTGCGCCTGTACGCCAACCGGAAAGGCTGGACCTTGGGCGCCATGTCCGTCGAGGTCTTGTTGACCCGGGACTTGGGGGCGACACCGTCGGATCAGTTCACCCGAACAATCACTCTGCCGACTGGGCTACCGGAGGAACAGAGGATCCGGTTGCTGGAGATCGCCGACAAGTGCCCAATTCATCGGATGCTCGTAGGTACAGTTTCGATCGAAACGATCTGGTGCAAGGCGACCATCTAGCTGCGAGGCGAAGGCCATCGCCACGTCCCGCCCATCCCCCTCTTTCTCAGTGTTGGTCGGGACACGAAAAGTGTGGTCCCACTAGACACAAACTTCCATTCCGCCGGAAGCGGACCTTCGGAAGGTCAGCAATGAGTCAGGAGCGGACCTCCGGGAGACCGTAGCCAACACCATCCCGCCCCCGTAGATCTACCACCGTAAGGCTACGGATCGCACCGACCGAACCCGTCCGCTAAAGTTCCTCCGTCATCAACGAAATCCCCTCACCAGAGGCCGCCCCTGCATGCCCGTCGTCCCTCACTCCCACTCGATTACACGAACGCTGGTAATGATTTGATCCATATGGGCTTTATGCCAATGGGCGTCAACAGCGCCGTGTCGCAGTCCGAATAGATCGAGGAATGTTGAAAACAATGAAGAAATAGTCTGATGTAAAAAGCGCGTGATCACGACATCTTTCGAGATGTATTGACAATGCCGAAAGCTTGGTTTGCGAGAGAAGCGAGCCGATATACCTCGCTGACACGGGATACCACAACCGAACGATCTGACGAACAGGCTGGATCTACAACCCGCTCCGGAGGCGGTCGCAGCGGCTGGCGTGACCCGTCGGCTCAAGGAAGCCTGACGGCCTTCAAACCCGTGCGACGATCGAGTCGTTGCGCGAGTCCGGGTCACCCAGTATGGGTCGAAGGTCAGGAAACCTGTATTGACGCGACTGCTCCGCCAATTCTGCGCCGGCCTCGCCGTGACCATCGTGGTCGCGCTGCAGTTCCAAGACGCGGCCCCTACCGGTTCACTCGTCACCCAAAATATGTGATCGCGTCCCTCGAAATCCTCGTCCTGCCGCTGGCGGTCGGCCAGGTCTGGATCGCCGTCGCGTGGAGCAGCGCGAACGCTATGCTTCTGGCGTGGCGTATTCGGGTGGAGGATGGGGCGCTTGCCGACCGCAGATAGTCCCTTAGGAACATGGCCGGACACCTTGATCCCGGCCCAGCTGCCCGCTCAGGGATGCACACCGTTCACGTTTCACGGCGTACGCGGTCACCGGGGAACAGCGGCCGTTCCGGCGGGTTGACCAAGTCCGCCATCGGAGAATCCCATGCATATCCAGTCCATGATCAGCGCCCACCCTCACGTCAAAGGCTCGACCAACGACGCACTGATCCGCGCCGTCGAGGCGGCCTACGAGTGCGCCGCGACCTGCCGCATCTGCGCCGACGCCTGTCTCGGCGAAGCCATGGTCGCCGATCTCGTCCAATGCATTCGGCTCAACCTCGACTGCGCCGACGTCTGCGCGGCCGCCGGCGCGGTCGGCGCGCGCCGTACGGGGAGCAACGAGGCGGTCATCAAGGGCCAGCTCGAGGTTTGCGCCGACACCTGCGCGGCCTGCGCCGCGGAGTGCGACAAACACGCGGACATGCATGAACATTGCCGCATCTGCGCCGAGGCCTGCCGCCGCTGCGAAGAGGCGTGCCGGGAGGCGGTTGGCACGATCACTCCGTCGAGCCGTTGATGGAGCACCGCCTTCACCGTGCGTGCGCTGACAACGCCCCGCACGAACGGTGAAGGCGGGTCCGGCTATTCCGGGCGAATGGCGGTGACTTCACCCGCGTTGCCCTGAACGGTCAGGTCGAACTGGACGCGATCCCCGACAGCGGCTTGCTGTGCCACGGCGGGGTCTGCCGTAAAGCTCATCGTCATGGCTGGCCAGCCGACCGCCGGAATAGCCTCGTGATTGATCGTCACGGTGCCGGCCGCCGTATCCACGGCGGTGACCACGCCTGCGCCGCTGCCGGATCTGGAGCCCGCAGCGGGGGACGTCGCCGTGTCCGCCGCGCCGGCCGCGGAAGCCGTGTCGACGGGCGCGGCAGCGGCCGGTTCGGCGGCCGGGTCCGCGGGTTGGCCGCAGGCCGAAAGCATCATGGCCGCGCCGGCGAGTGAAACAAGGGTTCGGGTCATGGGGTCGCTCCTTGGTTTGGGGGGGTTGAACGGGCCTTGCGGCGCCTGAGGAGAAGGTAGCCCGCCGGTATAACGAGCATCGAGAGCAAAGGTGCGGTGATCATGCCTCCGATCACCGGCGCGGCGATCCGGCTCATCACTTCCGAGCCCGCGCCGTGGCCGATCAGAATCGGAAACAGGCCCGCCAGGACAACGGCGACCGTCATGGCCTTGGGCCGGACCCGCAGCAGGGCGCCTTCGCGAACGGCCTCTTGGACCTGTCCGCGATCGGGGTCGGCTCCGCGATCTTTCAAAGCTTGCTTCAGATAGATCAGCATCACCACGCCGAACTCGGCCGAGAGGCCGGCCAGGGCGATGAAGCCGACGCCGGTGGCGACGGACTGGTGAAAGCCGAGCAGATAGAGCAGCCAGATCCCCCCGGTCAGGGTGAACGGCAGGGTGGCCATGATCAGCAGGGCTTCGTCGAAGCGCCCGAACGTCAGGTAGAGCAGGACGAAGATGATCGCCAGCGTGGCCGGGACCACGATCCTGAGCCGCGCGGTCGCCCGTTCGAGATATTCGAACTGGCCCGAGTAGGCGATGCTCACGCCAGGCGTGGGGGTGACGGCACGGGCCACGGCGCGACGCAGATCCGCGACGACCGAGGCCAGGTCGCGTCCCCGCACATCGACATAGACCCAGGTGGTCGGCCGGCCGTTCTCGGACTTCAGCATTGGCGGCCCGTCGGCGATCCGCAGATCGGCGACGGCGCCCAGGGTGATCTGCTGGCCTGAAGGCGTCAGGATCGGCAGGGCTCGCAGCTGCTCCACGCTGTCCCTCAACTCGCGCGGATAGCGCACGCTGATGGGATAGCGCGCCACGCCCTCCACGGTCTGGCCGATGGTTTCGCCGCCGATCGCGCCTGAGACGATCGACTGCACATCGGCGATGTTGAGACCGTAACGCCCCGCCGCGTCGCGGTCGATGTCGATATCGACGTAGCGGCCGCCCGTCAGACGCTCGGCCAGCGCCGAGCTCACGCCCGGCACGGATTGGGCGACCTCGGCGACCTCGGCCGCGACGCGGTCGATCTGACCGAGGTCGGCGCCGGACACCTTGACGCCGACGGGGCTCTTGATCCCCGTCGCCAGCATGTCGATGCGATTGCGGATGGGAGGAACCCAGACATTGGACAACCCCGGAACCTGGACCGCGCGGTCGAGCTCCTCGACCAGCTTCTCCGGCGTCATGCCGGGGCGCCATTCATCGCGCGGTTTGAACTGGATGGTGGTCTCGAACATTTCCAGCGGAGCCGGATCCGTCGCGGTTTCCGCCCGGCCGGCCTTGCCGAACACGGTCGCCACTTCCGGCACCGTGCGGATCATGCGGTCCGTCTGCTGCAGCAGTTCCGCGGCCTTGGCCGCAGAGAGGCCCGGCTGGGCCGAAGGCATATAGAGCAGGTCGCCCTCGTCCATCGCCGGCATGAATTCGCCGCCGAGCCGGCTGAGAGGCCAGGCCGTAGTGGCGAAGACCAGCAAGGCGACCAAGAGAGTTTTCCTTGGGTGACGCAGCACCCAGTCGAGCGGCCCCCGATAGATGTGGGTCAGCCAGCGGTTGATCGGGTTGCTCTGCTCGGCCGGTATCCGTCCCCGGATCAGATAGCCCATCAGAACCGGCACGAGGGTGATCGACAGGATCGCCGCGGCCGCCATGGCGTAGCTCTTGGTGAAGGCCAGCGGCGCGAACAGCCGACCCTCCTGGGCCTGGAGGCTGAACACCGGAATGAACGACAGGGTGATGATCAGCAGACTAAGGAACAGCGCCGGTCCGACCTCCACGGCCGCCTCGGTGATGACCTTCCACCGTTCCTCGCCCGCCAGCTTCTTGTCGGGGTGATCGTGCTCCCATCGCTCGATGTGTTTGTGGGCATTCTCGATCATGACCACTGCCGCGTCGACCATGGCCCCGATGGCGATGGCGATGCCGCCCAGCGACATGATGTTGGCGTTCACGCCCTGAAGATTCATGATCAGGAAGGCCGCCAGCACGCCCAGCGGCAGGGTCAGGATGGCGACCAACGCCGACCGGGCGTGCCAGAGGAACAGGCCGCAGACCAGGGCGACGACAATGAACTCCTCGATCAACTTGCCGCTCAGATTGTCGATCGCCCGGTCGATGAGCTGCGAGCGATCGTAGGTCGTCACCACTTCGACCCCCGGCGGCAATCCGGCTTTGAGCGTCTGGAGTTTCTCGGCGACAGCCGCGATCGTGGCGCGGGCGTTTGCGCCGGATCGCAGGATGACGACGCCGCCGGCGACCTCGCCTTCGCCATTCAGCTCCGCTATGCCGCGCCGCATCTCCGGGCCGATCTGGATGGTCGCGACGTCCCCGAGGCTGATCGGCACGCCTCCAGCCGCCGTGCGGAGCGGCACGGCCCGGAAGTCGTCGAGCTCGGTCAGATAGCCGTTGGCGCGCACCATGTATTCGGCCTCGGCGAGCTGGAGCACCGAGCCGCCCGTCTCGCCGTTGGCGCGCTGGATGGCCTCCACCGCGGCCTGATGGGTCACGCCGTACGCGGCGAGCCGGACGGGGTCGAGCACCACCTGATACTGCCGCACCATGCCGCCCAGGCTGGCGACCTCCGCCACGCCCGGCACGGTCTTCAGCTCGTAGCGGAGAAACCAGTCCTGCAGGCTGCGCAACTGCGCCAGATCGTGGCGGCCGGTCCGATCGACCAGGGCGTACTCATAAACCCAGCCTACGCCGGTGGCGTCCGGACCAAGTGCCGGTTGGGCGGTCGCGGGAAGTCGCGCCTGCACCTGGCTCAGATATTCGAGGACCCGGGAACGGGCCCAGTAGAGGTCCGTCCCATCCTCGAACAGCACATAGACGAAGCTGTCGCCGAAGAAGGAGTAGCCCCGAACCGTTCGCGCGCCGGGCACCGACAGCATGGTGGTCGCCAGAGGATAGGTGACTTGGTTCTCGACGATCTGGGGGGCCTGCCCCGGATAGCTGGTGCGGATGATGACCTGTACGTCCGACAGGTCCGGCAGGGCGTCGACCGGCGTGCTGCGAACCGCAAACAGGCCGGCGGCCAGCAGAGCGAGCGCGGCCATAAGGACGAGAAAACGTCCCTTGACCGAGGCGCGTATGATCGCGGCGATCATTGCCCCGACCTCTCGCGCGGCGCGGGCGCGGCCATGGATGCGCCCGTCTGGGCGGCGGCGGGCCGGCCGGCCGTCGGCGACGCCGGGGCGCGTGCGGGTCCGGAAGTTTGGCCGATCGGCCGCGCCGTGACGCCTGACAAGCTGGCTTCGGAATCGATCAGGAACTGCCCCGACGCGACGATTCGTTCGCCTTCCCTGAGACCGGCGAGGATCTCGGTCTGTCCGCCGGCTTCCCGTCCGATGCGGACCTCGGCCGGTTGATAGCGGCCCTCCGGCAGGGCGAGCATGACGATGTCACGTTCTCCGGTCCGGATCACCGCCTCGGTCGGCACGAGCAGAGCCGAAGTCGAACCGCCGCCGAAGGTGATCCGGCCGAACATGCCCGGCCTGAGACGCCCTCCCCGATTGGCCATTTCGATCCGCGCGGTGATCGTGCGACTGTCGCCGACGAGCTCCGGCAACAGGGCGGTCAGGCGACCCGTGAACCGCTCGCCCGGGAACGCGGCCAGGGCGACCTCGACGGACTGCCCGGCTCTCAGCTGGTTCGCGAGCGCCTCCGGGATGGCGGCGTTGACCCAGACGGTCGACAGGCCGTTAATCTCGGCCAGGGTCATGCCCTGGGCGACGCTCATGCCGGCGCGCACGCTCAGCGTCTTGATCACGCCGCCAGTGGGCGTCGAGATCGTGATCGTGTTCCGCGCCCGCCCGCTGCGTTCCACAGAAGCGATTACGCCCTCGGACATGCCCAACAGCACCAGTCGCTGCCGCGCCGCCTGGATCAGGGGCGTATTGCCGGTGCGTCGCACGGCGAGATATTCGGTCTGGGCTCCGCCCCAGGACGGAATGAGCAGATCGACCAGAGGGGCGCCCGCGGCGACCACGTCGCCCGGCGCGCGGTTGTAGACGCGCTGGACGAAGCCGTCCGCGCGCGACTGGACCACAGCGATGTCGCGTTCGTTGTAACCTATGATCGCCGTGGCGCTGAGATCGCCCTCCAGGTCGCCACGGCGGGCCGTGGCATATCGGACCCCCAGATTCTGGGCCAGCGCCGGATCGATCCGGACGCCGGGGGTGGCGCTACTTCCCCCCTCATCGGCATACTTGGGGATGGTGTCCATGTTCATCGACGATTTTCCAGGCCCCGGATATCGTTCGTTCGGAACCATGGGATCGTACCAGTAGAGGATCTCGCGCTCCCCTGCCCCCTCGGCGGTCTCGCCGCCGGCCCCATCCAGGCGTGGAGCGACGACGATGCCTGCCCCGACGCCGACCCCGACCAAAAGAAGCGCGCCCATGGCGACGCCCAGGCGTTTGTTGCGAAGGGCGTTCATCGGTCGTCGTTCCCATAGGTGAGAGTGATCTCGACCACCTGACGCTTCACGGCGGCCTCGCGATCGAGCGCGTCGAGCCGGGCGTTGGCCACGGCGGTGAAGGCTTCGAGAACTTCAACGATGCCCGCCCGGCCCGCCGCATAGCTCGCGGTTTCGAGATCGGAACGCTGAAGGACACTGGGCAGAACGACGTCGCGCGACCGGATCCATTGATCGTGAGCGGTCACGTATTCCGCCAGGGCGCTTCGCAGCGACGCGGTCAACACGCGCTCAGCGTCCTCACGCTCGGCGGAGACCCGCAGCGCATCAGCGGCGCGCGCGGCGATGACCGGATCCTGCCTCCGACCGGGAAAGATCGGCAGCCGCACGCTCGCTCCGACGGAGAACAGATCGCCGAACCGCTCATCGCGGCGGGCGTAGCTGGCTTGGAACGACCAGTCCGGCCGGCGTCCGGCGCGGGCCAGATCGACCTCGGCTTCGGCGCGGCGCGCGGCGGCTCCATAGGCCCGCACGGTCGGCAGCTGGGCGATGCCGCTCTGTAAGGCGACCAGGTCGAGATCGTCCTGCGGCGGCGGTCCGACCGTCTCGGGATCGGCGTCGCCCGTCCACCGGGCCAGTTCGGCTCGCGCCTTCTCAATGTCGGCGGCGAGACTGCTGCGGCGATCGTCAAGATCCGCCTTGAGCTGAACGGGACCGAGAGCGTTGGCGGGCCGATAGGCGCCGGACGCGACTCCGGCCGGGGCGGCGTCCCAGAGGGGTTGCAACGTCGCCAGCAGCTCGTCCAGCGCTGCAAAGCGGAGCTCGGCATAGAACAGGTCGATCCACGCGAGGCCCGCGGCGACCCGGACCTCTCGTCGCGCGACGGACTCCTCAGCGCCGGCGACGCCGATCGCCGCCTCGGCGATGTCTCGCTCGGCGCGACGACGCGCGCGGCTGGGCACTTCCTGCTCGACGCCGATCCTGAGCATGGTGAAGTCTTCATCGAATTGCCCCGCGAACGGCCCGTTCACCGGATATCCGTCGAGACCGACGGAGAGCCGGGGGTCCGGCAGGCGCCCGGCAGCGGGCGCGGCGGCCCGAGCCGCGTCGACGCCCAGAGCGCTGGCTCTCAGGCGCGGCGCCTCGCTGGCGGCGCGGGCCAGAGTCTCGTCGAAGGTCTGGGGGTCGGCACGGGCCGGCGCGGCGCAGAGTCCGAGCACCAGGAGTGCGGCCAGCGGCCAGGGCCGGTCAACGGGGCACGGCCAGCAAGGCCGCCGCAAGCGTCGCGGCAAGGGAACCGCCGGGAGACGGCGCACGACGGAGACCGCCGTGCCGAAGCGAATGATCATGAGAATTCTCGATAACCGCCGCGTCCACCTCGCGGCGTGACGCAGGCGCAGACCTCAGTCGATCGGCGGACGCCGCGAAGCGGTGCGCGGCTTTCCGATCAGCGAAAGCAGTCTACGACAGCGGTTTGGGCGGACTCTTCAGTGGAAGCGGACCCGCGCCTTCCAGCGCGACATCGACCTCGGCGAACGATTTCGCCCCCGACCCGAGCGGATGCTCGATCGCCGGCGCGGGCGGCATCGGCGAGGCGACGGCGGCGCAGCCCATCTTGGCGATGCAATCCGGCGTCATCTTGCTGCACGGGCCTTCGGCGTCGTCGACGGCTTCGTCCGCCATGTCCATCATCTCGGCGCAGTCCGCCTCCGGCATTGCCGCCGTCGCCTCGAACACCTGAACCGGAGTGGCGTGCGCCGACGACTGGCCGATGAACCCGGCCACCGCGAGGGCGAACAGAAGGACGCGGACAATATTCCACATGGCGGCCGAGATAGGCGCTTCGAGGCCCTTCGAGTCAAGACGCGACCGCGCCGGACGGCGCGCGCCGTCCGCTTCGGTCGCGACCATGACGAACGCCCTTCATCGCCGTCCGTCGGGAGCATGATCGACCGCAGAAGAGCCGCTCCAGTGGCGCTTCAGCGCAGACCCGCTTACGCTGGGAGGGAAGATTCAGGATCTGAGAGGATGGCGTGCCGGACAGACTTCGAGACCTCATCGCGCAATGGCGTAACGATCCCTCGGCGACCTACCAGACCTGGTTCCTGTGGGATGAACGGCTGAAGAATTTCCGGTCGATCGGCCGGGGCATCGGCCAGGTGGTCGAGGAGATCGAGACGGGCCGCTTCGGTGTCGCCTATCGCGGCTCGTCCCTGGAGACCATCGTCCATTCCGTCGCCGAGCAGCGACAGATCTTCAAGGGCGCCGACCACGCCTTTCTGTGGAAGCCCAAGTTGAGGATCCCCGACATCTACGAGAACCCGGCGAACCAGCGCGCCTTCGGCCGCCTGCTGCATCATTGCAGCGGCTGTTCCACAGCCGACGAGATTCTCTCCGGCATCCGCACGATCGATCAACTCAAGATCAAGGGCCTCGGGCCGGCCGTCGCCAACCTGATCTATTTCCTGCACCCCACGCATGCGCCCCCGTTCAACACCGCCATCGTCAACGGTTACAACGCGATCACCGGCTCGAAGGTGAAGCTCGGCAGCTGGGAACATTATCTGGCCATGCGGGAGGGCCTCCTGGCGCTGAACGCCCGATATCGTGACCTTCTGTCGAACGATCTGGGCGCCCTCGCGGGATTCCTGTTCGATGTCGGCTCCGGGCGGTATCCGGCGCCGCCCCCCGCCGGTGACGCGCTCTCGCGCCAGGGGTGGGAAGAACGGCTCGCCCAGGCCCGCGCGGAAGCCCTGAAGTTCGAGAAGGCGACGGCGCAGCAACGCGAGACGGATCGCACGCACACGGAAATCCAGGCCTGGCTTCGTGATCTGGGACGCGCGCTCGGCTATCGGGTCTGGATCGCCGCCAACGACCGGAGCCGGCTCCATGACGGCGCGCGTCTCGGCGAGGGCTGTCTCGATCAACTTCCGACGGCGCTGGCGAACGGCGCTGGCGCCGAGTCGATCCGTCTGATCGACGTCCTCTGGCTCGATGCCTCGCCGGATCGCGTAGCGGCGGCCTTCGAAGTCGAGCACTCCACCACCATCTATTCCGGCGTGGTGCGCATGCTGGATCTGGCGCTCTCGGGTGAACTCCACACGTCCGCCGGTCTCTTTCTGGTGGCGCCGGACAGCCGGGAAGGCGATGTCCGGGCCCAGCTCCAGCGGCCGGCTTTCAGCCGGATCTCGGACCTGGACGTCCGATATCTGCCCTATGGGGAGTTGGACCGGCACCGGGGATCGATCGCGCGCTTCGGCTCCGACCTGCGAGGCCTGACCGAAATCTCTCACCGCCTGACCTGACCACCCGCCCGCGCCCGGGCGCAACCCGCATCAACTCGAACCGCCCGTCCGCCGAGACGCCCGGAAAGCCTTCAGATCACGCGCTAGGCGGATCCATAGCAGGATGATCCCGGTGATCACGATGCTCAGGGTGAGGAAGGTCGTGATGATGATCAGCGGATGGTTGAAGTTCTCGCCGGTCTTCCAGTCCATGATGTGGAGCCGCCAGAAGAAGTCATAGAACCGCCAGACGCCCGAGCGGCGCGTCACGACCTCTCCGGTGGCCGGCGACAGATAGAAGGTCGTCCGTTCGCGGTCGGCGAAATCGACCCTCCAGAGCGGTCCTGTCCGGCCGGTTTCCTGAGGCGCCGTGGCCAGCAGCACGGCGTCGGACACCTTCGCCTCGCCCTTGTAGCCCGTCCGGGCGAACGCCGAGGCCTCGCCAGCGGACATCGGCCCGAACGGAAGGCCCGTGACGGCGGACACGACGACGGGCTCTCCGTCCGCCGGTTTCAAAGTCCAGGCGGGTCCGCGCGGCGTCGTGCGCAGCTCCGCCTCGACAGGGGCCACGCCCGCGCGACGGGCCACGACGGCGAGGGTCGGAAGAGCTCCAACCTCAAGCAGAGCCGGCTTGAGTTCGGCCGCGCGATGTTCGCTACGCACCGTCTCGATCGGAATGACGGTCATGACCAGACCGCCGCCGACCCAGAACAGAACCTGCAGCCCCACCACGAGGGCGACCCATTTGTGAAGCTGGGTCGACAGCCTGAGAACCTTCATGGAACGAACCCGACTAGCTGTGACGCGCGAAGACGCGTGTGCCGCCGCCCTCGAGGATCAGCAGGGTCTCATAGGGCTCGCGCTGGCCGTCCGGCGTCTCCATGCCCGGCGACCCCAGGGGCATCGCCGGAACCGCCAGGCCCACGGCCTTGGGACGCTCGGCCAGAAGCCGTCTCACGTCCTCGGCCGGCACATGGCCCTCCAGAACATAGCCCCCGATCAGGGCGGTGTGACAGGACGCGAGGGCTTCGGGCACGCCCTGGGTGCTGCGGATCGAGCGGAGACTGGGAAGCTCGCTGATCCGCGCCTCGAAGCCCGCGGCGCGCATGTGATCCACCCAGGCCGTGCAACAGGCGCAGGTCGGCGTCTTGTAGACGGCGAGCTCGTTCGACGCGCGACCGACCGGGGCGCAGGCCGCGACCGCCAGGGCGCCCGTTCCCATGGCGATGAGACTGCGGCGTGAGAGTGGAATGGACTGGGACCCCATGAGACCTCAAGAAAACGATGTGCAAACGGCGCTGACCGTCGCGGTCGCGCTCAGGCCGCCGGACGGAAAGGCCGCGCCGAGGAATGATAGATGTCGAACCTCCACTCGTCACCTCGCTTGCGCAGGACGCTGGTCGCGGCGCCGCGGCGTTCTATGGGAGCTCGCGCGCCGTCCTTGAAGGTGATGTGGTAGGTGTAGGTCTCGCTTACGAAGGCCGTATCGCCATCGACCTCGATCTTCATGTCGTGGTCGCGGAAGTCGAACCCGGCGAGATCGGCGAACTCAGGACCCAGATGGTGCTCCAGATAGTAGGCGAACGATCCCTCCACGCCGCCGTTCTCGAAGATTTCGGAGTCGGACCAGAACAGGGCCGGCGTCTGCGACACATCCATCCGCTCGATGGCGGTCTTGTAGGCGGTGACCACGGCGCGGACCTGTTGTTCGTCCGCGGTCTGGGCCTGCGAGGCGGTGGCGAGGAGAGCGGCGACCGCCAGTCCGGCGAAGGTTGAACGAAACATCGTGGGCGAGGCTCCTGTTTGCCGGCCGCGAAAGGTGTGTCGGACGGGCGTGGGTGAAAAAACGAGAAGGTTGAACGACGGCGCGGCCTTCAGAACATCAGATGTCTCACGCCGTGGGTCAGCATGCCGCCCAAGAGGCCGTTGATCACGACGGCGACGGCGGTGAGCGTCAACAGGCCGATGTAGACTCTCTCGCGCCCGGGCCCCGGCCGGCGGACCCAGTGCTCCTTCGCCCACCAGCTGAGGAGGCCCAGCGCGGCGATCGAAGTGCCGAGCCATCTGTGAGAGGCGTGGGTCGCGTCGTCCCGTCCCGGCATCCCCATGGCGAACCAGCCCAATGCCACTGCGCCGACCGCGGAGATGGCCGCCAAGGCGATGATGACGCGCGTGCCCTGGGTCAGGACCGGACGCCGGAGGGTCAGGGCGGCGATCTCGAGGAGGGCGGCGACGAGGAACAGGGCGATCGGAAAATGCACCGCGGCCGGGTGCATGGCGCCGAGCCAGCGGTACAGGCGCTGCGGCATGGGTTTCGGACCCTCGTCCGCCATCATGGCCCCGTGGTCCATGTCGGCCGCCATGCCGGGCATGGCCGTCATGTCCGATTGCGGCCCCTCGGCGGTCGATGCGGCGCTCTGGCCGCGAACCGCCGGGGCGTCATGATCCTCGTGCGCGATCGCGGGCGCGCTCACCGACAAGGCGAGCGCGAGTCCCAATGCCGGGAAAAATCCGCGTGATGTCATAAACCCTCTCCACTCCTGTCCCTTCTGCTATCTACGCAGCGCGAGGTCCGCCCCCTCGCCCGAGGGATGTCACGGTCTTGGCCGTAGTAGGATGTAGGGGCGCAAGGAGAGTGTTCGATGTCGCTTAAACTGGATGACATTCTGGCCGAGTCCGCGATGACGCCCATCGGCCGGTCGCTCGACGGGCTCGAACCGCTGGTCTGGAGCCGGGTCGAGACGCTTCGCGGCGAAAGACTGGCCACGCAGGTCCGTCTCGGCGCGGTCGCCGTAGCCCTCGCCACCGGTCTGACGGCGGGCGGCGTCGGCGCGGCCGCCGCGCCGAGCCCGCCGGGAGAGATGGCCATCTTCACGGTCGATGCGGGCCTGTCGCCTCTGGTGAGACTGGAAACCGGGCGGTGATGCGCGGCTGGCGCGCGATCGTCCTGACGGCCGTGCTGGCGGCCGTCGCCAGCGGCGCGGGCACCTGGATCAGCGCCAGCTGGGTGCTGAGCCGGCGCGAGCCGCCGTCCCTGCACGACATCGTGCACCACGATCTCAAGCTGTCGCCTGACCAGTTGACGCGCATCGAGGCGGTCGAGGCCCGGTTCGCAGCGCGTCGGCCCGCGCTCGAAGCCGATGTCCGCGCGGCCAACCTCGAGCTGGCGCGCGCGATCGAACAGAGCGACGGCGACGGTCCCCCGGTTCAGGCCGCGGTTGACCATTTCCACGTCGCCATGGGCGCCCTTCAGAAGGAGACGATAGCCCACGTCTTCGAGATGCGGTCGGTGCTGACCCCTGCCCAGGCCGAGGTCTTCGACGACCGCATCGTGGCGGCTCTCGCGCCCGACGAAGGCTAGCGTTCCGGGTGGAGAGTCCAGCGAACCTGTCAGCGCGCGCCGCCGGCGGCGATCGGGCGGCCTTCGGCGCGCTGATGCAGCAGACCAAGACGGCCCTGTTCCGCTTCGTCCGGCGCTATGTCGGCGACGAACAGGATGCGTGGGATCTGTTGCAGGAGACCTATGCGGCGGCGTGGATCAACATCCGCCGCTATGACCCGACCCGGCCCTTCGAAGCCTGGATCCGGACCATAGCGCTCAACAAATGCCGGGACTGGAGCCGCCGCCGGTTCGTCCGACGCCTGATCCGGGGCGACGTCGATCTGGCATCGCCGGAAGCCCTGGCCGTGGCGAACGGCGACGAGCCGGCGGATGAACGGATGGAGGCCGGCGACCGACTCGCCCGTCTGAACGAGGCGATCAGCCTTTTGCCGCCGCATCTCAAGGCCCCGCTGCTGCTCACCGCGATCGAGGGGCGCAGCCAGGCGGAAGCGGCCGAAATTCTCGGCGTGACCGTCAAGACGGTGGAGACGCGCGTCGCGCGCGCCCGTCGCAAGCTGTTCGATGTCCTGGGCGGCGCGGGCGACGTCCCGCCGGCTCCGAAATGACGCGGATGAAGGCCGGACGGCGAGGGCTGCGGCGCTCGCCCGCGTAAACCAGTATGAAGGCGTCGATGGAAATACCTGACCGTCGCCCTCTTATCAGGAGCTTGCCACATGAGATTGCCGATCCTCGCCGCGGCCGCGGCGGTCACCCTGGGCGCCTGCCAGCCCGCCGCCGAGCCTCAACCGGTGGACGCCGAGCCGACGCCGGACGCTTCAGCGATGGCTCCGATGGAAGCCGTGCCGGCCGCAACCCCCGAGTCGACGCCGCCGCAGGCCGCCACGCCCGCCCCTGCCGCATCAACCCCGGCCGCGCCTCCCAAGGCATCGGCCCCCCGCCCGGCCCCCCGGCCCGCGCCCGCGCCAGAGCCGACACCGCCGCCTGCCGATCCGATGGCCGGCCATGACATGTCGAAGATGGACGGCATGACCATGCCGCCCAAACAGTAGTTCGCTTGAAGTCCAGGAGTTTTCGATGAACCGTTCAATACTCGCCACTCTCGCCGCCCTCGCGGCCTTCGCTCCTCTGTCGGCCGCCCAGGCCCAGAGCCAGTCGCATGCCGGCATGTCGGCGCAGGACCACGCCGCCATGCAGGCGCCGGCCAATGGCGTGGCGACCACTCCGGCGGACAACGCCATGCTGTCCTCCGCCCCGACCACCTTCTCGGCGACTTTCCCGCACGCCATGGTCCTGACGTCCCTTCGCCTGACCGGCGGACCGTCGAACCAGGCGGTCGATGTGGCCCTGTCAGCGGAGGCTGCACCCGCGGTCACGGTCAGCGCCCCGCTTCCGGCCCTCGCGCCCGGCACCTACGCCGCCGCCTGGACCGCGAAGGGCGCCGACGGCCATCAGATGAACGGCGTCGTCCGTTTCATGGTTCACTGAGGAGGCGGCCTCCCGCCTCCTGAGGGGCCGAAACCGAAGTGGGGAACGCCGCGCGGCGAGCCGCGCGGCGTTTTTCTTGCGCGATCGGATCGTCGATCTGGCGCACCTCGATCGCGGGCGGCTTAAAAGCGACGCGGCGGTATCCCGCACGCCGAACCCTTCATTCACGCTGAGTGTGAAGCGCAGGCAGACAACGCGCCAGGCCCGTCAAGGTCCTGACCACCACGTCGGCGTCGCTGCGACGGAGTTCGGCCTCAAGGGCCCGTTCCGGATCATACAGCACGGTCCGACAGCCCAGAGCCTTGGCCGGACGGATGTCCCATTCGAGGCTGTCGCCGATCACGCAGACCTCGGGGGCCTCGACGGCCAGGGCGGCGAACGCACGCCTGAACGCGTCGGGAAAGGGCTTTCCCACGCCGACTTCGCCCTCGATCTGAATGTGATCGAAATACGGTTCGAGACCGAACCGTTCGATCTTGGCGCGCTGCAACGGTCCGGCGCCGTTGGTGAGAAGCGCGAGGCGATAGCCCGCGTCGCGCAAGTCGAGCAGCAGGGCCTCAGCCCCCGCCTCGAGCCGCATCTCTTCGTCCCGCCGCCGGCTGAAGGCGTCGGCGAGGCTCGAGACCGTTTCGCAAGCCGGTGCGGGATGGCCTTCCCGAAGCAGGGTCTCGAAGGCCGCTGTCGCGATGAGGCGCCGCGCGTGTCGTGGGTCGGCGCGACCCAACTCATGACACCGCGGGTCGCGCCAGAACGCCTGCCCGGCCCGCGTGAGCGCCTGCGCCGCGATATCCGGGGCGAGGCCGCCCAGCTCGGCTTGCATCATCAAGCAGACGCTCCGCCAGGCCAGATCCGGCCGGCGGTAGGCCGAGAGCAGGGTGTCGTCGAGGTCGATGACCACGGCCGAGAGGGGCCGCGGCCTCACCGAGACCTCCCCGTCCTTTCCAGCCGCCGAGACCGGGGACGCCGCGCCTCGGCGACGATCCGCGACCGCCTATCGGGGCCAAGGATCAGACGAGGCCCGCCGCCGCCGACCTTCGCTAGAACCACGTCCGGATGCCGACGACGAGGCGCGTGTCTTCCGAGCTTCGCCCATCGGCTTCGAGGAAGTCCGCCGTATTCCCGAAGCTCTTGGTCCATTCCAGGCCGACATAGGGGGCGAACTCCTTGTGGAATTCGTACCGCAGCCGAGCCCCGATCTGGAGCGACGTCAGGCCGGATCCAATCCGGAGCTCGGGGATGTCCTCGGCCGACAGCACGACTTCAGCGCGAGGCTGCACGATCCAGCGGTTGGTGATCCGCTGATCGTATTCGGCCTCCGCCCTCGCCGTGAGTTCACCCTTGTTGGAGAGGAAGGCCGCCGCATCGACCTCGAACCAGTAAGGCGCGAGGCCCTGAACGCCCACGACCAGATCGGTTCGATCGCCCTCCGGACGGTAGGTCTGTCGCAGACCCGTCTGGAAGTCGAAGAAGGGCCGGAACGCCCGGCTGTAAAGGGCCTGGATCTCGGCTTCCTCGACCTCGCCGTCGAAGTCGCCCTCGACTTCCGACTTCCACCAGAAGCGGTTGATGTCGCCGCCGGTCCAGCCCTGCGCGTCCAGCGCGTAGCCTTCTTCGCCGTCTCCGAAACTCGCTTCGAGCTGGTCGATGATCACCGCGGTGGTCCGCACGTCGCCATTCTCGACGCGAAGCTGTTCGCGGGCCGCCGCCATCTCCGCGGGATCGAACAGGGTATCGGCGGCGTGAGCGGGGCCGCTGGTCGCCCCGGGCGGAACGGGCATTTCCGGAGGGCGTCCCGGGTTGTCCGCGCTGGTCGGCACGTCGGGCGGCATCGCCATGGCCGACATGTCATGACCCGGGGGCATCTGCCCCATGGTCGACATGTCATGTCCCGCCGGCATGGCCGACGCGGGCGCGGTCTGCCGCATCGTTGACATGTCGTGCCCGGCGTGGGGATCCGGCTGACCGGCGGCGGCCGGCTGTTGGCCGGCCTGCATGGTCAACATGTCATGTCCCGCCGGCATGGTCGGCGCGGGCGCGGTCTGCCGCATCGTCGACATGTCGTGCCCGGCGTGGGGATTCGGCTGACCGGCGCCGGCCGGCTGTTGGCCGCTCTGCATGGTCGACATGTCATGTCCCGCCGGCATGGCCGGCGCGGGCGCGGTCTGCCGCATCGTCGACATGTCGTGCCCGGCGTGGGGATCCGGCTGACCGGCGGCGGCCGGCTGTTGGCCGCTCTGCATGGTCGACATGTCATGTCCCGCCGGCATGGTCGGCGCGGGCGCGGTCTGGCCCATCGTCGACATGTCGTGCCCGGCGTGGGGGTCCGCCGACGCCGGCGCGCGCTCGGGCACGGCGCCGGTTGGGCAGGCCGGCGCCCCGAGCGTTCCGACGCGGGAGGGATCCGCCGTCGGCGCGCCGCGCCGGACGCAACCGGCGGGCAGCTGGACGGCGGGCTGGACGGCGTTAGCCGCCGCGCCGTGCCCGGCGTGGCTCTGGGCGAACACCGGGCCGGCCGAGGCCGCGAGGAGCAGAGGGACGAGACCCACAGACCGACGGATCATGACGAAGCTCCTGCCATCGGGCGGACGGTGACGACGTTGAACATGCCCGCGTGCATGTGCATCAGCATGTGACAGTGGAAGGCCCAGTCCCCGGGATTGTCGGCGGTCAGGTCAAAGGTGACCTTGCCGCCGGGGAGAACGTTGACCGTATGCTTCAGCGGTTGGTGGCCCGCCGGTCCGCCGGTCACCAGTTCGAAGAAGTGGCCGTGCAGGTGGATGGGGTGGGCCATCATGGTGTCGTTGACCAGGGTCACCCTCACCCGCTCGTTCCGCTCAAAGCGGATCGGCTCGACCAGTTCGCTGAACTTTCTTCCGTCGAAGCCCCACATGAACCGCTCCATGTTGCCGGTCAGGTGGATCTCCATGGTCCGCGATGGGGGACGCTGGTCCTTGTTGGGCGTCAGCGAGACCAGGTCGGTGTAGACCAGCACGCGGTGGGGTACGTCGGCCAGTCCCGTCGGGCGCTCGCCCATGCGGTTGGCCGGCGCCATGGCGATGGCGTCCACGCCGACCCCCACCGCCATGTCCGGCGGCGCGTTGGCGGGATCGCGCATGCTCATGCCGGCCATGGAGCCGTGGTCCATCCCGGTCATCGCACCCGTGGACTGGGTCGCCATGGCGCCGTGATCCATCCCGGCCATGGCGCCGCCGGAGGCGCCGGTCATGGCGCCATGATCCATCCCCGCCATGGCGCCGCCCGGCTGGCCTCCCATCGAGCCGTGGTCCATGCCGCCCATGCCGCCCATGTCCCCCATGCCCATGTCCTTCATGGTCAGGTTTGGAACCTCGCGGAGCGGCGGAACCTCGGCGGTCATCCCCAGGCGCGGAGCAAGGGTCGCCCGCCCCATGCCGGAACGGTCGATGGCCTCGGATACGATGGTGTAGGCCCGGTCTTCGGTCGGTCGGACGATGACGTCATAGGTCTCGGCGACGGAGATCTGGAACTCGTCGGTCTCGACCGGACGCACGTTCTCGCCGTCGGCCTGGACCACCGTCATCGGCAGGCCGGGGATGCGGACGTTGAAGATCGACATGGCCGAGGCGTTGATGATGCGCAGCCGCACCCGTTCGCCGGGTCGGAACAGGCCGGTCCAGTTCTCCTGCGGGCCGTGTCCATTGATCAGATAGGTGTAGGTCGTCCCATTCACGTCGAGGATGTCGCGCGGGTCCATCCGCATCTGGCCCCACATGCGCCGTTCCTCCAGGCTCATGCGGTCCTCGCCGGAGAAGAGGCCCGCCAGGGTCGTGCGCTGCCGGTTGAAGTAGCCGGGGCTCTTCTTCAGCTTGTCGAGGATTTCGTGCGGATGCATGAAACTCCAGTCCGACAGGACCAGCACATGCTCGCGGTCGTAGGCGACCGGATCGGCACCGGCCGGATCGATGACGATCGGCCCGTAATGGCCGAGCGCCTCCTGCAGGCCGGAGTGGCTGTGGTACCAGAAGGTGCCGGACTGCCTGATCGGAAACTCATAGACGAAGGTCTCGCGCGGCTTAATGCCTGGGAAGCTGATCCCGGGCACCCCGTCCATCTGGAAGGGCAGGAGAATCCCATGCCAGTGGATCGAGGTGTCTTCGTCCAGGGTGTTCGTCACCGCCAGACGGGCGTTCTGGCCTTCACGCAGCCGCAACACCGGCGCCGGCAGCACGCCGTTGATGGTCGTGGCGGTCGCGGTGCGCCCGTTCACGGTGAAGGGTGTCTGACCGATGGTCAGATCGATATTCGGCCCAGTCAGGGTAGGCAGGTCCGACCGCAGCCCCGGCGAGCCCGTCTGCGCCCAGGCGGGCATCAGGCCCTGCAAGGCGGCGAGACCGCCGCCCGCGACGGCGCCGCGCAGCAGCAGTCGACGATCCAGCTTCATAAGATACTCCTCAAAGTCAGAACCGCGCCTCGGCGAGGCGACGATCTATATGGTTTTACGCAGGCGACCCGGTCGGCCCTCGCGACACGCTGCCGCAGAGCCGACCGGGCCGGAAACTCCCGTCGCCTGGCGCTGGATCAGCGCCTCGCCAGGATGGCTTTCATCTGGGCGATCTCCCTCTCCTGGGAGCTGACGATCTCCTCGCATAGACCCAGCACTTCCGGATCCGTCAGCGAGGCCTGCTGACACATCAGGATGGCGCCGGAATGGTGCGGGATCATCGATTTCAAGAACTCGGTGTCGCCCACCGCCGCCTGGGTCCGCATGCCGTAAAAGCTCACCGCGAACACCAGGGCGGCGGCTCCGCCGATCAGAAGGTTAGTCCGTTTCGACGGATACATCGATCGCATAAAGATCAGCATGAGGATCGCCATCGGCGAAACCATCATCAGCGTCATGTAGACGTTGTTGAGGTTGAAGTAGAAGTGATTGAGGGACGCGATCATCGTGTACATCACCAGGTACATGATGATGAAATCCAGAACGAGTTCGAAGCCGAACGAACGGTAGCTCCCCTTCATCGAATCCATCGTCTTCATCTTTTCCATCGATCGCTCCTTTCGCGACAACGCTCTTCAATCACATTCCGATCGCCAATCAGGCAGCGCCGGCCGGATGGGAGTCCAGCCAGGCGCGCAACTCGGCGATGTCGGCGGTCTGCATCTCGATCGTTTTCTGCGCCATGCGCCGGATGTCGGCGTCCTGACTTTCGCGCAACACCACCTGGGCCATGTCGAGGGCGCCCTGGTGATGCGCAATCATCTTGCGAGCCCAGGTCTGGTCCGTGTCGGCCCCGGTCGCGGCCATCATGGCGTCCTTCATCTTGGCCTCGGCCGTCGCGTATGGATTTTCCGCGCTTCCGCCCGGAGCCGCCGCGCCGGCGGCGGCGCCCACGTTCGTTTCAAGCCAGCGCCGCAGCTCGGCGATATCGCCGGTCTGCATCTCGATGGTCTTCTGGGCCATGCGACGGATATCCGCGTCCTGTGTGTCCCTCAGCACGATCTCGGACATGTCCAGCGCGCCCTGGTGGTGAGAGATCATCTTGCGGGCCCATGTCTCGCCCGCATCCGCGCCCATGGCGGACATCATGGCCTCGTGCATCTTGGCCTCGGCGGCGGAGAACGGAGGCTGCGCCATGGCCATCGGCTCCTGCGTCTGAGCCGAGGCTTCGGCCTCCGTGTTCGGCGGCGGTTCCGCCGCCGGGCTGCAGGCCGCCAGAACGAGAGCGGAACAGCCGGCGACCAGGAGAGACGTGTGGGTGAAAGTCGGGGTGAGCATAGGGAGTCTCCGCTTGAGGGGGTCGCCGGCGGATCGCCGGACGGCCAGACGATCGATGCGTCCGACAACGTTGCGGCGGGTGCGAGTTTGGTCCCTTGCCCCGACTGCCCACGCCGGACATCGTCCAGCGTAATCCGGCCCCGGAGCCACGGTTCCGCCGTGATTAAATATTCCCGAACGCCGTTGGATCAGGCGAGGGATCGGTCGCCGGAATGCGTATTGGCGCCCGCCGCGGCTCTCGTCTGCGACGGCCTTCTGGCCATGGGACGTCCATCAGAGTCGGACGGCCCGGAGCCGCAGCGCGTTGGCGATCACACTGACGGAGGACAGGGCCATCGCCAACGCCGCCAGAGCCGGCGACAATAGGAGGCCGGAGACCGGGTAGAGCAGTCCCGCCGCGATCGGAATGCCGAGGGTGTTGTAACCGAAGGCGAAGACCAGGTTCTGGCGGATGTTGCTCATCACCGCACGGGACAGTTTGCGCGCCCGGACGAGGCCCTGGAGATCGCCGCCGAGAAGGGTGACCCCGGCGCTCTCGATCGCGACGTCCGAGCCGGCGCCCATGGCCACCCCCACGTCGGCGGCGGCCAGGGCCGGGGCGTCGTTCACACCGTCTCCGGCCATGGCGACGATCCGACCCTCCGCTCTCAGCCGCTCGACGACCGCCGCCTTGTCCTGGGGCAGAACCTCGGCCTGAACGTCGTCTATGCCGAGCCGGCGCGCCACCGCCTCGGCCGTTGTGCGGTTGTCGCCGGTCATCATCACCAGACGCAGCCCCGACGCCTTCAGATCGCGGATGGCCTCGGCGGTCGTCGCCTTGACCGGATCGGCGATGCCCAGCACGCCGGCCGCAGCCCCGTCCACGGCGACGAAGATGGCGGTCGCGCCGTCTTGGCGAAGCGTATCGGCCCCGGCTTCCAGAGGCCCGACGTCGACGCCGATCTCGGCCAGATAGCGGCTGTTGCCGAGCGCCACGCGGCGGCCGTCGACGACCCCGGTGACGCCGCGCCCGACGGGGCTGTCGAAGTCCGACGCCTCGGACAGAACCAGATTCTGGTCGCTCGCCGCCCGAACGACGGCGTCCGCCAGCGGATGCTCGCTGCTCCGCTCAAGACTGGCGGAAAGTCTCAGAAGCTCGGCCTCGTCGAACCCGTCGGCTGGCCGGACGGCCGTCACCGAGGGGCGCCCCTCCGTCAGGGTGCCGGTTTTGTCGAGCACCAGGGTGTCCACCTTCTCGAAGCGCTCCAGCGCCTCGGCGTTCTTGATGAGCACCCCGGCGTGAGCGCCGCGCCCCACCCCGACCATGATGGAGATCGGCGTGGCCAAGCCCAGGGCGCACGGACAGGCGATGATCAGCACGGAGACCGCGGCGACGAGGGCGTAGGACAGCCGCGGTTCGGGGCCGGCCAGGCCCCAGACGATCGCGGCGAGAACGGCGATCCCGATCACGGCCGGAACGAACCAGCCCGACACCTTGTCGGCCAGCCGCTGGATCGGCGCGCGGCTGCGTTGGGCCTGCGCCACCATCTGGACGATCTGCGCCAGGAGGGTGTCGGCGCCCACCTTGTCGGCTCGCATGACGAACGAGCCGGTCTTGTTGAGCGACCCGGCGACGACCTTGTCGCCGACGTCCTTGGTCACCGGCATGGATTCACCCGTGACGAGGGACTCGTCGAGGGTGACCCGGCCGTCCAGGATCTCTCCGTCGACCGCCACCTTCTCGCCGGGACGGACGCGCAGCCGGTCTCCCACAGCGACCAGATCGAGGGTGACGTCCTCGTCGCCGCCGTCGTCGCGGACGCGCCGCGCGGTCTTCGGGGCGAGGTCCAGCAGGGCCCTGATGGCCCCCGACGTCTGTTCGCGCGCCCGAAGCTCCAGGATCTGGCCGACCAGCACCAGGACGGTGATGATGGCCGCCGCCTCGAAATAGACCGGCGCGCTGCCGTCCATCCGCCGGACCGCCGCCGGGAACAGATGCGGCGCCAGAACCGCGACCACGCTGTAGATCCAGGCCGCACCGACGCCGATGGCGATCAGGGTGAACATGTTGAGGCTGCGATTGCGGATGGACGCCCAGCCCCTCTGGAAGAACGGCCAGCCGGACCACAGCACGACCGGCGTCGCCAGGGCGAACTGGATCCAGTTGGAGGTCTGGCCCGGAATCCGCATCGCCAGCCCGGTCAGATGGCCGCCCATTTCAAGCGCGAAGACCGGCAGCGTCAGAACCGCGCCGATCCACAGGCGACGGGTGAAGTCGATCAGTTCGTGATTGACCGGAGCCTCGGCGGTGACGGTCTCCGGCTCCAGCGCCATGCCGCAGATCGGACAGGAGCCAGGTCCCTCCTGGCGCACCTCGGGATGCATCGGGCAGGTGTAGATCACACCGGGCGTGACGGAAGCCGGTTCGGGCCGCTCGCCGAGATAGCGAGCCGGATCGTCCACGAATTTGGTCCGGCAGCCCGCCGAACAGAAGACATACGCCTGGCCCTCGTGGGTGGCCCGATGCGCCGTGGTCGCCGGATCGACGGTCATGCCGCAGACCGGATCGACCGCCTGGGCGCCGGCTTGAGGCGTCTTGTTCGAACAGCAGCCGTGACCGGCGGGATGGGAATGGGATGACGTAGCCATGACGGCTCCTCGGACGACCTCACAGCCAAATATACCCCACAGGGGTATCGCGCAAGGTGTGACGGTGAGGTAGGATCGAACGGTCGGAACGAGGAACAGGATGCAGACCGAGATCAAGCCGAAGGTGTTGAACCGCCTGAGCCGCTTAGAGGGGCAGGTGCGTGGCCTTTCCAGAATGGTCGAGGAGGACCGCTACTGCATCGACGTCCTAACCCAGCTCCAGGCCGTTCGGGCGGCGCTGTCGCGCGTTGAGAGCGAGGTCTTGAAGGACCACATGGATCACTGCGTCATGGGCGCGATCGCGGGTGACGATCTCGCCGACCGCAAGGCCAAGGCGACCGAACTGATCGAACTTCTCGGCCGCGCTTCCCGCTAGCCGGGGACCGACTCCCGGCGTTCGGTCGCCAGGCCCGGCGGTCGGCGTGGACATCCTCTCGTCCGGCTGAGGGACATGACATGTCTTGGGGGCGGCCTCACCCAGAGCCGCAGCGGTCCAGGCTGGCAAACCGGCCGAGGGCATTCCGAGCCCCGAGCCAGACTTGGACGTCCCGTATGACCGGCCGGCCCCGTCTGGCGTCGCGCATGAGGGATGTTCCCGCCCTATGCGTATCTCAATATGGCGGCGGTGCTGATCCGCCGCCCTTGGGGGGCCATCGCGAATGACATCCGTACCGCCGACCCGAGACGGCTATCCCGCCGATCTCAGGGCCCTGACCAGTCTGCGCGCCTTCCTCGCCTTGGGGGTGGTGCTGTTCCATTATCAACTCCAATGGGATCCGGCCCTGGGCTTCAGCCCGATCATCGAGCGAAGCCGGCTGGCGGTGGACGCCTTCTTCATGCTGTCGGGCTTCATTCTGGCGCACGTCTACGGTCCGGCCTTCGCGAGCGGCGGTTTCAGTTACCGGCGTTTCATCGTCGCCCGGCTCGCGCGGCTTTATCCCCTGCACGTCGCGGTTCTGACGGGCGCCTTGATCATGGTGCTGGGCGCGACCGCCGCCGGCGTCCGCTTCGACGCCGAGGGCTACGGGCCGCTGGCCTTCTTCCAGACGCTGTTTCTCATCCAGGCCTGGTTTCCGACCGATGCGGAGTTGAACTGGAGCGGCCCGAGCTGGTCCCTGTCGGCGGAATGGTTCGCCTATCTGCTGTTCCCCGCCTACGCCTGGCTGGCCCTCCGTCTGCGAGCGCGGCCGTGGGTGCTGCTGGGGATCGGGGCCGCGGCGTTCGTCGCCCTCGACGCCTTCTACGTCCAGGCGTTCGGCAAGGTCCTTCCGCGAGCTGAGGACTCCCTCGGCATTCTCCGGATCGCCCCCGAATTCCTGATCGGCATGGCGCTGTACGGGCTGGGTCATCGGTGGCGCTGGAGCCGGCCCGTGGCCGCCACGGCCGCCCTGTTCACGACCGTCCTGCTGCTGGGCGCGATGCAGCTGTCGCTGGACGACCGCATCATCGTCGCCCTCGCCGCCCCCGTGATTCTGACCTGGTCCCTGCTCGCGCGGGCGGATTGCGAGGGACCCCTCGCCTCCCCGGGCCTTGTCTTCGCCGGAGAAGCGTCCTTCGCCCTGTATCTGGTGCACATGCCGGTGATCGTGGCCTGGAAGGGCGTCGTGGCCGAACTGCGCGGCGTCGACAGCACCTTCCGCATCACGCCGGTCGAACTGATCGGATTGTTCATCGCCACGGCCCTGATCGCGGCGGCGCTGCATCTGCTCGTCGAAAAGCCCGGCCGAACCTGGATAAGGCGCCGGTTCGACAGGCGTCGCGACGAGCTCGCCCCGGCCGCGCTCAGCCCGCCGGCGCTCCGTGAGCCTGACGATCGCTGAGCCGACCGGTCTCTTCGCCCTTCGCGACGGCCGTCCGCTCGTTGGCGATGACACCGCCGTCGTCGAGAACCGGCCGATCCCGACCTCCGATCGACCGGTCGCGCGGACCTCCGTCGCGGATAAACCGCACCGTCTCCGTTCGGAGATGCGGCTCGGCCACGAAGCCGGCGTCCGCCAGGGCGAGATGCTGTGGCGTCGCGGGCGCGCCGCGCTCAGGTTTCCACCAGCCCTCCGTCGCCGCAGCCTTCGGAAGAAGGCCGCTGATGATGCGTTCGATATCGCGGAACGTTAGCACCACTTCGGTCCGCCTTTGACGCCGCAGATAGGTTGCGAGGGGCGCGTATTTGGCCATGAACCTCTTTTCCTCTCGCCGCCCCGCAGGTCAAGCGCTGCTCGGCCCCTGCGATAGCCACGAAGAAGCCAACACCAGGCTGGCTAGATGCGAGTGCGATTGACTCGCAACAAGGCCTGTGGTCAGACGCCCTCCCTGTCGTTCCCCTGAAGAGCTCCATGTCCCCTCGTCTCCTCGCCACCGTCGCCCTCCTGCCGCTGCTGCTGGCCGCGCTTCCCGCGGCGGCCCAGGAGGGGCCCACCCCGGACGCGACGCTTTTGGACGAGGTGGTGGTCACCGCCTCCCGGATCGAGACCCCGCGCTCCGCGATCGCCGCCACGGTCGAGCTCATCGACGCCGAGGCCATCGTCCAGCAGACGGCGCTGGCCGCCTCGGCCGTCGATACGGTGGCGGCCCTGGTGCCCTCCTTCTCGCCGACGCGGCAGAAGCTGTCGGGCTTCGGCGAGACCCTGCGCGGACGCTCGCCGCTCTATCTCGTCGACGGCGTGCCGCAGTCGACGCCGCTGCGCGACGACAGCCGCGACGGCTACACCATCGATCCCTTCTTCATCGACCGGGTCGAGGTCATCTTCGGCTCCAACGCCATCCAGGGCATCGGGGCCACCGGCGGGGTGGTCAACTACGTCACCGCCCGCAAGCCGTCCGAGGCGGAGGGCCTGACCGGGCGGATGATGGCCCAGGTCACCACCGACGACGAGCTGCAGGGCGACGGCGTCGGCGCCAAGATCGCCGCCATCGGCGGCCGTGACTTCGGCGCCTTTGACCTGACCGTGGGCGCGGCCTTCGAGACCCGCGGCGCCTACTATGACGCTGACGGCAGCCGCGTCGGCTTCGACGGCGCCCAGGGCGAGGTCCAGGATTCGCAGGCCCTCTCGCTGTTCGCGCGCGGCGGCTGGGATCTGGGCGGCGATCGCCGGCTGGAGGGCTGGGTCAACCGGTTCGATCTGGAAGGCGACGGCGACTATGTGACCGTGGCGGGCGACCGCGCGACGGGCGTCTCGACCACGGCTGTGCGCGGCGCGCCGCCGGGCCGGCAGCCGTCCAACGCCGTGACATCGGCGGCTCTGAGCTACACCGACCGCGACCTGTTCGGCGGCGTCCAGCGGGCCCAGGTCTTCGCCCACGATTACCAGGGCGTATTCGGCGGCGGCAGTTTCCCGGACTTCCAGGACCCCCGCATCGCTCCGGTTGGGACCCTGTTCGACCAGTCGGCCAACAATTCGGAAAAGCTGGGCTTCAAGATCGACTGGCAGGGCCAGGTTCCTGGCCTGACGGGCCTCAAGGCGCTGGTCGGTCTCGACGGCCTGCGTGACCGGACCTATCAGGAACTGGTCCTGACCGGGCGCAACTGGGTGCCGGAGACCGCCTACGAGAGCCTGTCGCCCTTCCTGCAGCTAAACCAGTCGGTCTTGGCCGGCCGCCTCAGCCTGTCGGCGGGCGTGCGGCATGAGTCGGCGAAGCTGAAAGTCGACGACTTCCAGACCCTGTACGCCTACGGCCCTCAGACGGTGGCGGGCGGCGAGCCGGGCTTCGAGGAGACGCTGTTCAACGTCGGCGCCGCCTTCGAGGTGACGCCGGCTCTCCTCGTCTACGGCTCCTTCGCCCAGGGCTTCACCATGCCGGACGTCGGTCGGGTGCTGCGCGGCATCAACCGTCCGAACCAGGACGTCGACACCTTCCTCAACGTCGAACCGGTCGTGTCGGACAACACCGAGGTCGGGGTCGAATACCGCGGCGCGCGCGTCGAACTGTCCGCCGCCGTGTTCCGGTCCGAGGCCGAACGCGGCTCGCTGCTGAACCGCCTGCCGTCGGGCATCTTCGAGGTGTAGCGCCAGGCCACACGGATCGATGGACTGGAGCTGAAGGGTCTATGGCGCGCCACGGACGCCCTCGCCCTGGGGGGCAGCTACGCCGCGCTCGACGGCCAGAGCGACAGCGACGGCGACGGCGACCTGGACCGCGACCTGAACGGAGCCAACATCTCGCCCGACCGCCTGCTGCTGTGGGGCGAGTACGAGACAGGCCCGATCGCCCTGCGCCTTCAGGCACAGACCTATCTCGCACGCGACTTCGACGGCGAGCCCGCGGCCAACGGCTTCGAGGGCTATACGGTGCTCGACGCCGTGGCCCGCTATGAGGCGGGCTTCGGCACGGTGTCGCTGGGGGTGCAGAACCTGCTGGACGAGCAGTACATTTCCTATTTCTCGGACACACAGGGGCCGACCGACAATCTGCGCTTTTTCGCCGGTCGCGGGCGCACGGCCACCGTGACCCTGACGCGGAGCTTCTGAGCCGGTGATGGGCGCGATCCGCACGCTCCACGCCTGGGCCGGGACCGCCCTCTCGATCCTGGCCGTGGTGTTGGGCCTGACGGGATCGTTGCTGGTGTTCGAGGACGACTGGATCCGCGCCACCGTCCCCGCCGCGCGCGCCGAGATCGATCTCGATGCCGCCCGTCTGGGTGCGGCGCTGGACCGGCTCGAGGCAGCCGAGCCCCGCCTCACCTCGGTGGTCCTGCCGGGCGGGGCGGTCGGCGTTCACCGGCTCTACCTGGCCGAGGACGGTTTCGGCTACGCCGACCCCGACGGCAAGGTGGTGGACCGCTGGTGGGGCCCGGCGCGAGCCGAGACATGGATCTTCGACCTTCACCACGAGCTGCTGGCCGGTCACACCGGCAAGCTGGTTGCCGGCGGCGCCGGCCTGACCCTGGCGGTGATGATCCTGACCGGCCTGATCGTCTGGATTCCCGCCTGGCGCGCCACCGGCTGGCGGGTCTGGCCCCGCTCGGGGGCCCGGCGCGAACTGATCGGCAGCCATCGCAATCTCGGCCTGATCTTCGCCATCCCGCTGGTCGTCTTCAGCCTCACCGGTGCGGCGATCGTCTTTCACGGCACGACCCAGGCCCTGCTGGGGGCTGTCCCGACGCCGCCGGCGCCGGTGGTCGGGACCGGGGACGTCGACTGGGCCCACGCCCTGACAGAGGCCCAGGCCCGCTTCCCCGAAGCGATCCCGCGCATGGTTGTCCGCCCCGCCGCACCGGGCAAGCCCGCCACGATCCGTCTGAAGCAGCCCGGCGAGTGGCATCCCAACGGCCGCACCACCGTGACCATCGATCCGGCCACCAGCCGGGCGGTCGCGACCTCCGACGCCAACGCCCTGCCGACCGGCGTCCGGGCCTACAACGCCTTCTACCCCCTGCACGCCAGTTCGGTCGGCGGCTGGCTCTATAGCGCGGTGACGGCGCTCAGCGGCGTCGCCATGGCGGCCCTGGGGGTGGTCGGCGCCTGGGCCTTCCTCGGAAAGCCCCGACGCCGCTCGCCTCGATCGAAACCGACCCGCTGAGGACAAGCGGGCGAGGGAGCGGAAGGGTTTGCCGGATTCCCGGGTCTTGCCCTCCGCTGGTCGCCACTCAAGGCCTGATGCACTCACACCGCCCCGCGCGAACCCCTACGCGCGACCACCGGCGGCAAGGCCTCGTTCACCGTGTCGGGCAAGCCTTCCTTGGCGCCTGTGGGGGGATGATGGCTGGATGACGGAAGATCCAGCACCCCCGGAGCGCCGACGCCCGCCGCCGATCGCGCGCGGCGGCTGGCTCGACCTTCTGCGTTTCGTCGTGGGGGCGATGATCGTCCTCTATCACTTCCGCGAGGCCGCTCCGATCCCCTTGCCGCTCTTCCATCCGGTCTTCGACCGCGGCTATCTGCTGACCGACTTCTTCATCATCGACTCCGGCTACGTTCTCGCCCGCGTCTACGGCGAGCGGCTCGCGAACCGGCGAATTCCGCTTTCCGTCTTCTACCGTCAGCGATTTCTCAGGGTGGTTCCGGCCCACATGACCGTCAGCCTCGCCCTGGCGGGGCTGGTGCTGACGGCGGCGATCCTGGGCCAAACACCCAGCCACCCGGAATGGTTCGACTGGTCCCGGTTTCCCGCCCAGTTCTTTCTGGTGCAGGCCTATGGGGTGCCGGGCGGAGAGGGATGGAACGCGCCGACCTGGACGCTCTCGGCGCTCCTGGGCTGTTACGTCAGCCTGCCCTTCCTCGCTCGCGCGGCGCGCGGCCTGTCCCCATGGCTGATCCTCGCTCTTGGGGTGGGCGGGCTGCTCGCCGCCAACCTGTCCGCCCACGCCGCCTTCGGGTTGCCGATCTACGAGATGCCGTTGCGCCTCGGCTTCCTGCGGGCCTTTCCGCTGTTCGCCCTCGGCGTCGCCGTGGCTCTGTTCGCCCGGCAGGTCTATTGCCCGCCCCGTCTGGCCGCCGGTCTGGGCGGTTCCGCCGTGGTCGCTGTGGCGGGTCTGCAGGCTCTGGGACCCCATAATCTGGCGACCCTCGGCCTCCTGACCGTCATCATCTTCGCCACCGGGGCCTTGCCGATTCGGAGCCCGTCCAGGCTGGTCGAGCACCTCGCTTTGATGGCGTTCGCGATCTTCCTGACCAACGAAGTGATCCGGATCGTGTGGTTCGGCGTGCTCGACGCCGTCGATTGGCGGGGTTGGAGTCCGTCAGTGCAATGGACCGCCTGGGCGGTCGGCCTGGCCGCGGCTTTCGGCGGCGCCGCCGTCTTCCGCTACGCCTTCGACCGACCGACCCAGGCCTGGTTCAATCGTCCGCAGTCGGGGTCGCGATCGACCTCCCCCGCGGCCAAGTCTCCCGTTCCCGCGCTGTAGGCCGATCCTTCACAAAAGCTCGGCGAGGTTCACATCATGGCGGCGGGGGGCGCCTGGGTGCCCATGATCGCCACGATCAGAAGCAGCAGGGCCGCCAGCACGGTCTCCAGCGCCAGGCTGCGCCGCAGGCGGCGCAAGGCGAGCGGACGGGCGTGATCGTCTTCGAGCGCCGATCCGAGATGCGGGGTCAGGACAAAGCGGTTCGAGGCCGCTAGGGCCAGCATGCCGGCGAACAGGACGAGTTTCAGGATCAGAAGAACGCCGTAGGGCGTCGTCAACAGGCTCCCGAGCCGGCTGAACCCGATCAGATAGGCGCTGTTCACCAGACCCGTGATCGTCAGCAGGACGACGGCGAGCGTTCCCAGACCGGCGAACCCCTCCAGGGCGGCGTGAGTCACCGGCGCGCCCGCCGCGTGCCCGTGGCGGGTCCGCAGCATCAGGAACAACGCGACCAGACTGCCGAGCCAGAGTCCGGCGGCGAGCGCGTGAACGACATCGGCGATCAGATGCGGCCAGCGGCCCGCGCCTTCCGTCGCCGCGCCGTGACCGGTCCAGGCCAGGCTGGCGCTGACCACAGCGCCGACGACGGTCAGCACGATCCAGCCGCCGCGTCCCGGTTTCAGACTGATCAGCAGAACGGCGGCCAAAAGGGCCATCGCCGCGCGAACCAGGAAGCCGACGCCCAGGCCCGTGCCGAATGCCACGTAGGACAGCGACTCCGGCTTCAGCGCCTCGGTCAGCGATCCCGCCATCACGGCGGTTTGGACCACGAGGTTGGCGAGAGCAGCCAGGACGGTCGCCACGGCGGCGACCAGCAGCGTCGTTCGCGGCCACCTTTCGGCGGCCGCGTCCGACATGGGCATCCTGAACGCGAAGAACAGGGGGACGCCAAACAGCAGGACGGCGCCGATGTACTGCCCCAGCCTCAGCAGGACGACCGTTGTCTCCATCTGATCAGCGGACCGAGAAGTTGGTGGACCCCGTCATCCGGTGCCCGTCCGGAGACGCCACCCGCCAGTTGACCACGTAGGCCCCGGCCGCCAACGGCCTCGCCGGAGCGCCCGAGATCGTCTTGCCGTCCTCGGACACCCGTGTCTGGACACGGATGGTCGCGCCCGCCGCATTGACGAGATCGAAACCGGAGAAGGCCGGCGCCACGCGCTCGCTGAAGGTGAGGCTGATGGTGCGCGGCGCCGCGACCGCAGCGCCGGCGGCCGGCGTGGCGCTCACGAGACGCGCGTGTGCATCCGCCTGACCGGCGACCAGGGAAAGCGCCGCGACGGTCGCGGCGAGCGATGCGATTTTGAAACGGGTCAACTCAAACTCCTAGGAAGGGACGCCCCTACTGTCTCTTACGCGGCACGCGCCCCCGCCCCTCACGAAATGAAACTGAAGCCGGCCGGCCCCCGACAAAAACACTCGACGGCGGGTTCATCCACAAACTCGGCTTCAGGGATTTAAACCGGATCAGTTGGTGGCGGCCGGCAAGCAGAGACACATCTACCAAGGGAAGGCCGGACAAAGTGAGTCACGGTCCAGTCGCGCTTCGGCACAGCGGGTCCGCTCAACCGCTGTCACCGGCAGGGCGCCGGTCTGGACGACAACGCCTTGTAGAGGCGCCGCCGCGTCGCAGACCGCAGGTCGCTAAGCGCCGCCTCGCCGATCGCCTAGACGCGGAACTCGAGCATCACGCGAGAATTCGCCGATTACTGCTCGTCGGCGCATAGTCGAAAGTTCATGCGCTTCGGGGCCCACCAGCGCCTGCGTAAACGCTAGCAGTCGGTTCAACCGGTCACTGGATATCCCGCGAGCCTTACCCATCAGTTCGCAACGCGCCATAACGACAGGCACCACAGGCCCGCCGCAGACTGTGAACCCGATCCTCAAGAATCGAAGGAACAGGGCGCCTGAGAACCACGCGGGGTAGAGGCTGGTGCGCCACGGCGCCTGCGCTATCCGACCTGCCGGTCTGCACACACACGCTTCGTCGTCGGTCTCAACGCCTGGTTCTAACCGAAGGAGATCATTGATGATCCGCACCCTCGTCCTCACCGCAGCCCTGGCCTTCGCCGGAGCGGCCGCCGCCCAAGACCCGCACGCTGGCCATGCCATGCCGGCTCAAGCCGCCGCGCCGCAATCGGGCATCGTCACCGTCCCTGCCGATGGCGCCATGACATCCGGTTCGCCCGAACGCTTGAGCGTCACCTTCCCGCACGCGATGATTTTGAAGACCGTGACCCTCACCGCCGAAGGACGTGCCCCGGTCGTCGTCAACGCCCCTGCCGCGCCGGCCGCCGCGACCGTCAGCGTGGCCCTGCCCCGCCTCGTGGCGGGCACTTACAGGGCCGCCTGGACGGCGGAAGGCGCGGACGGGCACAAGATGTCCGGGTCTGTCAGCTTCATGGTTCACTAGGAGAACGACGATGCGAGTTTCCAACCTGCTGGCCGCCGCCGGCGCGATCCTGGCCCTGAGCGCTGGAGCGGCCCTGGCCGCCGAAGGCTGCGACTGTTGCAAGGACATGGCCGCTGACGCCGCCATGAGCTGCTGCGACAAGATGAAGTCTGACGCTTCGCCGCCCGCCGAACCCGCGCCGCCCGCGCCGGCGCCCTCGGATGCTCCGGCTCCCCAAGGTCACGCCGACCATAACTGACCGGCCGATCTGAACCGCTCCGGCAGGCGCTCCGACTGATCGGAGGTCTGCCCGGAGCGGACAGGCGTCAACTCTCGGTCTTCGCCGCGCTGAGCCGCGCCTCGCTCCCTGGGGCGCCGCCTGCCGCAATCCGGATGAAACGGACGGTCTCGGCCCGCGTCCGCGGTTCAGCGACGAAACCCGCCTCGGCGAAGGCGAGATGCTGGGGCATCGGCGCCCTCGCCGTATCCACGCGCCACCAAACCTCCAGCGACGCCGCCTTGGGCAAAATGCCCCCGGCGATCCGCTCGATGTCCCGAAAGGACAGGTCCACCTCGGCGCTCTTCTGACGTCGGAGAAAGGCTGCGAGCGGCGCGTATTTAGCCATCTGGGTGTCTTGCTCCACTGCTGCCGGGGGTCAAGCCCGGCTGGCGCGCTTGGGCTGGCCGATCTAGACTCGCCGGCGGCGGGTTCCGGGAACGATAGGCGCCGATCAAGAGCCAGGGGACGTGCAAACGTCGGCGGCGATCGGCGGCGAAACGCCGGGCTTCATCACAGAAGTTCCTGGCCCGCCCCCTCCCCTCATCCCGGGTCGATCAGACCTTGCCGGACCGCCGAGGCGACCGCTTCGATCCGGGTCCGGACCCGGAGTTTGGAGCAGGCCTTCTCAAGATATCCCGACGCCGTCATCGACATGCTCAAGATCGCGCGGCACCGCGGCTGGGAGCGGATACAGGTCTCTGGCGACCCCGCCTTCCGGCGCGAGGTCTGGATCCAGGCCCAGAGCCTGGGTCTGGAGGTCCACGGCCATCGGCCCAGGGACCGCGATCGCCAGGCGGCCGGAATCGACCGGGCTTCCTCCCAGAAGGCCCTCCAGGATCCGCTCGCCGAGCGGCTCGCCCGCGCGGCCGTGGTGGTGGCCCGTCTCATCCCCGATCCCGCCATCCAGACCAAGCTGCTGGAGGCCGCCTGGGCGCGCGCCGGCCGCGCGCGTCCGACGGAACGGGACACGACGCGCGACCGCGAGCGGCGGCGCTAGCGGTCGCGCCTAGAAAGTGTTCTTCAGATACGGCGACACGGTGAAGGCCGGGAATCCGACGCCGTCCCTCATCCGGTTCATCAGGTCCCAATACATGCCCAGCGCCAGCGGATCGCGGATGTCCGCCGGAATATCGAAGCTGTAATCGCCCTCGAACCGGTCGCCACGTCGCCAGGCCCGGGCGAACTCCGGCGAGAGGTAGGCGAACAGGGCCCGGCGGATCTGGTCCAGGAACTCGCCGATGGTGCTGGCGTGATAGGAGAAGACGTCGGTGTAGAACCACTGCTGGAAGTCCGGCACCGACCGATAGACCATCCCCTCATCGACCTCATGGCCGTGCCGCGCGAGCATCGCCCTGATCTGCTTCACCCGGGCATCGAGCCGGGAGAAGTTGTGCTTGTTGGCGTCGCCGACGACCTTGAGCAGCCAGATGCGGGAGACGCGCAGGTCCACCGACAGGTCGAGTCCGGGAAGCCAGACCTTGGGACAGACGCACTCCGCGTTCAGCCAGTCCGCGAAGGCCGAGGCGGAAGCCGCCAGACCGGAGGCGTCGGCGCCCAGCGTCGGCTGACGGCCGATGGCGTCCAGATAGAACAGATAGGTTCGATCAGTTTCGCGCGCGCCTGCGGTCGACGGGGCGAAGGCGAAGGGCAGCGCAGACGGCCGGGGCTGGGCCAGGAAATCCGCCAGCAGGATGGCGAAGACCCGTTTGTGGGTTCCCGACTTGAACACCAAATTGGTCGGGCGGGAGGTCATCGGGTACTCGAAGATCTCCAGATTGACCATGTCGTCGATCATGTTCCAGACCGCCTTGAGCAGGATCGCTTCCTGCTCGATCGGGGCGTAGCGCGGGGTCAACCCGTCGCCGCGGCGTTGGCGCGGTCCGCGAGCGCCGCACACGTCTCCATGAGCTTCTCGAATGGCTCGGCGTCCGCCTCCAGCAGGCCGTCCTCGACCATCCGGCGGTAGTCATCCCCGAGGGCCTCCAGCGAGGCGCCTTCAGGCTTCAGACGCAGCCCGCCCGTGACCGCCTGTCCATAGTCGATCTCCGCGCCGTCGGCGGTCTCGCGGAAGAACATCGCCTTGTGGCGCGCGACCGCCTCGGCGACCGCCCGATCCGCGATCGCGGTCTCGGCGAAGCCGGCCGCGTCCAGTCGGGACAGATCGTGCCAGTGGCGAGAGAAGCGATCGCCCCGGAGTCGTCCCTGCGCGCAATAGACGTGGGCGGCGGTGGCCTTCTCCCAGAACGTCCGCTCGGCCGCCATCACCCGCGGCGTGGCGGTCGGGAAGACGACGCCTTGCAGATGGGCCGCCGCATCGCAGACCACGGGTCGCGGCGCGCTCGGCTCGCCGGTCGCCCGCGCGCCGAACTCGAGCATCACGCTGGGCGAGACATAGCCGGTGCCAGTGCTGGTCGGCGCATAGTCGACGAAGGCCTTGGCGCCTTCGATCCGCACCGTGGCGCCGACGCCGTCTGCGGCGATCCGGGCCTCCAGAAGCGGCCGCACCTCGCCCTCTACCCAGAGCGGCAACAGCCGCTGAACGTCCCGGGACCAGCGCCGCTCCTCGGCGCGAGTCTGCGGCACGGGGTCTTCAGGCGCATCGGCCAGATCGGGAAGCAGGCGACGGATGTCCCAGGTCAGATCGATGTCTTCCGAGAACCGCTGGATGACGTCGTAGGCCTTGGACAGGGATGTCCCGCCCTTGAAGACCAGGCCTTCGCCCAAGGGCGACTCGAACAGCGCGTTCAGGGCCCAGACGACCCAGACGTCCTTCTCGAGCAGATGGGCGGGCCGGCCGGAGTCCGACGCCGCCGCCGCGAGGGCTTCAGCGCGGTCCTCGGCCGAAAGCTGCAGGAAGATTTCAGACATGGGCCGCCTGGCTGACCGACCGCGCCAGCCAGGTGGGCAGACGCGGTCCGACGGACACCAGTTCGCCGAAGGCGGCGGGTCCCAGCTTTCGTTTCAGGGCCTCCAGCGCCGTCGCGGCCTTCTCCGGCCCCAGCCAGGCCAGGGCGCGAACCGCTTCGCCGGCCGGACGATCGGCCAGGAGCAGCTGCCATACCGGCGCATGTTTGAACTCCACCGTCTGCTTGCCAACGTTGAGGAGCCGGCTCTTGCCGTTGGTCAGATAGACCATGCGGATCGGCACCTGGGTGGTCAGGCCCAGAGCGTTGGCCGCCGCCGCCCCGTTGGAGGCGACGACCTCGCCGCGCTGCTCGCTCACCGCGCGCACGACCGTTTCCACCGAAGGCGTCCGCGATCCGAAGCGGCTTTCCAGCGGACGCATGTAGACGCCGCGCCCAGCGCGCACGAGCCGCCCCCGTCGCACGAGGCGCGACAGGGCCTGATCCACCGCCGCGCGGTTGCCCAGATGGAGCAGCCCCTTGGCGGCGACCGGCGCGCCCTCCGGCAGGGCCCGGACGCGCTCCATGATCTGTTCAGCAAGGACTTGCATGATCGTCTCCGTGTCAGAAATATAGTTCTGTTTCTGACACTCCGCAACCGGGCCCGTGGAGTCGCGCCGCTTCATCGGCTTCGCTCTCGCCCGGTCGAGCGATCGACGCCTGCGTCCCTCAAGGCCTGGTCGCGCGTCTTCGGCCCGGGCCGGTCCCGCACGAACCGCTCCACCACCAGGGCCAGGGTGCGATCCGCCAGCCGATCGGACCGACCCAGTCGAACCGCTTCCGCGACCAGAGCGCGCCGCATCGCCAGTTCACGCGCCTGAATTGCCTCCAGCCACGGTCCCTCCCCGCCGTCGCCCCGGAGCGCGTCGCGGTAGGCGGCGGCGAGCGTCTCGGGCAGATCGCCCTTCCCCGCCACGAACCGCTCCCGCATCTTGCGGATCGGCGTCCGCTCCGCCTTTCGGGTCACGCCGCGCGTCCGCCGCGGGGTGGCCTCCGCCTCGATGGACCGGTCGCGCAGCGCCCGGGCGAAGCCCTCGCGCCAGATCTGCAGGTCGGCCTTGCGCGGATTCAGCCGCTCGCCCTCGCGTCCCAGCCGGCGCACCGTCAGATGCACGTGCGGGTGCCGTCCCTCGTCGTGCAGGGCGAAGACATAGGGGAAGCGCTCGCTGAAGGTCTCGGCCGCGAAGGCCCGGGCGGCGTCGTGCAGACGCACCGCATCCGTCCCCGCCGGCATGCTGAGCACGATCGACAGGGAGACCGAGGCGTCACGCCTGCGTCCCGGTTCCATCGCGAACTCCTCGGCCCAGTCGCGGGCGAGCGCATGCACCTCAGCGCGCCCGTCCAGCCGCTCCCCGTCCGGCCCTTCCAGAGTCAGGGCGCCATTGCGGCTGATGTAGTCGAGGTGCGCCTTCAGGTGGCCGCCGTCCCGGGTACGGCCGGTCACCTTGACCATCACCTCCGGCGCCCGGCGCAGGACCCGGATGAAGCGGGCGGCCGACTCCTGCCCTCTGTTCCGAGACGGCCGAAGCACCGCGGGCGTGATCCGCGCGCGGCGCGGATCGACCGGCGGCCGCAAGGCTTCCTCGAACCCGCGCGGCGAGCGGAAGTCGCTCACGGCCGCCCGGCCCAATAGGACAGGTTGCCGTCAAAGGCCTCGCCGAGCGCTTCCACCCAGGCCGCGATCTCAGCCTGAAAGGCGCCGAGCTGGGCCATCTCCAGATCGAGCACCTGCCCCTCCATCACCGCCGTGTTCAGGGCGCGGGCGATCTGGTTGATGTTCACGCCGATGCGCCGCAGCTCGCGCCGCACCTCGATCAGCGCCAAGGCCTCGGGACGGCTGAACTGCGGACGATCCCGCAACCGCCGCCGGATGAGCGCGACACTCCATTGGGTTCGCGACAGCCCGACGGCGGCGGCCTCGGCCTCCAGGAGACGCAGGTCGGTCTCGCCGAGGCGCAGGGTCAGCTTGCCCGACCTGGGCGCGCTGACCGCCTCCGGCGGCGCCGGAAAGGACGCCTGCGCAGCCCCCTCCATGAGCCGGCGAAGCAAGCGCGAGCGCCCGCCCTGCCCCGCCGCCGCGGCGTCGAACCGGCGGATCAGATCGGGCGAGACGCGAAGGGTGAGGCGGTCCATCGGGAGGTGGGTCTGTCAGACGTTGCCGGCGCAAAGCCTATCCTGCCCTAGACCGTCACCCCCCTCGCCCCGTAGGCCTCCGGTGCTGCACGTCCTCCCCTCGGCGACCGCTGCACGGCCGCTCGCCCGCCGTCCTGTCGGACGCCCCAGCCGGACGGATCATGAGGAGGGAAGCGGCCTCGGAGGCAGACGCCCGCGCTTTCGCGCGGGCGTCCTCCGTCAGCGGATCAGCAGCAGGGTCCGCCGTTACAGCAGGCCGCGAGAAGCTCGCAGCAGGAGGCGGCGGCCTTGACCACCGAGTCGGGCGCGGCCGCGAAGGCAGCCGAGGCCGAGGTCAGCAGCACGAGGGCCGCGAGCGAAAAAGCACGTTTCATTGTTGATCTCCATGGATCGGTTTTCTGAGAAAAGGATCGTCGGTGGAGATCAGGTTCGAGGGGGCGGGTCCTCCGCTTCCGGCCTCCACCCCCGCGAGGGCGTCGGCCGGTAAACGATCGTGCACATCGGCGGAGGCCGCTACCGGGACGGCCGCGGCGGGCGTCGGAACCAGGCCATGGCAGAGCACGGCGCACAGCCGAGCGCAGCTCATCTTCACGGGATCGCAGGGGGCATCCGGACTGGAGCCGTCGGCGGGCGCCATCGGCATCGACATGGCCGCGGCCGGAGTCTCCCAGGCCGTGACCGGGCTCGACGCGAACAGCAGGGCGAACACGGCCAGAATGGCCGGCGCCCAGGCCGCAGTTGTTCGACGTCCGATCATCAAGCTCAATACGTCCAGCAAGACCCCAAGGTTACAGCGCAGGTGACGCGCGCGCCAGCCATGACCGGCGCGCGCCCCTGCATCTTTTACGTCCCCGGCGTCAGCCGCCCTCGCCGGCCGCATGAAGAAAGTCCACGGCGCGCTGGGCGTGGGCGGCGGCTGAGAAGATGAATCGCTTGTCGTCGCGCAGCACCTCGAGCCATGAGGCGACATAGGCGGCGTGATCCTCGCGCGGCTCGAGAGCCAGCCCCAGGTCGGCGCAGAGGAAGGCGGCGCCGATTTCGGCCACCAGTTCTTCCCGGGCGTAGCCGGCGTCTCCATGCCGGCGGCGTCCGAAGTCGCGGTCGAGCCGAGCGGGGTGCCTGGTCCAGTGCGTCAGCTCGTGGCCCAGCGTCGCGTAGTAGGCTTCCGGATCGCGGAAGCTTTCGAACACCGGCATCTGCACGAAGTCCGGTCCCGGCGCATAGAAGGCGCAGCCGCCGCCATGACGGACGTCGGCGCCCGTCGCGGCGAAGAACGTCTCGGCCCGGGCGATCCGTTGACCGAGGTTCAGGACCGGCGCGGGCGCCGGGGCGGACGAGGCCGGGAGACCCTCGATCTGTTCGACGTTGAAGACCGTGTAGGCCTTCAGGAACGGAATGCGTCGGGTCGTCTCCTCCCCGGCGTCGTCATCGTCGATGCGGACCAGCTGGTCGGCGTAGACGACGGTGGAACCCTTTTCGCCCTTGCGGACATGAGCGCCCAGGGCCAGCGCCTGCCGGAAGGTCATCCAGGTGGAGGACTGAAAGCCTCGGGCGGCGGCCTCGCCCCACAGCAGGACGACGTTGACGCCGCGGTAAGGCGTGCCGTCGTGCCGGAGGGGTCGGCTGACGCTTTCGGATGCGGCCCAGGGCTGGCTCCAGGGCCGGACGCCGGCTTCGAGCTGGGCGACGATCTGGTGGGTGATGCGGGTGTAGAGGTCGGGACGTGAGGGTTCGTTGGGGCGCGACATGGCGGCCTCCTCAAGACGGGATTTGAAGAAGGGGCGGCGGCGCTGTCGTCAGCGCCGCCGCGGCTCGCTCAGCGGGACCAGATCAGGCTGTGTCCGCCATCGATCTCGACCAGCGAGGCGTAGATCGGGGCCGGGAAGCTGGGATCGTCGAGCTTGACCGACAGGTAGTCGCGGTTCTGCTGGCTCGTTTTCTTCCAGGCCGCGCCGAACTCGGTCTGGCCGGAGAAGATGCGGAAATCAGGAGCCTTGTCGTCGGTCTTGTCATTGGCCCGGAGTTGGGCCGCCTTGACGTTGAGGGTCAGGGTCTTGATCGAACCGCTGTAGCTGCCGTCCGCTTGCTGGGTGAAGGAACCGATGGTGGCCATGGAAGTCTCTCCTTGCTGATCTCGGGCCACGCCTGCCGCGGCCTCGATGGCGATCGGCGGACCGGAGGCCGGGCGGCCCGCAGGCGAGCACAGGGAGCCCCGCAGCGCAGCGGAGGACCGGGAGCGCGACTTTCTTGCCTCGCGAGGAAGGCCGTCAGGCCGGGGAAGAAAGTCGCGCGAACGGTTGCGGAAGCCGGACGGGCTTCGGTCAGATCAGGCCATTGAGAGGCCGCGCAAGGCTTGGCGCGTCGCAGGAGAGACGGCTGGTCACCGCCGCTTGAACCATGCGGCCAATCGCGGCGCTCGTAGGGATCGTGCCGCCAATGCCGGTGCATCCGCTCCGCCACCAAAGACGTGCCCAGGATTCACCGCTTCCGCGTCGTCGCAGCTGACGCGCGGCATGGCGACGGGCGCGGCCACGCCTGGCATGAATCTGAGGTGTCTCCTGCTATGAAGGGAACCTGAAGCAACTCCAGCTTCGTTCCCCTTCCGAGCGTTCCGTTCGAGGGACAGTCGCGGTGTCGTAAGCCAGCCGGATGAGGCGGCCGGAACGTGCTCATCGGGAGTCAGAACAATGCGCAACTCCATCAAAATCGCTGGCTGCGGAGACAGCCCTCGGCGTCATCGCCGGTCTCGTGGCCACGAGGGTAACCGAGAGGGCGCAGACGGCGCTCTACCAGATCAAGCCGCCGAAAGTACGGGAAGAGGAAGTGCTGGAGCGACCATGCTCTTGATGATCGACGAAGGTCTGACGCCTGTGTTCGGCTACAGTGCTCCCAATCGAGACAACCCCCTGCTCACCCAGGCTAGAGGGGTCGCCGGGCACCTTCTCTTTGGCGCCGTCAACGCGGTGGTGACCGAGGCACTGTACCGCCTCGTCCGTCCCAAGGTAGCCGCTACAGAGCGAGCGCGGAGCATACATCGATGACCAAACATTATGATCTTGTGGTGATCGGGACCGGGACCGCCGCCATGGTCGGAGCCATGCGGGTTCGCGCTGCTGGTCGCAGCGTCGCGGTTGTCGATTTTCGTCCCTTTGGAGGCACGTGCGCGCTCCGGGGCTGCGATCCAAAAAAAATGCTGATCAGCGGGGCCAACGCCGTCGATCATACATGGCGGATGCGAGGCAGGGGTGTCGCCGGCGACGCCCGAATTGCTTGGGCCGACCTCATGGCCTTCAAGCGGGGTTTCACCGATCCCGTTCCCCAAAAGCACCAAGAGCGGTACTCTGAAAGAGGCATCGACACTTTTCATGGACGGGCGCGCCTCACCGGCCGCAACAGCCTTGAGGTGGGCGAGGAAACGCTGGAGTTTTCGAACCTGCTCATCGCCGCCGGAGCCGAACCCAGGAAACTCGGCATCCCGGGGGAAGAGCATCTGGTCACCAACGAGGGCTTCCTCGAGCTGGGTGACATGCCAAAGCGCATTGTGCTGGTCGGCGGAGGCTATATCGCGGCCGAGTTCTCCCACATCGCCGCGCGGGCTGGCGCCGAAGTCGTAATCCTCCAGCGTGGCGAGCGATTGCTTCCCCAGTTCGACCCGGACGTGGTCGGTTGGCTCATGGAAAGCTTTCGCCAACTCGGCGTTGACGTGCGCCTCGAAACGACAGTCCAGGCGGTCGAGCAGACGCGCGCAGGCTTTCGGGTTCACGCCCAGACGAAGGGGAAAGCCGTCGATGTCCATGCTGATCTGGTCATTCACGCCGCCGGACGAGGACCTGCGATCGACGATCTCGACCTTGACGCCGCCGGGGTCGAGCATGAAGGAGGCCGCCTGAAGCTCAACGAATTTCTGCAGAGCGTTTCCAATCCAGCCGTCTATGCCGCGGGCGACGCAGCCCAGGTCGGTCCGCCGCTGACCCCCGTGTCCAGCCACGACGCCAAGGTCGTGGCGGCCAACATTTTGAACGGTAACTCCGAAAGGCCGAACTATCGCGGCGTCCCGAGCGTGGCCTTCACAATCCCGCCTATCGCGGCGGTCGGGCTGACGGAGAGGGAGGCTAAGGATCAGGGTCTGCTCTACCGAGTCAAAAATCAGAAGGCCTCCGACTGGTTCACAGCACGCGCAGCGGCCGAACCCACCTTCGGCTTCAAGGTCTTGGTCGAGGAAGGGACGGAACGGGTGTTGGGCGCCCACCTCGTGGGCCCGAACGTGGACGAGGTCATCAATATTTTCGCTTTGGCGATCCGCCATGGACTGACTGCGGATGACCTCAAGACCACGATGTTCGCCTATCCGACGGGCGCATCGGATGTGGGCTACATGCTATGACGCTCAAGCGGTGTCGCGGTAGGTTCATGGCGCCATCCGCATCGCGGATTGGAGCGAAGGAGGGATCCCTTGGAGAGGCAGTCCGACACCATCCAGTTCACGGTGATCCGGGGCGACGGCGACTGGCGGGTGCTTCGCGATGGCCGACCCTCAGGGCATTTCGACTTCAGCGTCGACGCCATAGAGTCCGCGCTCGTGAAGGCGACGACGCTGATCGACAAGGGCGAGCAAGTGGAAGTCTTTGTCCAGGACGCGGCCGGCCAGTTGCGTCAGGTCGATCCGGTCGGCGGGGAAGTGCTCCACTAAGAGGACGGCGATTCCGACCTCGTCGCCTTTTAACCCGTCCACTCGAGTTCGAAATCCGGAGTGAGCGCGATCAAGCCTGTTTCGATCTGGTTCCAGGTCAGGCGGAGCGCCTTCAGATCTTCGGGCGTGAACAGGTGCGCATGGTGCGACGCCGCGCGCAGCTTCCCGGCCTGCTTCAGAAGATCGAACACCGCCTCTGGGTCGTCGAAACCAGCCTCGAAGATCGCCTGGAAATGCTCCGGATGGCTCATGATCCGCGCGTAGTGGGTGTAGTCGGCATGGTCGAAAACCTCGCCTCCCCGCTTCTTCCACTTCCCCAGCAAATCCTTGCAGTCGCACAGCGGCAGGCGCTCGTCCGCCCAGTCCTCACCGTAGGTCTCGGCCATCACGGCATCTAGAATTTCCCTCAAGGTCAGTTCGTAGCGGTGAACCAGAGTCTTGGCGCGCTTCACATGCGGCGGGGCCGAGTTGGCCTGAAGGCGGGCCTTCAGGCGACGGCGCTTCTCCGCCATCGTCAGGAGACGCCGTCTCGGCCAGTGCGCAAGCCGCAGTCCCGCCGCGTCGAGGAAACTGCGATAACCGGCCAGATTGGCGAACTGCGGCATCTCCGTGATGGAGAAGGCGCCGACCGCCTCTCGCACTCCCCGCGTCAGCCGGTCGCTCTCGGCGAACATGTCGGCCATCGCCGAGGCCCGCGCGAAGTCCTCGATCTGGGCGGGTCGCCCGATCGCCAGGGCGCTCGCGCCAAGACCACTGTCCGACAGTCGGAGGATGCGATCGACGAAACTGTCCGTCGGCGTCCTGAAGCGCTCGAGACCATCCGGCAAGGCGAAGCCGGCGGACAGTTGCGCGATCCGCTCGGCCTGCTCGATCAGGCCATTCGGAAACGCGGCGCGATAGACGCGGTCCGCGTCGGTCTGAGCCCTCATCAGGGCGCCGACGCCCTGCATCCGGTCCATGAACGGGTTACGACCCATCGCGGCCAAGGCCAGCGGGGTCTCCAGCTTCATGCGCTCGGCGATGCCGAGCACGCCGCTGGCCCGCAGCATATCGTGCTGTCGGCGGACGTCCTCAAAGGGATCGGCCATCCGTCTTGCGGCGTCCAGCGTCGCGCGCATGCTGGGCGGGATCAAATCACGCGGAAGGGTCATCGCTCGCCGCTTCGCGCAGATGGGCCAGCCGTTCCTCGCACACAGTCGTCGCCAGCGCGCGCAGCACCTCAACCCGCTGGGTCAACCAGGTCAGTTCCTCGACGCTAATCTTGTAGTGCTTGGAGTAACGAGCCTTCACATAGGCCTCGCGCAGCAGCTCGAAGCAGCGGCGCTCGAACTTGGTCTCGCGCGGCCAGGCCTCGGCCAGGCGGGCGTCGATCGCCTCGCACTTCTTGCGCAGGAAGGCGAGGTTGTGCGCCTTGCCGCTGTAGAGCGTCACAACCAGCAAAACGCAGTGGTAGAGGTGTTCAGCCGATTGATGAAGGTTGAACGCGGCGAGCTTAGGATCAGCGCCCTCGCCCATATAGAATTTCGCGCCACGAGCAAAGCTGGCCGAACTCTGCGTCCAATCTCCGAAGAACTCCTCCGCTTCCTTAAGGGCAACCTGAGCTTTCAGGTCAGCCGGCTTGCGCAGCTTGGCGCCGGGCGTGTCGAAGAGAACGATGCCCTCACGCACGATGTCGGCCCAGAAGTATCGCCCGCGGTCCAACTGCTCGTTCACGTCTTCCAGACTGTGCACGATAAGGCTCACCGGCGTGCGGATCAGGGTCTCGCCCGGCATCAGCTTGTTCTCGGCGTCATGCCAGAACTCGCCGTCGGTCAGATCCTCATGATCGACAACGATCAACAGATCGAAATCCGAGAAGTAGCGTCCGACCGGATCATGGACCCAATCGCCGCGCGCATACGATCCGTAGAGGATGATCTTGAGGATCTTGCCGTTCTTCAGCCGCTCGGCCCGACGGGTCGAGACGGTTTCGGCGAACGACTCGCGGATCACCTCGACCACCCGGCGCAGTTCCACCTGCTTGCGCGGCGGCAGATGATCGATCGAAGTCTTCATGACGCGAGTCTCGCGCAACGCGTGCATCGGGGCAAGGCGCGAAGCCTCAGTTCTGGATCAGGCGGATCAGGGTTCCGTCCGGGTCGATGAGCGCGCCGATCCGCATGCCCGACTCCTCGATCTTGGGCGCGTGCAATCGGGGTTGGCCCCAGCACGTCTCCGGCAGTCCGGTGCCAAGGCACACGGCGTAGAACGCGTCGAGATCGTCAAGCCGCAGGCAACAGCTGAAGTTGCTGGTCAGCGGATCAAGTTCCGGGTGCGGGAAGAACTCAAGCGTCAGCCCGCCCCGTTTCAGGATCATCCACCCTTCGTCGCGCCAGCCCTGCTGGAAGCCCAGTCGAGTGTAGAACTGGGACGTAGCTTCGAAATCCCGCGACGGCAGGTTGGGCGTGGCGTGATCGGTCACGGCGAACTCCGGAATGCAGCAGTGCCGCCTAAGCCTAGCCGCAACAGCCCTTTCCATCCACCTGGATCGGCGGACACGGCACGTCGGCATAGGAGCAGAACACGCAGCAATCGCCGGGTTGAGGCTTCAGCTTCACGCCGCAACCGAGGCAATCGTAAAACCAGATGCAGGCGTCGGTGGGCATGGTCTCGGTCGCGACGTGACCGCAGTGCGGGCAGGTCAGCGTCGATTCCAGAACGATGGCGGGGCTCATCGCATGGCCGCCAGTCGCGGCATGGCCCATGGTTCGATGTAGGGCTGCCAGGCCAGGGACAGGACGATCAGCAGGCTGGCGATCACCAGCAGCCAGAACGCCAGACGCGAGGGCCGGCGGCAGGATGCGTCCTTCCGACACATCCGCAGGCGACGCCAATGCAGCAGCCAGCCGGCGGCCAAGATGACGGCGGCCAGAAGCGTCAGCCAGGTTCGCGCGCCCGCGATGACCGCGGCGCCGGCGAAGGACACGCCCGCCACCGAGAGAGCCAGAGGCAGTACACAGCACGCGGCCCAGGCGAACACCGAGGCCACACCGCCGATGGCGGCCGAGGCGCTGACGGCGACCTCAGGAATGTTGGGCCGGTCTTGATCGATGGCCATGGGGCCTCCCGTTCGATTTCTGCTACAGGCTACAACCCGTAGCCGCTACGGGATCAAGAGCCATGTCCGCACGAAGTTTGACGATCGGGCGCCTCGCAGAGAGCGCCGGGGTGAACTTGGAAACGGTGCGCTACTACGAGCGGATCGGCCTGATGCCCGCCCCGGCCCGCACCGAGGGCGGACACAGGAGCTATGAGCCGGAACACGCCCAACGCCTGCGCTTCATCCGCCGGTCCCGCGAACTGGGATTCGGCATCGACGCCATTCGGCGGCTGATCGCGTTGAGTGAGCCGGGCGTCCAGGCCTGCTGCGAAGTCCGCGACATGGCCCAGGACCACATCGCCAGCGTGGACGCCAAAATCGCGGATCTGGAGCGGCTCCGGACGGTGCTTAAGCAGGCCGTCGCGGACTGCAGCGAAGGCGGGCGGGTTCGGTGTCCGGTGATCGCAGAACTCGGATCGATCGCATAGGTGATGACCTGCGCACCCTGTCGAGCCGGTAGGGTCCTGGCAATCACGCGCCGATGACGCCGAGGTGCTCAAGCAGGATCATCAGACCGAGCGCGACAAGCGCGAGCCCTCCCAGAAGCTCGGCGATCTTGCCAAAACGCTGGCCGACGGCCCGGCCAATCAGCATGCCGATCGTGGTCAGCAGGAAGGTCGTGACGCCGATTGAGGCCGCGATAACCCAGATATTGGCTCCGATGAAGGCCAGGCCGACGCCAACAGCCGCCGCGTCGATGCTGGTCCCGACCGCCATGGCGATCAGCGCCCAAGGTCCGGACCGGCGTGGGGCATCCTCAGCCAGGGGACGGGTCGCTTCCCAGATCATCTTGCCGCCAACAGCGGCGAGGAGGCCGAAGGCGATCCAATGATCCACGCGTTCGACGAGGCCTGCAGCGACCATGCCGAGCCCCCAGCCAATCACCGGGGTGATGGCCTCGATACACCCGAATACCAGGCCTGCCTTCACGGCGCCGGCCAGGTTCGGTCGATGCAAAGCACCACGCCCAACGGCGGCGGCGAAGGCGTCGGTAGACATGCTGAGAGACAGAACGGCGATGGCGACAGGAGTCATGACGAGCATCCACCCGGCAACGAACAGCGCTTCCCTCCCCGGCCGGTGCGGCGGTGGGACGCGCTGGTCTCGCTAGGCGGCGGTTCCGCTGGTCGGACCGCGCGCCGAAACGCGAGTGTGTTGATCCGACCCCGGCGATCAGACGCCGGAAGCTACTCCCCAACAGGAAGCGGCCTCATAGGAGGTGTCGCGCGCCGGTGCAAGATACTATAGGGGAGTATCCATGGCGCATACCTCCACGAACAAGAAGAAGCTCGTCGCGCGGGTCCGGAGGATCTCGGGTCAACGCCCTGCTGGACACCGCCGAACGGGCGCTGGCGCCGCAGGAGGCGGACAACGTCGCCAGTTTCGCGGGCGCCTTCACCATCCTCCTGCGCGAAGGCCTGGAGGCCCTGCTGATCGTGGTCGCCATGATCGCCTTCCTGCGCAAGGCGGAGCGCCCCGAGGCGCTGCGTTATGTCCACGGCGGCTGGGTCGCGGCCCTGCTCGCCGGCGGGGCCACCTGGGCGGCGGCGACCTTCCTGATCTCGATCAGCGGGGCGAGCCGGGAACTGACGGAGGGCTTCGGTTCTCTGCTGGCCGGCGCGGTCCTGGTCTCGGTGGGCATCTGGATGCATGGCAAGTCTCACGCAGACGCCTGGCAGATCTATATCCGCGAGAAGCTGTCGAGGGCCCTGTCGGGGCGGTCGGCCTGGCTGCTGTTCCTGCTCGCCTTCGTGGTGGTCTACCGCGAGGTGTTCGAGACCATCCTGTTCTACGCCGCGATCTGGAGCCAGGGCGGCCACCTGGGTATGCTGGCCGGCGCCCTGACCGCCGTGGCCGTCCTGGCCGTGGTCGCCTGGGCCCTGCTGACCTACAGCAAGCGCCTGCCCATCGGCCGCTTCTTCTCTCTCAGCTCCATCCTGATGGCCGTGTTGTCGGTCGTCCTGGTCGGCAAGGGCGTGGCCGCGCTGCAGGAGGCGGGATGGGTCGACGTCCACCCGGTCGCCTGGATTCCCCGGATTGAAATCCTCGGCCTCTATCCGACGCTGGAAGGCGTCATCGTTCAGCTGCTCACCGTGCTCGTCCTCGTGATCGGATTCCTCCGGGCGTCCGGTCCGGGCGCGAAGGCGGCGCCCGCCGGCTGAAGCGACCGCAGCCTTGCGGTCGTAAGCTTGGGGGTCGCAGGGACGGCGGCCGATCGTTAGGCTACCGGAAATCGTCACTTATGGCGACTTAAGCGCCATTCCCGCCTATAGTTCGCCAGAAATGGCGAGTTATTTCACATAGACACAAGTCGCCATTATTGACGACTTAACTCCTTATCTCCTATATAAGTCGCCGAAAGTGGCGAATTATGAAAATCACCAATCTCACCACCGATGACGCAGCCCTGGCCGAGTTCGGCCGTCGCATGGCGGAGGCGCGGCTGGCGCGGGGGATGACCCAGGCGCAGTTCGCCCAGGCCGCCGGCGTCTCCAAACGGACGATCGAACGGCTCGAGGACGGCGGATCGATCCAGGTCGCCAATCTGATCCGCTGCCTGCGCGCCCTGGACAGGCTGGAGGGGCTCGAACGCCTCCTGCCCGAGACGCCGCCCAATCCGATCGACCTGCTGGAGCGCCATGGCAAGACCCGGCAGCGCGCCCGGCCGGACGCCGACGACGGCCGCGACGCCGCCGCCGCCGCGCCCTGGGCCTGGGGCGACGACCGATGACCACCGTCGCGGAGGTCCGCCTGTGGGGACGCCGGATCGGCGCCGTCTCGCTGGAGGACGGCGCCGACGTCGCCGCCTTCGCCTACGACCCGGCCTTCGCCGCCAGCGGCATTCAGGTGGCGCCGCTGGCCATGCCCCCGGGGACGCAGGTGTTCAGCTTTCCCGGGCTCAACCGGGAGAGCTTCCACGGCCTGCCCGGGCTGTTGGCGGACGCCCTCCCCGACAAATACGGCAACACCCTGATCGACGCCTGGCTCGCGACCCAGGGGCGGACGCCGGAGAGTTTCAACGCCGTGGAGCGCCTCTGCTACACGGGGGCCCGCGGCATGGGCGCGCTGGAGTTCGCCCCCGCGGTCGGCCCCCGGCCCCGCAAGGCCTCCCGCATACAGATCGACGCCCTGGTCGAACTGGCCTCCGAGGTCCTCAGCCACCGCAACGATCTGCAGGCCTCCTTCGCCGACAGCAAGAAGGCCGACGCCCTGCGCGAGATCCTGCGGGTCGGCACCTCGGCGGGCGGCGCGCGCGCCAAGGCGGTGATCGCCTGGAACGCGGCCACCAACGAGGTCCGCTCGGGCCAGGTCGAGGCCGGCGACGGCTTCGACTACTGGCTGCTGAAATTCGACGGGGTGAAGAACAACAAGGACCGCGAACTGGCCGATCCCGAGGGCTATGGCGCGGTCGAGTACGCCTACGCCCGGATGGCCGTGGCGGCCGGCGTCCAGGTGGCTGAATGCCGTCTGCTCGAGGAAGGCGGCCGACGACATTTTATGACCAAGCGGTTCGACCGCCTGCCGGGCGGCGGCAAGCTGCACATGCAGTCGCTGGCGGCCCTGGCCCATTACGACTTCTGCGATCCGAACGCCTACGCCTACGAACAGGCCTTCCTGGTCATTCGTCAGCTGGGTCTGCCGATGGCGGCGATCGAGGAACAGTACCGGCGCATGGCCTTCAACATCATCGCCCGCAACCAGGACGACCACGTCAAGAACATCGCCTTCCTGATGGACCGGTCCGGCGCCTGGTCGCTGTCGCCGGCCTATGACATCACCTGGAGCTACAACCCGACCGGCCTGTGGACGGCGCGTCATCAGATGTCGATGAACGGCAAGCGCGACGGCTTCACCCTCGAAGACTTCGACGCCAGCGCCCGCACCGCATCGATCAACGCGCGCCGGGCCCGAGCGATCGTCCAGGAGGTCCGCGACGCGGTCCAGCGGTGGCCTGAGTTCGCGGACGCCGCCAGCGTCGGAGAAGACTGGCGAAAATCCATCGACCCTTCACTCAGGACCACGCTCTAGCGTCGTCGCTCACTGTGCCGCGATGGCGATGGAGGACAGGTCGGTCGCGGCGTCGAGCGGGATTCCGGCCGCCTTGCGCTCGGAATAGCGGTCGACGAGCCGGGCGGCGTGCGGGCGGGTGAGGATGGTGAAGCGCACCAGTTCCTCCATCACGTCGACGATCCGTTCATAGTAGGCGGACGGCCTCATCCGCCCGGCGTCGTCGAACTCCTGGAAGGCCTTGGCCACGCTGGATTGGTTGGGGATGGTGATCATCCGCATCCAGCGGCCGAGCAGCCGCAGGGTGTTGACGGCATTGAAGCTCTGCGACCCGCCGGAGACCTGCATGACGGCCAGGGTCCGGCCCTGGGTCGGGCGTACGCCGCCCAGGCTCAGAGGAAGATGGTCGATCTGGAGCTTCATCAGGCCCGAGACCTGGCCGTGCCGTTCGGGGCTGCACCAGACCATGCCCTCGGACCACAGGGCGTGCTCACGCAGTTCGCGCACAGCCGGGTGGTCGTCGTCGCCGGGCGACCCCGGCAGAGGCAGGTCCGACGGATCGAAGATGCGGGTTTCGCATCCCATCCATTGCAGCAGGCGGGCCGCCTCCTCGACGCAGAAGCGCGAATAGGACCGTTCGCGCAGCGATCCGTAGAGGAGCAGGATCCGGGGCGGAGGGTCGTGCGGCCCCAGACCGCTGGCCGGATCGGCCGACAGATAGGCCTTGTCCAGGGCCGGCAGATAATCCGGATCGGGCAGCGATCTCAGGCGGGCGAAGGTCATCAGAGGTCCTTGATCAGATAGGCCGCCGATGCCGGGCAGAGCCCCGCGAACTCGCGGGTCCGCCGCATCGCCTCCGGCGCCGTCTGGCGGTTCGCCGTCCGGTAGCCGTTCCGGGCGAAGAAGGGTTCGGCCGTGGTGGTGAGCAGGTGCAGCCGTGCAGCGCCCATGTTACCGGCGACGATCTCGGCGGCGGCCAGCACCCGGGCTCCCAGGCCGCGCGCCTTGCGGTCGGCGAGGACGACCAAGGAGCGCAGCAGCAGATCGCGCCCCTCCCCTTCCAGCCCGACGTAGCCGACGACCGCGCCGGAGTGATCGGCGCTGAAGTAGCGGCCGGCGTCCGGCGCGGGCAGGCCTTCGGCCCGCAGCGCGGCGATGAGGCCGGCGTCGGTCGCTTCGATCAGATACAGGACCACCATCACGGGGCGTCCGCCGGCGGGACCGTGTCGGGGAACCAGCGCCGGCCCATCCAGAGGGCGACCGAGACCAGCAGGATCAGCACAGGCACCTCCACCAGCGGACCGATGACGGCCGCGAAGGCGACCGGCGAGGCCAGTCCGAACGCCGCGATGGCGACCGCGATGGCCAGCTCGAAATTGTTGGAGGCCGCGGTGAAGGCCAGGGCCGTGGTGCGCGGGTAGTCCGCCTCGATCAGCTTGCCCATCAGGAAGCTGACGACGAACATGACGAGGAAGTAGATCGTCAGCGGAATGGCGATGCGCAGGGCGTCCAGCGGCAGGGCCACGACCTCTCCGCCCTTGAGGCTGAACATGGCCACGATGGTGAAGAGCAGCGCGATCAGGGTGATCGGCCCGATGCGCGGCAGGAAGCGGCGCTCGTACCAGTCGGCCCCCTTGCGGGCGATCAGGCTGCGACGGGTCAGGAATCCGGCCAGGAACGGAACGCCGAGGTAGACGAGCACGGCTCCGGCGATGGTCCAGACGCTGACGTCCACCACGCTGCCCTGCAGGCCGAACAGCGGCGGCAGAACGGTGAGGAAGAGCCAGGCGTAGAGGCTGAAGAACAGGATCTGGAAGATCGAGTTGAAGGCCACGAGACCGGCCACATACTGGTTGTCGCCGCGCGCCAGCTGGTTCCAGACCAGCACCATGGCGATGCAGCGCGCCAGGCCGATCAGGATCACGCCGGTCATGTACTCCGGCTGATCGCGCAGGAAGATCACCGCCAGGGCGAACATCAACACCGGACCGAGCACCCAGTTCTGGATCAGGGACAGGGCCAGAACCCGTTTGTCGGCGAACACGCGCGGCAGGGCTTCGTAGCGGACCTTGGCCAGCGGCGGGTACATCATCAGGATCAGGCCGATGGCGATCGGGATGTTGGTGGTCCCGACCGAAAGGCTGTCGACCCAGGCGGGCAGGCCCGGCACCACGGTTCCGAGCAGGACGCCCACGGCCATGGCGGCGAAGATCCACACCGTCAGCCACCGGTCGAGGAACGACAGGCGGCACGGCGCAGCGGCGGGCGCGTCGGTCATCGTCCCACCCGCCGGCCGTCGGCGTCGATGACGACCTCCCCGTCTTCCTTGGTGAAGGGCTTCAGATCGTCGGCCGGCAGCAGGTCCAGTACGGCCTCCGACGGGCGGCACAGGCCCACGCCCAGAGGACTGACGACGATCGGTCGGTTGAGCAGGATCGGATGGGCCTCGATCGCATCAAGCAACTGGTCATCCGTCAGGCCGGGGGCGTCGAGACCCAGTTCGGCGAAGGGCGTGCCCTTCTCCCGCAGCAGGTCGCGCAGCGGGGCGCCGGTCCGCTCCGCCAACCAGGCGACCATGGCGCGCGACGGCGGGGTCTTCAGATACTCGACCACATGCGGCTCGATCCCGACGTGGCGGATCAGCTCCAGGGCGTTGCGAGACGTCCCGCAGGCGGGGTTGTGATAGATGACGACGTCCATTTCAGCCTCAGTCGCAGCAGGCCAGCTCGGCCAGAAGCGGCGCGCACAGTTCCGAACGTCCCTGGCAGCAGTCCTTGAGCAGGAACATCACCAGGCCGCGCACCCGCTCCAGATCGGCGCGGTAGACGATCGACCGGCTGTGGCGCTCGAAGCTGACGAGCTTGGCGCGCGACAAGACGCCCAGATGCGACGACATGGTGTTGGCGGGCACGGCGAGCGTCTGGGCGATCTCGCCGGCGGGCAAGCCGTCAGGCTCATGGCGGACGAGCAGCCGGAACACCTCCAGCCGGGTCGATTGGGCGAGGGCGGCGAGCGCCAGGATTGCGTCTTCGGATTCCATATTTCCAAACTAATGGAATTGTGAGTCCGGACAAGCCCCTTTTTCCGGCGACCCGGTCCGGGCCGCCGGATCAGGAGGTCAGTTCCGGATACGGACGTCGAACGCGCCCGACTGGCCGGCGGCGATCACCGTGCCGCAGGTTCCGGGCGGCGAGGTGAACGGGCACTGGAACCGGGTATCGTCGAACTCCAGCGTCAGCGGCCCGGTCGTCGAGGCGCGAAACTCGCAGCGCCCGCCGATGATGCTTCGGGCGGCGATGACCTGCTGCGCGTCGCGCGGTCCCGTCATTTCGCGCTGCAGGGTGCGGCCGCCGACGCGCTGAAGGGTGCAGGTCGCCTCCCAGCCGCGCTCGCCCTCGCCCCGGAAGGCGAAGAAGCCGGCTGTCTGGTTCTGAGCGGCGGCCTGGGTCGCCAGCACGGCCATCGCAAGTCCGATCATTATCGTTCGCATGAAGATTCTCCCCCGCCTCTATGGGCGACATACCCATAATTCTGGAACGGTGGAATCATGATTAGTCACGGGATGTGACAAGTCGCGGATGGTTGCGTGACAGCGGTCCGCCACTGCCCGCGCTGCGCGGTCGGGTCGCAGCCTCGCCGTCGCCGAGCTGACACGAAACGCGGTGTATCGAGCGGGCGCGATCGACGGGGGCGGCGCCGCGAACGGCCTCTTGCGACGTCTTTTTTCAGGATCGAGGCCGACCCATCATGAGAACGCTCCGCCTTCTGACCGCCGCCGCCGTCTCCGCCTGCCTCATCCTCTCCTCGGTCCCGGCGACGGCGCAGGACGGCGCCGCGCCCGCCGCAGCGGCCCAGACCGGCGCGACGGGCCGGCCCGCGCCCGGACGGGCGCGCAACGTCATCCTCTTCCTCGCCGACGCCGGCGGCGTGCCGACGCTCTCGGCGGCCAGCCTGCTGGGCTATGGCGAGCCGCTGCGGCTGCACGTTCAGGGCTGGCCGCATCTCGGCCTGAGCGAGACCTCGCCGGTGGACGACTTCGTCTCCGATTCCGCCAACGGCATGTCCGCCATCGTCACCGGCGTGAAGACCCGCAACGGCGTGATCAGCCAGGGCCCCGACGCCGTGCGGGGCCAGACTGACGGCGCGCCGACCAAGACCCTGCTCGAATACGCGGAGGAGCGCGGCTTGCTGACCGGCGTGATCACGACGCAGGCGATTACCGACGCCACCCCGGCCGCCAACTACGCCCATGCGAACGATCGCGCGAAATGGGGCGAGATCTTCCCCCAGGCCTTTACGCCCCGGTTCGGGGACGGCGTGGACGTGCTGTTCGGCGCCGGCCGCGAGGAGATCGCCGAGCAGCTCGCGGCGCGCGGCTCGGGCTTCGACGCGCTCAGCGCGGCCCACGGCCGTCCGATCTACGCGACGCTCGCCGATGCGCCGGCCGACAATCTCCGACCGGTCGTCGTCGCCGACGCGATGGACGTTCGCGCGGCGACGCTTCGGGCGCTCGAGATCCTGGAACGGTCGGACACGGGCTACTTCCTCGTGGTGGAATGGGACGCGCACACGGACGATCCGCGCCAAGGCCTGCAGAACGTCGTGGATTTCGACAGGCTGATCGCCGAAGTGCAGAGCCGCGTTGATCTCGACGACACCCTGCTGCTGTTCACGGCGGACCATTCCTTCGGTCTGCAGGTCGACGGCGGCCGCCGCGGCGAGCCGCTTCTGGAGGGCTATGACGCCTGGAAGACCTCGGGGCGCGAAGAGGGCCTCGTTCGGCTGGAGAACGTCCTGGTCAACGACAGCCACACCGCCGAAGAGGTGCCCGTGCTGGCGATCGGCGTCGGAGCCGAGCGCGTCCGCGGCTATTTCCCGAACACCTACCTCTTCAAGGTGATGATGGACGCCTGGAGTTGGAGCGCTGATCCGACCGCGGTCGACCAGACCGCCACCCGCAGCGATGGGCCTCGCCCGTAGACGAGCGGGCGTAAGCTTGCGGCCTTCACCTCTCGCGGCCTTTCGCGTTCGAATCCTCCCGAACAGAACGGGATTTCGACATGGCCCAGGCCGACCCGCCGCTCAGGCGCACGATCAAGAAGACGCAGTTGCGCCAGATGGTGCCGCTGGCCGACAGCACCATCTGGGAGATGGAGCAGCGTGGCCAGTTTCCGAGGCGGTTCCTGCTAACGCCGAGATGCGTCGTCTGGGACCTAGCCGAGATCGAGGCCTGGCTGGCGCTTCGCCGCGCTAAGCCGATCCGCCGGGCGCCGCCGCCGGACGTGCGCAAACGGATCACCCGCCCCGTCAGAGCCGGGGATCGAAGCGAGGACCGGCCGTCTCCGGGATGACGAGCACGGGCGTGAACGCCCGTCCGGCCTCCCAGGCGTCCACGGCGTTCGACCACTCCTGCGCCATGTGACGGCGCTGGGCCTCGAACTCGGCCTTGTTGTAGACCCCGCGCGATGACCGCTCCTCGTGCGCGAGTCCCCTCTCGATCCAGTCCGAATTGAACCCCATCTCGTGCAGAAGGGTCGAGGCGGTCCGACGCAGGTCGTGGACCGTGAACGGCTCCAGAGGCAGGCCGCGCTCCCCTGCCCGTTCGGCGATGGCGCTGGTCACGCGATTGAAGGTGGCCCGCGACATCGGCGCGTCCGCGTCGTAGCGGGACGGCAGGATGTATCTCGAGTTCCCCGCACAGGTCTTCAGCGCGATGAGGATGTCGAGCATCTGGGTCGAGAGGTAGACGTTGTGCGGCCGGGACCGCTTCATCCGCTCCTTCGGGATCGACCAGACCGCGTTGGCGAAATCGACCTCGTCCCAAACTCCGTCCTGAAGCTCGCTCTTGCGGACCATGCTGAGCAGGATGAACTTCAGTCCCAACCGGATCGTCGGCAGGGTCGCCACCTCGCCGAGCAGTCCGAGCATGATCCGGATTTCGGTCGGCGACAGCGCCCGGTCCCGGGGCCGGAAGGTCGCGATGGAGGCGGGACCGACCCCGTCGGCGGGGTTGTCGATCTTCTCCCCGTGCAGGATGGCGAAGGCGTAGATCTGTTTGACGATGTCGCGGACATGGATCGCCGTCGCCGGCGCGCCGCGTTCGACGATCGTCTGGCAATGCGCCCGCAGGTCGCCGGGCGTGATCTCGTTCAGCAGCCTGTTGTCCCACTGGGGCAGAACTTCGCGATTGAAGATGGACCGCCGCATGTTGCGGGTGCTGTCCGCCATGGGCGCGTGATCCATCCAGCGGCGGGCGACATGGCCGAAGCTCCGGGCCTCCTTCAGGCGCCGCCTGGCGCGCTGCTTTTCCAGGGCGGGCGAGACGCCTTCAGCGATCAGACGCTTGGCATCGATCACCTTCTCGCGCGCTTTGGCGAGGGACAGGCCCGCCGGGCCGTAGGACCCCAGCGTCACCGATTCACGCCGGCCGTTGAAGCGGTAGTCGTACTTGAAGGCGATCCCGCCGGCGGGAGACACCAGAATGTAGAGACCGTCCCTGTCGGTCATTTTGTAGGATTTTGATTTCCCACGGATATTTCGCAATGCGGCGTCCGTAAGCATGCCGTTTGACTCCAAAAGACCGTCACCTGCTTTCGGGGTCTTTCGGAGACATTTTCCTCAACCAAGTCAGTTGCTTGGTTCGAAAAAAGACCGTCAGGCCGCCTTCAGCCCCCTGACGGTATGGAGCGGATTCCCGCCAGGCAATGGCGGCGGGGACCGTCGGAGGGACCGACACAGCGGTTCGCAGCCCCTCGAAAGGTATCGAGAGACTGCGACAGCATTTTTCTTGTAAGTCAGTATTTTAGCGAGGAAATCGAAAGCGTTCTGGAAAGTTTCAGAAGGCCCCGAATTATTCCCACTCAATGGTCCCCGGCGGCTTGGACGTCACGTCGTAGACGACGCGGTTGACGCCGCGGACCTCGTTGATGATGCGGGTGGCGGTTTTGGAGAGGACGTCCCACGGGAACTGGTAGAAGTCGGCGGTCATGCCGTCGGTGGAGGAGACGGCGCGAAGGGCCAGAACCTTCTCATAGGTGCGGGCGTCGCCCATGACGCCGACGGTCTTGACCGGCAGCAGCACGGCGAAGGCCTGCCAGATCTTGTCGTAGAGACCCGCCTTGCGGATTTCATCCAAATAGATGGCGTCGGCCTGTTGCAGGGTTTCGACGGCGTCCGGCGTGATCTCGCCCGGTATGCGGATGGCCAGGCCCGGTCCGGGGAACGGATGGCGACCGACGAAGGCGTCGCTCAGGCCCAGCTCGCGGCCAAGGGCGCGGACCTCGTCCTTGAACAGCTCTCGCAGAGGCTCGACCAGTTTGAGTTTCATATAGTCAGGCAGGCCGCCGACGTTGTGGTGGCTCTTGATGACGTGGGCCTTGCCGCTGGACGAGGAGACGCTCTCGATCACGTCCGGGTAGAGGGTGCCCTGGGCCAGGAATTCGGCGCCCTCGATCTTGGCGGACTCGCGATCGAACACCTCGATGAAAAGTCGGCCGATGGTCTTGCGCTTGGTCTCGGGGTCGGAAATCCCGGCCAGTTCGCCTAGGAATTCCTTCGACGCATCAACATGCACCAGCGGGATATTGTAGTGCTCGCGGAACAGGGTCGTGACCTGTTTCGCCTCGTCCTTGCGCAGCAGGCCGGTGTCGACGAAGACGCAGGTCAGCTGATCCCCGATGGCCTCGTGGATCAGGACGGCGGCGACCGAGCTATCGACCCCGCCCGACAGGCCGCAGATCACCTTGGCGTCGCCGACCTGTTCGCGGATCTGGGCGATCTTCTCGTCACGATAGGCGGCCATGGTCCAGTCGCCCTTCAAGCCCGCGATGCCGTGGGTGAAGTTCTTCAGCATCTGATGGCCGCGCGGTGTGTGCATCACCTCGGGGTGGAACTGCACACCGTAGAAGCGACGGGCCTCGTCGGCGATCACCGCATAGGGCGACCCTTCGGACGAGGCGACCACGTCAAAGCCTTGCGGAATGGCGACGATCTTGTCGCCGTGGCTCATCCAGACCTCTTCGTTCTCGCCGACGGGGGCCAGGTCTGCCAGCAGGGGCGAGGTCTTCTGAACCGTGATCTCGGCGCGGCCGAACTCGCGCGTGTGCCCGCCCTCGACCTTGCCGCCCAGCTGCTCGCACATCGTCATCTCGCCGTAGCAGATGCCCAGAACCGGCACGCCCGCCTCGAACACGCCCTGCGGCGCGCGGGGACTGCCCTCTTCATGCACGCTCTCGGGACCGCCCGACAGGATGATGGCCGCCGGATTCATGGCCGCAAGAGCCGCTTCCGCCTTCTGGAACGGATGGATCTCGCAATAGACGCTGGCCTCGCGCAGGCGCCGCGCGATCAACTGCGTCACCTGGCTGCCGAAGTCGACGATGAGGACCTTTTGGTGGTCTTGCGGCGTGGTCATGGCGTGATCGAATCCGGGGCAGGAAGATGGGCGGGGTCTTGGCCGGGCGGGGCCGATATTTCAAGGGCGGGGAGCTCAAGAGCGGCGGGGCCGTCGGCCTCCAGCACGGCGATCAAGCGATCCAGGGCGGCGGCCAGCTTCTCGTCGACATGATGCAGGGTTGAGGTCCAATCCTCCAACGCCTTCAACTCGGCGCGGCCGTCCGACACGCCGCGCAAGGCGATCAGGGGCACACCGAAGGTCTGGGCGGCGCGGACCAGGGCCCAGGTCTCCATGTCCACCATCTCGGCGTCGATGGCGTCATAGGCGACGCCGGACACGACGTTCGCCCCCGTAGACAGGGTCGCCGTCGGCACGCCGGGGATCGGGCACGGCAAAGGCAGGACGGCGGGCTGGTCCAGCAAGGGGGTTACGCCCTTCGGAAAACCAAGCGGGCCGGCGTCCATGTCGCGATAGGCGACGGATGAGGCCTGATAGACGGCCGCATGTTCCAGCACCCGCGATCCGCACGAGCCCAACGATACGATCAGGTCCGGCAGATCGCCCGCCGCCTCCAGCCGCGCCAGGGCGGCGCTCAGGCTCACGGCGGCCTCCACCGGACCGACGCCGGTCATCAGCGGCGTGATCCGGGCCTGAAGGTGCAGGCCGTATTCAGCAGGCGCGGCCATGACGTAGAGCAGCGAGACCCCGGCATGCCGCGCCAGCTTCATGCCGCGCGCTCGTAGACGGCGGCGAAGAAGCCGTCGGTGTCGGCCGAGGCCGGCGACAGCCGAAGGCGCGCCCCGGACGCCAGCTCGGCGAACTTCGCCTGAGCCGCCTGGCTCAGTTGCGGCGCCGACAGGACATCGGCGACGGCGACCGGGCGGAAGTCCGGATTGGCGGCCTCGAAGGCGTCGACACTGGCCTCGTTCTCGCGCGCCAGCATCGAACATGTGACATAGACCAGTCTGCCGCCCGGCTTCACCAGCTTGGTCGCCTGGCTCAAAATACGCACCTGAAGGCCGTGCAGCTTTTCGACCTCTTCGGCGGTCAGACGCCAAGCGTCCTCGGGACGACGACGCCAGGTGCCGGACCCAGAACAGGGCGCATCGACGAAGACCAGATCGGCCTGCCCGTTCAGGTCTTCCAGGCCGCCGCCGTTCTGACCGATCAGGACCAGCTCCGCCTCGACGCCCGCGCGCTGCAGGCGAGGACGAATGTTCTCCAGCCGCTTGTTGACGACGTCGGAGGCGACCAGCTTGCCCGTCGTCATCCCGGAAACGGCGGAGCCGTTATCCGGGACCTTCATCGCCTGGGCCAGACCCAAAGTCTTGCCGCCGCCGCCGGCGCAATAGTCCACCACCGTCATGCCTGGTTCGGCGCCCGCCAGCCAACAGACGACCTGACTGCCTTCGTCCTGGATTTCGAACCGACCGGCCTTGAAGCCCTCCAGCGCCTGGATGTTGGGCGGCGGCTCCGACGGGACGCGCAGGCCGACGGCCGACCAGGGCGTACGTGACACCTCAAGCCCGGCGGCCCGCAGTTCAGCCTCGACCTCGTCCACCGTTGCGGCTGCATCATTGACCCGCAGGTCGATGGGTGCGCGGGGCGCCATCAGGGCGTGGGCCTCTTGCGCCCAGCGCTCGCCGAAGGTGGCCTTGAAATCCTCGACCACGAACTCGGGCAGGCCGGCCGCGACCCAGCCCGGCAGTTCCCCCTGCCCCGCCGTGATGCGGCTGCGCTCCTGTTTGGACAGCGGGCGCGGACCATAGCCGTCGCCGGAATGCAGGGCCTCGATCTCTTCCAAGGACAGGCCGTCGATGGCGTGCAGCGAACCGATCACCAAGGCCCGGCCGTCCTCGCGCCCGCCCATGATCCACGACAGGCGGCCGCGCGCACGCAGCACCTTGTAAACCCGGTCAGCGATGGCGCGCCGGTCCTTGGACCCGGCGTAGCGGTTGGCCGTGCCCCAGGCCTTCATCACGGCCTCGGCCGGTTGGCGGCCCTGGGCGATGGAGTCCAAGACGGAGGCGGCGGCGGCGAGGCGGGCGGCTGGGGTCAAGTCAGGCTTTCAAACGAAGAACAGGGACGCCAGGACCATGACCAGTCCCGCAAGCGAGACGATCCAGACCAGCGACCGGACATAGGGAATACCGAGGGCGTAGATCGGCACAAAGGCGACGCGCCCCCAGAAATACAGCGCTGTGCCCCACACCGTCAGGGCGCTGGACGCCCCGATGACATGGGCGATCAGCACGGCGCCGATGAACAGCGGCAGGGTTTCGTACAGATTGGCCTGGGCGCGTTCGAGACGGCCGGTCAGCGGCTTCTTCGCCTCCGGCGTCTCGTCGCGCGGACCCGCATTCCATTTCGAGCCGAACTCGGCCGTCCGCGCCCCGGCGGGCAGGAAGATCTGAACCAGGGCGAGGATCAGCGTCAGGGCCAGATAGGTGAGTTCGGTCGTCATGGTCGCCTACCCTTGCCGATAATTGGGCGCTTCACGCGTGATCATCACGTCGTGCACGTGGCTTTCACGCAGACCCGCGCCGGTGATGCGCACGAAGCGGGCGCGTTCCTGGAACTCCGGGATCGTGCCGGCGCCGACATAGCCCATGGAGGCGCGAAGGCCGCCGACCATCTGGTGCAGGACCGGGCTGATCGGCCCCTTGTAGGGCGTCTGACCCTCGATGCCCTCGGGCACCAGCTTCTCCGACGAGACTTCCTTCTGGAAATACCGGTCCGCCGAGCCGCGCGCCATGGCCCCGACCGAGCCCATGCCGCGATACGACTTGTAGCTGCGGCCCTGGTACAGGAAGACCTCGCCGGGGCTTTCGTCAGTGCCCGCGAACATCGAACCCATCATGGCCACGTTCGCCCCGGCCGCGATGGCCTTGGCCAGGTCGCCCGAATATTTGATGCCGCCGTCGGCGATGACCGAGGCGCCCGTGCCGCGCGCGGCCCGTGCAGAGTCCATCACGGCCGTCAGTTGCGGCACGCCCACGCCCGCGACGATGCGGGTGGTGCAGATGGAGCCGGGACCGATGCCCACCTTCACCGCATCCGCGCCTGCGTCGATCAGGGCCCGCGTCGCATCATAGGTGGCGACATTGCCGGCGATGATCTGCAGCCGGTTGTTCTCGCGCTTGATCCGCTCGACCACCTGGGCAACCGAGGCCGAGTGACCGTGGGCGGTGTCGATCACCACCACGTCGCAACCCGCTTCGGCCAGCGCCATCGCGCGCTCGTAGCCGACGTCGCCGACGGTGGAGGCTGCGCCGACCAGCAGGCGGCCCTGCTCGTCCTTGGCGGCGTTGGGGAAGGCCTGGGCCTTTTCGATGTCCTTCATGGTTATCAGGCCGACGGCCCGATAGTCCTCGTCCACCACGATGACGCGTTCGATCTTGCGGGTCTTCAGCAACTCGCGCGCTTCGTCGCGGCTGGCGCCTTCGCGCACCGTGATCAGGTCGCCGGTGGTCATCAGCGAGGCGGCGGTGACGTTCAGGTCGCTCTCGAAGCGCATGTCGCGGTGGGTCAGCATCCCGACCAGCTTGCCGGTCGCCGGATCCACGACGGGGAAGCCGGTGATCTTCTTGCGCGCCACGATCTCGCGCACTTCGCCCAGCGTCGTCTGCGGGCCGACCGTCACCGGATTGACCACCATCCCGCTCTCATAGCGTTTGACGGCGCGGACCTCGTCGGCCTGCTCCTCGATGGTCATGTTGCGGTGCAGAACGCCCAGACCGCCGGACTGGGCCATGGCGATGGCCAGACGGCTTTCCGTCACCGTGTCCATGGCGGACGACAGCAGCGGGATGTTCAGTTTGATGTCGCGCGTCAGCTGGGTCGAGACATCGACCATGGCCGGCATGAACTCGGACGCGCCGGGTTCCAGCAAAACATCGTCGAAGGTCAGTCCTTCGCGTATCTCCATAGGGAGTCTCCGTTTTGCGGGCCGCGTATAACGGGATGCGGGGGTCGGGGGCAAGGGCGATTGCGGTTATAGGCCCGATAGATTTTATTGCTTTGCAACCCCCAGGGCCGCTCACCATTCTCTCCGCATGGTCGGCGTCATCCTCAGCACCGCGCGCAAACTGGCTCTGAAGATCGCCAGCTATGGCGTCATGCACCTGATCGTCGCCATCCTGGTCGCCTTCGCCATCACACGCGACTGGCGCATCGCCTTGGCCGTCGGCATGGTCGAGCCGATCTTTCAGACCATCGCCTACACCGTCCACGACCGCGTCTGGCACAAGGTCGAGCGGCGTCGCATGGCCTCCAATATCGAGGAGGCGACCGAGGCCTTCACCGCGCGCCTCGACATCATGTCGCCCGAGGAACAGCGCCGCTCCCACGACGCCCATCACGGCCACAGCCATGCCCTGCCCCGGTCGTTCAAACAGATTGCGCTGAAGACCGTCACCTATGGCGTCATGCACTTCGCCGTGGCGGTCGCCGTGGCCTACGCCCTGACCAACGACATCCGTACGGCCCTGACCATCGGCATGGTCGAGCCCTTGGTCCAGACGCTCTTCTTCGCCCTGCACGACCGCATCTGGTCCCGCCTCGAAGGTCGCAGAGCCCGCGCGAGCGCAGCCGCCGCCTGATGCGTCAGCGCTTGTTCAGCGCGACCAGAAACACCTCGGCGCTGTCCTTACGGCTCGACGCCGGCTTGACGTATTTCACCGTCTCGAACTCCTCGCGCAGCCGCGCCAGAACCCCGCCGGCGTCTCCGCCCTGGAAGTTCTTGGAGACAAAGTTGCCGCCGGGCCGCAACGTGCGGATGGCGAAGTCGGCGGCGATCTCGATCAGGGCGATGATCTTCAAATGGTCCGTCTGGCGATGCCCGACCGTATTGTGCGCCATGTCCGACAGCACCAGGTCCGGCGCCCCGCCGATGGCGTCGATCAACTGCTGGTCCACGCCCGGATGGGTGAAATCGGCCTGAAGCAGGGTCGCGCCCGGGATCGGCGCGATCATCAGCAAGTCCACCCCCGCTACCGCACCCGCACCCCGGTTCAACGCCACCTGAACCCAGCCGCCCGGCGCCGCGCCCAGGTCGATGACCTTTGACCCGCGCTTGATCAGCCGGAACTTGTCGTCGATCTCGATCAGCTTGAAGGCCGCGCGCGAGCGCCAGCCCTCGGCCCGCGCCTTCTCGGACCATTTGTCAGACAGCTGGCGCTTGATCCACTGCTGGCTGGACATCGACTTGGTGTCGGCCGTCTTCATTTTCGTGCCCATGCCGCGTCCGGCGGCGGTCCCGCCGGTGGGCGGTTTCACCATCCGGCGGCGTTCCTGGGGCTTTTCGTCTTCGCTCATCGTTCCCACATAGCCCCGACCGGCGTTGCGGGCTATGTCCCGCCTCAAATCAACCCAAAGAGGACGACCGACATGGCCGACACCCTGACCTTCACCCTGGACACCGGCGACGGCGAAGCCCGCGACGTGGTCATCAAGCTGCGCCCCGACCTGGCCCCCGGCCACGTCGAGCGCATCACCGAACTGGCCAAGGAAGGCTTCTACGACGGCGTGGTCTTCCACCGCGTGATCCCGGGCTTCATGGCCCAGGGCGGCGATCCGACCGGCACCGGCACCTCGGGCTCCAAGAAGCCGAACCTGAAGGCCGAGTTCTCGGCCGAGCCGCACGTGCGCGGCGTCTGCTCGATGGCCCGCACCTCGGACCCCAACAGCGCCAACTCGCAGTTCTTCATCGTCTTCGACGACGCCACCTTCCTGGATCGCCAGTACACCGTCTGGGGCCAGGTCGAATCGGGCATGGAACACGTCGACGCCCTGCCCAAGGGCGAGCCGCCGCGCAGCCCCGGCAAGATCGTCAAGGCGACGGTCAACTAAAGCGAAAGCGGCAGAGTTGGACTTCGTCCAACTCGGATTAGATTTCGCGCAACGAGAATTTGCGCAATCTTGACGTTTCTCGATGATGGCTTTCAGTTGCACAACTGAGCCATCGTCGGGGGACGACATTGCGCATTCTTCTGGTCATCGAGCCGTCCGGCGGCGGCTCGGGGCGTCACGTGGTCGATCTGGCCCGGGCCCTGATCGGAAGCGGCCATCAGGTGTTCCTGATCTGGTCGCCGCGCCGCGCAGAGCCCTGGTTCGAGGCCGCGGTCGCCGCCCTTCCCCTCCACGCCAGCGAACGGCTGCCGATGCGTCGCAGCGTCGGACCGTGGGACGTCGCCGCCCTTCACGCCCTGAACCGCCTGATCGCCCGCCTCGGCCCGTTCGAGATCGTCCACGGCCACAGCGCCAAGGCCGGCGCCCTGGCCCGCCTAGCCCACGCCCCCGGCGCCGCGCGCATCTACACCCCCCACGCCATGCCGATGATGAGCCCGACCGGCTCGTCGAAGACCGTCGCCGGCATCGCGGAGTTTCTGCTGGCCCAAACGGGCGCAGCGGTGATCGCCGTCTCCGAGGAAGAGGCCGCCGTCGCACGCCGTTGGGGCCTGGCCCGACAGCAACTCCATGTCGTCCCCAACGGCCTGGCAATCATGCCCTCCACCGACCGTCAGGCGGCGCGTCTCACGATGGAGATGCCGCACGACGCCCGCGTCATCGGCTTCGTCGGTCGACTGTGCGCACAAAAAGACCCCGTCCGTTTCGCCCGCGCCGTCCACCTCGCCCATGCGGCCGACCCGCGCGTCATCGGCATGATGATCGGCGACGGCGATCTGGCGACAGCCACAGCGGCCGAGGGCGGCGCGGCCGTCCGTCTGCTGGGCGCACGCGACGCCCGCACCCTGATGGCCGGCTTCGACCTGTTCGCCATGACCAGCCGCTATGAAGCCTGCTCCTACGCCATGATCGAGGCCGCAGCCCTGGGCCTACCCATCGTCACCACCGACGTCGGCGGGATCGACCACCTTAAACAGAACGGCGCCCGCATCGACCGCCTGCCTTCCGGCGCCTCGCCGGAACACCTGGCCCAGGCGATGCTGGCGGCCCTCGACACCAGTGTCGTCCCCCTGCCTGTCGCACACCACGCCCTGTCCGTCGCGCGCATGGCGGACCAGACGGTCGAAATCTATCGCGACGCCTTCGCCCTGCGACGCATCGGTGGCTGAGCCCATCTTCATCAACGGCCGCTTCCTGACCCAGCCGATGAGCGGGGTGCAGCGCTACGCCCGCGAGATCGTCCGCGCCCTGGACCGCCGCCCCGGCGCCGCCGACCGCTACGTCCTGCTGACGCCGACCGGCGCCGACGATCTCACCCTGACCAACATCCCGGTCCGTACGATACCCGGTGGACGCGGCCACGTCTGGGAGCAGACCACACTCGCCTGGACCGCCCGTCGCGGCCGCCTGCTGTCGCTCTGCGGCGCAGGGCCGGTGCTGCACCCGCGACAGGTCATCGTCATCCACGACGCCGCCGTCTTCCGACATCCCGAGCATTTTCGCCCGACCTACGCCGCCTTTCACCGCAACCTCGGCCGGCTGCTGGCGAGGCGCGCCCGACTGGCGACGGTCTCCGAATTCTCGCGTCAGGAACTGGCGACCACGCTCCACCTCCCCGCATCGAACATCGTCGTCGCCCCTAACAGCGCCGATCACCTGAAAGCGGTCACGCCCGATCCCGACATCGTCGCGCGTCTGGATCTGACCCGCCGTCCCTATTTCGTGGTGCTGGGCAATCTGGCGCCGAACAAGAATATCCCTGTCACGATCCGCGCCCTTGAGCGCATTCCCAATCCGTCGGTGCGACTTGTCCTGATCGGCGGCCGCCCCGAAACGATCTTCACCGTTCCATCGCTCCAGCCCGACCCCCGCCTCGTCCTCGCCGGCCGCTGCTCGGACGCCGAGATCGCCGCCCTGCTGGCCCAGGCGCGCGGCCTCCTGTTCCCCAGCCTCTACGAAGGCTTCGGCATTCCGCCCTTGGAGGCCCTGGCCCAGGGCTGCCCGGCCGTCGTCTCGGACATACCCGCGACGCACGAGGTCTGCGCCGACGCCGCCCTCTATTTCGACCCCACCGACGCCGCCGCCCTGGCCGACCACATGACGCAGTTGCTGACCGCCCCAGACCCCGCCCGTCGCGAAGCGGGCTTTCGCCGCGCCGACCGCTACGCCTGGTCCCGCTCGGCCGAAATCCTGGAAGACCTTCTGCTCAGCACCTGACGATAGACCGCCATATGCGTCTCAGCGACCGAGGCCTCTGTCCACAGCGGCGCCCCGCCCGGCGCGAACCGCCAGCGTTCCGGTTCATCCACCGCCGCCTGCATCGCCCCCGCCAACGCCTCCACATCACCCGGCTCGACCAAGGCCACGGCCCCGCCGCCCTGCGCCGCGTCCGGCAAGCCTCCGATGCGTGAGGCGATCACGCCCCGCCCCTGCTGCACCGCCTCGACCACGACCCGCCCGAACGGCTCGGCCCACACAGACGGCGCAACCAGCACATCGACCGTCGGCCAGAAATCGACCGCCTCCACATGCCCCAGCCAGTCGATGCGCGGATCGGCATAGGCCCGCTGCAACCGCGCCAAATAGGCCACCTCGCCCCGCCCCGCGATCCTCAGCCGCCAGTCGCCCGTCAGCCTTCTGGTCGCCTCCAGCAGAACCTCGATCCCCTTTTCCGGTTCGATCCGCCCCAGATACCCGAACCGCATCGTCGGCGCCTCGGCCAGCGATGGTCTTGGCGCGATCGCCGCCGCACCTGCCGCATTGCCGATCACCGACCCCGGCGTCCGCCGAAAATAGCCCGCCGCCCGATGCGTCTCCAGCACAGGCCCGCTCAGGCCGATGACATGATCCACCCCTTGCGACCGCACCCGCTTCCCCGCTGTCAGCAGAATGCACGACCCACACCGCCGCTCGCATCGCCGCCCGCGTCGAAACAGCGACGCCCGCGCGCACAGCATCGACCAGTCCCTCAGCGTCTGCACCAGCGGCAGATCCCGCCGCGCCGCCGCGCGATAGACCGACAGCGAAAACCCCGTCGTCAAATGCAGATGGATCAGATCCGGCCGCACCCGCGCGACCGCCCGATCCACCGCCTGATCCATCAGCGGATTGGCCGCCTCCAGCCCATGCCAAACCGCTCGCCGGACCGCCGACCGCCGCGTGCCGTCATAGGGCCAGTACAGATTTTGAACCGGCAGCCGCTGCACGGGCACGCCGTCGATCCGCTCGTTCACCGTCTCGCGCCCGAGCGTCAGCGTCAGCACCGACGCCTCCACGCCCGCCCGCCTCAGCCCTTGGGCCAACTGCGCCACGCTGCGTTCCGCCCCGCCGACCTGCGCCGGCGGATACAGGGTGTTGACGATCAGCACCCTCATGGCGCCAGCGGCCTTCGCCACGCCAGGGCGCCCACCAGACAGCACAGGAAGACCATCCCAGCCCCCTGCGTCAGGTCCTCCCCGAACATCGCCGCCAGCACATAGACCGACAGCGGCGTCAGCGCGTCCAGCCGCGCCGCCGACGCCAGATGCAGCCCCAGCAGCACCAGCGCGCTCACCATGCCCACCGTCCGCGCCGTGAACAGATAGCCGTTGTGGCTGACCGACAGCGCCCGAAACGCGCCCATCTCGTCTGCCGACGACCACCCCGTCCCCATGGGGTGCTCCACGACCAGATCGACGGTCCGCCGCCAGGTCAGCATCCGTCCGGCCAGATTGTCTTGCAGCGCCGCCCTGTCGAACCGTCCCGCAAACCGGCCGCCGTCGAGGTCGAACCGCCCCGCTTGCAAAGCCACCACGCCCACCGCCAGCACGCAGACCGTCAGCGCCACGCCCAGCGGCCGAACCCGCTCGCGCCAACGCCAATCGACGACCATCCTCGCCAGCCCCGCCAGTATCGCCGCCATCATGCCGCCCCGCGACAGGGTGCTGACAAACCCCAGAACCGCCACGCCGACGCCGCCCCACGTGGTGCCGCGCCGCGCCCAGCGCCGTCCCGCCAGCATCACGCCTGCCGGAACCGCCAGTCCGATCATCACCATCGCCGCATTCGGATGCTCGGCCAGGGTCGTCAGGCGCACCTGCGCGGCCGTGGTGGTCACCATCGCGCGCGGTGACGCCAGCCCCAAGGCCTGCAAAGACTCCAGCCCGACCAGCATCGCCAGTCCGTAGGTCGCCAGGTGACACGCCGCGCCCGCCAGCACGGCCCAAAGGAAAAGCCCCCGCCGTCGCTCGTCCCTCAGGATCAGGCTCGCCGCCGCCGGCGCCGCCAGCGCTGAGGCGATCCACCGAAACCAGAAGGCCGCATCCCCGACGTTCAGCCGGTCGCCGCCTTGGGCGACCTGCACCAGCAGCGTCAGCGCCAGAAAGCCCGTCGCGACCACGCCTGCCGCTCTCAGAACCGGCGCCATGCCTCGCCACGTCGCACCCACAAGCGGCAAGGCGACAATCAGCGCCAGATCGCCCAGCCGGGGCCCGCTGACCTGCCCCGGCGTCAGAAACAGCGGCAAGGTCACGCCCAGGCCCAGCAGTCCCAAAGCCAGCCGCTCATAGGCCGCGCGAACCTGCGACCACCGCAGCATTCCGCGCCGCGATGCGCTCAGGACGGCCTGCAATGCTCGACCTCGGGATCGAACCGCGCCCCGTCCACCACGCCGGCGACCAACACCCCGGCCTTTCGCCAGCGTCCGCCCAGCGCCAGCCGACCCGCCAGCCTCAGCCGCGACGCGGCATAGCGCAGCGCCGAGCGCCTTCCCTCGTGCCGCCGCTTGGCCAGGATGACGTTGCGCGTCAGATAGCGATGCAGCCGCTCGCGCCGCGCATCCGGCTCGGTCTCGATGGTCAGCCGTCCCGGCGCCGCGCGCACATGCTCGACGCGGCTGGCCGCGACCAGATAGCCCGGCCCCTCGCGCGACAGCCGCAGCGTATATTCCGTGTCGTCGCCCCATATGAACATGGGCGCCAGCGGCAGGCCGTGCCGCATCACCGCCGCCCGACTGACCAGAACCGAGACGAAGGTCGCCTGCCGCACCGGCGCCATCCCCTGCTCCAGGCGCTCGCCCCAGGCCGGATAGCCCAACACATTCTCGCGTCGGTCGATCTCGGGCGTATTGGTCAGATGCCCCTCAGGCGATCGCACGCTGGAACACAGGAAGGCCGGAACGACGCCCTCATCCGCCAGCCCCGCTTCCGCCGCCAGCAAGGCCTCCAGCGCATCCGGCGCCGCCAGCACGTCGTCGTCCATCAGCCAGACCCGGTCGGCGCCTGCCTCGATCGCCGCGCGGATGCCGGCGTTGAAGCCGCCCGCGCCGCCGGTGTTGACCGGCATCCGCACCACCATCGCCTGACCCGCCCAGGCGTCGGCCAGCATCTCGGCGGTGCCGTCGTCGCTGGCGTTGTCGACCACTACCAAGCCGTCGCAAAGCCGCGTCTGGGCGATCAGGTGCGCCAGACATTGCTCCAGCAGAGCCCGCCGGTTCCACGTCACCACCACCGCCCAAACCGAAGAGCTCATGCCGCCATCCGGGCGATGGCCGGCGCCAGCGATTTCTCGACCAGGCTGAGCGCCCGCCCGACCGCCTGGTCCATGTTGTAGTACTGAAAATCGGCCAGCCGTCCGGCGAACCAGACCTTGCCCGACAGCGTCGCCGCCATCTCGCGATATCGCCCGGCCAACGCTCGCGACGCCTCCGTCAGGATTGGATAATAGGGGTCGTTCACGCCCGCCTCATGAGCCATCGGATATTCAGTCACCGTCGCCGTCGTCGGCCCGCGCTCGCCGGTCAGGTGGCGGAAATCGGTGATGCGCGTGAAGTCGAAGTCGTTGGGATAGTTGACTGTCCCGACCGGCAGGCCGTCCTCGACATCCACGACCTGATGGTCGAACCGCACGCTGCGATAGGGCAAGGCCCCGACCGACCGGCCGAAGTAGTCGTCCAGCGCGCCGCAATAGACCATCCGGTCCCACGACTCCGCCCCCACCTGATCCATCGGCGTGTTCAGCGACACTGTGATGTTCGGATGATCCAGCATCCGCTGGAACAGCGCCCCATAGCCGTCGCGCGGCATGGCCTGATGGCGGTCGACGAAATAGCGGTCGTCCCGGCTGACCGCGATCGGCACCCGCGCCGTGACCGAGGCATCCAGCGCCTCGACCGGCAGCCCCCATTGTTTGGCGGTGTATCCGGCGAACACCTTGTCGAAGACATATTCGCCCAGCCGCCTCAGATCCGGATCGTCGCCCGCCTGTCGCAGGTCATGGATGCTGGGCCGCGCCCCGAAACCAAACCGCTGGACCAGGGCGTGCGTCATCCGCTGGGCCGTTGCTGCGGGAAACAGCGTTCCGATCGAATCCAGATTGAACGGCAGCGGCACCTGTCGCCCGTCCACCCGCCCCTTGACCCGATGGGCGTATGGCCTCCATCCCGTGAACTGGCTCAGATAGTCGAAGATACGCGCACTGTTGGTGTGAAACACGTGCGGGCCGTAAGGATGGATCAGCCGCCCGCCCGCATCGCGCCGGTCGTGCGCATTGCCGCCGACATGGTCGCGCTGATCGATCACCAGCACGCTCTGATCCAGCCCGCGCGCCAGCCGTTCGGCGACCACCGCCCCGGTGAAACCGGCGCCGACGATCAGCCAGTCATATCGCCGGGACATCACGCCCCCTGCCGGTCTGGAACAGCGCGCCCCAGTGCGCCCTCAGGCCGATCAGACACGCCACGACCACCGCCGCCTCGCCGATGATCCGCGCGCCCGCCATGCCGGCCGCGCCAAGGCCGGGCGCCAGCACCACCGCCGGCACCAGGGTTGCGACACACCCCAGCGGCACGATCAGCGCGAACCGTCCATCCATCCGCAGCGGGTTCATCAGATGCAGCCCCAGCACCTGGCTGACGGCCACCAGCGGCAGCACCCAGGCCAGAAGTCGCAACACGTCGACGGCGCCCGCCAACCCCGGCCCGAACAACAGTCTGATCAGCAGCGGCGCCGTCAGCGTCAGTCCCGCCGCCAGCAGCACGAACGCTCCCGTCGATGCCGCCAGCGTCCACCGCGCCGTGCGAAACGCCGCTGCCTGATCCTGTCCCAGCAGTCCGGCGATCCGGGGCGCAATCAGACCGGCCAGCGGCCGCATCAGCGATCCGGACGCCGCGACCAGCCGGTCCGCCGCCCCGTAAAGCGCCGCCTGCGCCGGCCCGGCCAGCGCCGCGACAGCCAGAACGCCCGCCCCCGTATAGGCGACGATCACCGCCCGACTGGCGAACAGCGGCCCGCCCTGGATCAGGAGCCTCACAAAGCCCCGCTCCGGCGCCTGAACCCTCTGCCGTCGCAACAACAGGATGCCGGTCGCGACCAAGCCGGCCCAGACGCCGCCCGCCTGGACGGCCATCACGCCGCCGACGCTCAGGCCGGGCATCGCCAGAACGACCCCCGTCGCGGCCAGGGCGAAGCCAACCTCCAGCATCGCTGCCAAACCGGGATCGCGAATGCCCTGAAAGAACCACAGCAGGCTGGCCCCCTGCCCGATCCCCAGAACGACCGCCATCGCCACGACGACGCTCGCCCCTTCCAGAACCGGATTCAAGGCCGCCAGACCTACGCCGACCGCAGCGGCGGGCAGGATCAGCACGCCGCGCATCGCCAGGGCCTGACCGACCAGGACGCCGCGCCCTTCGACGAATCCGGCGATGTCGCGCGGCCCCGAGAGCGACTGCCCGTAATCCACGACCACCGACACCACCAAGGCCAGGGCGATGGCCGAGGCGAACATCCCGAACCCTTCCAGCCCCAGTCGTCGCGTCAGAACCGGATAGAGCAGCAGCGGCGCGACATAGCGGGCGACATGCGCGCCATAGACCCAGCCCGCATCGGCCGCGCCGCGCGCCGACAGCAATCGGTGCCTGCCATCCCCCAACTGTCGCCCCCGCGATCAACCCTGGCGCGAGCTTTAGACACGCGCGGCTGCAATCGCAAGCGCGGGGCAGTCGGGCGGCCTAGCCGAAACGGCCCTCGGCCCAGCGCGCGGCGAAATAGCCGCCGGTCGCCGACAGCATCGTCAGGGTCGTGCCCCAGATCAGGTCGATGATCGTCAGCTTGGTCTGCCAGACCGCCAGGGTCGCCTGATTGGTCAGGTCGTAGGTGGCGTAGGCGACGAAGCCCAGCACCGCCCCGTTGATCGCCGCCCGCGTCCAGTTCCCCTCCTTCAGGGCCGGCGCGATCGCCAGGAACACGGTCCCGGCAATGGAGATCAGATAGAAGGCCACCGCCGCCTTCATGTCCGGCTTGTCGGCCATGATCGGCCCGATGACGGGCTTGTACAGCCGGTTGGTCATGGTGGTCAGCCAGACGAAATCGATGGCTGCAAAGGTCAGGCCGGCCCCGAGATAGGCCGCGACATATTTGATCATCCTCGTCTCCCTTAAGCCGGCTTCAGTCGATAGTGGCTGACCGCCCAGGTGCGGCCCTCGTCGTTTCCGAACAGACCGGCCGTCGCCAGATAGAAGCGCCGCCAGCGACGGGTCCAAAGTTTGGCGTCGTCGCCATAGGTCTCACGCATCAACACCGCGATCCGCGGGGCGTTCCGGTCCATGTTCGCCAGCCAGTCGTTGGCGGTCTTCGCATAGTGACCGCCGTTCCAGGTCCATTCCTGCTCGACCGCGAACAGGTCCGGAAACTGTCGGATCAGGCCGTGGCTGGGCATGACGCCGCCGGTGAAGAAATGCTGGGCGATGAAGTCGCCGCTGTCGGTATGGTCGAACCGATAGGGCGCGTCGCGGTGCGTGAAGACGTGGATGAACATCCGCCCGTCGTCCTTTAGCCAGCCCCGCGCCTTGGTCAGCAGGGCGCGCCAGTTGGCCATATGCTCGAACATCTCGACCGAGACGATGCGGTCGAAGCGCTGCTCGGTGTCGAAGGCGTTCATGTCCTGGGTGATGACCGTCAGATTGGTCAGGCCCCGCGCCGCCGCCTGAGCCTCGATATGGCCGCGTTGGCCGTGACTGTTCGACACCGCCGTAATCTTCGACTTCGGATAGGTCTCGGCCATCCACAGCGACAGCGAGCCCCAGCCGCAGCCCATCTCCAGAATCGTCTGACCGTCCTTCAGATCGGCATGGGCGCAGGTCTCGGCCAGCGCCGCTTCTTCCGCCTGATCCAGCGTCTCGCGGCCCGTGGGATAGAGGCAGCAGGAGTATTTCAGCCGCTTGCCCAGGCACAACTGAAAGAACTCTGGCGGCAGTTCGTAATGCTGCTGGTTCGCCGCATCCGTATGTTCGGCGATGGCGCGCTGGGCCATTTCGCGCGCAAAGGCCGCCTCGTCGTGCGGCCCGTCGCGATCCAGACGCTTCCGGGCCTCCGTCACCAGGCTGTCGATCGCCGGACGCGTCACGAAGTCCGGGAATGGCGCGTCCTGAAGCTGGCGAATGGCGACATTGGTCAGGTTCATCGGCGTCCTCGATCGTCGGATCTTGCTGCAGGCTTGACGGCAATACGACGCCTCGGCCCCGATGGATGCCTGATGGATATCTGACCCCCTTGAACACAACCGAAGCGATGCCGACATCCGCCTTCAGCGACGACCGATTCCGTAAAAAGTGCACCAATTGCACTCTCTTTTTCGAACCCGGCTCGCCGTCGGTTCAGACGAATTAGACGAATCAGACTCTGTTTTTCGCCTTCACCGTCTGAAATCGCCGCGTCGGATCGACGCCGCGTCTTGCCCCCCGCCCGCCCCCGCGTTAGGCGTGGTCAAAAGCCGATATTCATCAGGCAGTGAAAAAAGGGAGAGCGATGGGAAAGATCTACGCTGACGTCATGTCCGCGCTGGAGGGCCTGACCTTCGACGGCATGACGGTCATGTCGGGGGGCTTCGGCCTGTGCGGCATCCCCGAGAACCTGATCGCCGCCCTGCGCGACAGCGGCGTCAAGGGCCTGACGGTCATCTCCAACAACGCCGGCGTCGACGGCTTCGGCTTGGGCCAGCTCCTGGGCACCCGCCAGATCGCCAAGATGATCTCGTCCTACGTCGGCGAGAACAAGGAGTTCGAGCGCCAGTATCTGGCCGGCGAGCTGGAGCTTGAGTTCAACCCGCAAGGGACGCTCGCCGAGCGCATCCGCGCGGGCGGCGCGGGCATTCCCGCCTTCTTCACCGCCACCGGCGTCGGCACCCTGGTCGCCGAGGGCAAGGAGGTCCGCAACTTCGACGGCCGTGACTACGTCATGGAGACCGGCCTGATCGCCGACCTGTCCATCGTCAAGGCCTGGAAAGCCGACGAGCGCGGCAACCTGGTCTTCCGCAAGACCGCCCGCAACTTCAACCCGATGATGGCCACCGCCGGCAAGGTCACGGTCGTCGAGGTCGAGGAGATCGTCCCCGTCGGCTCCCTCGATCCCGACCACATCCACACGCCGGGCATCTACGTCGACCGCCTGGTTCGGACCGTGTCCGAAAAGCGAATCGAACAGCGCACCGTCCGTCAACGTGCCGCCGGCGCCGCCGCCGGATCGGAGGTCTGATCATGCCCCGCACCCGCGAACAACTCGCCGAACGCGCCGCCCAGGAACTGCAGGACGGCTTCTATGTGAACCTGGGCATCGGCATCCCGACCCTGGTCGCCAACTACATCCCCGCCGGCATGACCGTGACCCTTCAGTCCGAAAACGGCATGCTGGGCATGGGGCCCTTCCCCTATGAGGGCGACGAGGACCCCGACCTGATCAACGCCGGCAAGCAGACGATCACCGAGATCCCGGAGTCGTCCTACTTCTCCAGCGCCGACAGCTTCGCCATGATCCGCGGCGGCCATATCAACCTGTCGATCCTGGGCGCTATGGAAGTGGCCCAGAACGGTGACATCGCCAACTGGATGATCCCCGGCAAGCTGGTCAAGGGCATGGGCGGCGCCATGGATCTGGTCGCGGGCGTCAAGCGCGTCGTCGTGGTCATGGAACACGCCAACAAGCATGGCCAGTCCAAGGTGCTGAAAGCCTGCACCCTTCCCCTGACCGGCACCGGCGTCGTCAGCCGCATCATCACCGACCTGGCCACATTCGACGTCAAGCCGGACGGCGCAGGCCTCGAGCTGATCGAACTGGCCGACGGCGTCACCCTCGACGAAGTCGCCGCCAAGACCGAGGCGGCCTATTCGGTTTCTGAGGAGCTCACGAAGGCCTGACCGATGGCGGCGATGACGACGTGCCCGATGATTGCTCGACGTGAGGAGGGCACGTCGGCACGGCGTCTGCCGAAGTCTGCAATCCGCCGACCACGATCTGGATGACGGGCTCATTCCACCGTTCGTAGCTGACCATCCCCGCGGGCACAGTGCAGACTGAGGTTTCGGCAGGCCCCCGTGCCTGCCCGCCCACATATCTGACGATGAAGCCGGAATACTTCAGGCCCTCGTTCTGACTGTTCTCGACCTTCAGCACCGAACCCACATCCCGACGCGCATGCAGTCCAAACCTGATCGTTCCGGGCGCCGCCTCATTCAGCGGCCCGCGTGAACCCTCGGCGGGCGGCAGGACATCGCCAATATCGATGCGGTCGACCTTGATCAGGTCGTAGGTTCCATTTGCGTTGCGACGCAGCGTCGCCCGCTCACCTATGGCGACATTGAGCGTGCCTTGCACGAAGCCGGACCGCTGACCTTCGAACTGTTGAGGTGTGGCGGGATATGCCGGCTGGGCGTCCTGCATGAGGAACCCTGCCATCAAGGCGGCCAATAGCATAATGATCTCCAGTTGCAAGCCAGCTAGCCTGCATCGCCTCAGATCCGTCAAGCGGCAATGATTGAGAAGTTCGCGCCAATGGCCGAAGGTCGATTGGGCAGCGCCGATGAGCCTAAGCGTCTAACCGGCGATAGGCGGCGCTCACAAAGGCCATCGTCAGCGGAGCCTGCAAGGCCGTCAGCACGACGGCGAAGACGATCCAGCCCGCCGTACCCGACAGCAGCCCCGCACCCCACAGCAACACCAGCGCGATCTTCGGCGCCGCCGTAAGGACAAGCCCAACCAGCAGGGACCAGAAGCCGCCGCGCGCGATGCTCATGCTCTGCAACGACACCATCTGCCCACGCCCGATCGTCGCCGGCGCAAACAGGGACAGGCGCACCGCGAAGGCGATGACGGCGAACAGGGCGAAGGCCGTGACGACCGCCAGCAGGATCAGCTTCCACGCCGGCCCCACCGCGCTCCACTGGCGCATCTCGATGGCCTGGGCGTTTAACTCGGCCATGCCGAACACCGCCAACAGGACCAGGGCCACGACCGAAAGGATCATGGCGAGAAAGATGGCGCACAGCAGACCCGCGCCCAGCAGCCGGACCTCTGGCCTTTCGAACTGCAACCCAACCGGCCCCAGGCCCAGGCGTCGCGCCTCGACCAGATCGTCCGTGATCGCAATCCGCGCCAGAGCGCCCGCCAGCACCAGGGTCGAGGCCAGGGCGCACGCCGCCCAGATCAGGCCCGCTGCGCCCGCCGCCAGCGGCTTGAGGCTCCAGACCACGGCCGCCAGCACGATCGCGCCGCAAGCCCCGCGCCACAGGCGAGGGAGGGCGCGAACCGCCGCCGACAGCGTCTCGCCCAGTCGCAAAATCCGATGCTCGCTCAATCCACGCCCCCGATGACCGGTGGCGGATATAGCAGGGGGCCATGACACCGCGCCACCCGCCCGCTAGAAGGCCGCGATGAGCGCTTCCCCCTCTCCTTCCCCCATCCACGTCATCGGCGGCGGCCTGGCCGGCTCCGAGGCCGCCTGGCAGATCGCCCAGGCCGGCGTGCCCGTCATCCTGCACGAGATGCGCGGCGTGCCCGGCGTCAAGACTGACGCCCACCACACCGATGGCCTGGCCGAGCTGGTCTGCTCCAACTCCTTCCGCTCGGATGACTGGCAGTTCAATGCGGTCGGCCTGCTGCACGCCGAGATGCGGGCGCTGGATTCGATCATCATGGCCTGCGGCGACATCAATCAGGTGCCGGCCGGCGGGGCCCTGGCCGTGGACCGCGACGCCTTCTCCCAGGCGGTGACCGCCAAACTGACCGCCCACCCCTTGGTCACCATCGTGCGCGAAGAGATCGCGGGCCTGCCGCCGCAGGCGTGGGACAATGTCATCGTCGCCACCGGCCCCCTGACCTCCCCCGCCCTGGCCGACGCCATCCTGAAGGCGACGGGCGAGGAGTCCTTGAGCTTCTTCGACGCCATCGCCCCCATCGTTCACGCCGACTCGATCGACTTCGACATCGCCTGGCGTCAGTCGCGCTATGACAAGGAAGGTCCGGGCGGGGACGCCGCCGCCTATGTCAACTGCCCGATGGACAAGGCGCAGTACGAGGCCTTCATCGACGCCCTGCTGAGCGGCCCGAAGGCTGAGTTCAAGGACTGGGAGCACGTCCCCTATTTCGACGGCTGCCTGCCCATCGAGGTCATGGCCGACCGCGGCCGCGAGACCCTGCGTCACGGCCCGATGAAGCCGGTCGGCCTGACCAATCCGCGCGACCCGCTGGTCAAGGCCTACGCCATCGTCCAGCTGCGTCAGGACAATGCGCTTGGCACCCTGTTCAACATGGTCGGCTTCCAGACCAAGCTGAAGCACGGGGCGCAGGCCGAAACCTTCCGCATGATCCCGGGGCTTCAGAACGCCCAGTTCGCGCGCCTGGGCGGTCTGCACCGGAACACCTATCTGAACAGTCCCCAACTGCTGGACAAGCAGCTGCGGCTGAAGGCCATGCCACGCCTGCGCTTCGCCGGACAGGTGACGGGGGTGGAAGGCTATGTCGAGAGCGCCGCCATGGGCCTGCTGACCGGCCGCCTCGCCGCCGCGCAAGCGCTGGGTCGCGACCTGGCCCCGCCGCCGCCCGAGACCGCCATGGGCGCCCTGGTCGAGCACATCACCGGCGGGCATCTGGCAGGATCGAAGTTCCAGCCGATGAACATCAACTATGGCCTGCTGCCGCCGCTGGAAGCGCCCAAGGTCGACGAGGCCGGCGTCAAGATCCCGCTCAAGGAACGCGGCCGGGCCAAAAAACGCCTGATGAGCCTCCGGGCGATGGAAAGCCTGAAGGCCTGGGGCGACGCGGGCTGATTTCTGAAGGCCGGGCCGCTCAGTCCAGCTTGGACAGGCCCGGCCGGAACCCCAGTGTCATCACGCCCAGCAGGATGACACCCACGCCCATCAGCACCCAGGCCTGGGTAAGGTCGGCCATGTGGTCGCGCAGCAGGCCGGCGCCTAACGGCGACAGGCTGGCGATGATGTAACCGCCGCCCTGGACGAAGGCGAGCAGATCCCCGGAGCGCGCGGGATCGTCGATCTGATCCATGGCCAGGATCAGGCTGAGCGGGAAGATTGCGCCGATGCCGAGGCCCAGGACGATCACGATCGGCACGGCCATGCTGAGGGGCGCGACCACAAGACCGGCCAAACCGGCCAGGGCCAGCACCAACGCCGTCAGGATCGGTCCGCGCCGATCCGGGAAGCACCCGATGGTCAGCGACACCAGCAGGCCGGCCGTCACCTCCGCAGCCGTCATGCCGCTGAGCAGATAGCCGGCCGTGGCCCTCGGCTCGCCCAGGTCGATGTAGAAGGGCGGTAGCCAGGCCAGCATCAATGTATAGGCCGAGGTCCCCAGGCCCATGATCAGGATCAGCCGCCACGCCCGCCCCTGACGCCAGAAGGGCAGCTCCGGGTCCGTCGCCTCGACCACCGTGGCGCGGTTCGGCTCCTCGGCCGCAGGGTCGCGCGACGCCGCCAGCCAGATCAGAGCGGCGACGAGGGCCGGCGCGCTCCACAGGGCCAGCGTCCCGGCCCAGCCGATCGTCTCGGCCAGACCGGCCGCTGTGGCCGCCGCGACGGCGGCGCCGCCCATGATGCCGGTGGTGTAGAGCGCCATGACCGTGCCGAACTGCGCCGGAAATGCCCGTTTGATGACGACCGGCGCCAAGGCCTGGATCAAGGCGACGCCGACCCCGACGACCACGGCGCTGGCGATCAGACCGGTCGCGCCGGTCAACACCACCCGCACCAGGCAGGCCCCGCCGATCAGAAGCGCGCCCAGCAAGATCCCGCGCCGCTCGCCCAACCGACGACGCAACGGCCGGATCGACAGGGCGCCCAGACCGATCATCAGCACGGGCAAGGTGGTCAGCAGGCTTGCGGCGGTCGAACCCATGCCTGTCGCGCCCTCGATCAGGTCCAGCAGCGGCCCCACCGCCGCCATCGCCGGCCGCAGATTCAGCGCCAGGGCGACGATGGCCGCCAGCAACAGCAGCGAAGCGCCGCGCGCGGGCGTGGCGTCAGATCGTGCGGTCATGGCGGGGACTCCGACTGAAAATCGCGCTAGTCTCTCGGCCTCAAGTATCTCGATGTCAAGATAACCATGCCTGATAGAGCTTCTCGCGCCGCCGCCCAATGGGCCGTGCAACGCCCCGACCTGGACATGTTGCCGATGGAGGTGCTGGGACGCCTGAACGAGGCGTCGCAACTGGTGATCCGCGAGCGCCAAACGCCGCTGTTCGCGCGCCATGGTTTGCAGCACGGCGAGTTCGACGTGCTGGCGACGCTGCGCCGATCGGGCGAACGCGAAGGCCTGACGCCGACGGCGCTGTTCGAGGCGGCCATGATGTCGTCCGGCGGCATGACCGCGCGGATCGATCGGCTGGAAAAGGCGGGCTGGGTCGAGCGGCGCCCGCATCCGAGCGACCGACGGGCGACCCTGGTCCGTCTGACGGACAAGGGTTTCGACCTGATCGAGACGATCATGCCCAGCCATCAAGATACGGCCAAAGAGGCCTTGAGCGGCCTGTCGCGAGAAGATCAGAAAACGCTGAACGCCCTGCTGACCCGCTTGATCGCCGGCCTGAACGGCTAGGTCAGATCCGGCCGCGCAGCACGGCCCAGAGCAGGCGCAGCCGCTTCAGCGGCTCCGGCTGGTCCGGATCGGTCAGGGCGGCGTGAGCCACGGCCGGGAATCCCTCGGGCGCAAGGCGTTTCAGCGCCCCGTTGGCGGCGGATTTCAGGGACGCCGCCTCCTGGCGCCGGCCGGTCTGCGTCAGCCCCCAGACGCGGGCCGCATCGGCCACGGCGGCGTCATGCCCCTGCCCTGCCAGCACACGCGTCGCGACCTGCATTGGGCCAACGTAGAAGGCGTCGAGGTCGTGCGGCTGTTCGCGCACGCGGCCGATGTGGGCGTCGATCAAGGCGTCGAACGGCGCGCGGTCCAGGCCGTGGCGCGCGACAAGATCAGTCAGGGCCTCCAGCACCGGATGGCCCTTGCGCGGCACGCCGGCGAAGACACCGTCCATCTGTTCCGCCCACCAGGTATAGCGCATCTCGGCCAGGAGTGGCTGGGTCACGCGCGTGGGGATGGTCATCAGCTCGGCTTCGAAGGCGTACAGCGTGATCAGGTCAGCGCGGACGCGGTCATCCGGGACCAGGCGGCTGGACAGCCAGCGGTCGAGGTCGGCGGTGCGGACCTGTTGGTCGAGCGTATCCGCAGTCTCGGTCAAGCGGCGCGCGACACCGCGAAATCGGCCAGGTCTTCCAGCGCCGCGCGCCAGTCGCTGGACGGCAGGACCGACAGGGCCGCCTTGGCCTGATCGGCATAGTCGCCGGCCAGATCCAGGGTCGCGCCGATGGCGCCCGAGCCGATGATCAGTTCGCGGGCGCGGGTGAAGTCTTCGGGCGTCCGCTCGCCCTTGGTCACGGTGCGTTCCCAGAAGGCTTCCTCGCGGCCGCGCGTGCGAGCGACCGCCAGAAGCAGCGGCAGGGTCGCCTTGCCCTCGTTGAAATCGTCGCCGGCGTTCTTGCCCAGCGCCTCGGCCGTCGCGCCGTAGTCCAGGGCGTCGTCGGCCAGTTGGAAGGCGATGCCCAACGCCATGCCGTAGTCGCGCAGGGCTTTGATCGCGGCCGGATCGGCGCCGGCGCCCACCGCGCCCGCCTCGGCGGCGGCGGCGAACAGTTCGGCGGTCTTGGCCGAGATGATCTGCAAATAGGTGGCCTGGTCCAGATTCAGGTCATGGGCGCGCGTCAGTTGCAGCACCTCGCCCTCGGAGATCACCCGTGACGCCTCGGCCAGAATGCCCAGGGCGCGCATCGAATCCGTCTCGACCATCAGTTCGAAGGCGCGGGCGAACAGGAAGTCGCCGACCAGGACGCTGGTGGGGGCGCCCCAGATCAGATGGGCCGCGACCTTGCCGCGACGCAGCTCGGACGCATCGACGATGTCATCATGCAGGAGCGTGGCGGTGTGGATGAACTCGACCGCAGCGGCCAGCTTGCGCGGCGCGACGATGTCGTCTGTCGCGCCCACGGCGCGCGCCGCGGCGACGGTCATCAGGGGACGCAGACGCTTTCCGCCCGCCGAAACCAGATGTTCGGCCAGTTTCGGGATGATCGGCACGTCCGACTGCATCCGATCCAGGATCAGGGCGTCCACGGCAGCCATATCGACCTCAGCCAGCCGGACAAGGGCGTTGACGTCCCCCTTCGGGCGGTGAGCGGCGGCGATGGCGACGTCCAAACGAATACTCTTTCACTGGCGCGGCGGGCCGCGGGAATGGCTTTTTGCGGCCGGGCCGGCTTGCCCCCGCGAGTTGCGGCGCACAATGATGTTCGGCCCCTTGAGGGTCAAGGAGATTGAGGCTTGGAGCCGGTCGAAACCCTGCCGACGACGATCGTCGAGAACGGCCTGTTGAACGGCCGGGTGCGTTTGCGTCAACCCGCACGCGGCTATCGCGCCGGGATGGATGCGGCTTTGCTGGCGGCGGCGGTCCCGGCCGAGGCGGGCCAGAGCGTGACCGAGGCGGGCTGCGGGGCGGGTGCGGTCCTGATGCAGATCGCGGCGCGACGGCCCGGCGTGACCCTGACGGGCGTGGAGCGCGATCCGGTGATGGCGGCGCTGGCGACCGAGAATGCGGCGCTGAACGGCGCAGCTGGATCAGCTATGATTCGTCAGGGCGACGTGGCGGCCGGGTTTCGGGCCCTCGGCGTGGAGCCAGCCGACTGGGCCATATCCAATCCCCCCTTCTTCGATGACGCCACGGCGTTGCGCGCCCCGGCCGAGGGCAAGCGGGGCGCCTGGATGGCCGACGACGGGCTGAAGGCGTGGACCGATTTCCTGTTGAAGGCGGTGAAGGAAGGCGGACGCATCGTGGTCGTTCACCGCGCCGACCGACTGGCCGATCTGCTGGCTTTACTGGGCGAAAAGGCAGGGTCGTTCGCCGTGCGGCCCATCCATCCCTTCGCGGACGAGCCGGCCAAGCGGGTTCTGGTGCACGCCATAAAGACCGGGCGCGCGCCGCTGCGTCTGCTGCCGCCGCTGATCTTGCACAACCGCGAGAGCGGCAAACACACCCTCCAGGCCGAGGCCATCCTGCGCGGCGAGGCGTCGCTGGGATGGTGATCGGGTGGTCAATCGCGACCGGAACGCCTAAATGCCGCCTCCTGACGAAATCGAGCCCGCCCTGTGTCACCCGACGACCTTCCGCATGATCTTCAAGACGGCCTGATCGCCGTCGGCGAGGCCGCGCGCGACCTGCGCGAGCCGTGGTGGATATTCGGCGGTGCGGCCATGGCGCTCTATGGCCTGATCGATATCCATGTGCCCGACATCGACGTGTTGTGCGCGCCGCGCGATGCGCGCAGCCTGCTGGGCGCGCTGGGCGGCGTGGCGATACCCGATCCGGGCGAAGGTCTGTTCCGCTCCGCCGTCTTCGGGCGCGCGCCGGATCAGCCGATCCTGGTCGAGGTCATGGCCGATCTGGAGACACGCGACGGCGGCGACTGGACCCCGGTCGCCTTCGGCTCGCGCCGCCGCGTCTTCGTCGAGGACACGCCCCTGTTCGTCCCGGACATCCGGGACCACATCGCCCTGTACCGCCTGTTCGGCCGCCCCAAGGATCTGGCGCGCGTCGAACAGCTTGAACGACTGATCGCCTGAATGCCTTTCCCCTTCCAGATTTCCGCCACCGAGGGCCGCGCCCGCACCGGGGTGTTGAAGACCGCGCGCGGCGACATCCGCACCCCCGCCTTCATGCCGGTCGGCACCGCCGCCACGGTCAAGGCCATGACGGTGGATCAGGTCAAGGCGACCGGCGCCGACATCCTGCTGGGCAACACCTATCACCTGATGCTGCGCCCTGGGCCCGAGCGGATGGAGCGTATGGGCGGGCTTCACAAGTTCATGGGCTGGGACAAGCCGATCCTGACCGACAGCGGCGGGTTCCAGGTCATGTCCCTAGCCGGCATCTCCAGGGTCAAGGAGGAGGCCGTGACCTTCTCCAGCCACATCGACGGCTCCAAACACGTTCTGACGCCCGAGCGGTCGATCGAAATCCAGGCCGACCGGATCGGCGCCGACATCTCGATGCAGTTGGACCAGTGCGTCGCCTATCCGGCCGAGAAGGATGCAGCCAGAAAGGCGATGGAGCTGTCGATCCGCTGGGGCGCGCGGTCCAAGGCCCGTTTCGGCGAGCGTGAAAACCAGGCCCTGTTCGGCATCCAGCAGGGGTCGACCTTCGCGGACTTGCGCCGCCAGTCATCGGAGCAACTGCAAGAAATCGGTTTCGACGGCTACGCCATCGGCGGTCTGGCGGTCGGCGAAGGCCACCACGCCATGTGCGAGGTGCTGGACTATGCGCCCGAAATGCTGCCGGCCGACCGTCCGCGCTATCTGATGGGCGTGGGCAAGCCGGTCGATCTGGTCGAGGCGGTGTATCGCGGCGTGGACATGTTCGACTGCGTCCTGCCGACCCGCGCCGGCCGTCACGGTCAGGCCTGGACCTGGGATGGCCCGCTGAACCTGAAGAACGCGCGCTTCGCCGAGGATCAGGACCCGCTGGACCCGACCATCGACGGCCCGTCGTCGCAGTATTCGAAGGCCTATCTGCACCACCTGATCCGCGCCGACGAAATCCTCGGGAAGGTGCTGCTGAGCTGGCACAACATCGCCTTTTATCAGGCGTTGACGGCGGCCATGCGTGCGGCGATTTCCGAGGGTCGGTTCGAACAGTTCAGGCGCGACTTCCACGCCCGCCACACGTCGAACGGCTGACGCCTAGGGATGCGGTCTGAACCAGCTGGGCGCCGCCGGCGGCGCGCAGTTCCGCTGCATGCCCATGCCTTTCAAGAAGGCGCGGCGCATCCGGCCGGACTGGATGGCCGATTGAACGTGCTTTGAATGCTGTTCGGCGCCGCTCAGTCGACGAATCCAGTTTCGGCCGGGAATAAAGTCGGTCGTCGTGTCGCGAATGGCGTTCAACGCCGCCTTGGCCGCCGCATCCGCCGCCCGCTCGCTGAGATAGGAGCCGTCCTGACGCGGCGGTTCGTCCGTATCGGGTCCCAGCGCTTCGTCGAGCCTTGCGACCTCTGCGCCGATGGTCGTGCACTGATTCAGATTGCGCAGGTCGTAGGGATTGGCTTCGGCCTGAAGCAGCACCGTCGGAATCATCTGACGACGCAGGTTGAAGTCTTCCAGCGGAGCCGTCGCCGCCGCCGCGAAGCCCGCCCCGACCTGCTCGGCGCCGCCCATCGCCGACCGACCGGCATTGCAACCGGAAAGCGCAACAAGACTGACTGCAAGAAGAAGGCGTTTCATGGGTGGGCTTAGACCACGCCTCGGCTCAAGATTAAAGCGTAGCGGCGGAAGCGGTCGGTAACGAAGAATTCTCTGATTTTAGGTCACTTTGACCGGTCGTTGGAGTTCGGTCGTGCCTTACATCGCTAAGAGCCTGGAAGCCCTGGACGCCCCTGCCGGTCCGTTCCAACGTCTTACGGAACTGGCCTGCACGGTTTTCGATGCGCCCGCCGCCGTCGTCACCCTGGTCAGCGGCGACAACGCCGTACTGTGGTGCAGCGATCGTGAACTTGTTCGAAGCCTGCCGCGCGAACGCACCCTCGGCGACCGTCTGCTGCGCCAGGGCAAAGGGGCCGTCCTGGTGGTCGAAGACGGCCTGGCGGACCCCGCAGCGCGCAATCATTTCCTGGTGGCGGCCCCCTATAATCTGCGTTTCTACGCCGGCGTGACAATCTGCGGCCCGGACGGTCAGCCGCTGGGGGCGTTCGGCGTCATGGATCGCCAGCCCCGCTCCCACCCCTCCGACGCCCAGATCGCGACGCTGCGCACCCTGGGCGCCATGGCCGAAGACATCATCGCGTCGCTGGAAGTCGGTCGCGTCAGCGACGAGCGCCACGGCACGCTGGAGCTGATCGAAAACATGGCCGGGGTCGGTCATTGGCGATTGGAACTGGCCAGCGGCAAGGTCCACTGGTCCGACGAGGTGTTCCGCATCCATGGTCTGGATCGCAAGACCTTCGATCCGCAGGTCGATTCGGCCATCGATCGCTATCATCCCGACGACCGGCCCAGATTATTGGCCGCAATCGCGCAGTCGGCCGAGACTGGCGATGGCTACAAAATGCGTCTTCGGCTGATCCGCGCCGATGGCGAGGAGCGTGCGGTTCTGACCCAGGCGCGCGCCGAACGTGACGACGCCGGGGTCGTGAAGGTCCTTTACGGCGTGTTTCAGGACATCACGGACCAGCAGGCCCAGATCGCCCGCGCTCAGCGTGACGAGGCGCGTTATCGGCTGTTGGCCGAAAACGTGGGCGACGTGATCACCCGCGTTCGCCCGGACGGCACCAGCAAATACATCTCGCCGGCGATCGAAAGCCTGCTCGGCTGGACCACCGAAGAGATGAACGGCCGGCCCATGGACTATGTCCATCACGACGATCGGGAAATGGTGACCCGGGCCGTGCTGGGAACCATCCACACCAAGGAGCCGTGCCGGCTGGAGCACCGCGCCCTTCATCGCGACGGTTCGATCGTCTGGGTCGAATGCACCTTCCGCGCCCTGGCCGCCGAGGTTGGCAAGCCGTCGGAGGTGGTGGTGGTCATCCGCGACATGACGGATCGCAAGATTTTGGCGGACGAACTGGTCACCGCGCGCGACCGGGCCGAGGCGGCGGCGGCGGCCAAGAGCGAATTCCTGGCGAACATGAGCCATGAACTGCGCACGCCGCTGACCAGCGTCATCGGCTTTTCCAACCTGCTGAAAGCCAGCGAAGCCTTGCCCGAGGCCGAGAAGGGCTACGTCGCGCGCATCGCCACGGCCAGCGAGGCCCTGCTGTCGGTCATCAACGACGTGCTGGACTATTCCAAGCTCGAAGCCGGCATGATCGAGCTAGAACCGCAGCGGTTCGATCCGGCCGCCCTGGCGCACGAGACGGTCCAGATGATGGAGGCCCAGTGTCTGGCCAAAGGCCTGGCGCTGCAGGTCGATCTGGCGCCGGACTTGCCGGATCGCCTGATGGGCGACCAGGCCCGTCTTCGGCAGATACTGCTGAACCTGCTGGGCAATGCGGTGAAGTTCACCAGCCAGGGCTCGGTCAGCCTGTCGGTCGGGGGAGCCTTGGAGGCAGACGGCGCATGGCGGCTGACGGCCGAGGTGACCGATACCGGCATCGGCATGAGCCTCCAGACCCAGGCCCATCTGTTCGAACGTTTCTCGCAGGCGGATCGGTCCACCACCCGGCTCTACGGCGGCACCGGCTTGGGGCTGGCGATCTCGCGGCGGCTGGCGCGGGCGATGGACGGCGATATCGTCGTCACGAGCCAGCCCGGCCTGGGATCGACCTTCAAGGTAACCGTCCCCCTGCGCATCGCCGAGGGCGGATTGGAGGCCGAGGGGCCGCGCCTCAGCATCATGCCCGAGGGACGCGTGTTGATCGCCGACGACGCACCGGCCAACCGCGAACTGATCAGCGTCATCCTTGTCGGCATGGGACTGGAGGTCGCTACCGCCAGCGATGGAGCCGAGGCGGTGCATGCGGTGCAGTCCGAAGTCTACGATTTCGTCCTGATGGATATGCAGATGCCGGTCATGGACGGCCTGACAGCCACGCGCGAGATTCGCCGTATCGAGCAGGGCGGAGGACGCCGACTGCCGATCATCGCCCTGTCCGCCAATGTTCAGCCGGACCAGATCCAGCTGTGTCGCGACGCCGGCATGGACGACCACCTGGCCAAGCCGCTGCAGTTACCCGCCCTGGTCGCCACCCTATCGAAGTATCTCGACAAATCGAACGCTCCGATCGCGTCAGATACGACTGCGCCCGGTCGCTTCGCGACGCACTGAAGGCAAGGCCCAGACAGCAAAAAGCCCGCCGAAGCGGGCTTTAAATGGTACGTCCTCTCGGGCTCGAACCGAGGACCCTCTGATTAAAAGTCAGATGCTCTAACCAACTGAGCTAAGGACGCACCGCGCGACGTCCGGGCTGGCCCGAACCGTCGAAGGGCGCCTTCTGTTGTAATCCGGCCTTCCGGTCAAGACCCGGTCTGCTACTCATTGGGCATGAAACCGTTAAATGGCGTCCGCATCATCGAATTCGACGGCTTGGGGCCGGTCACCTTCGCCGGAATGATGCTGGCGGACCTGGGAGCGGAGGTAGTGCGGCTGACGCGCGACGCCTCGGCCGGACCGGCGATCTTCGACGAGGTCGGAGGCGAAGTCCTGCACCGGGGACGAGCGGCCGTTCCGGTCGATCTGAAATCACCGGCCGATCGCGAGCGCATCCTACAGCTGATCGATGGGGCCGACGCGGTGATCGAAGGTTTTCGACCCGGAGTCATGGAGCGGCTGGGCTATGGTCCCGACGTTGTCCAAGCGCGAAAGCCCGCGCTGGTGTTTGGGCGCGTGACGGGATGGGGCCAGACGGGGCCGCTGACGAACGCGGTCGGGCATGATCTGAACTACATCGGCCTGTCGGGCGTGCTGCACGCCATGGGCGAGGCGGATCGTCCGCCCTCCCCGCCGTTGAACCTGGTCGGCGATTATGGCGGCGGGGCCATGCTGTTGGTGGTCGGGGTGCTGGCCGCGCTGGTGGAGGCCAGGACGACGGACAAGGGACGCGTGGTGGACGCGGCCATGACGGACGGCGCGGCTCTGCTGGGCGGTCTGTTCCAAGCCTTGCGGGGTCGGGGACTGTGGAGCGACCGGCGCGGATCCAACCTGCTGGACGGGGGCGCGCCCTTCTATCGCTGCTACGCCTGTCGCGACGGTGGGTTCGTGGCGGTGGCGGCGCTGGAGCCGCGTTTCTACGCCGCGCTGCTGGCCGGCTTAGAGATCGATCCGGCTGATGCGGTTCAATACGACATCGCCGCCTGGCCGGCCCTACAAGCGCGGCTTGCGGCCTTGTTTGCAAGCAGAGACCGCGATGACTGGAGCGCCCATTTCGCCGGGACGGAAGCCTGCGTCACGCCCGTGCTGAGCCTGGCCGAGGCGCCGGATCATCCGCACAATCAGGCGCGTGGAACATACCACAGCGGCCTGCCGCAACCCGCGCCCCGTTTCGACGGCGTAGTTGCTGCCCCCTCCCCCAAGTCCGAACTGACCTTGGATCAAATGGTCACAAAATGGTCCGATCACGCAGGATGACCGACGCAGATTTCGGCGCTAAGGGAACAGCTTAGCGCGACAGGCGTTTGGTCGGCGGAGACCGGGGACTTTCATGACACGCTCGATTTTTGTCTTGGCCGCCGCCGCCAGCGTGCTCGCGCTGTCGGCCTGCGACGACCGTCCTTCCCGCTCGGACGACGACAATCGCGAGATGTCGGTCCAGCCGGCGCCTCCGCCGGTCAAGGAAGAAGCCCCCCCGCCTGCGCCAGAGGTGCAGGATCCGACGCCCACGCCCCCGCCGTCGACGACGCTTCCGCCTGAGGAACGCACGTCTGAACAGTCGGTCCAGCCCGAGAGCGAGACGCTGTTCTACTGACGAACAGGTTTGCCGGGGGGCGTCCTTTTGACGAAAGATCGAGTTTGACGTTCAGGCCTACCCTGCTGGTCGCCCTCGCGGCGTTTTCGGCCTGCGCCCATGCAGCGGCGGCGGAACCCCGCGCGCAAATCCGGGGCGACATGGACGGCGATCTGCGGCGGGCGCTGGAGCGGGCCGTGGGCGAGGTTGACGGCGCGCCGGCCAGCCGCTTCGAGGCCCGTCGTCGCGCCGAGAGCGCCGTGACCTCGGCGACCGCCCTGCTGCGGTCCGAAGGCTACTATCAACCGGTCGTCGAAGACATCGTCGAGGGTGAGGAGACGCCGATCGCGGTGGTCGCGGTCGAACCGGGGCGCCGTTTCCTGCTGACCGATCCAACGATCCAGTGGGCCGATCCAGCGCCGGAGGCCGAGGCGGAGGACAAGGCGAAGACTGCGATCGCGCTGAAGGCGGGCGATCCAGGTAGAGCGGCAGACGTCATATCCGGCGAAGGTCGGGCCGTAGCGGCGTTGGTGCGTGACGGCTATGCCGACGCCAAGGCTAATCCGCGTCGTGTCGTGGTGGATCATGCGGCGTTCACCGTCGCACCCGAGTATCGCATCGCCTCCGGCGCGCTGGTGCGTCTGGACGGTGTGCGCCTGACCAGTCAGGGGCGAACCAATCCCGCCTGGGTCGCGGGCCTGGCGCCGTGGAACGAGGGCGATCGCTACGATCCCGAGATGGTCGCGGAGCTGGAACGCCGGCTGCTGGACACAGGCGTCTATGACGGCGTCAGCGTCGCGTTGTCGCCGCTGGACCAGATCACCGCCGATGGTCATCGCCCCGTGGTGGTCAGCCTGCAGGACCGCCCCCGTCGCGTGCTGGAGGCCGGCGCTACCTGGTCGACGGCGGAGGGCGCGGGCGTGGACGTGATCCAGACCCGCTACAATCGCTTCGGCCGCGCCGACACCCTGAGGCTGGAGGCGCGACTGGCCGACATCGACAGCCGGATCGGCGCCGACCTGTCCCTGCCCCACTGGCGTCGGCCCGGCCGGACGCTGAAGCTGGGCGCGGCGGTCGTCAACGAGGACACCGACGCTTACCTACGGACCGCCGTGGTTCTGTACGCCGACCTGCAACAACGGATCGGCAAGACCTCCTATTTCAACTACGGGATCGGGCTGGACGCCGGGCGCTACAGCGAGACCCGCTACGACTTCACCACCCTGCCCCCGCAGCGTGTGACCTTCGACCGTGATCTGGCCATCATCACCGCGCGGACCAGCGCCTACATCGACCGCTCCAACGATCCGCTGAACCCGACCAAGGGCTGGCGGGTCAATCTGGCGGTTCAGCCGACGGCGGTGACCGGCGAGAGCAATATCCTGTTCCTGCGCACCGAAACGCAAGGCACCGCCTACTTCCCCGTCGCGGGTGATCGCACCATCCTGGCCGGACGGATGAAGATCGGCTCCATCGTCGGCGGCAGCGAGCTGAACGTGCCGGCCGACCGTCTGTTCTATTCCGGCGGCGGGGGTTCGGTTCGGGGCTATTCGTACCAGAACGTCAATCCACAGCTGCCGGACGGCACGCCGCGGGGCGGTCTGTCGCTGTTCGAAACCTCCTTCGAGGTGCGCCAGTCGATCGGTCAGAGCTTCCAGGCCGTCGCCTTCGTGGACGCCGGCTCCGTGGGCTTCCAGGAGACGCCGAACCTGACCAACATGCGCTACGGCGCGGGTGTGGGCGTGCGCTACATGCTGCCGTTCGGACCGATCCGGGCGGATGTCGCCATGCCGCTCAACAAGCGTGAGGGCGATTCCGCCTTCCAGATCTACATCAGCATCGGGCAGGCGTTTTGACCGATACACCGCCCGAAGCCACGCCTGAAGAAGCGACGACGCCGGCCAAGGCCGCGCGGCCCGCGAAGCCGCGTCGCGGGCTGGTCAGGCGCATCGCCCTGGGCGTGGGTGTGGTGGTGGCCGGACTGCTGGTGCTGATCGCCGCCGCTTTGGTCGGAGGGCGTTACTACATCGCCTCGGACGGCGGTCGCGACATGGTGCTGCAACGGCTTCAGGACCTGAAGATCAGCCGTTACGGCCGGCTGAAGGTCTATGGACTGAAGGGCGATCTGCTCAGCGACTTCACCATCGATCGCATCACATTGGCCGACAGTCAGGGCATCTGGCTGGAGGCGAACAACCTCAGCATGGACTGGTCGTATCTGGCCCTGCTGGGCCGCAGCTTCCATGCGAACGACATCAAGGCCGAGACCATTCGCGTCCTTCGTCGGCCCGCGGTCGAGCCGCCCACCGGCGAGCCGCCCACCCCCCAGCCGATCTCGGTCCGCATCGACAAGTTCGCGGCCAATATCGAACTGATGGAAGGCTTCTCCAAGGAATACGGCCGCTGGAGCCTGTCTGGGAACGCCAGCCTGCCGCGCACGGGCGCCAAGAGCGCGACGGTCAACGCCGACAGCCTGAACCGACCGGGTGACTTCCTGCGTCTGGCGGCGACCTTCGGCGGCAAGCTGGAAGACACGCGCCTGAACCTGCGCGCCAATGAGGCCCAGGGCGGACCGCTGGCGGGGGCCTTGGGCTATTCGCCGGATCAGCCCTTCTCGGCGGTTGCGGTTGTGAACGCCGACGTCGTCAATGCGCGGGTTCAGACGGGACAGTTCGTCCCCCTGATCGTCCAGGGCCATTTCGGCGACAAGGGCTCTCGCGTCGCGGGCTTCGCCGACTTCAGCAACTCGGACCTGCTGGCGCCTTTCGTCACCAAGATCGGCCGCACCGCGCGGTTCGGCTTCGCCATGGTTCCGACACCGGACAAGGCCAGCCAGGGCGTGGCGTGGAAGCTGATTTCCGACAATGTCCAGTCCGAAGCGCGCGGCCTGATCCGCAACTCCGACCGCAGTTCGCCGGACGGAATCAGTCTGAATATTCAGACGGCCTCGCTGAGCCGGCTGGTTGGGTCCGATGTGGCGGGACCAGCGGCCTATTCCGGCCTGTTCAAGGGCGACGCCCAGACCTGGACGCTGGATGGCCAGGTCACCCTGCTGAACGCCAATGTGGCCAGCTATCGCGCCACGCGCATCGCCGGACCGTTGAACGTCGCGGTCAAGAACGGCCGGATTGATCTCGACGGCGACATTCGCGCGAACGGCGGATCGGGCGAAGGCATCATCGGCGGCCTCTTGGGTCCCGCCCCACGCGTGCAGATGAAGGCGGCGCGGATGAATGACGGGGCCATCCTGCTGACCAAGGTCGATCTGCAGGGCCAAGGCCTGACGCTGAACGGCTCGGGCTCGCGCAATCTGCTGGGCGGGATGAACTTCCGCGGCGAGGCGCAACTGACCGACGCCAGGCGCGTGCTGCCCGACGCGCGCGGCGCCTTCGGCGGCCCGATCCGGGCCTCGTCGGCGCGGGCCGGCGCGCCGTGGATGCTGAACTTCGACGGACGGGGCCGCAACCTGACGGTGGGTCTGGACGAACTGGATCGCCTGCTCGGCAAGACCCCGCGCCTGCAACTGGCCGGCAAGCTGAACGGCGGACGCATCGAGGTCGAGCGCGGCGAACTGACCGGCGCGGCCGGTCGCGCGGGGGCCAAGGGCATTATCGAAACAGCTGGTAAGCTGAGGCTGGCGCTGGACTGGAACGCGCGTGGCCCGTTCGCGGCCGGGCCGGTCGAGATCGGCGGCGACATGAACGGACGCGGCGCCCTGACCGGCACAATGGCCCAGCCGCGCGTCGATCTGACCGCCGGCTTCCAGCAGGTCACGGCCGGCGCTCTGACGCTGAACAACGCCGATCTGACGCTGAGCTTCCGCAAGGGCGCAGATGCATCGGACGGCCGGATTTCGGTGGTCAGCGGCTCGAACTATGGTCCGGCGCGCGCCTCGGGCAACTTTTTCCTGGGCAGCAAGCGCATCCGATTGAGCGATCTGGACGTGGACGCCGGCGGCGTGACGGCCAGGGGCGCCATCGCCCTGTCCGACAGCATTCCCTCCAGCGCGGACCTGACCTTCTCGGCGCGGGCCGGGGCCTTCCTGGCTTCGGGCGAAGCCAACGGACGGGTGCGGCTGACCGACGGCGGCGGATCGGACAGCGCCATTCTGGACGTCAGCGGTCGCAACGTCCGGCTGGCCGGTCAGAGCTGGATCATTCGCAATCTGGATCTGGACGGACGCGGCACGTTGAACAACCTGCCCTTCACCTTGGCGCTGGACGTGGGCGGCCCCAACCCGGCCCAGTTCAACGGCACGGGCGTCTATTCCCGGCAGAACACGACGCACGGCCTGACGCTTCGCGGCGGCGGCCGGGTGCGCGAGGTGGCCTTCACGACCCGCAGTCCCGCCTCGATCACCCTGAACGGCGCCACGCGTACAGCGCATCTGGATCTGGGCGTGGGCGGCGGCGTGCTGCTGGCCGACCTGCGTCAGGATGCGCGCGGCGCCGCGATCCAGGCCGACCTGACCCGTGTGGATCTGGGCTCCATCTCGCCCGAACTGCGCGGCAGCGTGACGGGTCAGGTCGCCCTGCGCGGCGCCGGCAGCGACCTGTCAGGTACGGCCAATATCGCGCTCCAGAACGTGCGCAGCATCGACGCGCCGCGCGGCCTGGCCGTCGACGGACGCGTGGACGCCACCCTGGCGGGCGACCGGCTCAGCATCAAGGCGACGGCGGTCGACGAGGGCGCGGTTCAGGCGTCCGCCGATGTCGTCCTGCCGGTCGAGGCCTCGGCCGCGCCGCTGCGCCTAGCCATCGCTCGGACGCGCGAAATGTCGGGCCGGGTGTCGATCAACGGGCAGATCCAGCCGATCTGGGACCTGTTCCTGGGCGGCGACCGCAGCCTGGCGGGTCAGGTGGCGGGTCAGGCGACGATCGGCGGGACGCTGAACGCCCCGCGTCTGAACGGCCGGTTCGATCTGAGCCAAGGCTCCTATCGCGAGAACGCGGTCGGTCTGGTGCTCAGCGACCTGACGCTGCGGACCCGGTTCGACGACACAGCCGCCCAGATCGAAACCTTCACGGCCAATGACGGCAAGGGCGGCACCGTGTTCGGTCAGGGCCGCATAGGCCTGCGCCAAGGCTCCGGATCGAACGCACAACTGATGCTGAACCGCTTCCGGGTCATCGACAACGATATCGCCGAGGCGCGCGCCTCGGGCCCGATCACCATCGTTCGCGGCGCCGACGGCAATATCCAGTTGGGCGGCCGCATCGACATCGACGAGGCCAAGATCGAACCGGAACTGCCCGGCGCGACCGGCATCGTCTCGATGGATGTGGTCGAGATCAATCGTCCCGGCGGCGATCCGGAGGAGACGGAGCAGAAGGCGCGCGGCCCGCAGATCGGCATGGACATCGTCCTGCGTTCCAGCGGCGGCAAGGTGCGGGTCAACGGTCGCGGCCTGAACGTGATCCTGGACGTGAACGCCCGGGTGCGCGGCACCATCGCCCAGCCGCAACTGACCGGTACGGCCAATGTGGTGCGCGGCGATTATGAGTTCGCGGGCAAGCGGTTTGTGTTCGACGACACCGGTCGCGTCACCCTATCGACCGATCCCAAGCAGATCCGTCTGAACCTGGCGGCGACGCGCGAGGACGCGGCCCTGACCGCCTCGATCAACGTCACCGGGACGGCCGCCGAACCCAAGATCGCCCTGACCTCGACCCCGTCCCTGCCCCAGGACGAAATCCTGTCGCAGGTGCTGTTCGGACGTTCGGCGTCACAGCTGTCGGCCTTCGAGGCGGCGCAGCTGGCGGCCGGGGTCGCGGCCCTGGCGGGCGGCGGCGGGTTCGACGTGATCGGCAACCTGCGCGAACTGGCGGGTCTGGACCGGCTGTCGTTCGGCGGCGACGCGTCTGCGGTCACCGTTGCAGGCGGTCGCTACATCACCGACGACGTCTATCTGGAGGTCATCGGCGGCGGTCAGAACGGCGCGGCGGTCAAGGTCGAATGGCAGCCTCGGCGCAACGTCGCCATCGCCTCGCAGTTCGGCGGCCAGGGCCAGACCAGCCTGTCGATCCGCTGGCGTCACGAAAGCCGCGAGGCGGGCGACCGTCGTCCGAACCGGGGCGGCCGCAACCGCTAGGCCGCCCCATCGGATCTGTCGCTAGAGAACGTCCAGCACCCGCTCCACGGGTCGTCCGATGACCGCGCCCTTATCGGTTTCGACGATCGGACGTTCGATCAGGATCGGCTGAGCGATCGTTGCGGCCAGTAAGGTTTCGTCATCTGCGCCGGCGTCCAGCAGCGCCTTGGCGTCGGCTTCCTTCTTACGCAACAGGCCGGACAAACCGACGCCCATTTTGGACGCCAATCGCTGAAGCGTCTCGCGATCCCATCCGGTCTTCAGATATTCGACCACCGTCGGCTCGACGCCCTGCTCGCGCAGCAGGGCGAGGGCGTTGCGCGACGTGCTGCATTTCGGATTGTGGTAGAGGACGACCGACATCACGCCTCCTGCTTCAGACGATGCAGCAGCATGGCGCCCTGCAGCGACGCGACATAGATCACGCCCGACACGATCATAGCCGGCCAGGTCGTCAGGTTGATCCACAGCGGCAGATCCGGCGACGGCAGGGTCCCCAGCAGCCGCATCCCCAGATTGGCCACCACGCTGTAGGCGATCAGCGCCAGCATGATGATCGGGATGGCGCGCGTCATCATGCGCCACTGAACCACCGCCACGACGCCGTAGAACAGGACGGAGAAGATCGCGCCCGAGGCGATGGCGAAGGGCCACATGACCTTCATCATCTCCTGCTGCATGGCCAATTGATCGGCCGACAGACCCATCTTGGCGTACTCCGCGCTCATCGCCGTCTCGAACCAGCCCGAGGTGAACATCCACCAGGTCGGGATCAGGCCGACGATCAGGGCGATGACCAGGCCGATCACCATCGAGCGCGCGGAACGCTGGGCTTCGGCCATGCCGCGCGGCAGCTTCAGCGGGTTCATGGCGCGGAGCCAGAGGTCAATCTTGTTGCGTTGCATTGGGGCCCTCGTTTCGAGCGGAACCTAGCGGTGATCGGCGATGACTTACAGGCCCCGACCTTCACCTTTGGGGTCGAGGCGTCTAGGGTCCGGCCGATGCGGATTTTGACCTCGGACCAGGCCGTCCTCGACCACGTCGCCGCGCGACGCGAGACGATCATCGGCCGCACCATCGACTGGGCGAACATCAACTCCGGCAGCCGCAACGCCGCCGGGTTGAATGCTGTGCTGGATGCGCTGGCAGCGGCGGCGAGCGCCCTGGCCGCCATCGTCGAACGCCTCCCGACGCAGGGTTCGACCACCGTCGCCGACGACGGATCGGTGCGGACCGAGGCCCATGCCGACGCGCTGAAGATCACCGCCCGACCGGATGCGCCGATCCAGGTCGTGCTGACCGGCCACTATGACACCGTCTTCCCCGCCGACAGCCGGTTCCAGACCGTGACCACGCGGGCCGACGGCGCTCTCAACGGGCCGGGCGTCGCCGACATGAAGGGCGGGATCAGCGTGCTTCTGGCCGCGCTGGAGGCGTTCGAGACCCATCCTGACAGACACGGCGTCGGCTGGACCGTGCTGCTGAGCCCCGACGAAGAAATCGGCTCGCCGGCTTCCGCTCCGCTGCTGGCCGAACTGGGCGCGCGCGGCCATGTCGGCCTGACCTACGAGCCGGCGCTGGCGGACGGCACGCTGGCGGGCGCGCGAAAAGGCAGCGGCAACTATCATCTGATCGTGACGGGGCGCGCGGCCCATGCCGGGCGGGCGTTCGATGAAGGTCGCAATGCGGTGGCCGGCGCCGCCATCATCGCCGCCGCCCTGCATGGGCTGAACGGCCAGCGCGAGGGCGTCACCGTCAATGTCGCCAAGATTTCAGGTGGGGGCGCGCTGAACGTCGTCGCCGACAACGCCGTGGTGCGATTCAACGTCCGGGTGCCGGACAAGGCGGCGGCCGACTGGATCGACGCATCCGTGCGAGCCATCGCAGCGACACCGCCGTTCGAGGGCCTGACGTTGGATTTACACGGCGGCTTCACCCGCGCGCCCAAACCGATGGACGCCGCCCAGACCGCCCTGTTTGAAGCGGTGAAGGAAGCGGGCGCCCTGCTGGGCCAACCCATCGCCTGGAAACCGTCGGGCGGGGTGTGCGAGGGCAACAATCTGCACGCCGCCGGCCTGCCCAATATCGACACCTTGGGCGTCCGCGGCGGCGACATCCATTCCGATCAGGAGTTCGTCTGGCCCGACAGCTTCGTCGAGCGCGCGCAGCTCAGCGCCCTGATCCTGTGCAAGATCGCATCGGGTGAAATCGATGCGGCCAAACTGAAATCCCTGCGGATGGAAACCCTGTAGAATGCTCGTCGTCCGTCCCGCCGGCCCCGCCGATCTCGATCATCTGCTGGAACTGGCCATCCTGTCCGGACCCGGCTTCACCAGCCTGCCTGAGGACCCCGACGCCCTGGCCGATCGGCTGGAGCTGAGCCAGGCGAGCTTCGAAGGTCGCGTGCCCTGGCAAGAGGCCTGGTACACCCTGATGCTGGAAGACGGCGACACGGGGGACATCGACGGCGTCGGCTCGGTCAAGGCGACGGTGGGGCTGAAACGCCCCTTCTTCTCGTTCCGCGTCGTCAACAACACCGTCCAGTCGCCCTCGCTTGGGGTGAAGCTGGACCACCAGACCCTGGTTCTGGTCAATGAATGCACGGGCTGGACCGAGGTCGGGTCCCTGTTCCTGAAGGCGGATCGGAGAAAGGGCGGCGCGGGCCGTCTGCTTAGCCAGTCGCGATATATGCTGATCGGCGCACAGCCCGAGCTGTTCGCCGACAACGTGTTGGCGGAGTTGCGCGGCGTCTTCACGCCCGACGGCGCCTGCCCGTTCTGGGACCATGTGGCGCACAAATTCTTCCCGATGGAGTTCGACCACGCCGACCGGATGACCGGCTCGACGGACAAGCAGTTCATCCTGGACCTGGCGCCGCGCCACCCGATCTACACCGAGTTGCTGCCCGAGCCGGCCCGCGCGGTGATCGGCAAGGTCCATCCGCAAGGCGTGCCGGCCATGGCCCTGCTGGAAAGCGAGGGCTTCAGGCCCAATGGTCTGGTCGACATCTTCGACGCCGGTCCGACCGTCGCCTGCGGCCGCGACAATATCCGGACCGTGCGCGACGCCCGGCACCTGGTGGTCCAGATCGTCGAGGGCGTTGAGGCCGAGTTGCCGGCCCTGATCTCGACCGACAGCGTCGCCGCCTTCCGCGCCGTCCGCGCCAAGACCGACATCGATGGCGACGCCGTTCGCCTGACCGCCGAAACCGCCGCCGCGCTCAAGGTGCGCGGCGGAGACACTGTGCGAGTAAAATCATGACCCGTTTCACCTCCACCGATCCCGCGACCGAAGCCACCAACTGGGAGGGCGAGGCCGCCAGCCCGGCTCAGGTTCAGGCCGCCGTCGACGCCGCCCGTACCGCCTTCCCCGCCTGGGCCGATGCGCCGCGCGCCGACCGGATCGAGGGCGTCAAACGCTATCAGGCCGTCCTGAAAGACCGCGCGCCCCAGATCGCGGAGGCCATCGCGCGCGAGACCGGCAAGCCGCTGTGGGAAACCAAGACCGAGGCCGCCGCCATGATCGGCAAGGTGGACATCTCGATCCGCGCCTATGACGAGCGCACCGGCGAGCGGACCAGCGACACGGCGTTCGGCCGCGCGACCCTGCGGCACCGTCCACACGGCGTTGCGGCCGTGCTTGGCCCGTTCAACTTCCCCGGCCATCTGCCGAACGGCCATATCGTCCCGGCCCTGCTGGCGGGCGACACGGTCGTCTTCAAGCCGTCGGAAGAAACCCCCCTGGTCGGTCAGGTGATGGCCGAAGCCTTCGCCGCCGCCGAGCTGCCGACCGGCGTGGTCAATGTGGTCCAGGGCGGGCGCGAGACGGGCGCGGCCCTGCTGGAGGCCGGTATCGACGCCCTGATGTTCACCGGCTCGGGCGCGGCGGGCGCGCATTTCCGCAGAAAATTCGCCGACGATCCGCATGTCATCCTGGCGCTGGAACTGGGCGGCAATAACCCACTGGTCGTGTGGGACGCAGCGGATGCAGAGGCCGTCGCGGGCATCGCCGTTCAATCCGCCTTCATCACCACCGGCCAGCGTTGCTCGTGCGCGCGTCGCCTGATCGTGCCGGAAGGACCGCAAGGCGATGCCATCATCGAAGCCATCGCCGCCCTATCCGACCGGCTGATTTTCGGCCCATGGGATAGCGATCCCGAACCCTATGCCGGCCCGCTGATCTCGGCGCGTGCCGCCGAGGCGGCGCTGAAGGCGTTGCAGGACCGGATCGACATGGGGGCCAAGGTCATCCGCGCGTCGGGGCCGGTCGCCAATCTGCCCGGCGCCTTCGTCAAACCGGCCATCATCGACGTGACGGGGGTCGATGTGCCGGACGAGGAGATGTTCGCCCCCTTCCTGTCGGTGACGCGCGTCGCCTCGTTCGACGCGGCGATCCAGGCGGCGAACGCAACCCGCTACGGCCTGTCCGCCGGTCTGGTCAGCGATGATCCGAAGAACTGGGACCACTTCATCCGCCGCATCCGCGCCGGCGTGGTCAACTTCAACCGGCCGACCACCGGCGCCGCCGGCGACATGCCCTTCGGCGGCCTGGGAGCCAGCGGCAACCACCGGCCCAGCGCCTATTACGCTGCTGACTATTGCGCCTATCCGGTCGCTAGTTTCGAGGCCGACGCCGTCGCCAACATCGAAGGCGAGATCAAGGGATTGCGATGATCAGCGCTGTCGAGGCCAACGCCGATGGTCTGATCGGGCCGACCCATTCCTACGCCGGTTTGTCGCCCGGCAATCTGGCCTCCAGCCTGAATAAGGGCGAGGCGTCCAACCCGCGCGCAGCCGTGCTTCAGGGCCTCGACAAGATGAAGACCCTGACGGACCTGGGCCTGCCCCAGTTCGTCCTGCCGCCGCATGAGCGACCGAACATTCCCTTCCTGCGAACCTTGGGCTTCGCCGGCTCGGACGCCCAGGTCTTGGAGCGGGCTTGGCGAAGCGCGCCTTCGTTCGCCGCCGCCGCCTGTTCGGCCTCGCCCATGTGGGCCGCCAACGCCGCGACCGTGACGCCCAGCGCCGACGCCGCTGACGGCCGGGTGCATTTCACGCCGGCCAATCTGCACACCAATCTGCACCGCAGCCTGGAGCACCGGCAAACGAAGCGCGCGCTGGACGCCCTGTTTGCCGACGCCAGCCGGTTCGCCGTCCATGACGCCCTGCCCGCAGTCGCGCACCTGGCCGACGAAGGCGCCGCAAACCACGTACGTCTGTGCGCCGAACATGGCGGCCGCGGCGTCAATCTGCTGGTCTGGGGTCGCGAGGCATTCGAGCCTTGGGACGGCCCCTTCCCCGCTCGCCAAACGCGCGAAGCGTCGGAAGCCATCGTGCGCCGCCACGAAGCCGGACGGCCGGTCCCGGCCCAGCAATCCCGCGCCGCCATCGCCGGCGGCACCTTCCACAACGACGTCGTCTGCGTCGGGGCGCTGGACACCTTGTTCTTCCACGAGTTGGCGTTCGAGGACACGGCCGCGACCCAGGCCGCCATCCGCCGCGCCGCCGATGGGCTGTTCGAGCCGATCTTCGTCGAGGTCTCGTCAACCGACCTGCCGCTGGCCGATGCGATCTCGAGCTATCTGTTCAACTCCATGCTGATCCAGGTTCCGGGCGAGGATCGGCTGACCCTGATCTGTCCGACCGAGACCCGCGACAACCCACGCAGCCATGCGGTGGCGCAAGCGCTGGCCGCCTCCAACGGTCCGATCGGCCGGGTGCAGTATGTCGACGTGCGCCAGTCGATGCGCAACGGCGGCGGACCGGCCTGCCTGCGGCTGCGTGTCGTGCTGACCGAGGCCGAACTGGCGGCGACCAACCCGGCCATGCGCCTGACCGACGATCTGCATGCGCGTCTGTCGGACTGGGCCGGGCACTGGTACCGGAACGAACTGCGCCCCGCCGATCTGGCCGACCCTGACCTGCTGGTCGAAAGCCGTGGCGCGCTGGACGAACTGACGACGATCCTGGGACTGGGCGGCGACTTCTATCCGTTCCAGCGCTGATCGGTCAGGCCGCGAACCGCCCGCCGCGTTGGGCATAGGCCTGGGTGCCGCGGGTGAAGACCTGGTCGGTCGGCAGGACGGTTTCGATGGCGAGGTCGTCCTTGCCTTTCAGCGCCGCATAGACCGGCCCGAAGTCCTTGAGCGTCTCGTCCTTCAGGGCTTCCAGGCTGTCGATGACAAAATAGACCTGCTGGAAGTCGTCAATCCGGTAGAGGGTCCGCATCACCCGCTCCAGCTCGAAGCCCAGGCGGTTGGGCGACGGATCGTCCAGAGCAAAGACGCTCTCCGTCGCCGAGGAGACGATGCCGGCGCCATAGATGCGAAGGCCGTCCGCCTCCTTCATCAGGCCGAACTCGACCGTATACCAGTACAGGCGCGCCAGGTTCGGCAGCATGCCCAGGCTGGCCGCCCGCTGCCCGCCCTTGCCATAGGCCTCCATATAGGCGGCGAAATCGGGGTCGGTCAGCATCGGCACGTGGCCGAAGACGTCGTGGAAGATGTCGGGCTCTTGGAGGTAGTCCAGTTGGTCCGGCTTGCGGATAAACTGGCCCGAGACGAAGCGGCGATTGGCCAAGTGATCGAAAAAGACCTCGTCCGGCACCAGGCCCGGTACGCAGACGACCGTCCAGCCCGTGAGGGCCTGAAGCTTGGGATTGATCACGTCGAAGTCGGGAATGCCGCCGGCGTTGAGGTCCAGCGCGTCCAGTCCCCGCATGAAGGCGTCGCAGGCGCGACCGGGCAGAATCTTCATCTGCCGGGCGTAAAGCGTGTCCCAGGTCTGGTGCTCGACCTCGGTGTAGGCGGCCCAGTTCTGGGGAATGGTCCAGTCGGCGGCCGCGCCCTCGGGCGGCTTTTCGAAGACGTGTTCGAAGTCGGACATGGCGTATTCCTCTTTTGCCGCCATCCTAGCCCGGAGCCGCCACGGCTTCCAACCGTCAGTGCAGACGTTCGTCCAGCGGTGCGTGGTGGCCCATGCCGTCGGTGGTGAACCACCGCTCGGCGTCGTCGGGCAGCAGCACGGAATCGCCGTCTTCCAGAGCGCCCTCGGCGGCGTAGGCGACAAAGCCGCCGTCCTCGCCCAGGGCGAAGACGCGGTAGAAGGGCTGGTCCGGCCTGACCAGGCCGCTCTCACCGGCCGGTCCCTCATAGGCGTGATCGACATCCATCACGACGCCACGAAAGGCGTCGTCGCGGTGGCGGACAATCTGGCCGATGGCGAAACGTGCGGTCTGAATGCGGGTCATCGCACTTCATACGATTCGGCGCATGACCCCAATGCCTGCCGGTCTGTTCATCTTCCTGACAGAATGGCTTGGCGCGGACGATCCTGGCGGGTTAGGCTGATCAGGACGGGCGCCGCTTTGGACCGCCCACAACGGATGACGGCCCATGCCGGAGACCCACGGCGCGCCTCGACGGCGCGACGAGCGGTCCCAGCCTTCCCGTTCGCGGGATGCGTCGGGTCGAGATGCGCCGCTGTATGGCGCGCTCGATCTGGGGACCAACAATTGCCGGCTGCTGATCGCGCGGCCGTCACGCGAAGGCTTTCGCGTGGTCGACAGCTTCAGCCGCATCGTGCGGCTGGGCGAAGGGCTGTCGCGGACGGGCCTGTTAGACCCGCGCGCCATGGACCGGGCGTATGACGCCCTGGCCCTGTGCGCCGAGCGGATCGTGCGCAAGGGCGTCGATTCCGCGCGACTGAGCGCCGTCGCCACCCAGGCCTGCCGCGCGGCCGAGAACGGCGCCGACTTCATCGACCGGGTGCGCAAGGGCACGGGCCTGCGCCTGCGGATCATCGATCCCGCCGAAGAGGCGCGGCTGGCGGTCGAGGGATGCCTGAACCTGATCGACCCCAAGGCCGAGGCGGTGCTGGTCATCGATGTCGGCGGCGGCTCGACCGAGATGTCGTGGCTGAAGCGCAGCGGGACCGACTGGACGACCACCGCCTGGATGTCGGCGCCGGTGGGGGTCGTGACCTTGGCCGAGCGGCATCCCGAGCCCCCGAACTCCGGCGAGGACTGGTACGAGGCGATGGTCGCCGACATGGGCGCGGCTATTGCAGCGGGCGGGATCGTCGACGAACCGATGCTGGACCTGTTTCGGCAGAACCGGGCGCATCTGGTCGGCACATCGGGCGCGATCACCAGCTTGGCCGGCATTCATCTGAATCTGCCGCGGTACAATCGAGACCGGGTCGATGGCTTGTGGATGACGCGCGCCGACTGCGAGGCGGCGGCGGATCGCCTGAAGGCGCTGGGCCCGGACGGCCGGGCGCGCGAGGCCTGCATCGGTCCCGATCGGGCGGACCTCGTTTTGGCGGGCGCCGCCATCCTGGAGGCCGTGCAACGCGCCTGGCCGTCGGAGCGGGTGCGGGTCGCGGATCGCGGCCTGCGCGAAGGCCTGCTGCTGCAACGGATGCGCGAAGACAAGAAGCCGCCGAGGGGACGGCGTCGTCGGCGAGGACGGGGGCGGCCGGCCTCCGCCGCCTGATCAGGCGGCGGGCGTGACGCGCACCGGTAGTTCGATATCGCAGACCGAGAAATCCGCACCGCGCGCCTGACGCGCCTGCTGCGCCAAGGTCTGGAAGGTGGCGGAGTTGGTGTTGAGGACAGCGGCCGTCGGACGTTCGGCTGCGGGCAGATCTGACGCCACGCGGACGCGGGTCATCTGATCCGGTCCCTGGACCAAACCATCCGGCGTGTCGCTGGCCTTCAGCGATCGCACGACGTCCAGACCGGACACGACCCGACCCCAGACGGTGTAGCGCTTGTCCAGGGCCGGATAGGCCTGACGCATCAGGAAGAACTGGCTGTTGGCGGTGTCGTTGCCCTCGTCTCGCGCCATGCCCGCGACGCCCGGGCAATACAGGGCCCAACCGTGGACCTTCTTGTCGCTGGTGCCGGACATCAGGGCGTCGGGCTGGGTCTGGACCGGGATGGAATCGACAAAGCCGACCAGGGCGCCGACCGGGGCCGCCACAGGAGTAAAGGCCATGTCCGCGCCACGGCGGAAGGTGAACTCGGCCTTCAAGTCGGGATACCAGCTCTGCCCCTCGCCCGTGCCCAGCGGATCGCCGGTCTGGGCCATGAACCAGTCGATCACCCGGTGCCAGACCAGGTTGTCGAAAAAGCCGCGCGATGCCAGCAGCTTGATGCGTTCGACATGGGCGGGCGCGATCTGGGGCGCCAGTTCGACCAGAACTCGCCCCTTGTTGGTGTCGATGACCAGCAGGTTCTCGGGCGCGATCGTGCGCCATTCGCCGGGCGGCGGCGGAGGCGCGGGAACGGCGGTCGCGTCTTGCGCCAGGGCGGCGCCCGCCGTCGCAGCCAGCACGGCCGCCGCCATCGCCATCGTTCGTATCGTCATCGTCCCCTCCCCCGTTTGCGAAAGCCTCAGCCGCCTGTCACTTCGGCGACCGGCTGAACATCGCAGACGCTGAAGGCCGCGCCGCGCGCGGCACGCGCCGTGGCGATCCGTTCTGCGAAGGCGGCGCTGCCTGCGTTCAGGACGCGCACGGTCGGACGTTCGGCTTCGGGCAGGGCCGAGGCCATGCGGACGCGGGTCATGGTGTCGGGATCGGTCACCTTGCCGTCCTCGGCGTCCGAACCCTTTTTCAGCTTGCCGACCACGTCCAGGCCGGACACCACGCGGCCGAAGGCGGTGTAGATACCGTCCAGCTGTTCGCGCGCGCCCATCATCAGGAAGAACTGGCTGTTGGCGCTGTCGGGCGAACCCGAGCGGGCCATGCCCAGCACGCCGGGACAGAACAGGCCGTGGGCGTCGACCTTGAAATCGGCGGTGACCATCATCTGGGCGTCGGGCTGGGTCTGGACCGGCAGATCACCGACCAGGCCGCGCACGCCCGCGCCGACGCTGGGCACCGCGACGAAGCCGGCGTCGCGTCCACGACGGAAGCTGAACTCGGCCTTCAGGTCCGGCAGCTCGCTGCCGCCCTCGCCCGTGCCCTTAGGATCGCCGGTTTGCGCCATGAAATCAGGGATGACGCGATGAAACTTCAGACCGTCGTAAAAGCCTTGATTGGCCAGGGTGCGGATGCGTTCTGCATGGTTGGGCGCGGCGACGGGGATCAGTTCGACCAGCACCCGGCCCTTCGACGTATCGATAACGAGCAGGTTTTCCGGCGCAATGGTGCGCCAGTCGGACGCCGCCGGCGCCGTTTGCGCCACAGCGGGGGCCTGGGCCGCTCCAGCCGCGAGAAGAGCGGCGATGGTCGCTGCGATGATGGCCTTACGCATGGTCTTGTCTACCCTAACCGTTCTTGACCTTGGCCCGCACTCGCTCGGCGATGGCGGGGCTGACGAAACTGTCGATCGCGCCATCCAGCCGGGCGATCTCCTTGACGAGCCGCGAGGCGATCGCCTGATGGCGCGGATCGGCCATCAGGAATACGGTCTCGATGTCCTGATTGAGGCGCTGATTCATGGCCGTCATCTGGAACTCGTATTCAAAGTCGGCGACGGCGCGCAGCCCCCGGATGATGACGCTGGCGTCCAACTCTTCGGCGAAATGCATCAGCAGGGTCGAGAACGGCTGGACCACGATGTCGCCGCCGAGGGGCGCCATCTCGGCCTTCAGCATCTCGACCCGTTCGGCGGTGGAGAACAGCGGCCCCTTGTCATCGTTCTGGGCCACGCCGATGACCAGCCGGTCCACCAGCTTCAGCGCGCGCTTGATGATGTCGGTATGCCCGTTCGTCACCGGGTCGAAGGTGCCCGGATAAAGTCCGATGCGCATGCGTGTCTCCCCGGCCTGTCGCGTGGCGTCAGCGTCGTTTAGCAGGTGCGAAATCAGCGGCCTAGCCGGCTGACGCCTTCGTCATCGCCATGATACTCGATGGGCTGCGGCGGCTGGGCGCTCCAGGCCGCTTCGACCTTGGTGAGCAGGGCCGGGTCATTGGCGAACGAGACGTCGTCGATGGCGATGATCGGGCATACGGGCGTGGCGCTGTTGCACAGGAAGGCGGCGTCGAAGGCGCCGATCGCGTCGAGACGGATCGGTCGCGTCTCGCTGGTCAGCCCAACCTGGGGCAGCCCGCGCGTGATCAAGGCTTGGGTCACGCCTGCCAGCATCGGGGCGTGGGGCCAGACGATCCGTTCGCCTTGGACAAAGCCGATGTTCCACAGCGTGCCTTCGGTGACCCGCCCTTCGCCATCCACAAACAGGGCGTCGTCAAACCCGGCGGCGCGCGCGGCGCGGCGCGCGCGAATCAGGCCGAAGGTGGCGAGATGCTTCAGATGCGGCGCCTCGCGCTCATAGGGCATGGCGGTGACCCGCACCTGGGTCGCCAGCGGCGGCGGCGCAGGGGAGACACTGGTCATCACCTTCGGTCGGCCGACATAGGTCGGGTTGCGATGACCGATCCCCGGCGAGAACAGGCTGACGCGCAGCCAGCAGGCGTCTCGGCCGGCGACCGCCAACGCCATCAGACGCCGAAACTCCGCCTCGCTGGGGCTTTCGCCGAACAGTTCGACGGCGGCCTGCTCCAGACGGGCGAGGTGGAGGTCGAGGCCGCGCGCGGCGCCATCCTCGACGCGGAAGGAGGTATAGGCGCCGTAGTTGACCAACGCCTGGTGCGCCAGGTCGTCAGGCGTGGCGGGAAGGCCGTCGATCAGAATCGTCGCGCTCAAACGACCCTTCCCTGCTCTGCTGCGCGGAGGCGGATCAGGCCTCGCTGCCTTCTTCTCCAGCGACATCCGCATCGTCCGCGCCGCCGCTTTCCGGCAGACGTTCAACCGAGACAACCTTTTCATCCTTGCCGGTGCGGAAGATGGTGACGCCCTGGCTGGAGCGGCCGACGATGCGGACCTGATCCATCCGCGTACGGATCATTTGCCCACCCGAGGTGACCAGCAGCAGGTCGTCGGTTTCCTCGACCGGGAAGGCCGCCGCCAGGCGCGTGCCGGCGCGACCGCCCAGGCCGTGGGCCGTCAGGCCCTGACCGCCGCGACCGGTGCGGCGATACTCGTAGGCCGAGGATCGCTTGCCGAAGCCGGTCTCGGTGACCGTCAGGATGAACTGTTCGGCGGCGCCCAGTTCGGCGATCCGCTCCACGGTCAGAGCCGCATCCGCGACCTCGTCTTCAGCCTCGACCGGAGCTGCGGCATCCTCTTCCGCATCCGCGCCGGCCAGGGCCTTACGCATGGCGTTGGCGTGTTTGACGTAGGCGGCGCGTTCTTCCGGTGTCGCGTCCACACGGCCCAGGATGGCCATGGAGATGACCTCGTCGCCGTCCTGCAGCCGCACGCCCCGGACGCCGGTCGAATCCCGTCCCTTGAACACGCGCACGTCGTCGGCCTTGAACCGGATCGCGCGGCCCAGCGCCGTCGTCAGCAGCACATCGTCGTCGGCCGTGCACAGGCCGACGCCGACCATGCGGTCAGAGCCTTCCAGCTTCATGGCGATCTTGCCGGCGCGGTTCACGGTGGCGAAGTCCGACAGCTTGTTGCGCCGCACGTCGCCGCTCGAGGTGGCGAACATGATGTCGTAGTCGCCCCAGGTCGTCTCGTCCTCGGGCAGAGGCAGGACGTTCATGATGCTGTCGCCCGGCTCGATGGGCAGCAGATTGACGAAGGCCTTGCCCCGCGATTGCGGATTGCCCAGCGGCAGACGCCAGGTCTTCAGCTTGTAGGCCTTGCCGTTGGTGGCGAAGAACAGGACCGGGGTGTGGGTCGAGGCGCTGAACACGCCGGTAATGGCGTCCTCGTCCTTCATCGACATGCCGCTGCGACCCTTGCCGCCGCGATGCTGGGTCCGATAGGCGTTCAGGGCCACGCGCTTGACGTAGCCGCCATGGGTGACGGTGACGACCATGTCCTCGCGCGGGATCAGGTCCTCATCCTCCATCTCGCCGTCGCCTTCCCCGATCAGGGTGCGGCGCGGAACGGCGAACCGATCCTTCACGTCGATCAGGTCGTCGCGGATGATGGCCAGGACGTTCTTGCGGTCCGACAGGATGGTCAGGTGGCCCTGGATGGTGTCGGCCAGGCCGTGCGCCTCGCCGAAGATGTCGTCGCGGCCCAGTCCGGTCAGACGCGACAGGGTCAGGGCCAGGATGGCGCGGGCCTGTTCATCGGTCAGTTTCAGGCTGTCGCCATTGATCACGACGCTGCGCGGATCGGCGATCAGTTCGACCAGGGCCATCATGTCGCCGACAGGCCAGGCCTTGGCCTGCAGACGCTCGCGCGCCTCGGTCGGATCGGCCGACGAGCGGATGATGTGGATCACCTCGTCGATATTGGCGACGGCGACGGCCAGACCGACCAGGACGTGGCCCCGGTCGCGGGCCTTGTTCAACTCAAACTTGACGCGCCGGACGACGACTTCCTCGCGGAAGTCGAGGAAGATTTGCAGCAGTTGGCGCAGGCCCATCTGCTCGGGCCGGCCGTGGTTCAGCGCCAGCATGTTGACGCCGAACGAGCTCTGCATGGCGGTATAGCGCCACAGCTGGTTCAGGATCACGTCGCCAGACGCGTCGCGCTTCAGCTCGATGACGATCCGCATGCCCTGGCGGTCGGATTCGTCGCGAACGTCGGAGATGCCTTCCAGCCGCTTCTCGCGCACCATTTCGGCGATGCGCTCGATCAGGGTCTGTTTGTTGACCTGATAGGGCAGTTCAGTGACGACGATGGCCTCGCGGTCCTTACGGATCTCCTCCACAGAGGCGCGGCCGCGCACGACGACCGAGCCGCGACCGTCGCGCAGGGCGTTGCGCGGCGCAGTGCGGCCCATGATCTCGCCGCCGGTCGGGAAGTCTGGACCAGGCACGATGTCCAGCAGGGCGTCGTCGGTGACGTTCGGATCATCCAGCAGAGCCAGGGCCGCATCCACGACCTCGCCTAGATTGTGCGGCGGGATGTTGGTCGCCATGCCGACGGCGATGCCGCCCGCGCCGTTGACCAGCAGATTGGGGATCCGGCTCGGCAGAACGACCGGTTCCAGCTCCTTCTCGTCGTAGTTCGGCTGGAAATCGACCGTGTCCTTGTCGATGTCGGCCATCAGGGCGACGGCGGCCGGGGCCATCCGGGCCTCGGTGTAACGCATCGAGGCGGGCATATCGCCGTCGACCGAACCGAAGTTGCCCTGGCCGTCGACCAGCATCAGCCCCATCGAGAAAGGCTGCGCCATCCGCACCAGGGCCATATAGACCGAGGCGTCGCCGTGGGGGTGGAACCGGCCCAGCACGTCACCGACCACACGAGCGCATTTCGAATAGCTGCGCTCAGGCGTCATGTTCAGATCGTGCATCGAATACAGGATGCGACGGTGAACCGGCTTCAGCCCGTCACGGGCGTCAGGAAGCGCGCGCGAGACGATCACGCTCATGGCGTAGTCGAGGTACGAACGCTTCAGTTCGTCCTCGATCGTGATCGTGGAAATGTCGGAGCCTCCGCCTCCCGGAACGATCGGAGATGCGGCGTTTTCGTAGCTGTCGTCGGTCAATGAAGCGTGGCTTTATGCGGCCGGAATCGGAACGTGATCCGCTGTGACGATTTCTAGCATTCCAGGGCCTCGGTGGCAAAGCGACGTCGCCATGAAAGCCCGTCTCTGAAAGGACTTTCGACATGCGCGCCACCCGCCTCGCCGCCGCCCTTCTCCTCGCCTCCCCCTTGGCCCTGACAACCGCCTGCGCCGCGACCGGAAACGCGCCCCAGGCGGCCGTCGAACGCGCGCCCGTCGGCGCGACGGGACAGGCCGTTCTGATCAACGCCTCCGGCGCCAATATCGGTCGCGTCGACCTGCGTCAGGGACCGACCGGCCTGCTGATGAAGATCGAGGCTTCAGGCCTGACGCCCGGATGGCACGGCATCCACATCCATGCGACCGGCGAATGCGCCGCGCCCTTCACCTCGTCCGGCGCCCACATCAACCACGGCGAGCCCAAGGCCCCGCACGGCCTGTTGAACGCCGCCGGTCCGGACGACGGCGACCTGCCCAACGTCTGGGCCGGTGCGGACGGTAAGGTGAACGCCGAGCTGTTCACGACCCGCGCCCGGATTTCGTCCGAAGGCCCCGGCCAATGGCTGTGGGACGCCGACGGCTCGGCCATCATCATCCACGCCAACCCCGACGACCATTCGACCCAGCCCATCGGCGGCGCCGGCGACCGGGTGGCCTGCGCGGCGCTCAGCGCAAGCTAAGCTTTTTCCGAAACGGAAGATGGCCCGCTGGACAGCATTCAGCGGGTCTCTTTTTGTGCGAGAAGACGGCGGATCATTTCGGTCTGCTCCTCCTGCCGGGCGGTCATGTGTTCGACCTTTTCCAGCAGGCCCATGATCTCGATCTCGGCCTTCAGATTGACCTGATAGTCATTGCCCGCGTCCAGCCGATCCTTTGACGCCTGGCGGTTCTGGCTCATCATGATAACCGGCGCCTGGATCGCCGCCAGCATCGACAGGACCAGGTTCAGGAAGATGAAGGGATAGGGGTCGAAGGCTTCCTTGCGCAGCAGCAGGTTCAGCCCGGTCCAGATCGCTAGGAAGACCCCAAACGCGATGATGAAGGGCCATGAACCGCCGAAGGCCGCCACCCGATCGGCCAGCCGCTCGCCAAAGGTTTGGCGGTCGTCGAAGGTCTCGTTGATGTCTTCGGAAACGGGGCGACGATCGGCGGTGCTCTGAACGACGACGGCTTCGTTTGCCGGAAGATCGTGCTTCGCCTTGCCCAGCCAGCGGCGGGAAACGTGGTCGGCGTCGAGGGGGGCGTGGTGCATGAGGGGCTCCTGATACGATCAGGAACAGATCAAGCCTTGGCGGCGCCGGCGCGCAAGCCCCGTTCGGCCAGGGCCACCAGGGCCACCCCGCCCATGGTGATGGCCGATCCCGTCAGAATCTGCGGCGTCAGGATGTCGCCCATGAAGCTCCAGCCGATGAACATAGACACGACCGGCGTGACCAGCAGATAGGGCGTCACCCGCCCCGCCTCGCGCCGCTGGACCAGCCAGAACAGCAGGGTGGTCGCCAGCACGGACGACACGACGCCCGCCCACAGCAATGAGGCCCAGACCATGGGCGTGGCGCTCTTCACCGCCTCCCACTGGCCATGCTCGAACACCGCCGAGCCGAAGGCCATGACGGGAAAGGCCCCCAGCGCCAGCAGACCCTGCATCTTCAGTGGCGGGATGGAGGTGGTGCGACGCGCGACCACCGTGGTCACGCCCCAGGCGGCGCCGGCCGCGATGGCGACCAGAATGGCCTTCCAGTCCTGCAACGCATGGGCGTCCAGCGTCATCCAGGCCACGCCGACGAAGGCCACGCCCATGCCGACCAAGGCCGCCTTGGACAGCCGCTCGCCCAGGATCAGAAAGGCGAACAGGGTGGTGAAGGGGATCCACAACTGGTTGGCCACCGTAACAGGGCTGACGTCCGTCGCCAGCCAGTAGGCGGTGTAGGCCAGGCCGTACTGGATCGGCCCGCCGATGATCACGATCAGCATCAGGCTCTTCCAGTCCGGGAACGGCGGCCGCACGAAAGCGATCAGACAGGCCGTGGCGATGCCGAACCGGATGGCGCCGACCAGCAGCGGCGACAACTCCTGCGTCGCCAGCTTGGCCCCGGCGTTGTTTACGCCCCACACCACGATGATCGCCACGATGGCGGCGATCTCCAGCCCTGTCAGGGCGTGAGGCCTCTTGGGCAGGGGCGCGGGCGCAGGCGCAACTTCGGAACGGACGTCGGTCATGACCGCCCTATGGCACGGTGCGACTGCCGCGTCGGCTCAATTTGGATGACCTCAGGTTTCCGCCCAGAAATGCGGCTTGGCGACCGCTCGCACCGATCGCCAAGCCAGGCACTCAGTCTTAGAACGGGATGTCGTCGTTCAGGTCGTAGCTTTCCTTGGGGCCGCTCGGCTTGTTGGCGCCGCCGGTGGAGAAGCCCGAGGAATAGTCGTCATCGCCGCGACCACCGCCGCCGCCGTAACCACCGCCCGACGAGCCGCCTTCCGAACGGCCGCCCAGCATGGTCAGTTCACCCTTGAAGCGGCTGACCACGATCTCGGTCGAATACTTTTCGACGCCCTGCTGGTCGGTCCATTTGCGGGTCTGGAGCGCGCCCTCGATGTAGACGGTCGAGCCCTTCTTCACATAGTTTTCGACCACCTTGACGATGTTGTCGTTGAAGATGACGACCCGGTGCCACTCGGTCTTTTCCTTGCGCTCGCCCGACGACTTGTCGCGCCAGGTTTCCGAGGTGGCGATCGACAGGTTGGCGATGCGGTCGCCGTTGGGCATGGAGCGGATTTCGGGATCTCGACCCAGGTTGCCGACCAGAATGACCTTATTGACGCTGCCCGCCATGGAAACTTCCTTCTCGTGTGAGGCGGCGACGACTTCGCCCGCCCCGTCAATTCAGTCCGATGTCTGACCGGGGCGACGGCTCATCGCCAGCCCTTTCGGCAGCAAACCCGCTAAATCAGTGGATAAACATTAACCGAATGTTCCACTTTCGTTCTGGCCGCGCAAGCCCTACTTGGCGGCAGGGTCCTCAGCTATGGCGATCGGACGGCCCGTCTCGTCGCGCTGGATGGCGCCGGGGATGGCCAAGCGGCCGTCGCCGGTGCGGGCCATGGCGAAGAAGCGACTGCCGTTCAGGCTCTTGCCGATCTTGACCCCCTCGCGGTCCACGAAGATGAAGCGGCCCTGATAGGCGCCGGCGATTTCCTGGTTCGATCCTCCCATGCGCAGGAAGCGAAGACGCATCTCCTCCAGCCGCGCGGCGCATTGTTCAAGTTGCGGCTGGTCATCGGCGATCTTCTGCAGGCGCGGCGGCGCATTGTCCGGCGTCGCCACGAAGTAGCAGGCGCCCTCGGCGAACTCATATTTGGGTTCGTTGGAGCAGGCGCCCAGCAGAGCGATCCCGGCGACGGCGGCGAGGGCGACGAAACGCATCAGTTCATTCCCGTGAATTGGCAGTTGCGATCCTGCTCGGCCAGGGTCCTGAAACGGTTGTTGTCATTCGACTGTTCCACCCGGCGGGGCACCAGACGCAGGGTCGTATCGCCCCAGCGGCCGTATTGGGCGTCGCCCGGTCCAACGCAGGTTCCGGCGTAAAGCGCCTGAACGCAGGCGTTCAGGCTCATGTTCGGCGAAAGGGTGCGCCAGTCGGAGCCGGTGTGGCGCAGGCAAGGGCTGCCGCTTGCCACAGGCGTGGGGCGCGGCGCAGGCGTCTGTTCGACGGAGGCCGGCGGAGGGGTCTGGGCCATCTCGACCGCAGGCAGTTCGGGCGGCGGGGCGAAGGCGGCGGTCGGGGCCGCGGCCAAGGCGCCTGTGGCGTCCAGTCCGACGTCCAGAGCGTCCGTCGCCAGGCCATTGCGCTGGGCGCAGACCGCCAGGGTCGCCATGCCGACGAACTGACCATCGACGAAGCAGCGCAGTTCCCGCGTCGGCTCCAGCGTGGGCGCCTCGGCCAGATTGACGACCAAGCCGCCCTTGGACGCCGGCGGCGCTTCTGGCGTCTTGTCGCCGCCGCCCGTAAAGATCAGGGCGAGCACGACGGCGATGACGATCGCCACGCCGGCGCCGACCAACAGGATGACGCGGTTGTCTTTCGGAAGGGCCATGAACGGGCTTTCGCGGATGAGGAGGTCAATAACTCCGACGCGGCCTCGGGCGTCAACCGCCTTGACCGGTCCCGACCGCCATCAGGCCGTCAGGCGGCTCAGCGCAGCCTGATAGTTGGCCAGTTGCGTCTGCTGGTAGGCGGTCGAGGAGCCGTTGCCGGTCTGTGTGTTGGTTATGCCGCCGGTCGATGGCGCGAGGGCGCGATAGGAGGACCGGACCGCCGTCATCGCCTGGGCCAGCGATTCGATGGCCGCCTTTATCGAGGCGGGATCGTTCAGGTTCAGCTTGTTTGACAGGTTCAGCCCATAGGTCTTGATCGCGTCCTTGTCCGGCTTCACTGGACCGACGAAGCCGGGCGTCAGACCCAGCGCGCCCAGGGCGTCCTTGCCGATCGCCCCGGCGGAGATGACGGCGCCGTCCTTGTTGGCCGCCGTCTTGATTTCCAGCCGCTGGACGATGGGTTTGGCCTTCAGGTCGGTGATGACCTTGGCTTCCAACTGGCGGCCAGAGGCGGCGTTGATCTTCTTGGCCAAGCTTTCCAGCGTGTCCTTAGCGTCGATGGTCACGGTGACGGCGCGGCCGCCGGCTGCGGGGCTGATCGAAAACTGATCGCCGACGCGGGCCGAGGTGGCGACGGTCAGCAGCTTGGAATCCGCCTGCATGATCTGGCCCTGGGGCAGGCCGAGGCGGTCGAGCACGCTGGCCCCGCCCGCTGCGATACTCAGGCTGGTCGGCCTGGCCTGATCGCCGTCCGCGCGCCAGGTTCGGTTCGATTGGACCTGGCCCGTGGCCAGATCGATCTGCGCGAGATAGCCGGACGTGGGGTCGTCCTTGCCGGCGCCTTCCGCCCGGTTCGTGCCGGTGATCCAGACCTTGCCGTCCTTGATGGCGACGTCGGCGGCGGTGTCCGCGCCCGCCCCGCCGAAATAGGTGAGCCGGTCGCTTGCCGAGACTTGAAGGTCGGTCGACAAGGTGGCGATGAAGACGTCGCTGCCGCCGGCATGGGCGTTGGTCACCGTGGCGATATCGAGGGCGTTGTTTTCGGTATGGCCGGCCACGACCACCTTGCCGTTCTCCACCGATATGCCGGCGATGGCGCCGCTGGCGTAGCCAAGGTCGCGCGTCGAAGCCAGGCTCGGCACGCCGTCGGCGTCCAAGCTGAAGCGGCGCACGACGGCCTTCCCGTTCTCGACGCCGGCCGTGTAGAGGTCGTTTCCTGACACCGTCATGGCCTGAACGGAGTCGTCGCCGCTGGTGCCGAACTGCACGGTCGCGACGTTCACGCCCACGTCCGGGCCGTTGATCTTTATCGGCTTTTCCTGGAAGGCCTGAAGATAGGAATCCCAGCCGCCCAGGGCCGCATTGCCCGGCATGGCCGATTTCGACCGGCCGGCGACATAGACCATGCCGTCGGCGCCGAAGCGAACCTCGGTCGCCTCGTCGGCCGCCTTGGCCCCGCGCCGCTGGGTCCACAACTCCTGACCCGAACTGTCGAACACCGAGACGAAACTGTCGGCTACGGCCGCGTTGTCGCCGCTCTTGCCGGGTTCCAGCGCCCCGGTCACCGATCCGGCCAGGGCGACCCGGCCGTCATCGTCGATGGCGATGGAGAAGCCGTTGGCGCTGGAGGCGGCGCCGAGCAGCTTGGTCTGCATCAGATTGCCGGCGGAATCGTATTTCATCAGGGCGACATCGCGCGCACCCTTGATCGGCTGGCTGGCGTCGCCCGCCGTCAGTTCGGCGACGACCCAGACGGAGCCGTCCAGGGCCACGGCGCTGGCCTTAACCGCAGCCACGCCATTGGGCAGGTCGGCGTGTCCCACCCTGCCCTCGACCCAGAACGGATCATCGACGCCCTGCTGGGCGGCCGGCGCCGCGCCGCCGTCGGCCTGGAACTTCAGCAGTTGGCCGGCCGTGCCGGTCTTGCCGACCCCTTGCGTCACATAGACGGCGTCGGAGGTGTCGACGGCCTGGAAGCTGATGGCTTCGCCGGTCCCGCCATTGACCTTCAACGCCCACTGATCCGGTCCGGCCGGCAGGGTGATGGTCTTGGTTCCGCTTTTGACGGTCTTCGGCTCGGCCGGGATCAACTGAGCGCTGATGCGCGTCGCGACGCCCGCGTCCTCCAGCTTGCCGTTCATATAGGCGGTGACATTGGCCAACGACCGATCGGTCGCACCCATCTCGGACAAGTCCATGGCAATCGCCTGCTCCCCGGCCGCCGTCTTGACGGTCACGGAGAACTTCACGTCGCCCTCGAACGCCTTGACCGAGGCGGTGGGGTCGCCATCGTGGATGGGGGCGGTGACGAAACTGGTCGGCGCCCGTTCCAGTGCGTAGGTGCTCTTGACCGAGGTTTGGGCCACGCCCTGCACCAGCCGCATGTCTTCGAAACTGGCGGTGCTGAGATAGGTCGACAGTTCGGCCAGGCCTTCACCGAACCGCTTGGATACCAAGGCGGCTTCCGACGCGCTCAGCCCCTTGACGCCAGCACGGTCGGCCAGGGCGCCCAGCGTGTTCAGGCCCTGATACAGGGCGAACATCTTGCGGTAGTCGGTGGAGGCGCCGGCCAGATCCAGGCTGACATTGCCCTCGTCGATCAGGCGGCGACCGCCCAGGGCCGCGCGAACCAGGTCGCTGGCCTTCGCCGGTGTCGCCGTGGACGACCAGGGGGCCGTCGGTTGGGTCTTCTTGGTTTTGACGGCCGCGCTTGCGGTCGTGGTTGCGCCTGACGACGACGTCCCCGTCGTCGTTCCGAAAAGACCCAGCAGATAGCTGTTGTTGATCATTCAGACGGCTCCGACCCTATCGTGCGGCGGGCGTCGATAAGGAACCGTTAAGCTGTCGGATCAGCCCTTGAACAGCGACAGGATGACCTGCGGCGCCTGGTTGGCGATCGACAGGGCCTGAACGCCGAGTTGCTGCTGAACCTGCAAGGCCTGGAGGCGGGCGCTTTCCTTGGCCAGGTCCGCGTCGACCAGATTGCCGATACCGGCTTCCAGCGCGTCCGACAGCTTGCCGACATAGGTGGTGTGGCGTTCGATCTGCTTGGACTGTGCGCCCAATTCGGCCAGACGCGCGCTGCTGGTGGTGATGGCGGCGTTGACGGCGGCCAGGGCCGTGTTGGCGTTGGCCTGGCTGGTCAGGGTCGTGCCGGTCAGCGACAGGCCCGCGACGGTCAGGTTCTGACGATCCAGCGCGATGGTCTCGGCGCCGTCGGCGCTGGCCAGGAAGTTGAGCGTCGTCGTCGCCGAACCGTCCAGAATATTGGCGCCGTCGAAGATGGCGTTGTTCGCGAACGAGTCGATCGAGCTCAGCAGCGCCTGAAACTCATCATTGTAGGACGTGCGTGTGGCGGTGCTGGCGCTCGGGTCCGCGGCGGCGGTCGCCTTCTGCTTCAACTCGAGCAGGATGTCCGAGATCTGCTCGCCGGCCGCCAGCGACACGTCGGCGATGGACGTTGCGCGATTCAGGCTGGTGGTGACGGCTTCGAGCGACCCCCGGTCGGCACGTTGACCTTGCGCCACCGCCCAGACCGCGGCGTTGTCGCGCGCACCTTGAACCTTCAGCCCCGTGTTCACCCGGCTCTGCGTCGCCGCCAACTGGTCGTTGGTGCGGTTCAGATTCTGCAGGGCGATCATCGCCGAGGTGTTGGTGTGGATGCTGGTGGTCATGGCTTCAAGCCCCCGGACGTTCTGTGGGCTACAGGATTAACCATGAGTCGTAATCACATGGTTAACGCGCCGGAAACCATGATTGCGCCGTCCGGCGAGCCGGCGGCGTTGAAAAATTTGAGCCTTCGCCTGTCGTCAGACGGCGGTATCGACCAGACGACCGCCGCGGTAGGTCGGGTCGCTGTTCAGCTTTTCGACGTCTTCGCGCGGCAACTGGCGGATCACCTCCCCCGTCACACGGTCCAAAACCTTGTAGACGAAACGGTTGTCGCCCATGGCCTCGATGGTCAGTCGAAAGCGGCTGGCGTCGTGGTTGTCGTTCCTGGCCGCCGGGGCCGGCGTTGCAGGCTGAACGGCGATGGGACCAACGGGAGGGATCTGAGGTACGCTTACTGATCTCGCGACATTGTCTGTCATGGCTCCACGCGCAGGTCGTCCCACGCCCTCTAGAGAAATAAACGATCAGCCGGAGCGGTCGCGAAACCGCTCCGGCCGCGCGTCTTAGCGGAACAGGCCCAGCAGGATCGAGCTGCCCTGGTTGGCGATCGACAACGCCTGCACGCCCAGCTGTTGCTTGGTTTGCAGGGCGGTCAGCTTGGCGCTTTCCTTGGCCAGATCGGCGTCCACCAGATTGCCCACGCCGGCTTCAAGAGCGTCCTGAAGCTTGTTGACGAAGGTGATCTGACGGCCCAGCGACTTGGACTGGGTGCCCAAGGTGGCCAAGGCGCTCGTCGTCGCCGAGATGGCGGCGTCGACGTTCGCCGCGGTGGCGTTGGCGGCCGTGACGCTGCCGGTGTTCACGGCGGTGATCGCCGCGTTCGAACCCAGTGCCGTCAGGCTGTTCACGCCATCGAAGGTCGCGCCGGAGATGGCCGAGGCGACTTCCAGACCCAAGGCGTTGTAGTCGGCCAGATAGGCCGTCTGCGCCGAGCCGGTCGACGAGGCGATGTTGACGGCGAGCGACTTCATCTCTTCCAGGGCGGAAGTGACGGAATCGCCGGCGGCCAGAGCCACGTCGGTGATCGACTGGGTGCGTTGCAGGCCGGCGCGAACGGCGTCCTGCGAGGCGGCGTTGGCGCGTTGCGACGTGGCGATCGCGAAGATCGCACCGTTGTCCTTCGCCGACGACACCTTCATCCCGGTGCTGATCCGGTTTTGGGTCGTGTCCAGCTGTTGGCTGGTCTTGTTCAGGCTCTGCAGAGCGACTGCGGCGCCGTAGTTCGTATTGATGCTGGGCATTTCTAGCCCTCCTTTTCACTTCGTGAGAGCCCCGGCGTTTTGCCGGGGTGAGCGTTTTGCTCGGGGTTCAAGGCCACGACCCCGCCGCCGGGACGGCGAGGTCTCCGGGCCTTAGCGGAAGAGGCTCAGCAGTATCGAGCTGCCCTGGTTGGCGATCGACAGCGCCTGCACGCCCAGCTGTTGCTTGGTTTGCAGGGCGGTCAGTCGTGCGCTTTCCTTGGCCAGATCAGCGTCCACCAGATTGCCCACGCCAGCTTCCATCGCGTCCTGAAGCTTGTTGACGAAGGTGATCTGACGCCCGACCGACTTGGACTGGGTGCCCAGGGTGGCCAGGGTGCTGGTCACGCCCGCGATCGCCAGATCGACGTTCGCGGTGGTGTAGTTGGCGACGGTCGGCGTGGCCGCCGTGAACATCGCCAGTTGGGTGTTCGCGCTTACCGCCGTGGCGGTGCCCAGGCGATAGGTGCCCGAACCCGTCTGGACGTCGGTGGTCGTGCCTGCCGCCGTGTTCAACAGGTTGACCCCGTCGAAGCTGGCGCCGGCGATCGCGTCGTTGATTTCCTTGCCCAGGGCAGTGAAGTCGGCCTCGTAGGCCGTCTTCGCCGAACCCGTGGACGAGGCGATGTTGACCGCGAGCGACTTCATCTCTTCCAGGGCGGAGGTGATGGTGTCGCCGGCCGCCAGGGCCACGTCGACGATGGACTGGCCACGTTGCAGCGAGTTGCGAACCGCGTCTTGAGAGGCGGCGTTGGCGCGCTGTTGTGTGGCGATGGCGAAGATCGCGCCATTGTCCTTGGCCGAGGAGACTTTCAGGCCGGTGCTGATCCGGTTCTGGGTCGTCTCCAGCTGGGCGCTGGTCTTGTTCAGGCTCTGCAGGGCGACTGCGGCGCCGTAGTTCGTATTGATGCTGGGCATTTCTGGCCCTCCTTGTTCACTTCGTGAGATCCCCTGGCGTTTTGCCGGGGTGAGCATTTTGCTCAGGTCCGGGCGCCGGGAACCGACGACCGATCAGATGCGGCCTTGGCCCGACCGCCTTAGCGATCGGGCCGTGGGCCTTAGCGGAACAGGCTCAGCAGGATCGAGCTGCCCTGGTTGGCGATCGACAGCGCCTGCACGCCCAGCTGTTGCTTGGTTTGCAGGGCGGTCAGCTTGGCGCTTTCCTTGGCCAGGTCTGCATCGACCAGGTTGCCGACACCGGCTTCCATCGCGTCTTGCAGCTTGTTGACGAAGGTGATCTGGCGACCCAGCGACTTGGACTGGGTGCCCAGCGTCGCCAGCGACGATGTGACCGTCGCGATGCCGGCGTCCACCGCAGCCGTCGTGGCGCCCGCACGAGCGACGGAGCCGCCCGTCAGGCCGGTCACCGAGGCGACGCCCAGAGGCGTCGTCAGGCTGTTGGCGCCATCGAACGAAGCGCCAGAGATCGCGGTGGCGATTTCCGCGCCCAAGGCGTTGAAGTCTTTCAGATAGGCCGTCTCAGCATCCGAACCGGCAACCGAAGACTGGATGCTGACAGCGAGCGACTTCATCTCTTCCAGAGCGGAGGTGATCGTGTCGCCGGCGGCCAGGGCCACGTCGGTGATCGATTGGCTGCGTTGCAGCGAGTTACGCGTCGCGTCTTGCGAAGCGGCGTTGGCGCGCTGCTGGGTGGCGATGGCGAAGATCGCGCCATTGTCCTTGGCCGAAGACACCTTCATGCCGGTGCTGATCCGGTTTTGGGTGGTTTCCAGCTGGGCGTTGGTCTTGTTCAGGCTCTGCAGGGCGACTGCGGCGCCGTAGTTCGTGTTGATGCTGGGCATTTCTGGCCCTCCTTGTTCACTTCAGTGATTTCCGGCGTCGTTTTGCCGCCGGGAGCTTTTTGCTCGGTGAGTAAGAAGCAATTGCCGGGCCATTTCTGATCCGCACAAAAGCCTACAACTAACTGATTTTACTGGTTTACCTTTGATTTACCCTCCTTCCGACCCGGCAGCTCTTGCCGGGCTGGTCCGTGCACCAGGCAAGATTTGCCGGGTGCACGTCGAGTTGGTCTGCGCCTGTGCGGGTTCACCACACGGCGAAAGGCGAAGCCTTCAGCCCAATGGCGGGCTTAGTTGCGGAAGAGGCTCAACAGGATCGAGCTGCCCTGGTTGGCGATCGACAGCGCCTGCACGCCCAGCTGTTGCTTGGTCTGCAGGGCGGTCAGCTTGGCGCTTTCCTTGGCCAGGTCTGCGTCCACCAGGTTGCCGATGCCGGCCTCGGTCGAGTCCTGCAGCTTGTTGACGAAGGTCAGTTGCCGTCCGACCGACTTGGACTGGGTGCCGATCGTGGCCAGATCCGCCGTGATCGTGGCGATGGCGGTATCGACGATGGCGGTCGTGGCGCCGGCGCGGGCGGCGGTGCCGGCGGAGACGGCCGTGATCGGGGCGGCGGCCGCCTTGTCGGTCGTTCCGAAACCGATCTGATAGGTTCCGCCGCTGACGTTGGTGGTAATGTTGGTGGCCGTGGTGGTGTTCCACAGGTTGACGCCGTCGAAGGTCGCGCCCTTCAGCGCCGCGTCGATTTCCTTACCCAAGGCGTTGAAATCGGCCAGATAAGACGTCTCGGCGGCCGAGCCGGCGACCGACGATTGAATGCTGACGGCCAGCGACTTCATCTCTTCGAGGGCGGCGGTGATGGTGTCGCCGGCGGCCAGGGCCACATCGACGATCGACTGTCCGCGCTGAAGTGAATTCCGAACCGCATCCATAGCGCCCATGTTGGCGCGCTGGGTCGTCGCGATGGCGTAGATCGCGCCGTTGTCCTTGGCCGAGCCCACCTTCAGGCCCGTCGAGACACGGTTTTGCGTGCGCTCCAACATAGCGTTGGTCGCATTGAGGTTTTGCAGCGCAACAGCGGCGCCGTAGTTCGTATTGATGCTCGTAGCCATTTTGGCTTTCCTGTTCACTTCGTGTGATGTCCGACGCCATTTTAGCGTCAGGAGCGTTTTGCTCGGTCTTCAGGAGAGCAAGGGCGGGGCCAGTCCAAAATTCGACGCCAGCCACACTCCGACATTGATTTCATTGAACTTATCTCAGCGGTTTGCGAAACGACCCGGCAAGCCTGCACACGAGGCGGCAGAAGTTGCCGAGTCGTTTTTGCAGGGCGTCAGTCGCGGCGTCGCACCTGCGCGTCCTGCATCGCGCGTTCGGCCAACAGGGTCTCGACCGCCAGCCGCCGCGCCCCGTCGCAGGTCACGATCTGGGCGCCGCGCAGCAGATAGGCCGCGTCCAGATCGCCGGCCGTCGGTTCAGCCGGCAGGGTCGCCAGCGCGCACGGGCGTGTCGCCACCTCCGGCAAGACCAGTCGCGCCGGCGCAACCGTCGAGATCGGGGGCAACGCGGCACAGTTCGCGGTCATGGTCGCGCAGGCGATCAGCGCGGCGGTTGTCCAAGGTTTGGTCGGCATCGTCGGCGCTCCTGCTCTGGGCGACGGCGGCCGTGGTCGCCCGGTCCGCCGCCCCCGTCATGTGGTGATAGTGATCGACGCGCTGGGCCTGGGCCGCGGCGCCTTCGATTTCGATGCGTCGGGCGTCAGCCTGCGCCGCCGCCACGGCAGTCGCATCCCGCGCCTGATTGCGCGCGGCCTCCAGACGCTTGTGCTGCAGGTTCAGCGGGTCCCAGCGGAAGCCGAGCCCGCCCAGCAGGACGAACCCCAGCGCCAACGCTGTCGCACCCACCACCAGCCAGCCGAGCGGCGTCAGCGCCCGCAGTATCGATCCCGCGCTCATGGAAAGGCCTTTCGATCCAGCTCGAAATGCGGACCGTCCCGCAACGTCTTCCAGTCGCCGCCCCAGATCAGCGGCGTCTTGAGATCCCGCGCCGCCGCCTTGAACGCCTCGGCGATCCGGCCATACAGCGGCCAGTCCCAGCGCACCTGCCCTTCGACCAGTGCGGCGACATCGACGGCATAGCCCGTCAGATGGCGCGAGCGCGCGGTGCGGCTGGCGCCCGCCTTGACCAGGACGGCCTGACGTTCGACCGTTCGCAGTCCCTCGGTGATCATGAAATCCACGGTCGTGCGGGTGATGGCCGCCTCGACCACCGCAATCAGGGCCGGATGCACCCCGACGAGCCGTGCCCGCGACCGGCTGGACAGACGAAAGCTCATGGTCGGCCTCCGCTGATCCGCAGCCGCGCTGTGGCGATCAGGGTGATCAACTGCTGAGCGGTCGGCGCCACCAGATAGAGCACCAGGATCAAGGCCAGCAGGCCCATCAGCCCGTCCGTGATCCTGGGCAGCATCTCAGCCGGCGTCCGCCCGACCGTGCGCATCAACAGCACCCAAAGTCCCGCGCTGACAGCAAAGGCATAGAGGCGACGAAACAGCCACCGCCCCTCCGCCAAGGGGATGGCCCCCTGTTTGTGTCGGGTCATCGTTCGTCCTCCTCGTCATAGGTTTCGACGGCGCAGCGGCCGTCCCATCCGGACTGGGCGCGCCATTCCCCGTCGCTGAGGCTGTCGGGCGCTTCCCACGCCTCGGCCTCCAGCACCTCGACCGGCTCAGCCGGATGTCCGCGCCGGGTCATCCGACGACCGTGATAAGAACCGCGCCCGAAGCGCCCGAACCGCCTTGGCCGCCGAAGGTCAGGCCTGCGCCGCCTCCCCCGCCCCCGGCCCCGAACAGCGCGCCTGAGCCGCCGGGGCCGCCCGCTCCGCTCGCTGATGCGTCGCCGCCCCCGCCGCCGCCGCCGACCATCGACAGGAGCGGCTTGGGCGAGGCCTGTCCCGCAGCGCCCGCGACGCCGCCGTCCGCGCGGAGGCCCGACCAGCCGCCCACGCCGCCCGCGCCTCCGGCATAGGCGACATCCGCCGCACTCAGACCGCCGCCTGCCCCGCCTCCGCCCGGTCCGTCCGCGCATATGGTTGCTGCGCCCGTCGCCGCCGTCGCGGTTGTCGACGAGCTGCCGCCGGGATTGGCGAGCCGTTGGCCGATACCGCCTGCTCCACCGACGCACGAGCCGCCTGCGGTCCCGCCCGTCGCGCGCAACAGGACCGTGTCACCCGTCGCGACCTCACTATCTCCGCCCGAAACGACGCCGATCCCGCCGGCGCCGACCGTGATCGTCAGGACGCCGTCCAGATCGTCGGCCGACCAGCGTCCTAGGCTCAGCCCGCCGGCGCCGCCTCCGCCGCCGCCCAGGCGCGACGCACCAGCCGGACCCGCCAGCCCTTCGCCCCCGCCGCCACCACCGCCCACGCAGGTCGCCTCGACCCAGCGCGCCCAGGCCGGCAGGGCATAGTCGTCATCGCTGGTGAACAGCGTCGTGTCGCGCCGGATCGCGCCCTGATCGAAGGCGACACGTCCCGTCGCGCGATCGACGCGGCACACCGACCGCCATATCCCGGCGTCGTCGCAGGCCTTGAGGCTCAGGTCGTCGTCGCCGATCAGGCCCAGCTCTGCGCGGGCGGCGTATCCGCTCTGGAACAGCAGCGACAGGACATCGCCCGCCGTCGTCTTGTTCAGCGTCAGGCGCAGGTCGCCGTCGCCACCTTCCTCCTCACCGCGCGCCGTGAACAGGGCGGCGTTGATTTTGGCCGCCAGGGGATTGGCTTCGTCGGCGGTCGTCCCGAGACCCAGCCGCGTTAGGCCCTGCACCTCGCCCAGTCGCTGCCCCAGCGTGATCCAGCCCTCATCGGCCCGCACCACCACGACGCCTTCATCCAGGACGCCGGCGATCATGCCGTCCGGCGTCGTCACGACGGTCCAGCCGCCGCGCTCGAACCGCATCAGGGCGCCGGCCGCCCGCCCGGCCCAGGCTACGCCTTCGGCCTCTTGCGGCAGGATATAGAGATCGCCATCCGACGCATCGGCCGGCTGGATGACCGTCGTGCGACTGACCACCGCCGTCTGCAACAGGGCGTCCAGCCGGGTCAGGGCCGTATTCAGGGTCACATGCTTCTGCATCTGCCCCGCCGCCAGATAGGGCAGGTTCAGACGCGCGCTGAAATCGTCGCTCATTCTTCTCTCCGTTGTCGTGGAGATCAGTCTGGACGCAGCCCTTCCTCAGGCCGGAAGACGGCCGTTCATTTGGATCAGGCCGTTGATTTCAGGCAGATTCGTTGCGGAGAAAACGATGGCTAGGCCGCCTCAGCCAGCGCATCTCAATCGTGCAGATAGATGATCCGCTTCAGCGTCTTGTCGTTCTGCACGCGCGCCTCGTGCATCGCGTGGTCGCCCGTGACGCGCGCATTGGCCTCGGTGTCCTCGACCCAGTGGGTGCTTTCGATATGTTTTTGCAGCGCCCGCGCCGCCATCAGCTGTCCGGGAAAGAAGGTGTCGACGATGTCGCCTGCGATCGGCACCGTACCAGTGGCGGTGTCGATGGCCATATAGGCCCCCATCCGCGCCAGGGTCGCCGGCGTCGCCTTGGCCCGCACGGCCTGAAGCATCAGCCAGCCGCCCGTTCCGATCGTGTATGCCGTGCCGACGACCGGCACCCAGGTCAGCATGGCGTCCAGCCCCATGCCGAACGGGCCGATGCCGATGACGCGGTCCGACAGTTTCTTGACGCCCTCGACATTGGACCAGATGTTCTCGATATCCCGGATCGACCGTCTGGCCATGTCGCCCTCCAAAGCGTCGCCTTAACGCTGGGCGAGGCTTCCTGTTCAATCCGAGAGAAACGTCTTCGATGACCCTGATCAAGCTGGCGGCGAATGTGACGGCGAGCGCCCTGCTGCTGGGCTTGGCGGCTTTCGGCGCAGCGGCGCTCAGCGGCATCGGCCATCGCTGGGTGGATATCCTGGCGCAATTCACATCGCCGATGTTGCTGGCGGCCGTCGGCGTGACCGTGGTCTGTCTGCTCTTTCGCCTATGGCCGGCCTCGATCGTCGGTGGACTGGCGTGCGTGGTGCTGGCCCTGTCGGTCTGGCCGCAATGGACGCCGACGAAGGGCACCCCGGTTCCCGACCAGCCGATCGTACGGATCTATTCGGCCAATCTGTATGTGTTCAACACCGATGTCGCAGCCATGCGCCGGTCCATCGCGGCCGCCGACGCCGACATCCTGGTGCTGGTCGAGTTGGGGCAGGCCCCGGCGTCGCGGCTGGACCAGTTGCTGCCGGACTATCCCCACCGCGTTCTGATCGGCCAGGCGCGCGCCGGCGACCACGCGCGCTCGATCATCGCCTCGCGCTATCCGATCCTGCAAGGCCTGCCCGAGCGCCCCGACGGCCTCAGCGCCGTGGGCGCGACGGTTCAGACGTCTATCGGCCCGATCAACGTCTTCGGCGTCCACCTGACCCGACCTTGGCCCTATCAATATCAGTGGGGTCAGATCAGCCAAGTCATGGCCCTGGCCGAGCGGATGAAGGCCGCGCCAGACCATCCCGTCATCGCCGCCGGGGACTTCAACAGCGTCTCCAGCGCTCGAATCGGCAAACAAATCCAGTCCGACTTGGGCCTGGTCCCCGCGCCCGGCTGGCCCGGCACCTGGCCCAGCCAGATTCCCGCCTTCGCCGGCATCACCATCGACCAGATCTATCGCTCGCCTGATCTGGCCCTGATCACGCGCCGCTTGGGCGAGCCGACAGGATCCGACCACCGCCCCGTCATCACCGAGTTCACCCGCGCTCAGCCGCCGCGATAAGAATCTTCAGCCGCGCCTCATGCCCCTCGGCAGGGAAATCGTCATCGACCCAACCGTCCTCGAACGCCTTCAACACCCGCCCTGTCTTCGGCCCCGGCTTCAGGCCCAGACGATCCAGATCGCGCCCCCCGATCGGCATCTTGGGCGGCGTCCAATCGGCGGCCAGCGCCTGCAATCGCGCGCCGACGCCCGCACCGGCCGCTTGGGCGCGCATCAGCCGATCCTCGAACGCCCTGCGTCCCAAACGATAGATCGCCGCTCGCGCCTCGGCGTCGCTCATCGTCGGCGAAACCGCAGGCCCGTCCGCGACCGCCGCCGCCAACCGATCTCGCACCGCGTTCGACAATCTCAGACCACCCGCGATCTCCGTCACACCTGCCGCATCTGCGGGCACCAAGGCCGACAGCCGCATCACAGGATCGTCGGTCAGGTCACACATCGCATCGAACAGCGCTAGCGGCTGCGCCTGCGGCAGCACTTGAGCCAGCACGCCGGTTTCGGCCATCGCCCGCACCGCCGCACGCGGGTCAGGCGCCGCCAGCAGTTTCAACATCTCCTTGGACACCCGCTCGGCCGACAGCTGCGCCATCCCGGCCTTCAGCGCCGCGCACGCCGCCAGTCCGATCGCGTCCGGCTCACCCCGCCCGTACCAGGCGTAGAACCGGAAGAAGCGCAGGATGCGTAAGTAGTCCTCGCGGATGCGCGTCTCCGCCTCTCCGACGAAAACGATGCGTCCCGCCGCCGCATCCTCCAGCCCGCCGCCCGTCGGATCGAACACCGTCCCTGCCGCATCGGCGTAAAGGGCGTTCAGCCGGAAATCCCGCCGCGCCGCATCCTCGGCCCAGTCCTCGGTGAAGGCGACCACCGCACGGCGTCCGTCCGTCTCCACATCGCGACGCAGGGTCGTGATCTCATAGGGACGCCGCTCCGACACGCCCGTCACCGTGCCGTGCTCGACGCCAGTCGGCACGGCTTTCAACCCGGCCGCCTTCAGCGCCGCCATGGTCTGTTCGGGCCGCAAGCGCGTGGCGATGTCGATGTCATCGACCGGATGCCCCAGCAGACTGTTGCGCACGCAGCCGCCGACGAACCGCGCGCAGCCCGGACCGCCCGCCGCTTCCAGCGCCCGCATCACCGCCCGCGTCGCCTGGCTTTCCAGCCAGGGCTGTCCCTTCACAGAGACGCTCATGCCGCGTCCTCGTCGGCCGCCGCTTCTGGCACAGCCTCATCCCCATAAAGCCGCACGTGCAACGCCTTCAGAATCCCCGCCGTCACGCCCCAGATGTAGCGCTCGCCCCAAGGCATGGCCCAGAACCAGCGCCGCAAGCCCTCGTCCATGTCGTAAAAGTCGCGACGATGGTTGGCGGCGTCCATCAGAAAGTCCCACGGCGTTTCGAACACCTCGGCGACCTCGTCCGGCGACGGCGTCGTGACCGGCGCCTCGCGCAGCCAGCCGATCACCGGCGTGACCAGAAATCCGGTCCCCGTCTCATAGGCATCCGACAGGCCCAGCACCTCGACCGCCGCCGGGTCCAGCGCCACCTCCTCGTCCGCCTCACGAAGCGCCGCCTGAACTGCGGTTTCGCCAGGGTCCAGCCGACCGCCCGGGAAGGCGATCTGCCCCGTGTGCCGCGCCAGGGTGTCCGCGCGCCGCGTCAACAGCACGGTCGCGCCCTCGGGCCGCGCCACGATCGGGATCAGCACCGCCGCCGGCCGAAGTTCCTTGGCCGTCCGTGTCGCTTGCGGGTTCAGGTCGAAGTCCGACCGCGCCGCGACCAGTTCAGGCCGCCACGTCTCGACCGGCGCCAGCCGATCGACCAGCCGCGCCTTCAAGGTCTCCAGGCTCACGTCACCGCGCCCAGCGAGAAGACCTGGCCGCCCGACCGAACGACCAAGCGTCCATCGACCTCTTGGGCCATTTCGACCATTTCATAGAAGACCGACCGCGCGATGCGCGCCCACAAATCGCGTCGCACATGGATGCGCGGCGCCGGCTCGCCCGTCGTGGGATCGGTTTCAACGACGATGGGATCGGCCTCGCTCGCCCTCACCTCGTCCCCGACATCGGTGGTGAAAATCAGCGCGTCGCCTTCCCGACGCATCGCGACAGCCCGGAACGGCAAATCCTCGACGGTGATCTTCAGCTTTTCGACCGGCGTGACCAGGTGATAGCCGTCCGGGTCCTTCCTCAGCACCGTCGAGAACAGCCGCACCAATTCCTTGCGGCCAATGGGCGAGCCTTCGTGCATCCAGACGCCGTCCGCCCGGATGACGATATCGATGTCGCCGCAATGCGCGGGATGCCACAGGTGGACCGGCGGCAGCCCCTTGCCGGGCGCCTGTTTGGCCGCTTCGGCGACGGCGTTCAGTCCTGACTTGGGATTATCCATCCCCCTGACTTAGGCCCCGCGAACCGTACGGGAAAGGGTCAGCCGATGCGAACCGAACCCGAAACCTGATCCACGCCGGTCGCCAGCCACAGGACGCGGCGACGATCCACGGGTCCGGGCAGGATCGCCTCGGGCGCATGGGCGAATCCGAACCGCTCGAAATAGGCCGCATCTCCAACCAGCAGCACGCCGCCGACGTCCAGCGTCCGTGCGTGATCCACGCACGCCTGAACAAGTTCGGCGCCTAGTCCGTCGCTCCGGCGGCCGGCGTCCACCGCGATCGGTCCCAAAAACAGAGCCGAGGTGTCTCCAACCACGACCGGCCATAGCCGCACCGAGCCCACCACGTCCCCGTCGCGCTTGACGACAAAGGCCGCGCTTGGCTGCGAGCCTTCACGCAGACGCTCGGCCGTCTTGGCGAACCGCCCAGGTCCGAACGCGGCTATGACCAGAGCCTCCACGCCTGCGGCATCGGCCGGGGTCTCGGCTTCGATACGGCTTAAGGCCGGAGGTATGGAAAGGGCGTGCGACATCGGCGCGCGCACCTAGAAGCAAAGCTGCGCCAAATCAAGGCAAGGCCTTCTGACGACCGCTCAACCGGCCTTCGAAAAGTCCGGCGCCCGCTTCTGCGTAAAAGCCATGAAGGCCTCCATCGCTTCGGGGCTCTTCATTTGAGAGCCAAAGGCTTCGCCCTCGCGCTGCATCAGCGCCCACAGACCTTCTGCGTCGCGCATCAGCCGCTTGGTCTTGCGGATCGAGTTGGGCGCGCGGGCCGCCACCTTGGCCGCCAGCTCCGCCGCCGTCGCCTCGACCTGATCGGCCGGAACCGCGCGATTGGCGATGCCCCAGGCCAGGGCCGTCCGGCCATCCAGCGGCTCGCCCAGCGCGAACAGTTCGAAGGCCCGCTGATGACCGATCACGGCCGGCAGCAGCAGGCTGGACGCCGCCTCCGGCGCCAGGGCCAGATTGACGAAGGGCACGGACAGCAACGCGTCCTCGGCCACCACCACCAGATCGCAGTGCAGCAGCATGGTCAGGCCGATGCCGACCGCCCGCCCCTTCACCGCCGCGACAGCCGGCTTGTCCAGGTCCGCCAGCGCCTTCAGGAAACGAAACACGGGCATGTCGCCCGGTCCCGCGCCCTGCGATCCCAAGGCGATGAAGTCCTGAATGTCGTTGCCGGCCGAGAAGCTGTCGCCCTCGGCCCGCAGCAGCAGTACGCGCACTGCATCGTCCGTGCGGGCCCGCTCCGTCGCCTCGGCCAGGGCCGAATACATGGCCTGGGTGATGGCGTTCTTCTTGTCGGCCCGGTCCAGGGTGACGGTCAGGACGCCGTCGATCAGTTCGCTGCGGATATGTTCGCTCACGTCGTTTCCTCGTCCTGTGCGACGGCGCTCCACCAGTCGACGCCGCTCTCGTCCCGCGTCCGCTGGGCGCGGCCGCGTCGTTCCAGATAGTTCAGATGCGCCTGAGCCTCGCCTGTGGCCATACCCAGCACCCCATCCCCGACCACTCGACCGAAGACGGCGGAGAAGCCGTCGACCACCCTAGACGGTTGACGCAACGTCCGCTCAAGCCGTTTCAGCGCGACCTCATGCCCTCGCTTCAGGGCATCGAGCCGCGCATGCACGCCGTAGAAGGGCTCGCCATGCGCCGGCAGGACGAACGCGCCCTCCGGCAACAGCGCCCTCAGCTTGTCCAGCGAGTCCATCCAGTCACCCAGAGGGTCGGCTTCCGGCTCCGTCGACCAGACCGAGACATTGGAGGAAATGCGCGGCAGGATCTGATCCCCGGCGATGAAGACGTCGTCCGACCGCCGCCACAGGCAGACGTGCTCCGGGCTATGGCCCGAACCGACCACCACACTCCAGTCGTCGCCGTCGATCTGAACGACATCGCCGTCGGACAGTCGCAGATAGCTGCGCGGCATCGTCGCCACGCCCTTGCCGAACCCGCCGTAGTCGGCCCGCCAGCGCGCGATCTGCTCATCGCTCCAGCCTGCGGCGCGATAGTATCGCTCGCCGTCCGCCGGCGCATCGCCTGCCTCCTCGGCCATCAGCATCCTCGCGGTCACATACTCCAGTCGCGACATCAGCAACGGCGCGCCCGACCGCTCACATAGCCAGCCCGCCAAGCCGATGTGATCGGGATGCATATGCGTGCAGACCAGCCGCGTCACGGGCCTGCCGCCCAGCGCGCCATCCAGCGCCGTCTCCCATGCAGCAACGGTCGTGGATGTCTTCAAACCCGTATCGACGACGACCCAGCCGTCGCCGTCCCGGATCGCATAGACATTCACGTGATCCAGTTGAAACGGCAGGGCGAACCGCAGCCACAACACGCCTCGCGTCACTTCGACTGCGCTCTGTTCGGGGACATTCGCGCCAAAGGGATAATGAAGAATGGGTCGGCGTGACATCCGCTCGCGCTCATCGCTTTGTGATGTCACGCTTGTCTTGCCATTCGCACTAGCTTTCCAAACCCAGGTCACACTTGCTGTGCGTGGTTCTCTTGACGATTATCTTACGACAGCTCAAGGCTGAACAAAACTGGTCTTCGGAGGTCCTGCTTGTCCCATCATCGCGTCCTTGCGGCTCTTGCTAGCAGCGCATTTATCGGCCTGGCTTTGGCTGGTTCAGCCGTTGCTCAATCGGCTGGCCCTACGTCCAACCCTGAATACGGCGGCAGGGCGGCGCCAGGAAATCCGTCTGACCCTTCCCGGGCACAATCAACCCGCGAAACTTCTGCTTCGCGCCTGCGAGAGAACCGCCAGAATCGTAGACAACAAGCGCCTAGTGCAACCGCTCCCACCGCAGAGCAAGTTCTTGCATCCGCGCAAGAACAGGCAACTTTAGCGAATACGAAATGTCAGGTCACTGAGGCCAAGCTGTTGGGCCAAACGGCGGACAAAACCTCTGTTTTCGAGGTTGCATGCGGAGCAGAGGCTGGCTTCATCATTGAAGCGAAGACGCCAGCTGTCGCGACAAGCTGCATCAATCTAGCCTATTCGGCGCGGATCGTACGCGAGAGAGATCAAGCGGCGGATGTCGGTATGCAATGCACGATCGCAGCGAATACGGATGTAGATCGGTTTATCCGTGCCTACGCTCAGCAAGCCAGCGTACCTTGCTCGGTTGATCAGACAAAGGTTTTGGGCCAGTCGGGCGACGGGGCTGTTGTTTATGAAATCGGTTGCGCGGACGCTGCTGGTTACTGGATTCAGAAAGAGGGCGAAGCTTGGACAAAGACACCCTGCATCCGAGTTTTGGCCGAAAGCGGAGTTTGTGAATTCACTACAGTCGCTGAAAATGCCGCATTCGTGAAAGGCCTTCTTGCAGGGTCGGATGCCGCGTCTTGTAACGTGACCGAAGCTCGGCTGATGGGCCAGAACGCCAACGGCGTTTTCTATGAAGCCAAGTGCGACGGCGCTGATGGCGTCATCGCCCGCGTGAACACTGAAAACGCGGTTCAGCAAGTCTATCCTTGCGCCACGGCACAACGCATCGGCGGCGGCTGCAAATTGACAATGGCGGCTCCGGCCGCTGCGCCAGCCCCTGCCGGCGGTCGCCCATAAACGACGACAGAGACCAGACGAAAGGGCCGTCGGAGCGATCCGGCGGCCCTTTTGTTTTGCGCGCCCTCTTTTCCAGAACGGTGACGCAGCCTAGCGTCGCCGTCATGCGCATCGCCACCTGGAACGTGAACTCCGTCAACGCCCGCCTGCCCACTGTGCTGGCGTGGCTGGAGCAGGCCGCCCCCGACGTCGCCTGTTTCCAGGAGATCAAATGCGTGGACGAGAAGTTCCCGCGCGAGACCTTCGAGAGCCTGGGCTACAACATCGAGACCCACGGGCAGAAGAGCTACAACGGCGTCGCGCTGCTCTCGAAGTACCCATTGTCCGACATCCGACGCGGCCTGCCTGGCGACGAGAATGATGAGCAGGCGCGCTATATCGAGGCGCTGGTCGAGGCGCCCCGGCCCATTCGCGTCGGCGCCCTCTACCTGCCGAACGGCAATCCGATCGGGACCGAGAAGTTCGATTACAAGCTGGCCTGGTTCGATCGGTTGAACCGCCATGCCCAGGATCTGCTGGCGTTCGAGGAGCCGCTGGCCCTGTGCGGCGACTACAACGTCATCCCCGAGGCGGAGGACGCCAAAAACCCGGCCGCCTGGAGCGACGACGCGCTGTTCCAGCCCCGGAGCCGCCAGGCTTTCCGCGCCTTGAAAAACCTGGGCCTGGCCGACGCGCACGAGGTCGGCGGCGAACCGGCCGGAACCTACACCTTCTGGGACTATCAGGCCGGCGCCTGGCAGCGCGACCATGGCATCCGCATCGACTTCGCCCTGCTGTCGCCCCAAGCCGCCGACCGCTTCAGGGGGATCGAGACCCACCGCGACGCCCGCGATATGGAAAAACCCAGCGACCACGTTCCGGTGGTGGTCGACATTGATTTAGAGGCCTGACGCCGATGGCCGACGTCTTGCGGGTGGTGCTGCTGATCGCCCTCGCGGCGGCCCTGCTGACGACACTGGCCCTGGCGCTGTCGTGGTGGATGGAGCCGCCACGCCGATTGCATCGCGCCATGCTCAAGACCTTGGGCGCCGCGCCGGAGGTCGAGGCCTTGTCGCCGGGCGAAGGTCGCGCCTGCGCCTTGAACTTCGACGTCGAACAGGTCGTCGTGCTTTGGGCCAACGGCGCCCATGGCCTGGTCTATGCCTTCGATGAGGTCGAGGGGGGCGAGATCATCGTGGACGGCCACGTCGTCGCCCGCATCCGCCGGGGCGAGGCGCGCAAGTCGCTGGACGTGCTGGCCCCCGACGCCGAACAGGTCGTGCTGCGGCTGATGTTCGCCGACGCCCGACACCCGGAGTTCGAACTGGCCCTGTGGGACGCCGCCCTGCCCGTCCAGACCGGCTCGCCGGGCGAGGCGCTTCGTCTCGGCCGCCGCTGGTTGTCGCATCTGGAGGCCCTGCTGAAGGGCTGAGGCGCCGCACGGGCCTTTCAGTCGCCGCGATGCGGCGTTAGAAGCCCGGCTCACTCCTATCCGACACGCCTTTATCAGGGAGGCCGCCTTGGCCCGCCTTTTCGACGCCTATATCGTCGCCGACTGGACAGCCGCCGAAACCAAGAAGCTCGGCGACACCTCGCTGTGGATCGGCGTGGCCAAACGCGACGTGCGTTTCCGCCTCTATACCGAGACACACAATGTCGCGACCCGGGCCGAGGGCGAAGCCCTGCTGGCCTCGATCCTGGCGGACCACAGAAAGCGCGGCGACCGGGTGCTGGTCGGGCTGGACTTCAACTTCGGCTATCCCGCCGGCACGGCTGCGCGCCTGAAGCTGGAGGGAACGGCGGGGCAGGCCCCGTGGCAGCTGATGTGGAAGTTCATCGCCTCCAACATCGTGGACAAGGCCGACAACACCAACAACCGCTATCAGGTCGCGGCCAAGATGAACCGGCTGATGACCGACGAGGCCTGGCCTTTGTGGGGCGCGCCGGCCAAACAGGCCCAGCGCTGGTTGACCACGACCAAACCGCCCGCCGGCTCCGGCGCCGACATCCCCGAGTTCCGCGCCACCGAAAACGCGGCTCGCAAGGGCCGGCTTCAGCCCAAGAGCGTGTGGCAGATGCACGGCGCCGGCGCCGTGGGCGGCCAGACCCTGGTCGGCATCCCGGCCGTGCGCAGGCTGCTGGAAAGCCTCGGCCCGTCAGGCGCCGTCTGGCCCTTCGGCACCGGCTGGCGCACGCTGACGCCCGATGACGTGGAACCCTTGTCGGCCCTGGTTGTCGAGGTCTGGCCGTCTATGCACGAGACCAAGCCTCAACCCGGTGAGTTCAAGGACCAGGCCCAGGTTCGCTCCACGGCCGAGGCCCTCGCCCGGATGGACGAGGCCGGCGACCTGGCCAAGGCGTTCGCCCCGCCCAAGGACGCCTCGCCCGAACTGATCACCCAGGTCGAACAGGAAGAAGGCTGGATCCTGGGCGTCTAGGCCGGGCTTATCAGCCGATCAAAGCCCGCGCCGCCGCGCGGGCTTCGTCGGTGATCTCAGCCCCGGACAACATGCGCGCGATCTCTTCCTGACGGCGCTGATCGTCCAGGGCGACCACGGTGGTGGTGGTCAGGCCGTCGCGGTCGGCCTTCATCACCTTCCAGTGGGCATGGCCGCGCGCGGCGACCTGGGGGCTGTGGGTCACGACCAGGACCTGGGCGCCGTTCGACAGGCGTTTCAAGCGTGAACCGACGGCCTCGGCGACCGCGCCGCCGACGCCCTGATCGACCTCGTCGAAGATCATCACGGGCTGACGCATGTCCTCGCGGCTTGCGAGGGCCGCCTTCATCGCCAGGGCGAAACGCGCCAGTTCGCCGCCTGAAGCGATGGCGTCCAGCGGGCCGAAGTCGGTTCCGGCGTTGGTCGCGATCTGGAAGCGCACCGTCTCGACGCCGTCTGGCCCGCGTCGGCCTTCGATCGGTTCCAGCGCTACGCGGAACCGCGCGCGCTCCAGCTTCAGCGGGCCTAGCTCTGCCATGACGGCGGCGGTCAGGCGTTCGGCGGCGGCTTCCCGCGCCGAGGTCAGGAAAGTGGCCGCCAGATCATAGGCTTCCGCCGCCTCGGCCGCCTCGCGCCCGGCGTTGGTCAGCGCCTCCTCGCCATCCTCGATCAGCCGCAGCTGCTCGCGCAGGCGAATGCGTAGAGTCGGCAGGGCGTCGACGGTGGTGTGCAGCTTGCGGGCGGCGGCGCGCAGGGCGAACAACCGCTCCTCGGCCTTGTCCAGACGGCCGGGCTCATAGTCGAAGGCGTCGGCGGCGGCGTCCACGGCGGCGAGGGCTTCCGCCGCCTCGACCATGGTGCGGTCGATCGCCTCCACGGCGGCCGAGAGTTTGACGATGACCGGATGATCGCCCTCGGCGCCCGCTTGCCCTGCCCTCTGGCGCGCATGTTCGACAGCCCTCAAAGCCGCGCCCAGCTTTTGGCTCAGCTTGTCGCCGCCCAACTGGGTGCGCGCGTCGCCCAAATCGGCGATGGCCTTTTCGGCGGCGCCCAGCAGGGCGCGTTCGCCTGCCAGTTCCGTCTCTTCGTCGGCGCGCGGATCCAGCGTATCCAGTTCGGAGAGGTTCAGGCTGATTTCTTCGCGCCGCGCATCGGCGTCCGCCGCCTGCGCCTTCAGCTCCGCCAGCTTGGCCTCGGCGGCCTTGAGCTTGGCGGAGGCCGACGCGACCGCCGACAACTGAGGCTGCAGTCCGCCATAGGCGTCCAGTGACGCGCGATGCGTTCGCCAGTCCAGCAGGCCCACCGTCTCATGCTGTCCATGCACCTCGACCAAGGCCGCGCCGATCTCGCGCACGGCGGTCACACCGGCCGGCTGATCATTGACATAGGCCCGGCTGCGGCCATCCGCACCCAACACCCGTCGCAGGATCAAATCCTCCCCTGGCTGCACATCAAATCCCTTGTCGGCGATCAGGGCCAGCAGATCGGGATCGTCGGGGGCGGAGAAGACGGCGGTGGCCACAGCCTGTTTGGCGCCATTGCGCACCAGGCCTGCATCGCCGCGCCCGCCGAGCGCCAGGCCGAGCGCGTCCAGAATGATCGACTTGCCGGCCCCGGTTTCGCCAGTCAGCACAGTCAGGCCATTCTCGACCTCGAGATCGAGCACGTCCACCAGGACGACGTCACGAATGGAAAGGGCGGTCAGCATCGCGTCAGGCGCCGGCGGAACGAATCATGACCGACAGAATCCCGATCCCCGCCGGATTGCACAAGCCGTCGCGTGATCAGCCCGGAATGATCCGCTGGAGCCAGCTCTCGCGCTTGCCCTCGGGCGCCTTGTCCGGCGTCTGGCCGTTTTCGGTCAGCAGCGCATAGGCCTCGGCGTACCAGGGGCTGCCCGGATAGTTGTAGCCCAGCACGGCGCCGTTGCGCGTCGCCTCTTCCTTCAGACCCAGCTGAAGGTTGACCTCGACCAGACGATACAGGGCTTCGGGCGTGTGAGAGGTGCGCTGGAAGTCCGGGTTGGCGATCACCGCCTTGTAACGGTTCAGGGCCGCCAGCGGCTGGTTGGCGCGCTGATAATAGCGGCCGATGTTCATTTCCTTGCCGGCCAGCTGGTCGTTGACCATGTCGATCTTGACGGCGGCGTCCGACGCATAGGGCGTGCCCGGATAGCGGCGCGAGACATCCTTCAGACCCGCCAGGGCGGCGGTGGCGTAACCCTGATCGCGCCCCACATCGGTGATCTGCTCAAAGTTGCAGACCGCCTTCATGTAAAAGGCGTACGACGCCGACGGATTGCCGGGGAACAGCTGGATGAACCGGTCGGCCGCCGCGATGGCGTCGGCATAGGCGTTGTTCTGATAGTAGGCGTAGATCTGCATCAGGATCGAACGACGCGCCCAGTCCGAATAGGGGTGCTGGCGTTCGACTTCCTGGAAATAATCCACGGCGTCGGACCAGCGGCGCTGCTGCAGCCGATCATAGCCGGTGTTGTAGAGCGCCTCGACCGGACGTTCCTCATAGGCCAGCTTGGGACGCTTGGTGCCCGAGCAGCCTGAAATCGTCACTGCGGCGAGCGCTGCGGCCATCAGCACCATGCCGGAACGGAACTTAGAAGCGGACAAGGACGACCCCATGACGTGTGAAGGACGGCCCTGAAGCCGTTCCCCGGAAACCAACGCGGCGACCTCTAGCACCCGCGACCGAGCCGCGCCATGCCGAGGAAAACTCAGCATACGACTTGCCCTGCCCGGCTCCACTGGTAAAGAGCGCGCCAACCGACCGCCGTTCATGGGGGGCGGATGACGGCGAAAGGATGACCGGCCGATGAAGCTGCTCTCAGGCAACTCCAACCGCGCACTGTCCCAGGCGATCGCCGACCACCTGGATGCGCCCCTGACCAAGGCCCAGGTCAAGCGGTTCGCCGACAACGAGGTCTTCGCCATCATCGAGGAAAACGTCCGCGGCGAGGACGTCTTCATCCTGCAATCGACCTCCTATCCGGCCAACGACAACCTGATGGAGCTGCTGATCATCACCGACGCCTTGGTGCGGGCCTCGGCGAAACGGATCACGGCCGTCATCCCCTATTTCGGCTATGCGCGTCAGGACCGTAAGACCGGCGGCCGCACGCCGATCTCTGCCAAACTGGTGGCCAATCTGATCACCCGCGCCGGCGCCGACCGCGTCCTGACAATGGATCTGCACGCCGGTCAAATCCAGGGCTTCTTCGACATTCCGACCGACAATCTGGTCGCCACCCCCGTTCTGGCTCAGGACATCAAAGAAAACTACGCCCGCGGCGACGACCTGATGATCGTCTCGCCCGACGTCGGCGGCGTGGTGCGCGCGCGTTCGCTGGCCAGCCGCCTGGACGCCGATCTCGCCATCGTCGACAAGCGCCGGCCCAAGGCGGGCGAGAGCGAGGTCATGAACATCATCGGCGACGTTCAGGGCCGCCGCTGCATCCTGTTCGACGACATCGTCGATTCGGGCGGCACGCTGGTCAACGCCGCCAAGGCCCTGATCGACCAAGGTGCGACCGAGGTTTCGGCCTACATCAGCCACGGCGTCCTGTCCGGACCAGCCGTCCAGCGCATCACCGACGGCCCGCTGAAGGAGTTGGTGATCACCAACTCCATCGAGCAACCCCACGAAGTTTTGAACTGCCCGAAAATCCGAGCGGTTTCCGTGGCTCCGCTGGTCGGAGAGGCTATCCGACGGATCGCGAACGAAGAATCGGTATCGAAACTGTTCGATTAACCTTCGGATAACCATAAGGCCCGCCTTATAAGCGCCAACAGTATTGGCGCTTTTTGCGCGCGTATTCGCCTGAGGAAGTCTCCATGAAAACGGCCCTACTGAGCCGCGGTCTGTCGGCCGCCGCCCTCGCCGCCGCTGTCCTGCTCGCCAGTTGCGAGAGCGGACCCTCGAAGGCCGAGCTGGAGGCCCAGCGTCTGGCGGCCGAACTGGCCGCCCGCAAGCCGCCCCCCGTGTCCCTGAACCAAGGCGTGGCGGACGCCGCCGCCATCTATGTCGCCTTCCTGCGTGAAGCCCAGACGATCCAGCCGGGCGGATTCCCCGATGCCGAATCGATCCAAGCCGCCCTGCGCAAGGGTTCAGCCTATGACGCCGACCAGCTGTCGCGCGGCCTGATCGCTTACGGCGCCATCATCGCCCTGCAGTCGCCCGAGTTCGTCGCCGGCGTGCAGCAGTATGCGATCGATCCGGCGCAGCGTCAGCGCATGGTGGCCCAGATCGTCGCCGATCCGGCCTACGCCGCCACCCTGCCCGGCGCCGACGCCGCCGCCGGCCTGATCTCGGCGACCGTCGGCAAGGACGCCATCGCCATGCGCGCCATCGCCGAGGCGATCGAGCAGGACGCCTACACCATCCAGGGCCGCAGCGATCCCCGCCGCCGCTGGGCCATCACCCCCATTCCGAACCGCGAAGTGCGACTGGAAAGTGCAAAGACCCTGTCGGCCGTGAAGATGCTGCCGTCGCCAGAGGAATCGAGCCGCCTGTTCGCCGCCGCCCACAGCGGCACGGGTCTGGGACTGGAGCCTTCGCGCAAGGGCCCGCCCTACACCCCCGCCGTCGTCCGCTCTCTGGCCATCGCGGCTCTGGGCGCGCTCGGCGCCGGCGGCGACGAGGCCCGGGTCAATACCGAGGCCCTGACGCACGAGCCGAACAGCGAGTTCTGCATGGATATGTCCAAGCTGATGCTGTTCCAGTGCCTGGCCGCCTCGCGCCCCAGCTACGAGGACATCTTCTGCCTGGGCCGTCACATCACCCGCGACCTGGCGACCTGCACCACCGAGGCGACGCAGATCACCACCATCGTCGTCGGCGATCCTCAGGAAACCGGCGCCGCGCCAGCGCGCACGCCCATCTCGGTCACCGTCCCGCAAGCGACGCCTGTTCCGACCCCGGCGGTTGCGACCACCCAATCGCTGAACACCGGCCCGACGACGCGCTAAGCGACACTTCGAACAGAGCAAGGCCCGCTCCGAGCGATCGGAGCGGGCCTTTTTCTTGGGCCATCGGCCTATTCGTAACCGTGCGCCGCTTCGTTGATGACTTGTGACGGCATGGACGAGAAGTCCACGGCGACGGGCGTCGCGGTCTTGGATTGATAGGTCCTCAGCACGTGAGTCAGACGACGACGCACCTCACGTTCGGCCTCCGTGCCGGAGTCGAGCGCCAGGGGCGCCAGGCAGAAGTCGATGATGGATTCGGTTCGGGTCAGCGGTTCCATTTGCGGGTTCCTTTCCGGGTTAAGCCGCGTGGGTGAACTGGGCGGTCTCGGTCGAGTCCTTCAGCGCCGTCGTCGAGGACGTGCCGTTGGAGATGACCGTAGCGACCTGGTCGAAATAGCCGGTGCCGACTTCGCGCTGGTGACGCGTGGCGGTGTAGCCGATGGCCTCGTTGGCGAACTCGCGCTGTTGCAGCTCGGAATAGGCCGCCATGCCGCGATCGCGATAACCGTCCGCCAGCTCGAACATCGAGTTGTTCAGGCTGTGGAAACCGGCCAGGGTCACGAACTGGAACTTGTAGCCCATGGCGCCCAGCTCGCGCTGGAACTTGGCGATGGTGGCGTCGTCGAGCTTGGCCTTCCAGTTGAAGGACGGCGAGCAGTTGTAGGCCATCAGCTTGCCCGGATGCTTCTTCTGCACGGCTTCCGCGAACTTCTTGGCGTCGTCTAGATCCGGATGCGACGTCTCCCACCACAGCAGGTCGGCGATATTGGCGTAGGACAGGCCGCGCGCGATGCAGTGATCCAGACCCGTGCCCTCCTTCAGGCGGAAGAAGCCTTCAGGCGTGCGGTTGTCGCGATCGATAAAGGGCTGGTCCCGCTCGTCGATGTCCGAGGTGATCAGTTGCGCGCTTTCGGCGTCCGTGCGCGCGACCGTGATGGTCGGCGTGCCCATGACGTCGGCGGCCAGACGCGCGGCGACCAGATTGCGCTCATGCGCCTGGGTCGGGATCAGAACCTTGCCGCCCAGGTGGCCGCACTTCTTTTCCGACGCCAGCTGGTCCTCGAAGTGAACGCCGGCCGCGCCCGCCTCGATGAAGGCCTTCATGATCTCGAAGCTGTTCAGCGGCCCGCCGAAACCGGCTTCCGCGTCGGCGACAATGGGAACAAACCAGTCTCGCTTGGCGCCGCCCTCGGCATGCTCGATCTGATCGGCGCGTTGCAGGGTGCGGTTGATGCGGCGGCACAGTTCCGGCGCGGCGTTGGCCGGGTACAGCGACTGATCGGGGTACATGGCGCCGGCCGTATTGGCGTCGGCCGCGACCTGCCAGCCCGACAGATAGATGGCCTTCAGACCCGCGCGGACCATCTGCATGGCCTGGTTGCCGGTGACGGCTCCCAGCGCATTGATGAAGGGCTCGTCGTGCAGCAATTGCCACAGGCGGTTGGCGCCACGCTCGGCCAGCGTATGGGTGATCGGCACCGAGCCGCGCAGGCGCAGGACGTCCTCAGGGGTGTAGGGGCGCTCGATGCCGTCGAAACGGCCGGCGGGCGAAGGCACCAGGTCGGCGAAGGTGGTCATGGTCGAACTCGGGCTCTGAAGGGCGCGGCCGCAGCCGCCGTCTCAGGGACAAGAACACATGGCGGTCAAAACTGACACAGCTTGAGCAGCATCAACTAAGTCATCTTGTCACAATATGACCTTTCCTTATTGGTCATGTTGTGACATCATGCAGCCATGAACGCCGCCGCTGATCGCAAGCTGTTTCTGGGCGCCCGGCTCAAGCGGCTAAGACGTGACCTGGGCCTGACCCAGACGGCGATGGCCGCCGACCTGGACGTTTCCCCCAGCTATCTCAATCACATAGAGCGCAACCAGCGCCCGGTCTCAGCCCAGCTGCTGCTGCGACTGGCCGACACCTATGACGTCGATCTGCGCGCGCTGAATCAGGGTGGCGCGGCGGACGAGGCGCGCCTCACGGAAATCCTGACCGATCCGCTGTTCAAGGGTCTGTCCTCGCCCCGGCACGAACTGGTGCAACTGTTGGAAGAGGCGCCCGGCGTGGCTGACGCCCTGCTGCGCCTCTATCAGGCCTTCGACGACGGCCGCACGCGCGCCCGCGCCGCCGCCGAAACGGGTGAGAGCCCGATCGAGACCAGCCCCGCCGAATGGGTGCGCGAATACACCCAGTCGCGCGGCAACCATTTTCCCGAACTGGACCAGATGGGCGAGGCCCTGTCCGACGCCCTGTCCACAGAGGCGCCCGCCCACGCCGACGGCTTCGAACCCGCCGCCCGTCATCGGCTGGCGGCCAGGCACGACCTCGGCGTCCGCACTCTGCCGGCCGAGGTCATGGTGGAATGGACCCGCCGCTACGACCTGCACCGCCGCCGTCTGCTGCTGTCGGAAACCCTGGGGCCGTCCTCGCGCGCCTTTGCCATCGCCTATCAACTGGCCCTGGCCGAGCAAGGGCCGGCGCTCAACGCGCTGGCAGAGGCCTCGAACGCCCCGGACGCGCCCACTCGATCGCTGCTGAAGGTCGCCCTGACCAACACGCTCGCCGCCGCGACCCTGATGCCCTACGCCGCCTTCCAGCGGGCGGCGGAAGAGACGCGCTATGACCTGGCTCGGCTCCAGGCCCGGTTCGGCGTCAGCTACGAACAGGCCGCGCACCGCCTGACCACCCTGTCGCGCCCCACCGCGCGCGGCGTGCCCTTCTTCCTGATGCGGGTCGATCAGGCGGGCAACATCTCCAAACGCTATGCGGCCGGCGCCTTTCCCTTCTCGCGTTTCGGCGGCGCCTGCCCGCGCTGGCGGCTGCATTCGGCCTTCCGCACGCCCGGCCGCATCGTCACCCAGATCATCGAGACTCCAGATGGCGGCCGCTGGTTCACCTTCGCCCGCACGGTCGAGCGGCAAGGCCACGACGGCTATGGCGAGCACCACGACCTCGCCGTCGGCTTGGGCTGCGAACTGCGTCATGCGCATCGTCTGGCCTACGCCCACGGCATGGACCTGCAGAACCCCGAGGTCACGCCCATCGGCCCGGCCTGCCGCCTGTGCCACCGCCACCCGTGCGCCGAACGCGCCGCCGCCCCCATCGACCGCCCGCTGGCGGTCGATGACTGGTCCAAGTCCGTCAGCCCCTATCCGTTCGGCGCGGCCTGAGGCCTAGCGCCTCTGATCGGCCGTGCGGTCGCGGATGGCGTTGAACTCGGCGGTCGGCTTCCACGCGGGCCAGCTCTCGCTGTCGGCCACCGTCAGCCCCAGCCGATACAGCAGGTCCAGGTTCTGCAAGGCGGCCGTAAAGTCATAGTCGGCCCGCCATTCGTCGGTCAGCTTGTGATAGTATTTGGCCATCGCGCCCTCGTAATAGGGCTTGCCCGCCTCGATCCCGCCCTCGACGAAATCACGGCCCGTCCACGGCATCAGGGCCGGCACCCCGCCGGCCGCGAAGTTGAAGTGGTCGGAGCGGTAGTAGAAGCCTTCCTCCGGATAGCCGTCGCCCGTCACCACCCGCCCCTGTACGGCGGCGAACCGGCCCAGGATATCCTCCAGCTCCGACTTGCCGACCCCGAACACCGCCACGTCACGCGTTGCGGGCGTAAAAGGCAGCATGTCAATGTTGATGTCCGCCGCCGTCATGGCAAGCGGATAGACCGGATCGGCGGCATAGGCTTCCGACCCCAGCAGCCCCTGCTCCTCGGCCGTGACGTGCAAGAAGACCACGGTGCGCTTCGGCGCCGGTCCAGCCTTGAACGCCCGCGCCATCTCGATCAGACCGGCCGTCCCCGACGCATTGTCCCAAGCGCCGTTGAAGATGTCGTCGCCCTCGGCGTTCGGCGTTCGGGCCTTGCCGACGTGATCCCAGTGGGCGGAATAGAAGACGTATTCGTCAGGCCGCTCGGTGCCGGGAATCTTGGCCAGCAGGTTGTTGGAGTGGATGACTTCGGTCGTCTCGGCGATATCGACGCTGAGACGCGCGCCCAGATCCAGAACGCCCCCCAAGGCGGTCGTCTTCGCCCGCTCGACGGCGGCTTCTAGGGGCGCGCCGCCGATCGCCGTCGCCGTGGCCATGTTGATGGATCCGCTAAAACGCGGGTCCTGCGCGCCCTTGACCGTCATCTGCGGCCGGGTCGCGCCTCCCACGGCGCGACGCCAGCGGTTGTCCTGATCCTGAAGCGTAATGACGCCCACGGCTCCGCGCTTCAACGCCTCCTGGGTCTTGTGCGTGGTCGAGCCGTAGAAGTTGGGATCCTCGCCCATCACCGTCGGCTGGCCGCGCAGAATGACCACGACCTTGCCGGTCAGGTCCGCATTGCCATAGTCGTCCCAGGTCGGGCCCGAAATGCCGTAACCGGCGAAGACCAGCGGCGCCTCGGCCGTCACGACCGGTTCCGCCGACCCGGCGCGCAGGGTGATGTCCGTCCCCGAGACCAGCGGATGCGCCATGCCGTCCGCCCCTGTCCAGGACGCCGTCGGCGCCCGCTCCGGCGTGAAGCGCACCAGATCGACGGGCTGCAGCCACGATCCGTCGCGCCCGCCCGGCTCCAGCCCCATCGCCTCGTATTGCGCCTGCAGATAGGCCAGGGTCAGCCGTTCGCCGATCAGGCCGGGGAACCGTCCCTCCAACTCGTCCGACGCCAGATATTTGATGTGGTCCGACAGGCGCTGGGCGCTGAACTGAGGCGTCGCGGCCGAGGCGACGGCGAAGGCGTCCAGCTTGGGCGCCGGCGATGCGACTGGCGTCGTCGCGCAGGCGGTGAGCGCAAGCGCCGCAAGGGCGACCAGGGGTGAACGGCGATGGATCATTGAACTGACTCGACAGGCGAAATGGCAAATGGGTGGAGATTCCTCCCCGCCCCATCTTGATGTGTGAAAAGACTAGCGGCGTTCGGACGCGGTCGTGGCGCGCACCGGCGCGAACTCTGAGCCCGACTTCCACTGCGGCCAGTCGCGACCGTTCGCCAGGGCGCGACCGACATCGTAGAAGACGGTCAGGTCCTCGATCATGCCGCTGTAGTCCCAGTCGGGCGACCATTCGTCCGCCGCCTGGTGATAGCGTTTGGCGCCGTATTCCGACCGCGCCGCCTCGCGCGCGGCGATCGGCTCGTCGCGGAATTCGCCCCGGCTGCCGGCATAGGCCATCGGCACGCCGCGCTTGGCCAGCGGGAAGTGGTCCGAACGGTAATAGGTGCCGGCCGCATTCTCGTAGTCCGGGACCAGTGCTCGCCCTTGCGGCTGGGCCGCCGCCGCCAGACGCTCGTCGAAGTCCGACTGGCCATATCCGGTGACGCCCAGCCCCGTGACGCGGCCATAGACGTTCATTGAGTCCATGTTGAACCCGCCCACCGTCTTGGCCAGCGGATAGACCGGGTTCACCGCATAGTATTCCGAGCCCAGCAGGCCGCTTTCCTCGCCGGTGAAGCTGATCATCACGATCGAGCGCTCGGTGCGCGGCGCGCGACCGAACATGCGCGCCAGTTCCAGCAGCCCCGCCGTGCCCGAGGCATTGTCCACCGCCCCGTTGAAGATGCGATCGCCGGTCGCGTCCGGCTCGCCCATGCCGATATGATCCCAGTGGGCGGTATAGAGGATGGTCTCGTCCGGATGGGTCGCGCCCGGCAGGCGAGCGATGACGTTGTGGCTGGTGACCTGGTTGGTCGCCACGTCGAACTCGGTCGAGAAGGACGCGCCAGGCAGGGCGACGGGCTGGAAGTCACGGCTGCGCGCCTGGACCTTCAGGGCTTCGAAATCCAGACCCGCGCGACGGAACAGGTCGACCGCCACGTCACGCTGGATCCAGCCCTCCATCGGCACGCGCTCCGCCGCCGCATTTTGGCGCAGGATGTCGAACTGCGACACGCCCCAAGAGTTGGCGACCGTCTGCCAGCCGTAAGACGCCGGCGCCGTCTCGTGCACGATCAGCACGCCCGCCGCGCCCTGTTTGGCCGCCTCTTCGTATTTGTAGGTCCAGCGGCCGTAATAGGTCATGGCCTTACCGCCGAAGGTGTTCAGCGCCGGCTCCTCGAAGTCGGCGTCATTGACCAGCACCACCAGGATCTTGCCTCGCAGGTCCTGGCCCTTGAAGTCGTTCCACTGCCGCTCGGGCGCATTGATGCCATAGCCGACGAAGACCAGCGGGGCGTCCTTCAGGCTGACGTGTTCGGCCGGGCGACGGGTCGAGATGGCGACCTCGCGGCCTTGCGTCATCGGCAGGGTCCAGTCGCCCAGCTTCAGCGAGGCCCGCACATTGGACTGGGTAAAGCGGTTCAGGATCACGTCCTGCGTCCACTGGCCGTTCGGCCCACCCGGCTCGAACCCAGCGGCGGCGTAGCCTTCGCTCAGATACCGGATGACCTTTTCCTCGGCCGGTGTGGCGATGCCCCTGCCCTCGAAGCTGTCGTCCGACAGCGTCTTGATGTCCTGCGAGATCCGCGCCGCATCGAAAGTCGGGACGGTGTGAACCGCAGCGGGATTGGACGCCGTGGCGCAGGCGGACAAGGCGGCGCTCGCCAACAGAACGGCGGCGAAAGAAGAGACAAGACGCATGAACTGAAGGCCCCACAGCCGGAAACGATACGCGACCCTAGGGGGCGAACTTCTCCCTGTCGATGCTGCGTCCCGGACCTTTCGTCGCAAACGAAAAAGCCCGCCAAGGCGAACCTTGGCGGGCTTACGAGTTCGATCCCGCAGCGTAGCCCTTAGTGGGCGACGCCCTTCCAGATGCGGCGGTAGGCGACATAGGTGATGCCGGCGAACAGCAGCAGATAGATCATCACGCCCAGACCGGCCTGCTTGCGCTCGACCATCTTCGGCTCGGACGTCCAGGCGATGAAGGCCGCGACGTCCTTGGCGTATTGATCGACCGTCTGCGGCGAGCCGTCGTCATAGGTCACCTGACCGTTCTGAAGCGGCGGCGGCATGGCGATGAAGCCGCCGGGCGGAACGTCCTTGTGGTCGCCCGTCCAGAACGGCGTCAGGTCGCCGGCCATATAGGGGTTGTAGTGCTGACCCTCGCGGATCTGCAGGCCGGCCGGCGCGGCCTTGTAGCCCGACAGCAGCGAATAGATGTAGTTCGCGCCGTCGTGACGGGCCTTGGCCATGACCGAAAGGTCGGGCGGCGCGGCGCCGCCATTGCCCGCCGCCGCCGCCGTGGCGTTAGGATAGGGGGCGCGGAACTTGTCGGCGGGCGTGGCGTCACGCTGGATCGCCTCGCCGGTCTCGCTGTCGATGTCGCCGACCTGGTTTTCCTTGGCCAGAGCCTTCACGACGGGGTTGTCGTTCGGGTTCGGATACTTCGGATTCCAGAACGGCCCATGACGGTCGCCCAGGTTCCGATAGTGCATCAGGTTCATGCTGTGACAGGCGGCGCAGACCTCGTGATAGACCTTGTAGCCGCGTTGCAGCTGGCCCTGGTCATAGGTTCCGAACGGCCCCTCAAAGCTGAAACCGCCCGAGCGCGGGGTCGCGGCGACGCCCGACGCCAAGGCGGGGGCCGCGCTCATCAGGCCCAGCGCAATGGCGGCCGAGGCGAGGATCGTCTTGATCGACACGGTCTTCATTCCAATCGTCATGACCCTCAGCCCTTCTGCTCGACGGCGTCCGCGCCGGTCAGGACCGGTTCGGAGATCGTCGCCGGGATCGGCAGCGGTTGCTCCTTCAATCCGACCAGCGGCATGATGATCAGGAAGAAGATGAAGTAGTAGGCCGTCAGAACGCGCGTTAGCCACAGGTACGAGTTCAGGTCGCCGTCAACCAGGGTGAAGGTCTTGAACGACCCCAGCACCGGCGCGTCCGGCAGCTGACCGCCGCACCAGCCCAGACCAAAGCCCACCACCAGAAAGATGATGAAGAAGGTCCGCATCGTCGGGCGATAGCGCATCGAGCGCACCTTTGACGTATCCAGCCAGGGCAGGACGAACAGCACGCCGATGGCGCTGAACATCGCCACCACGCCGCCGAACTTGTCCGGGATGGCGCGCAGGATGGCGTAGAAGGGCAGCATGTACCACTCTGGCACGATTTGCGCCGGCGTCACCAGCGGGTTGGCCGGGATGTAGTTGTCGGCGTGGCCCAGGGCGTTCGGCTGATAGAAGACGAAGATCGCGAACAGGATCAGGAACAGGATGATGGCGAACCCGTCCTTGACCGTGAAATACGGGTGGAAGGGCAACATGTCCTTCTTCTCCCGATCTTTGGGGATCAGGATGCCGACCGGATTGTTCTGACCGGCCGCATGCAGCGCCCAAAGGTGCAGCACGACGCAGCCCAGGATGGCGAACGGCAGCAGATAGTGCAGCGAGAAGAAACGGTTCAGCGTCGCATTGTCGATCGCCGGTCCGCCACGCAGCCAGATCAGGATCGGCTCGCCCAGCACCGGGATCGCGCCGATCAGGTTGGTGATGACCTCCGCGCCCCAGAACGACATCTGGCCCCACGGCAAGACGTAGCCCAGGAAGGCGGTGGCGATCATCAGGAAGAAGATCACGCAGCCGATGATCCAGATCATCTCGCGCGGCGCCTTGTAGGAGCCATAGTAGAGCCCCCGCAGCATGTGCAGATACACGGCGATGAAGAACATCGACGCGCCGTTGGCGTGGACATAGCGGATCAGCCAGCCGCCGTTGACGTCGCGCATGATGCGCTCGACCGAGGCGAAGGCCAGGTCGACGCTCGGCGTATAGTGCATGGCCAGAACGATGCCGGTAACGATCTGCGTCATCAGGCACAGGGCCAGGATGCCGCCGAAGGTCCACCAGTAGTTCAGGTTCCGCGGCGTCGGCAGGGACATGTAGTCCGCGCCGAAACGGATGATCGGCAGCCGGGTGTCCAGCCACTTCTCGACGCCCGTTTTCGGGACGTAGGTGCTCTCGTGATCGCTCATGATCCCCCCTTGGTCCTCAGCCGATCTTGACGCGGGTGTCGGACAGGTAATCGTAGTCCGGCACAACCAGGTTCAGGGGCGCAGGCCCCTTGCGAATACGGCCGGACGCGTCGTAGTGCGAGCCGTGACAGGGGCAGAACCAGCCGCCGTAGTCGCCCGCGCCGAACGTCGGAACGCAGCCCAGGTGGGTGCAGGAACCGATGACGACCAGATATTTTTCGTGCCCCGGCTTGGTCCGCTCGGCGTCCGTCTGGGGTTGTTTCAGGTCCGGCGCCTGATCGTCGGCGATGACCTTCTGCAGCTCGGCCGGGGTGCGGTAACGCACGAACACCGGCTTGCCCTGCCATTTGATGACGACCTGCTGGCCTTCCTGAACCTTGGTCAGGTCGAACTCGATCGACGCCAGCGCCAGCGTATCGGCCGCCGGATTCATCTGGTTGATCAGCGGCCAGGCGATCATGGCGCCCGCGCCGACCGCTGCGGCGCCCGCCGCAATGTAGATAAAGTCCCGACGATTGGGATCACCGCCCTCAGGGCTGTGACCGTCTTCCGTATGCACGACCGATTCGGCCACGTTTCCACCTCTCGAACGCCGCAGAAGACCCCCAAGGGCGTCCCCAGCCACGGCACGAACCAACAAAAGACGCCGGGAATCCCCGACGGCCCGTGACTTGCGCCGCGTTGGACGCAAGCTGCTGACGTTTCTTGCGAAACGCTCGCAAACAGACCGCGACAAACCCCCTCGCCGCGCGTATGTCAGGCCTTAGAATGCGTCTCGCCCTTTTTCAACCGG
>Ga0265296_1000102_pt1 | contig 174045 bp, 171 predicted proteins | sample MunlanPumphouse1_FD_189073 | JGI IMG/M metagenome (GOLD analysis project Ga0265296, IMG submission 189073) | Groundwater microbial communities from a municipal landfill in Southern Ontario, Canada - Pumphouse #1 | ecosystem: Environmental > Aquatic > Deep subsurface > Groundwater | place...
ATCCGTGAATTCTCAAAGCAAACGGTTTATCGTGAATCTGGAGGACGAAACTCTGGACATCCTCAACATCATGGGTCCCGCTTTTAGAAATTATTATTTCGTTAGGGAGTCCTGCGAAATGTAGGATCACGATCTGTATCGGAATTTACCTGGTCATCCGGGAGATCATCCTCCGTGTCAGAACCGAAGAGAAACTCATGGCCGGGCAGCTCGGGCTTGAGCGCCGCGTAGATGATCGGACTGCAGATCTCAGAGCATCCAACCGGGAACTGACTGCATCAGAGGAGGCACTCCTTCAGGCAAATAAGAAACTCGCAATGCTCAGCAGCATTACCCGGCACGATATCCTCAACCAGCTCACAGGTTTAAGGACATATATTGAACTCTCAAAAGGAGTGGTGACCGACCCGGTATTACTTGGATACATTCAGAAGGAAGAACAGGCTGCAGAAGCTATCCAGTGGCAGATCGAATTTACCAGGAACTACCAGGATATCGGAGGACAGGCGCCGAGATGGCAGTCCCTGCCGGACACGATTCATACGGCAATCAGTCAACTCAAACCCTCCGGAATAACGATCAATGTAGCCGTTGATTGTGTGGAGGTTTTTGCAGATCCCCTCCTGGAGAAGGTCTTTTACAACCTGATGGAGAACTCTCTTCGTCATGGAGAACACGTGACCTGCATGGATTATGCCTTTGCGAAAACTGCAAGCGGGCTCAACCTGACGTATACCGACGATGGTGTTGGGGTAGGTGCAGAGGATAAGAAAAAACTTTTCCAGAAAGGGTTTGGCAGGCATACCGGTCTTGGCCTCTTCCTTTCCAGGGAGATCCTTGCGATCACCGGTATCACCATCCGCGAGACCGGAGAGCCGGGCACAGGAGCCCGGTTCGAGATAGCGGTGCCAAAAGAGGCGTACCGGCATCTTCCAAAACACTAATCGTATCCCGAATAACGGAACTGGTTCAGATGAATTGGCCGGAGTGGGATCGCATCGGATCCCGATGTCGGGCATTAAAAACGGAAAATATATCTTCTTTTGTAGATTTACATAAAGATATAATTAAAAACATATATTGCGCGGGGTTGTTACTACTAGGGAGGGACGGATGAGAGAAAAGAGGCAGAACGTTACAATTGGCAGAGCAAAAAAATTTGCAGAGCGGCAGGGGTACCGCTGGGTTTCCAACCCGGATGCAGACATGCCATTCGATGCACTGGTGTACCGGGGCAATGATATGATCGTTGTCCGGATCCGGGCGAGCTGCAATGCCCCGGGCGATTATAATTTCTCCGGCGGATTTTTCAAGGAAGAGTTCCGGATCTTCAACGCGCTGCCGTTTCCGCCATACCTGCCCCGCGAGGTCTGGGTGGGGTTCACCGTGAGCCGGAACTTTTGTCGTTTCCGGATCTTCAATAACAAGTTCCTGGAAATTGCTATGACCGATCGGGTAAAGCCGTTCTTTGAGATGCCGGAGGGCGTCAGCTCTCCAGCATGGATCCCCTCATTCCCGGGAGACGGGGGGAATGTAAGACCTTCCAGGACCCCGTCTGGCAATTCGGGGGTCCACTTCAGTCAGTGAGCACGGTTTTTTGGTTTTCGTATACAATGGAACGGGAGTAAGATCATGCGGGGACGAACACAGGCAGACCTGAAAAGTGAAGGAAAAAAGCTGGCAAAACATATGGGGTACCACTGGGCAGAGAATACCGATCCTTCCGTGAAATTCGACGGCCTGATGTACCGGGCGAACAGGATGGTTGCGGTGATGCTCATGAAATGCCGGTACGGGCTTGATGATGACTGCATTATTGAAGATAAATTCCCGGAAGAGGTTGTCGCTCTCCGTATCCTCCCGCTCCCGCCGTACGTTCTCCGCGAGCTCTGGGTCCGGACCCAGAACGAGCGGGCCTTTAGGAGGTTCAGCATAGTTACGGACACGACCGCTGAGATCGAAGAGAATACTGCCGAGAACTACCGGAACACTCATTTCCGGGAAAAGTACTGGAAGAAGGCCCCGTACCGGATCGAGATCCCTCTCCGTAAGGATGACCAGAAAAAAGGCTGAAGTCAAAAAACCCTGAAAAACTGTCCGTTTGCCAAAAGGACGATCCTCACTTCCGGCTGGAGTGGAAATGTTGTCCACGCCCATGGAAAATATCGCAATTTGGGGTTGTTTTTAAAATTAAGACAAAATTAACCCCACTTCAACCTGCAAAATAGCGGTCCTGCAGCAGCCCCTTTTTCTGAGGGGGAGGGTAGCACGGTCAGGATGAACCGGGGGCCTGTTTCCAGATCACGACGGGAAACCCGATTCCACCACCGCGATCTCCTCCGGAGTCAGCCCGTACAGCTCATAGACCAGCGCATCGATCCGGACCTCCGTTGCATCGAGGTCCTGCTGCACGAACCGGCGCTCCTGATCGGTCTTCGCCTGCGGGAGATAATGGTTGAGTTCAAGGATGTGCGTAACCAGCGATACCATCCTGTTGTGCCGGGTCCTGTCCGCGAGCTTCTCGAAGTCAGTGACGTAAACAGGGAATCTCCCGACAGCGGCCGGGCTGATATGATAGCCCCGTTCCGTAAGCGGACAGGTGCGGGTGAGAACAAACCTTGCGAGCGCTGAGTTCAGGATCCCGAGAAGGAACGGATCATTCCGGGGAATCGCAAGGAGTGTATCCGTGATCGCATAGGTACCATCCCCATCATAACAGAATGAAGGGCGGTTCTGGTACGGCGGGAAGATAATTTTTGGTCGGATCTCTTCTGATTCCGGATTGAGAATGGAAATACCTGAAGCGGGATCCGTATTCTCCCAAATGCCATCACGCGGGGATGTATTGCCGCGATCGCTCAGCACATGTTCAAGGTAGGTAACGAGTGCCCAGCACTTCCGGAGAGAGCGGGGATCGCGGATGAGCAGAACAAACTTTTCCGGCCGAGCCGGCACGTATCGACGGATATCGGCCGGGCGCAAAAGCGGGATGAAAAAATGCCGGCACCACCCCGCGTTCTTCGAAAGCCGGGTCTTTGTTGCACGATCCAGTACGAAGGGGTTGTTTCTGATCCGATGTATGCCGGCCTCGATATCTTCCAGGATGTAATGATCGAGCGGCGTTCCCATCCTCTGAATTTTCTCAAGAATATCGGCAGTTCGTGTATCCTCGAGAATCCATCCCCCGTCACCCAGAAGGCGCTGGTCAAGCGTGAAATTCCGGATACCGGCCGGGTCCGGTGCTACAACAAACGGCCGGTCGGGGGGCTGATTCCGGAGCGAGAGGGCATACACCGGCACCTCGCCATCCGGCAGGTGCCGGGTTCTGCCGGTGGAGGCGATCGATTCGATCTGGCGGGAGAGGAGGAGGCGCCGGAGCGGCCGGGCGTTCTGGGATCGCAGGAACGTACCGGGTACAAGAACCGTAATCTTCCCGCCGGGCTTCAGGAGCGAAAGCGCCCGTTCAATGAAATAGCCGAACAGTCCGGCGGAAACGGCATAGGCATCGTAATGCGTCTGGAAATATTCCTCACGGGCCGGAACCGCAAACGGCCGGTAGGGAGGGGGTGCACCGATCACCGCATCGAAACCGCCCTCTGCAAGAATTTCGGGAAACGTTTCCTGCCAGCTGAGCGGGTTGACTTTCCGGCGCTCATCCACATTGAAGGGGAAGACGGGTTTTCCGGAGAAATAATCCGGCGCAATAAGGGCGTTGCCGCACCGCACGGTCTTTGTCAGGCACGTACAGACATCGCGGATTATCCCCGGTGTTATTGCAGAGCCGGCACACCGGCTCTCGTCAAGGAACGCAAACAACAGGACCAGCCGGGCTGCACTCACGGATTCGGGATCAATGTCGGTACCAAAAACGGAACTGCCTGAAAGGTCCTGCAGGATCGCCAGAATTTCTTCCGGGCGATCGAGAGACCGGGTGTTTTTGCGGACAAGGAACCGGTATGTCGCAAGCAGGAAGAGCCCCGAGCCACAGGCCATATCAAGAATCCGGCAGGGAGGCTCCCCGCCCATGGCGGATCTGCCGGATGATCCGGCAGCCGCGTTGCTCACCACGTGCTCTACAATTTTCTGTGGAGGAACATCCACCGAGCCGGTATAGAGCAGGGCGGATTTGCCGATACGGTTCACGCGACAGCCTTCCCCAAGCTGCATTCTTATTCCAAGGAAGGGTTCGAGAACGGCTGCGAATTCTTCTGGAGACAGGCGGGCAACGGGAGCGGGTATATCCGCCGAATCCATCCTGCCGATGATCCCGCGAAGGGTATCATCGGAAAGGGAGGGAAACCGGCGGGTGCCTTCCGGCCCGCGTTCAAAGAACGCTTCCGGTACGAGCCCGGCATCCGAGCAGGCCCGGGCCATACGCTTTGCAATCCCGTCACACCCTGCAAGGGTAGCGAGCGTGCCCGGTTCAACAAACCCGCATTCCTGGCCGGTTTTAAGAAAGAGGATCTGGAAGAGGGAAGAGACCGTGAGATAATTCAGGTCCGGATCAGTAACCGTGTGATGGTCCTGCACGAGCCGGCGGGCAAGAAGATCGCGGCCGGACTCCATAACGGAGAGAAGAGCCGCAGGCTGGTCGGACGGAGACGCTGAGGCGCTAGTATCGGATCCCGGCAGTCTCGGCATTGAGATAATAATTACACCCTGTACCGATATCTTTGTCGCGTTGTTGCAACCAATCAGGAATTGAGTAAATATGCCATACTGGAGAAAAAATACACGTTTCGAAATTACTGATGCACAGCCAGCATCCGCAGCCGGTCTTTCGTTGTATCCACAGCACCGGTTCAAATATAAAGGTTAAATAGATTTTATGACAACAGGAAAACACCATAACGATTATCAAACGTGATACCCATGGACGACAATCTCGCAAAAATTCAGAGACGGGCAGACGCCCTCCTTCACCAGAGCCCCTACCCGACAGCGCTCTGGGATACCAACCTCAAGATGGTGGACACGAACGATGCATTCCTCCGGTTGACCGGCTACCGCCGGGACGATCTCATGAGGATGACTCCAAAGGACTTCAAAGTGGTCGCATCCTCCGGCGAAGGTTTTGCCGAAGCAACAAAACACAGGCGCATTGCCTCGGGAGAGGCAACCTTCGATTTCTCCACGGGCAGGAAGATGGTGGTCCGCCATACCGTTCCCCTCTACGATCAGAACGGGGCACTGGAGAATGTCCTCACCATCTACCAGGACGTGACGGAAGAGCGCAGACATCTCGAAGAGATCAGGGCAGAACATGAACGTTCGGCCAAGATCATGGCGTATATGGAACGCGAAGTGGACCAGCTCTCCGTTGTGTACGGAAAGGCTGCGGGAGGGGACCTGACCGCACGGTACGATCTCAGCCCCTCGGACGATGACACCCAGGCAGTCCATCTCATCATCAGAAAACTCCAGGAAGCCGTGAGGGGGATCATCACCAACCTCCAGAAGAACATCGGAGACGTCAACCGGAAGATGGAGAACTTAACCTCCACGGCCCAGAATGCCACCCAGAGTGTTGAAGATGCATCCAAAGGCGTCCAGCAGATAGCCGTGAACACGTCCAAAGTCAGCGACAACACGACAAAGATCGCAGATGGCATCGAGCAGATAACCAAAGCCATGCAGGACATGAGTGCCGCGGTGGAAGAGATCACGTCCAGCATGGAGTCGGTGTCCGTGCTCTCAAAGGAGACTGACGACCTCTCCATAAAGGGCGCCGAACTTGCAAAGAACGCGGAGAGGAGCATGGTGGAGATCGCCAGCACATCGGAGAAGGTCTTTGTCATTGTGCAGGACGTTGAGAAGCAGATGGGGGAGATCACGAAAATTGTCGGGATTATCCGGGACCTCGCCAACCAGACCAACCTCCTTGCCCTGAACGCGGCAATAGAAGCCGCCCGGGCCGGGGATGCCGGCCGGGGTTTTGCCGTTGTGGCAACGGAAGTGAAGTCGCTTGCACAGGAGTCGCGGAACTCCGCGGAGAAGATCGAGGATATGATAGCCGCCCTGCAGAAGAGCACGCAGAACGCTGCAACGGCCATGGGCAAGAGCAGGGAAGTTGTCGCAAAAGGCGAGAAGATGGTCTCCGAGACGGTCATATCGTTCCAGAACATTGCAAAGGCTGTCGACAAGGTGGCCAAGAGCGCCTCGGAAGTTGCTGCAGCAACGGAAGAGCAGGCCGCAACAACGGAGGAAGTGACGGCAAACATCACCGAGCTGGCAGGTTTCGTTGACAAGACGGCACAGGAAGCTTCCGATGCTGCTGCGGCAACGGAAGAGTCCTCGGCCGCACTGGACGAGATCACCCGCATGGTCCAGACCGTTTCCTCGATAGCCGTGGAAGTCACCGATACCAACAGGAAATTCAAGGTCGCCTGAACGGGAGGAGAGAGAATGGCAACAAAAAACGGGCAGAGTTCTGAAGAGGCTGGTGCCGCACCGGCCAAGGCCGGTGGGATCAAGAGGGCCGAAAGCATCCAGGTCGTGGTCTTCACCCTGGGAGACGAGCTGTTTGCCATCGACCTGTTCGATGTCAAAGAGGTTGTTGAGTTCACCACCATCACAAAACTCCCGAACGTGCCTCCGTACATCCGGGGCATTATCGACCTTCGCGGGGAGATCACCTCCATTATTGACCTCAAATACCGGCTGAATATTGCAGCGGAAAGCCAGGAGCTGCCGGACACCTCAAGGATCATTGTTCTCGACAGCAACATCACCCGCGCAAAGACCGGCATCCTTGTGGACGATGTCACCTCGGTATCCACGTTCGAGGGATCGCAGGTGGATTATACATCAGCATCCGTGAGCAACGAGGATACCAGTATCATCGGCATCATCAAGCGGAAAGTCAAGAAACAGGAGAAGGAAAAGAACGAGCTGATCATCTGGATCGATATCCGACGGCTCCTTGGCGATTTCGATACGTGAGTGACGGCAGGAACCGGTGCAGGGATCTCATGGACGGATTTCCATTGGTGTACGGACGGGGTGATCCGGTCATCCTTTATTCCGATTTCAGCGTACCGGATCTCGCGGACAAAAAAAGGCAGGGCGGTATTTTTCCCCACACCGCACCAGAAGGTCTTCTCTCCCATCCCGTCCGGGATTTCCTCGCTATAGTCTTTGCAGCCAATGAGAGAGTCCGCCCTCTGCGCTGCAGGGATAACCGGAGAAAATTTACCGTTTTTTCATGCCGGACTGCCGGATCGCTTTGTCCCTCTTGAAAACTGCTTTGCGAATTCATAAGCCGGCGTATATTCCATACGGGCCGGAGGCATGTTCCGGTTCAATACCGCTCATTTGCCGGAGATTCTCCACAGTTAAAAAAAAGGTGATTTTTCCGGAACCCGTTCCGGAACACCATAACTCCCGGGTTAGATCCCAATCCCCGGTTCGCTGCTCTCGCCCGTGGGTTCCTTCCCGGCAACCGCGAGCATCAGGATGATACCGATGATCTCCAGCGCCATGCAGAAGAGAAACGTGGCATCAAACGCACCGGCAAGATCTGCTGCTGACAGCGCATGAGCCGATGAGACTTTGGCAAGTTTTGGCCCTGCTGCAACCGTTGCAACGAGCATGACCGTTGCGACCCCGAGCGAGGAGCCGAGATTTGTCATAACCTTGACAAGACCGCTCGTAGATCCCCGGTCTTTCACCGGGCACTCTCCCATCACCGCACTGTTCAGCGGTGAGAAGGCAATCCCCGTTCCGGCGCCAAGGAGGAAGAGGTAGACAGCGATGTGACCCACGCTGGTATGTCCAGAGATAGTTGAGAGGAAAAACAGGGCAACAGTACAGAGCGCAAAACCGGTGATGATCGGTTTTTTCGTGCCAATCACATCCGAGATCTTGCCGGCAAGCGGGGCCGTCAGGATCATGCCGATGGGCAGCGCCAGCAGGATCGTCCCGGCATCATCTGCCGGGATCTTTTTCACCATCTCCAGGTAGAACGGCATGATGACCATAACACCGGCCATTGCCATCTGGATCAGCATCACGTTGATGTTCTGGAGCGAATACCCCCGGTTCGCAAAGAGGGAGAGGTTGATGAGCGGCTCGTTCGCCCGCCGTTCGAACAGGAAGAACAGGATCCAGAACACTCCCGATACCACCAGGGCCACAGCTCCGAGGAACGGCGCCGCCCCTTCGAGGGTGGTCAGGCCGAAGATAAGGGTTCCGAGAGCAACAAAGACGAGCACGGTCCCTGTATTATCCATCCGGGCTTTCGGAGTAACAGGGTCCAGCCGGGGCAGGATGTGCATACCGAGGATGATGGCGACAACCCCGACCGGCAGGTTCACGAGGAAAATGTACTGCCAGGAGAAGGCGCTCGTGAGGAATCCGCCGACAACCGGGCCAAGGGCAGCCCCGAGCATCGTGAACATGGCAACGATCCCGAGCGCCTGGCCGCGAAGCGAGGCCGAGAGATAGGAGGTGACCATGACCGCACCGAGCGCCGAGATAACGGCCCCGCCGACCGCCTGGAGCATCCGGGAGAGGATCAGGATATCCAGCGTTGGGGAGAGACCGCAGAGTGCCGAGCCGAGCGTGAAGAGGGCAAACCCGCCAAGGAAGATGTTCCGGTAGCCTTTCATATCCCCGAGCCGGGATGCCGCAAGGAGCAGGCTGACGAGGATGATCAGGTACGCGTTGAGCACCCAGGAGACGGCGACGGTTGATACGTCAAACGACTTTGCAATCGCAGGGAGTGCAATGTTGACGATCGTTGCGTCGAGACCGGCCATGAACGAGCCAAGCGCGATGACGATGACGATCATCAGGTCCTTTGGGGACATTTTCTGGGAAGAAGAATTTTCACTCATGCCTATCAGAACCAGATAAAAGGGAATTGGATGGTTTCCCCATAAGAATGCTTCCTCATGCATTTCCGCATGGACAGGATGAGCGGTTAGCGGGACAGGATAAAGCGGTATTTATAAATCAGAAGGACGATGACGATCGTTCATACAGGCCATCCCGGCAGGTTCGGGTGTGCCACCAGGAACAGCAATGCCCACCCCTCCAGAAAAAAAGAGTGTGCGTCCGGATCCAAAAAGGCTGCCCGATACACCGGATGCAGATTCCACCAGTATGCGAATTGCCCAATGGAAGGACTGGGAGGTGATGAGCAGAAGGGAGCGGGCCGGCCAGATGCGGCAGATGGTCAATGATATCTTCTGCGAGCAGGTGATGGGTGGTCTTGCCCTCCTGCTAATCCCCATCCTGATTCTCATGGATTTTACCGGACTCCCGCCGGGAGTCATATCATTCCTCGCCATCCTCGACGTGGCAATCTGGCTCTTCTTCATCCTGGAATATACGTGCCGCCTCCTGGTTGCCGAAGACCGGTGGGGGTACGTATCCTCGCCATGGAACATCCTGTACCTGGTTATCATTGTGGTGCCGGCCATTGCACTTATCCTCGGTGCGGGATACGGCTTTGCCCGGTATTTCCGGGTGCTCCGTTCCATGCAGGCCATCCAGATCCTGTTCTTAGGCAGCAAAACCGTCAGCCGGCACCTTGAAAGAAAAAAGGCCGGCCCGACCAAGGGGGAACCCGCGGCAGGGATGCAGGTCCGGTCCCTTCCCCTTGCCACGCCATCGCCGGCATGGGAACCTGTGATCATAACCAGTACTACCACCACTATCGACCGCAAGGGCAGGTGGATCGATTTTTCCGGGCTGGACCGGTCGGACTTTGCCACCCTCTCCCAGATCACCGCCGTCCCTGTCTACACCCTTGATGTGAAACTCCGGGAACATGCCTTCACCCGTGCCGAGATAACCGGGAACCTGACAACGGTCTTTGTCAGGATACCCCGGATCGTGCAGAAACGGGATACCGGGCGGTCGTGGCAGATCTCCTGGGATGGTATCCTGGCAGCCTATGATCGGGAGGGTGTGATGACCTTCTCCCGCACAAAACTTGCGGTTACAGACCAGGTGATCGCAGCAGCCGGTGCCGAGAAGATCCCCATCTCCGGCCCCGGTATCCTGTATCTTATCGTGCGGGACGAACTCGGCACGCTCGAAGACCTGATCCTTGCAGCGGAAGAGCAGCTTGAATACCTCGAAATGCAGCCGATGAGCCGGCTTCCCCCGAATTTCCTTGCCATGATGTACAATGACCAGAAGGCACTCTCCCGGATCATCTCCGGCCTTCTCCACACGAAGACCGCCCTTGAAGAGATCTGCGAGAACATTGTGGAGGTTTCCGGCAAGGGAACACCGGAGGAGGGACGGCTCCGCTCCCTGATCGACCGCTGTTCCCTGCTTGCCGACAATGCCCAGCATGCGTCGGACTCTTTCACGTGGATGGTGGATTTCTACTTAAACACGACATCGTTCTCTATGAACCATGTGATGAAGGTCCTCGCCGTCCTCACCGCGCTTACCATGGTTCCGGCTATTGTAGGGGGGCTCCTGGGCATGAACCTGATCGGTAACCCTTGGCCGGTAACGCTCGTGCAGATGGTCACAGTCGTGGGTCTTGTGATGGTCCTCACTGCATGGGTCTACTTCAATCTCGGCTGGCTGAAACGTGATTAACTATACGGAAGAGTGGAACATGAACAACAACCAGAAAGAAAACTGTGCTTTGGTAGCGTTCCGGACAATCGCTCATTTCTATGACGCGGATGATCCAACGCCCGAGAGCGGCAGGGAGTTATCGGACCGGGCCGAGAGCGAGATCTTCCTTCAGGTGCTTGCTGCACAGAAAGAAGGGCATGCAGCGCTCTGTGATCAGATCGAGATCATCCTCCCGGCATCCGACCTGACACCGGACCGCCCGGCTGCGATCATCTCTGCGATCCGGGATCATTTCCGGCTCCGGGCAGAGAAGGTACAGCGTGATTCAAAACTTACCGCGAGGGTCGGGCTCCGTGAGATACGGCTCACGGTTGCCGTATGTATTCCCTCGTTCATCGGCATTGCCATCTGTTCCCAGTTCAAGGGGAGCCCTATCACCGAGGTTGTCGAACAGGTGCTCGTGATCTTCTGCTGGGTGACCATCTGGCAGCCGTTCCAGTCGCTCGTGTTCGATCGCTGGACGAAGACGAAGACCGCACAGGTGTACCGGAAGATAGCAGATATGGAAATCCGCGTCCGGCCAGCCTGACCCGATAGTGGCTGCATCGTATTCAGGGTTCACATCTCGCGGCCGATCCAGGTAACAATCTTAAAGAGCATTCCGCGCCGATTCAAACGTGATCCATTATGGACGTTGAAATTCTCACAAAAGGCGGGCTGCTTGCCCGCGGTATCTTTGCACTGATCATCGGGATCCTCTGTTTCACGCTCCCGGTCGGCATGCAGGCCGTCTTTGCGTACATCATCGGTATCTTCCTGCTGATCATCTCGCTTGTCACCGGCGCGATCGCCATCGGCGAGTCAGGCAAGATCCACTGGGGAGTACTTATCCTCTCACTCATCGGTGTGATAATCGCCCTCTTCATGTTCATGTCACCATTCATGATGTTCGTTGCCTTAACCATCCTGATCGCTGCATGGGCAATCATCACCGGTATCGCCGAGCTGGTCATCGCATTCTCACTCAAGGATCTGCCCTTCCGGGTTCTGCTGGGGATCAGCGGGTTCTTCGCCGTCCTCTTCGGTATCCTGATCGGGTTTGCGCCACTCCCGAAGGAAGGTTCACTCGTCCTTATCCTGCTCATCGGCATCTACTGCCTGATCCTTGGCATCATCAGCATCATCACCGGCCTGCTGATGCACAAGGGCGAAGTGATCGCAACCGTATAATACCGGATAGCCGTTACCGGTCTTCCGACAGATTCTTTTTTTATTTTATTGTGACACGGATGAAATTCCCGTCCGTTGATCCTGCAGTCCAGACCGTTTCATGCATTCGATAATTCTGCAGAGCAGCGCCACATAAGGAGAACTGGCACGGGGACAAGGGAATTATTCCGATACATTGCCATCAGCATCCCCCCGGGCAAAAAACAGATCTCCGGTTGAGTGAGTGAAAAAATAATGCAGTTTTTATTCCGCTTCAAGCGTCTTTTTTGCCGCCATGAGCTGCTTGACCTGCTCATCCGAAACCTTGGGATAGGAGAGGTCGAGCCCGCTGATGGCCGAGGTGATAACACTCGCAACAAACGTCCGGGCCATCCACTTGTAGTCTGCCGGGACGATAAACCACGGGGCATAGTCAGTCGATGTTGCCGATAACATCTCCTCGTAGGCTTTCGTGTACTGATCCCAGTACTGCCGCTCGGCGAGATCGGCAGTCGAGAACTTCCAGTATTTTTCCTTGTTGTCGAGACGGGCAAGCAGCCGCTTCTTCTGCTCATCCTTTGAGATGTGGAGGAAGAACTTGAGGATCAGTGTGCCATTCCGGGAGAGGTGCTTCTCAAAGGCATTGATATCCTTGTACCTTCCTTGCCAGAACCCTTTGGCATCCGGCCCGATCTTTTCCGGCAGCACTTCCATTCTCTCCGGGTGCACCCTGACCACCAGCACATCCTCGTAATAGGAGCGGTTGAAGATCCCGATCATCCCGCGTTCCGGCAGTACCTTGGAATACCGCCAGAGGAAATCATGGGCATGATCCTCGGAGCTCGGTACCTTGAAACCATGAACGTCGCATCCCTGCGGATTGACTCCGGACATCACGTGCCGGATCGTGCCGTCTTTCCCGGCGGTATCCATTCCCTGCAATACAATCAGTATGCCATGCTGGTGCGAGGCTGCCAGGAGTTCCTGGGCTTTTGTAAGCGCAGCCCGGTCCCGGTCGAGGAGTTTTTCGAGGAGTTCCTGGGCTGCACCCTCGCTCATCTTTTTGAGCTCGTCATTCTGTACCCAGCCGGAGTCAACTTTTTTCAGCTGGACTTTTTTCCCAGGCTCAACTTTGAACTTCCTGATATAATCCTTGATTTTTGGTCCTTTGACATCCATGAATTTCGCCTCTGATGATGGTAAAAAATCTGGCAGGATTAAATCCCGCTCGACTTTTTCATCCGTTCGTTCGCTGCGATAATATCATCCAGCACTTCTGCGATCTTGCCTTTGTACTGAGCCATGTAGAGGTTGTAATACAGCCCACGCTTTGCCATCAGTTCGTCATGGTTCCCCTGTTCCACAATGGCACCTCCGTCCACGACAAGGATCTTGTCGCTGTCCCTGATCGTGGAGAGCCGGTGGGCAATCGAGAACGAGGTCACCCCTTCCTGGAGTTTCCGGAGCGCTCCCTGGATCACTTTCTCGGTCCTCGTGTCAACGTTCGATGTGGCTTCATCAAGGATCAGCATCCTCGGTTGGGCAAGCATAGCCCGTGCAATCGTCAGGAGCTGCCGCTGGCCCTGCGAGAGATTGGATCCCCCGTCCACAAGCACGGTGTTGTATCCCTGCGGGAGCCGCTGAACGAACGCATCGCAGTCGGCCTGTTTTGCCGCGTCGATGCATTCGGCGTCGGTCGCCCCGTCACGGGCGTACTTGAGATTGTTCATCACCGTATCCGTGAAGAGCAGCGGCTCCTGCTGCACAACGCCTATCTGCCGGCGCAGGCTGTCCTGCGTGACATCGGCGATGTTGATCCCGTCCACGAGGATCTCCCCGCTGTCGATGTCATAGTACCGGGTGAGAATGTTGACGATCGTGCTCTTGCCGGCACCTGTCGGGCCGCAGAGGCCGATCTTCATGCCGGGGGTTGCGACAAAGTTCGCGTCCTTCATCACCCGTCTTCCCGGCACATAACTGAAGTTCACGTCTTTGAAGACGATATCCCCATTGATCCGGGGCAGTGCTTTTGCCCCGGGCTTGTCCCTCACATCAGGTTGCGTATCGAGAACCTCGAACATCCGCCCGGCTCCAATAATGGCAGAGACCCAGAAGTTGTAGTTGAAGAAGATGAACGTGAGCGGAAGGATAAAGAGCAGGCAGAACGAGATCGCGGTCGAGAGCGCGCCTATCGTGATCAGGCCTTCGTTGAGCAGCTTCACGCCAAAGACTGCAACGATGGCAATCGAGATGAACGTCGAGATCAGGCAGAGGGGGCTGATGAAGAGAGCCAGGATATGCGCCCTGGCCCCGGCATGACTGACATCGAGAGATATCCCGGATTCGAGGGAGGAGGAGGTCTTCTGGTGCCGGTTTGCGATCACCGTCCGCTGGCCTTCCAGTGTCTCCTCGATAATGCCGTTCAGGTCCCCGAGCTTGGTCTGGAGCAGGGAAAATGACGGGCCTGATACATGGGCGAGGACAGCAACGAACACGGCAAGCAGCGGGATGACCACCAGTGCGACACCGGCAAGCACCGGGCTGATCAGGATGAGTGCTATGATCGTGATAATGAGCATGAACGTGGACTGGAGGGTCAGGCTGAACGGATTCTGGAAGAGGTTGTTGATGGTGTCCATGTCGTTGGTCAGCCGGCTCATCATCTCTCCGATCGGCTGCTTGTCAAAGAAGCGGAGCGAGAGGGTCTGCATGTGTTCGAACAGGTCCTGCCGGAGCCGGAACAGGGCGTTCTGGGTTACGTCGGTCATCCAGCGAAACGCCGTATACAGGCAGACGAGCGTAACGATACTTAGCCCCAGCATCAGGTAGGCGGTGTTCATGACCGGACCTTTCCCCTGTATAGCAAGACTGTTGATCATGTCACCGAGAAGAACCGGTACCAGCAGGAAAGCTAATGTCCCGATGAACATCAGGAGGAGCGAGGCAAAGAATTTGCCCTTCTGAAGGAAGATATACGTAACCAGTCGCCCGATGGTCCCGGCCTTTTGTTTGTGCACTTTTACGGGGGATTGTGCTGCGTCGGTCATGATAGATCCTCCTTCTTGAGTCCTCCCAGCTGGGAATCGAAGATTTCCTGGTACAGCGGGCTGGATTTGATCAGCTCCTTATGAGTTCCCATCGCAACAATCTCGCCTTTTTCAAGGACGACAATCTTGTCCGCTGCAAGGGCGGTCGAGACCCGGGATGCGACAATCAGGCGGGTGACACCGGAAAGGAATCTGGGCAGGGCATCGAGGATCCTTCCTTCCGTTTCAACATCCACGGCAGAGGTTGAGTCGTCAAGGATAAGGATCTTCGGTTTGACCGTGAAGGCCCGGGCCATTGAGAGCCGCTGCTGCTGGCCACCGGAGAAGTTCTGCCCTTTGCGGGCAACACGGGCATCGTACTTGTCCTGCTGGGCAGCAACAAAGCTGTCGGCATCGGCAACCTGGGCTGCGGCTTGTGCATCGTCATACGTACTGTCGGGCCGGCCGAACCGGATGTTCTCCACGATCGTTCCCGAGAAGAGGAACGCTTTTTGGAGGGCGACAGAAACGATGTTCCGTAAGTTCTCCTGGGGGATCTCTTTGACATCCACACCATCTATCATGACCCGCCCGCCTGATACATCATAGAACCGGGGGATCAGCGATACAAGGGTCGATTTCCCGGATCCGTTTGCTCCCAGAAAGGCAACGGTCTGCCCGGGCTCAATGGTGAGGTTGATGTTTTTGAGGGTCTCGGTTTCTCCCTTTGAATCATACCGGAAATCGACGTTCTCGAAGACAATTTTTCCCACCACGTTCTCCAGGGCATAGTGCCGGGACACCGGGGAGTCCTGCACATCCGGAACCGTATACCAGATCTCTTTCAGGCGTCCGGCAGATGCCTCGGCAGAGACGATCTGGGGCAGGAGCATGGAGAGCTGCCACATCTGGCCGATGATGATGAAGGTGTACTGGAAGAAGGCCAGCATCGCCCCGATCGTTATGGTCCCGGCGGCCACGAGCGGCGACCCGTAAATAACGAGAAGGGTTGTTGCAAGGCCCATGATGAAGAGGGCTGCCGGCATCGTGATGGCGTTGGTGTGGAGCGGGCGGACGTTGGCCCGCCGGTACGCGTCATTGATCGATCGGTATTTATTGATCTCGTAGTCCTGCCGGACAAAAGCCTTGACCACCCGGATGCCTGCCATATCCTCCTGGAGATCATTGTTGACCAGGTCGTATTTCGCCTGCCGGATCTGGAACTGTTTCTGCATCACGTACATCGCGGAGCCGAACGTCGCAATCGAGAGGACGAGGACGATAACAAGGATCCAGAGCAGTTCGGGGCTCGTGATCCCCACCAGGACGAGGGAGACGATGATGGCAAAGGGGGCCATCAGCAGGCTTCTGAGTGAGAGATGGACCCCGATGTTGATCTGGTAGACGTCACTCATCATCCGGGTCAGCAGCTCGCCGGTCGCGGTGCGGTCGAGGTTCCCGAACGAGAAGTTCTGGATCCGGGTAAAAATGCCGTTTCGTATATAGTTACCGGTTGCTTCCGCGATCCGGACCGCATAGACCGTGTTCGCCATACAGAATATGCCGGTAAGGACTGCAAAGAGGGCGATCAGCACCGCGTTCTGTATCACTGCATTGATATTCTGGGCATTGTTGATGATGATCATTACCTGCATCGGGATAAAGATCATGAACGCGACATAGAGAAGAGCAAAGATCTGCGAAATTGCAATCGGTCTCCAGTGGCCGCGATAGATCAACATCATTAATCGCAAGTTCGGAAGGAATACCACAGTATCACCCATCTGACCGGTGATCTGGTGATCAGAGGTCGGTATTTGAGAGAAAGGGGTAAAGAAAGGATAAACATTTCTGGTATTTCTAAAAAATGATTCATGGAATGAAACCACTACAAATCTTTTTACGAACGGGACCGTAAGAAAAGATTCAGGGGATCGGGTGAGAGTCCCGGACGATCATGGCAATAGTTAAAGCGGGGCCGGAGTCATCGCGGGAGTAATAGGTCCCGGAACGGTGGTACCCTTGCTTTCCCCTGAGGCGAAAAATATGGAAACGGAAATTATTACCAAAAGCGGGCTCCTCATCAGAGGAGTCTTTGCACTCATCATCGGGATCCTTTGTTTCATCGTTCCGGTCAGTATCGAAGGGGTAATCGCGTACCTGGTCGGGATTTTCCTGCTGATAATCAGCATCATCATGGGGGGTATCAGTCTCTCTTCTGAACATCCGCCCCTCCACCGCTGGAGTGCGTTTATCCTCTCGATCATCGGGATTATCATTGCGATCCTCATCTTTATCTCACCGGTCTGGCTCATCGTTGTGATGACCTTCCTCGTGGCGCTCTGGCTGATCGTAACCGGGATCGCCGATGTGATCTTTGCTGCAGCCATGAAGGGTGCGCAGCACCGCTTCCTTCTCTGGATTGCCGGTGTGATCGCGATGATCTTCGGCCTGCTTATCGCGGTAGTGCCGTTCCCGACACAGGGTACGCTGGTCGTTGTCATCTTGATCGGGATCTTCGGCGTGATTTACGGTATTATCAGTATCGTTGCCGGTCTGCTTATGAGAAAGGATGAAACTATCATTGCAGTATCGGTATAACCTTTTTTTATTTTCCGGGTATCACCCGGGTATCAACCGTCAGGTATTTACCGGCATCCTGTCGTCAGTGATGGAAAAAGTGAGGCAGTCCCGGGTATAAAAAAAGGAAACATTGGGAAGACCCCCTATGATCCCCGGGGCAATTTTTCATAGGCAACAAGGACATCCCTGGTGAACTCGAAGATGTGTTCCTTGCCAATCAGATCGATGAGCTTGTCCCGTTCCAGCTGGTGCCGGACATGATCTTCAACATAACTCATTACAAGCACGACACCCCGTTTTTTGAGTTCCCCGTGCAGTTGCTTCAGTGCTTCGGAACCGGAGTAATCGATATCATGTATTGACGATGCAGATATACAGAACCATTTCAGGGGCGGGCTCGCGCTGGTCACAATATCCATAATTTCACCGGAGAAACGGGCCTCATTGGCATAATACAGGTTTGCCCCGAACTGGTACACCGCAAGTCCCGGTGCAGCCTGATTCCCCGATTCGAGAGGTGTGAACACCCACCCCCGGTTCGGGGCTTCGACCAGCAGGAAATTCCGCGGCTGGTAACTATGGCGGAGATGAACGATGATGGAGAGAACAACCGCGAGAATGATACCCCATCCCACATCGACAAAGATCACGGTCATCGCCGTTATGAACGCCACGATAAATTCCACGGGACGGCGGAACAACAGTTCTTTTAAGCCTTTGATATCGATCAGATGAATCCCGATGGCAAAGACAATAGTCGCCAGCACCGCACCAGGAAGGTAGGAAAGAGGCACGGTAAAAAACAGCAGAGCGATAAGGACTATGCCGACCGTGACCAGCTGGGTAAGCTGGGATCTTCCCCCGGAACTATCGGCAACTTCTGTCATGGTCGGGCTCCCGTTGACAACAAACGTCCCCGTCATCCCTGCGGCAGCGTTGGAAAGGCCAAGGCCGACAAGATCCCCCTCCTCGTCAAATTTCTCCCCGTGTCGCAGAGCATATGCCCGCGACGTGAGAGCGCTCTGGGCAAGAATTACAATAAAACAAGCTGCAGCAACACCGAGAAGATCGGGGATCCTGTCAAGTGGCACAGCGGGAAATACAAGTGTGGGAAGACCCGCAGGGACCACGCCAATCGTTTTTATCCCGTAGGTTTCAAAAGCAAGTGCCCAACTCGCAATGATAGTCCCGGTTACCACAAGAAAAGGCCAGGGGATCTTTTTCAGAAACCGGCTTCCTCCAAGGAGGATGGCAAGGATCAGAATTGAGAGGACAACCGTTAAGCCGTTCACCTGGGGGACGTCTCTGACTATCTCGGCGATCTGCAGGATGGGGTTATGCGCCCCTTTTGATAACCCAAGCATCTCGGGAATCTGACCCAGGGCTACCTGTACTCCCACGCCGGTCAGAAACCCGATAAGCACAGCGCGGGAGAGAAAATCCGCGATAAAACCAAGTCTGAAGATACGAGCGAGTATCAAAAATCCCGCTGCGAGCAGCGCTGCCATTCCCGCAAGCGCAATGTACTGGGGGGACCCGGGCAGGGCCATGTTCACCAGCGCAGTTGCCAGGAGTGCCGCGGTTGCAGAATCTGCAGCAACCACCAAGTGACGTGAAGATCCGAAGAGAGCAAATACCGCCAGGGGAATCAGAACGGTATAGAGACCATAGACAACAGGGATGCCGGCAATTTTTGCGTACCCCATCACCTGGGGAATTGCGAGAGCCGCAAGGGTTATTCCCGCAATGATATCCAGCGGCACCTGGGATCTTTTTAAGGGAAGAATTCCGCGGAGGGCAGGAAACTGCCTAATCTTTCCCGTGATCTTCCCCTCTGCTGGCACCATTCACCTCAATCTTTTTTCCGGTGTTGCCGTGAAAAAGCACTCTCCTTTCCCGCGGGCATCTCTTCTCCCAGTAACATATTCGTTAAAGCAACTGCAGGGAGGGCATTCGATCGGTATTTTAGTTCAATAGTTCCTGTAGCGATGTATTTATGGTACTCCCTCAATCATACGTGCTGCGGGATTTCTGTCAACAACTGCCGCCGAAACCGGATCCCCGGTGCCTGATAGTGAGGGGAGCCTGCTCCTGAAACACAGTTATCAGGCCGGACCGCCAATATACCGGCAATAATTGGGGAGAATCATGACACATCCATGCGATGAGCCGGTCACCCAGCTGCACGTCAAGCCGGGCATGACAGTCAATGAACTGGTCAGGGCAATGGGAGAGGCCGGGGCATACAACGGCGGCTCCCTCTCCCGGGCCGCTGATATTTACGAGCAGATGCTCCGAAATCCCGAGACAACGAAGTTCTTCGGGCTGGCCGGGGCCATGGTACCCGCGGGGATGGGCGGGATCGTCTCCGACCTCATCCGGTCCAAACACATCGACGTGCTCGTCTCGACCGGGGCCAACCTCACCCACGACATCATCGAGGCTATCGGGTGCCGGCATTTCCACGGCACAGCCTTCTGCAACGACATCGAGCTCCGCCACGACGAGATCAACCGGATCTACGATGTCTACCTCCCGAACGAGGCCTTTGAGCACTTCGAAGAATTCATGCAGGGCGTGTTCGGGGAACTCGAACCGGGGAGCACCATCTCCATTTCAGGACTCCTTAAGCATATCGGGAACAACGCAAAGTCCGGCATCCTCCACACCGCAGCCCGGAACAACATCCCGGTCTACTGCCCTGCGGTGCAGGACTCAATGATCGGCCTCCAGTACTGGCTCTTCTCCCAGACCAACAAGGTGACGGTCGATGCTTTTGCCGATATGCCGGCCCTCATGGATCTCTGTTTTACCGTAAAGAAGGCCGGAGCAATGCTCGTGGGCGGCGGGGTTCCGAAGAACTTCATCCTCCAGAGCATGCTCATGACCCCGAACGGGTTCAGTTACGCGATCCAGCTGACCGGCGACCGTCCCGACCTTGGCGGGCTCTCGGGCGCAACACTCGACGAGGCCCGGTCCTGGGGCAAGATCACCGAAGAAGCCCAGGCCGTCACGGTCTACGGCGACGCAACGATCACGCTCCCGGTTCTCGTTGCTGCGGTCATGGAGCGGCTGCACCATGGCTGAACTGATCCTTGCCCTGGATGCCACGGACAGGAAAAAAGCCATCGCGATAGCAGAAGCCTGCGCCCCCCAACTGGATGCAATCAAGCTTGGTTATCCCCTCATCCTCTCCTGCGGGCTCTCCATTGCCGACGACCTTGAAGACCTCGACCTCCCGCTCATCGCGGACTTCAAGGTCGCCGATATCCCCAACACCAACCGGCTCATCGCCGAGCAGGTCTTCGATGCCGGGTTCGCTTCAATCATCTGTCACGGCTTTGTTGGCAGGGACTCAGTCCAGGCCTGCGTGGACGTATCCGCGGACTGCGGAGGTTCGTGTTTCGTGGTGGCCGAGATGAGCCACCCGGGAGCAACCGAATTCTTCCATGGCGGGGCTGCAGAGAAGATAGCCCGTCTCGCCATGGAATGCGGGGCTGACGGGATCATCGCCCCCGCCACCCGGCCGGAGCGGACACGGGAGCTCAGGAAGATCGTGGGTACCCGGAAGATACTCTCCCCGGGCGTCGGGGCACAGGGAGGGGATGCAGCCACGATTGCAAAGACGGTTGACGGCATCATTGTCGGCCGGGCCATCTACGAAGCCGAAGATCCGGGCGCGGCCGCGGAAGGGTTTGCACACGTACGATCCGGAAAATAATCTGCGTGTCCGGGATTTCCCGGACAAGGTTCCTGCGAAAGGATGTAAGCGTGGTAAATATGTTTCGCAGGATCTGATAACCGGTTTCCAGCCATGTTAGGAAAACCGGCCCCAAATGACATCCTGATTTTATTAATATATTTAAATGAAGGGTTTTTGCGGCCTGATCGGCATATCTGCGCTGCTAAATGGATGAAATCGCAGTTCGTTGAACCGGGAGGTTCTCAATATTTATTAACGCCCTGCACGATGTTATAGTATGGATTGGACGGCGGAACAACGGACATTTGCAGGCAGATACAAGAAACTCGAGGATATTCCAGAAAAGGACCGTAAATTCAAGTGCCACACCTGCCACCTTATCGTTGACCAGAACCCCTGCCCCAACTGCGGGGAGACGCACCTTGAAGTGATGTGCCCGCTCGATCACTGCCACTGCACCCACGAGATCATCTCGGGGATCGAGTACTGCCCGCTCTGCGGCCAGGCGATCTGCCCCGAATGCGGTTCGCACGATGTCGTACAGGTAAGCCGGGTGACCGGGTACCTGCAGGACGTTTCCGGGTGGAACGCCGGTAAACAGCAGGAACTCAAGGACCGGACACGCTACTCGGTTGCATGAGATTTTTTACCCATATCAATACTCTTTTCATCCGCGGTCCGCTCCGCGCTGCAGGCACCGGAGTCTGCGGGGGGATCCGCTCGGTATCAACACTGCTCCACCACACAATGTCACCCGGTGCGGACATTTCTGAGGAACCCGACAAGGTACTCGGCAGGGTTGCAGCCGATGCCGGCCTGGACATGGAATACATGGGGTTCATTTCCGCGATTCCGGGCTGCCAGTTCTGTATCCTGCAATATGATTTCATAACCCTGTTCATCGCGGCCGGCATCCGGCGCGAACCCCCGGCAGGATCGGGGGGGATCACGATCATCATCACAAGCACCGAGGGCCTGGATGATGCAGCGCTCGTGGAAGCAGTTATGATTGCAACCGAAGCAAAGGCCGAGGCGCTCCAGGCGCTCGATCTCCCGATCTCCGGCACACCATCGGACGGCGTGATAGTTGCCTGCGAAGGCGACACGGTCCACCTGTCGGCAGGACGCCTCTCCGCAGCCGGGACGAGAATCCGCGGGGCAATAGCCCACGGATTACCCGAAGCTCTCATACGGCATGATACCGGGGTCCGGTCCGACCGGCCGGGCTTCTTCATCTTCAGCCGGTTCAAAGGCGAACACTGGATCGAATGGGTGCCGGAAACCTGCCCCTACTACCCCTGCCATTTCAAGGGACAGGCCTGCGATTTCTGTTACTGCCCGTTCTACCCGTGCAGGGACGAGGGTCTCGGGCAGTGGGTGGAGAGCGCAAACGGGGGAAAGGTCTGGAACTGTGCAGCGTGCACGCTCCTGCACGAACCGGAGACTGCCGCGTACCTGAAAAAGTACCCGGGTGCGGGGCTGGATGAGCTGAAACGTGTTTCAGCAGCAAAAAAGAGATAAAAAAATTTATTCCGGTTTACTCTTTGATCCCGAGGGCCGAGAGGAGCTCGGGCAGCGGGATACCGTGAGCTTCAGCGGCTTCCCTTATGGTCTCGCCACGGGCGATCGCACAGCCGACACAGCCCATGCCGAACTTGAAGAGGGCATCGGTTGCTTCGGGCTTTGCCTTGAGAAGATCGTAGATGGTGCTGTCAGCGGTTATTTCAGACATAGTATCATCTAAGTCTCCTTTTGGGTACATAAACCTGATTATCGCGGCGGTGCAGGATCCAATCCGACACTTTCACTACACATGGTCACCCTATATAGTCCGGATAAAACCTGATTGAAACTGGAGATGTAAGATATGGATTTTTCCGAAGCAGCAAACAGAATCTCCCGAAAGTTCACAAAAGACGGACACCAGGCGGATGCCCAGAAGATCGAGGGCAAGCTCCGCCGGCTCGTGCAGGAATTCGGCGTCCAGCCATCAGAGGCGGAGCGCAGCGTTACGAACGAACTCGCAAAGGAGTACAATATACCCCTGGGCGGGACGGGTGGAGCCGTAAAGAGCGGTGGCGGGACGGAAGAGAAGAAGATCGCGGAAGCCGTTTCCGGCGAATGGGTGACGATCGAGGGTAAGATCGTTTCCCTTTCCCCGCCGGCGTCACCTGCAATTGGCCAGAGCGGGATCATAGCCGACGAGTCCGGCGCGATCCGGTTCGTTGCCTGGGCAAAAGCCAATGCACCGGTCATGGCCGAAGGAGTCTGGTACCGGATCGAATCGGCCGTAGTCGACGAGTACAAGGATATCCCGAACCTGAAGATCCACTCCGGTACCACCATCAAGGAGATCGGGGAAGACCGGGCCCTGATTCCGAACCCGATGCCGATAAAAGACCTCCGTCCCGGGATCGGCAGTATCCGGGGAAAGGTTGTTCAGGAATGGGACGCCTCCCACGAGCGGATGCTCCAGTCAGGCCTCCTCGGGGACGAGACCGGGACCGTCAAGTTCGTGCTGTGGAAAGAGCCCGGCAAGGAGAAGCTGGTTGTCGGGGCCGTGTACAATATCTTCTATGCCCAGGTTGATGAGTTCAACGGGAGGCTCTCGCTGAACCTGACACCGGCAACGGTTATGCAGGATGAGGGGGATATCCCGGTGAGCGGCGGGGAAGCGACCTTCCGGGGAGCAATCGTGCACGTTGCCCCGGGTTCCGGGCTCATCAAGCGCTGCCCGGTCGAGGGGTGCAACCGTGCCCTCTCGCGCCAGAACTACTGCCCGGTCCACGAGATCCAGCCGAAATTCACGTACGATCTCCGGATCAAGGGCTGGCTCGATGACGGGGAGAAGACCCACAGCATCCTGCTCCAGCGCGATGTCGTGGAAGCCCTCACGGAAATAAATCTCGAAAAGGCTCAGGAGATCGCGGAGAACAACCCGCTGGGGATGGATGAGGTCTTTCTCCAGATGCGCGAGAAGGTACTTGGGCGGTACATCACCTGCAACGGGCGCGAGATCGACAACCGCCTCCTGGTCAACAAGTGCGAGCGCTCTTCCTTTGAGAGCGGGGAACATGCCCGCCTGCTGAACCGGGCCGGGGGTGTACCATGAGCACAAACCAGGGGGATATGGGGCGCAGGGATGGTTCGTTCGAGCGGGAACCGGCACGCCGGGTCTTTGCCGGCGAACTGCGCGAGTGCCGGTACCAGTTCAAGGACGGGGAGGACGAGAAGAGCCCTACGTTCGTCCTCCTTCCGTCCGGAGAGCGCTGCAACCGGATCTTCCTTGTGGGAACCCTGACCGAGAAGCAGCGGCAGGGAGACCAGAACGTCTTTTACCGGGGCCGCGTTGTCGACCCGAGCGGCACGTTCTTTGTGATGGCCGGCAGCTACCAGCCCGAGGCCATGCAGCAGCTGGCCAAGATCGAGACGCCGGCGTTCGTTGCTGTTGTCGGCAAGCCTAACCTGTACCAGAAACCGGACGGGTCATTCCTCGTCTCTGTCCGGGTGGAGTCGATCACGGTTGTGGACAAGGACACCCGGGATCTCTGGGTGCTGGACGCTGCAGAGCGGACCCTTGACCGGGTCGAGGCCTGCGCAGCGGGAACGGCCCCGGATGTCATCAAGGCAAAAGAACAGTACCCAACGATCGATCCGGCCGTGTTCCGGAAGATCGCCTTTGATGCGCTGGCGCAGATCAAGATGTAACTCTTTTTTGATATCTACCTGTAAGCCCCAAAAGCCCCTTATATGCATTTTTCCCCTTCCTGACAATCCGCTCAACAACCGGTTGCCCCGGTTTTCGCAGGCCACGGCTCTGGCATGCAAAAGTAAACCATCCGACCCCCATTAGCCTTTTGACTCCATTAAAGGCAATGAAACGACGTAAAATTCTCCTTTTTCCACCAGCAATAAGTGTGGATATTTGGGGGTCGGACCACATTTTTTTGTTTTTAACATCTGACTCATTTGTGGAAAACAGCATAATTTACGATGAAAGTATCCTCACGGTGCCGGTTCCGGCAAAAACACTTTTCGCCCATCCGACCCCCCTCATTCAGGGGGGAACCACCCCATATAAAGCACTACGTTATCCGCACCCAACCGGATCTGGCAGAGAATTCCTGATGACAAAACCCCGCTCCCATCCCGGTACCTCGCGGACGGATTCCTGGAATGGGGAAAGAAGTCATGAGTACAGCAGGCTCCCCTCATAAAAGTACAATATAAATGACGACCTCCTGCGTCACAGTATCCGGACTAACGAAGTTAGATCCATCATTTGGGCGGGGATCTCAAGGCAGATCCCCGATATAATAGCAAATTAAAGGTACAGGAATTTCGTCCCCGGGTGCCGGTGGACAGTTGAGAGGGCAATTCATACGGGTCATCGCGGTCGGGGAATATATGCGGTCAATGCCTGATGTCCGGGGCATATTCCGAAAGGAAAAGGACAGGGGTTTTCTCGGTACTTGCAGGCTTTGCATCCTTTTCTCTCCATATCCCCGGGTGGAAAATTCCAATACTGTTATTCCCTTCTGATTATGCCCGCCATCACCAGATGAATATTCCGGGTTTGACGTTCCTGGACGGTTTCATTTCCATTTTACTTCACGGGAATCTTCCCCCTTGGACAAATGGACGTGTCTCCATCCAACCCGGTACTTTTGTGGGGGTCATGGGAATGCACTCCCTTCGGATAAGGCCGGATCTTCACAGCACCGACGATCCAGTCTCGCAAGATAGGCCCTTGCCCAGCCATATGCCAGCAGACCTCCTGCAATCTCCCCGGCAACCACCCCCCACCAGACCCCCTGCTCTCCCATCCCTAAGAAAATTGCAAACAGGTACGCAAAGACCGCCGCAAATACAAGGCTCCTCATGAACGTGAGAAAAAGGGAAGTTGGTCCTTTCCCGACACCCTGGAAGATTGAAGAAGACAGGAGACCCAGCGGTACAAAGGGATAAAAAAAGCACATGACCCCGATGAATGCGGCAATTGCCGGATAGAGATGGGCACTTTCCGCTGAATAGGAAAAAAGGGAGGCGATCGGGTAGGCAAATACAAAGGTAATGGCACTGACACAGAGTGCGATGGCGAGGCCGAAGATAATCGAGAAGGTGTGGACAACCCGAATCTTCCCGAAATGTTTTGCCCCGTATGCTGCACCGGCAACCGATACAACAGATGTACCTATAGCAACAATAGGAGTAATGCCATACGATACTATCCTGAAGCCAACGGAAAAGACCGCCACGGCATCAGTCGTAGTTACGATAACGAGGATCAGGTTGAGAATGATACTGAGCACTGACATCAGCAGGAACTCAGCACTGGCAGGGATTCCCACGTACAGGATATCGCTGACCACACTCCGGCACGGGGTGAAAACCTGCCGGGAGAGGCACACATAGGTATCTTTCTTGATAAAGAACCAGTAGCAGAGGACAACCGTGGCGGCAGCAAGGGAGAGGATCGTTCCCCATGCGGCCCCGGCAATACCGAGACCCAGCCCGTAGATCAGGATGGGATCAAGAACAATATTCAAAAGACTTGCAGCCACCATGGCGTACATAGTTCTCTTTGCGTCGCCTTCTGCCCGGAGAATCCCGTAGGCAATGTTGACAAAGAGAATGAAGAATGAACCGGCAAAAAGCACCTGTCCGTATGCTACTGCAAGGCTGGCGGTCTTCCCGGCCCCGAAAAGGATGGCTATCGGTTCGGCAAAAATGACTAACGGCAGTGTCATGATCACCGAGAGGATAAGGGCAATGATTAGTGCATGTACAGCATTGTTGCTGGCTCCATTACGATCGTTTGCCCCAATCCTTCTCGCTATGGCCGAGGTCGCCCCTGCACCGATACCGGTTCCGAGGCCCAGGAGCACCATGAAGACCGGCGTCATGAACCCGACCGCCGCAAGGGCATCAGAACCAAGGCCTACAACCCAGATCGCGTTAACAACATTATAACTCGACATCAGGAGCATAGCGATTATCATCGGTACTGATAACGAGATGATCGCCTTTTTCGGATCGCCTGTCAGGATGGCAACACCCTCACTGTCTCGGGTACTGCAGGCGTTTTCTCCCTTAATAAATGAAAGAATTGTCACGGGTGCTCACGAGTTATTCGTGCCTCGATTTTTTTTGAGTCCGATCATTTGCTTACAAAGAAATGTCATAATCATTCACCAGTCATTGATGCAGTTCCGTCCCATAGCTTCATGGACCCAACAGACGAGCCGCGACAGGTTCATGAACACGGAAAAAGAAAATTTTCCCGTTACTCGTGCCTCAGCGCATCGATCGGGTTCATATTTGCTGCCTGCCATGCCGGGTAAACTCCGCAGGCCAGGCAGATAACGATCCCAAACCCTACGCCCTCGGTAACCGAGATCGCACTGGAGATAGTCCACAGGTACTGGGTGGTGCCCAGCATCAGGGCGCTGATGGCATACCCGGCAACCACGCTCAGGACACCCCCGACAACACTCCCGATAACCCCGATGATCGCCGCTTCGTAGATGAACATGCTCATCACCTCTTTTTTCTGGGTGCCGATGCTGCGCATGATTCCTATCTCCTTGATCCGCTCGTTCACGGACATCATCATGATGTTGAAGATCGAGACCCCGGCAACAACCATCGATATCCCGCCAATGGCAGTCACGAAGGTCGTGATGGTGCCAAATGTCTCGTAGATCGAGGCGAGCGTGGCCTTGCTGTCCGTCACCGAGACGATCTTATCCCGCCGGTTCAGCTGCTTCTCGATGATGGTCTTGACCTCCGCGGTATCCTGCCCGCTTTTTACCTTGACAACGACCTGGTTGTATTCACCCTTGGATCCAAAGTTGGATTCAACCCAGTCTCGGGTCGCAACAACGGCATTGTCCGTGCTGAGATCAAAACTCATCCCCCGCTCCTCGATGATGCCGGTGACACGGAGCGTGCCGTACTGCCCTTCCGAACCAATAGAGATCCGTGAGCCTACCCGGATATTATTGTCCTTGGCAAACTCCGATCCAACCAGGCAGCCGGAGTTCCCGTTGCTGTAATCTCCCGATGTCAGGACCATGTTGAAATCCTTGATATCCTGGGGATCAACACCATAGATGGTTGCAACGATGTCATCGCTCCCCACACCCACGCTCATGCGCTGCGATGTCGAGAGCACGGGTATGGCAACACTGGGGGCAACGGCCCGTTTGATCTGCTGGTAGTCCTGGTCCGAGATCTTCAGGTTCTCGGAACTGCTCCCGCCACCACCCCCACTGGGGCCCATGCCACCCCCACCCCCGCTGTAGGGGGTTACGATGACGCTGTCTCCTACCGATGAGAGGCTTTCAGACACGGATGCAACCATGCTGTTTCCAAGAATCCCCATGGATGCTATGGCAACAACACCTATCACGATGCCGAGCATTGCGAGGCTTGACCGGAGAAAGTGGAGCCGGATGTTGCGCTTGGCTATCTCCCAGAAGATCATGATGCAATGCACCCGTCAACGATCCGGATTGTCCGGTTGGTGTACTGGGCAACGTTGGGATCATGGGTCACCACGATGATGGTCGAACCGTTCCTGTTCAGTTCGGTCATGAGTTCCATGATGCTTGCCCCGGTCTTCGAATCCAGGTTTCCGGTCGGTTCATCGCACAGGAGAATATCGGGGTCGTTGATGAGCGAACGCGCAATGGCAACCCGCTGCTGCTGGCCTCCCGAGAGTTCAAGCGGGGTATGAGTATAGAGGTGTTCGTCCAGCTGGACTGCCCGGAGTACTTTTTTTGCTTTTTCTTCATCCACACCGGCCTTGAGCATCTGGGGAAAACTGACGTTTTCGATGATGTTCAAGAGCGGGAAGAGATTGAAGTATTGGAAGATGAACCCGATCCGGTCTCTCCGCAGGCTGGTGAGCTCTGCGTCGGACATGTCCCGGATCGGTTTGCCGCTCATAAAGATGTTGCCGGACGTGGGCTTGTCAAGACATCCCATCAGGGTGAGAAGGGTCGACTTCCCCGACCCCGAAGGTCCCATTATGGAGATGAACTCTCCCCGCTCAACGGAAAAGGAGATGTGGTTGAGGGCCGTCACATCCCCGGACTTGAGCGGGTAGATCTTCACCACCTCCTCGAACTGTATTACCGGTTCCATGGCTGCTCCGTTACTGGTTCTTTCTCCGTTTGTGGTAGATGTAGCCGGCACCGATTCCAATGACGATGAGAATGCCGATAACCGGCAGGAGCGGGTTGCCCTGCTGGGTTGCTGTATCATCCGAAGTTATGCCGCTGATGCTGATATCCTGCTGCGATGTGATGATGTTGCCGTCGCTGTCCTTGTAGGACATCTGAAGCGGGACAGTTGCGGTGTTTTTTGCACTGAACGTAACTTCAAAGCTGCCGAAATCGTCCGGTTTGAGTGCGCCGATTACATAGGCCCGGTAGGGATCCAGCGGGACTGCCGGCGACATCGCGGTTACTGTAACCCCATTGGCATTTGTCAGGCCGGCATTGGTTACATCCCCGGTAACATGGTACACCCCGTTGGTCAGTTTTACCTGGACATTACTCATCAGAGGACTTGCCTGTTTTTTGTCCAGACCAAAGGGAATCGAGAGGTTCATTGCAACGCGGTGAGGATTGTCCCCGTTGTCATAGGTTAAGGAGATGGTCGCGGTGGTGGGATAATCGGGAGCAATGGTGAAGTTTATGGGTATCTTTGCTCCGGCAGCAATGTCCCCGATATACATTTTTTCCGGGGTTGCGGTTATTCCCGGGCCGGTCACGTCAAGAATTGCATTCCGGACCGTATTATCCCGGGGATTTGCCACCTGCATATATACCGTCTTCTCCTGGCCCACGGCATACGCATCAGGTTTGTCAAGGATGGTCAGAACAAGAGGGGTATTGTCCACTTTAACGGTTGCCCGGTAGTAGAGGCTGTCGGCATCCCGGAACGTCAGGGTGAACGTGGGATAATAGGTTCCTTCTTTGGCACCAGTCTCAACGGAAAATACAAACTTCTGGGTCTGGAGGGGGCCGATATTGGTTGAACTATCGTATGGCCGGCTTGTAAGTCTGATATCCTGATCCCCGAATGAGACGTGATTAACGACCGCACTCTGGTTGGTGTTGGCGTTGGTTACAAAGACCGTGACCGTACCTGAATCACCGGTGAAAAATGAACCCGGATCATAGACAACATTCGATACATAGACCTTGCTTGCGGCAACGATCGATTCCGGGGTTTCAAAGGCACTTACCGGTAGTACCAGGAGACCGAGCGCGGCAACAAGCATTATTAAAAACCCAAGACGGGGTATCGTCACCCGTGTGGATTCCATACTCTTTGTATGTAAGAGCTTGGATTCCCGGCGAGCCGGTGTATTCTGGCGGGCTAACCATTGTTGTGGTTTCTTAATCGCGAACATGAATATTTCCTCAATCAAGTAGTAAAAATATTTACTACACTTTTCTTAATGAGGTCACATTGGGAACTTAAATATGTATCCGATAAGTAGTAAGAAATTTAACAACTAAGTAAACACTATAATTACAAGGAGTGAACCTGATTCACAATGGAACAAATCCCGGCCTCCCTCGTAAAATCGCTCAACGAGCTCGGCCTTTCCAATTATGAAGCCATTGTCTATGCCGCGCTCGTCCTTTACGATAATGCTGAGGCCAAGGAGATTATCGAGTACCTCGCCATCTCAAAACCGAGTGTGTACGAAGCTCTGGATACTCTTGCGGGGATGGGACTTGCCGTAAAACGGGTCTCAAAACCTGCACGTTACAGTGCGGTCTCCCCCGAAATGGCCATCGATCTACTCTTGGGCAAGCACAAAAAGGCAGCAGCCGCAGCTCTTGAAACCCTCAAAAAATTAGAGAGAGAGAAGGTCCAATCCGAAAAGGAGGATGCCCTCTGGACCATCTACGGTGACACCAATATCGAGTATAAGATCCGGGATCTCTTCAGAAAAGCGAAGCGACAGATCAGCTGCATGGTAGGGGAGCGATACCTGCCCTCCATCGAGAATGCGAAGATCAGGGAAATCCCGATGCGCCTCCTGGTAGTCTCGGACGATCCGGCCCTGCAGGGAAAACTTGAGACCATTTTTCCCGGGAAAAATGCGGATATTCAGGTTATCTCCCGGGAAATATTCAGCAAGCCCCCGCCTTTTGCTCCCCCGGATTTTGCCGAGATGGCCAAGTTCATGAACTGTGATAATGCGCTCGAACTTATTATCGACGATGAAGAACTTCTGATGATACCGCCGTTTGTCTCAAGTGGTATCTCGGTTCTCAATACCCGGAACAAAGGAGCGATCCTTCATATGAAGATGTTCAGCCAGCTAAACTGGAGACGGTTTGCCGAGGGGGAGGAAATGCCATTCACGATGCCTGCGGGTTTACAAAAACCGCGAAAATTAAAAAAGTGATCCACGTTACGTGGACCCGCTATCCGGGAGCAGTTTCGCGCCACTTTTTTCTTGTGAGAGTATCCAAGCTAGGCTTCTGGATATGAGGTCAGAGATTCGGATTTTCCGTTCCTTTTTTTGCGTTATTGATCCCCAAGGCATTCCCATGAGATTTCGTCGAATAACTCTTGAAGAAATGTTTTCAAAGGGAAATGATTGGAAACAGAAAAAAACCTGGCAGGATCAGATCCAAAATGTCCTGCGCCGCTAAAAGGAGAATGGAAATCCGGGATTTTAAAGAGACGGGCCCTCAAATAAACACACTGCTTATCCCACTGTTATAAAAAAAATATCGTGGTTCACTCTTTTTTCATCTTTGCAACATGAGTGAAAACGGTTGCTGCTGCACCGATTGATGCCGTAATGATACCAATGATCGCTGCAATCACAGTTGGGTTCTCAAACACTCCTGACGAAGATGTCGTTGTTGGTACAGGAGTTGCCACAGGAGCCGTGGTTGACGATGTCAGGGTGGATGTTGATACCACCTGTCCGCGCAGGGGGGGCAGGGTCCCGTAGACGGAGGTGACCTGACCGGGAACCACATAGATGGTTCCCTCGTAATCATAGTACCCGCTCAGGGTCAGCCTCACGATATGATTCCCGGCTGCAATGCCGCTGATAGTTCCCGGTGTGACCCCGTGGTACACACCATCGATGAGGACACTGGCACCAAGCGGGGATGAGGCGGTTGTGAGGTTGCCGGTGGATGCCTGCGTCACGATAGAACCGGCCAAGGCGGTTGTTGCCACCGAGATATTCTGGGGGAGAACGGTTGTTGTCTGCGGGACAGAGGTCACATTTGTCGTGGGAATGGCAGTGGTATTGCGGGTTTCCGCAACCGTTGAGACCACCGCCGTTACTGGCAGGGTCGTAGTATTAACCAGAGATTCTGTGGAGGGAAGGGGAGTTGTCACAACAGCCGTTGTATTTGCTGCACCCTCACTGCTCACCGTCACCGGCAGTAACGCCAGCGCAATAATGATGAGAACAACAACGAAAGAGCGATTTTTCACGTTAAGATCTCCATTGTACAATTGGTACTGTAGTACAAAATGAACGTTTACCCATTTTTTACCGATTGGCAGGAACCCAGGCCCGCAAAAGGGTTTCCGGCCCTGCTGCCGCAGGATCATTTTCCTGCAGGGTTTGCAGATTATCATAAAATGTCTTAAAAATATTTAAAATTTTTTGTTATTAACAATACATATTGGAGATTCATAAAAGATTATGCGCTCAGCCGGACAGATAAACAATCATTGCATTTTTCGCGATCATAGTACCCAGGTTGTTGCCGGATCCCGCGTGAGATTGGCAGGGGACCGGCAACGTTATCGGGGGAAAAATCTGCATACCGTACCCCAACCGCACCATGCAGATAACACCATGAATCCGCAGAGATTTTTATTTCTGATAAATATGTATAGTCCATTGGGGGATTATTTAAATACTATTTTGCTCAACACTATTACTTACAATTGATACATATGTGTGATCAGCCATGAATACGTTCAGAAAAATATCGTTCGCCAACGACTGCTCCAGGAAGCAATCCGGGCGAAACCAGACTAACAGCCTTCTCGGGCTTTTAGTCCTTATTGGCATCGCGATAGCTTTTTTTATCCCGATCCCTGCACAGGCCGGAGATCAATATCAGGCAGGAAGCCCCGTACTTTCTGCATCCCTCTCCGGGACGAATGAATTCTCACCGGGCCAGGAGGTTCGCCTCCCGATAGTAGTAAAAAACACCGGTCTGAATGAATTCAAATTCTCGAAATCCAGCATTGTTGACCGGGATGATCTCCCCAACACGGCAAAATTCCTCACCATCAGTCTCGGGGCCGGGAGCAGTCCCCTTATCATCAAGTCAGACCCCCAGATGGTCGGTGACTTAAAGGCAAGCAGTACCACAACCGGCACATTCACCGTACGCATCCCTTCCGACACCCCCACTGGTGTCTATTATCTGCCCGTTGGGCTCAATTACACCTACCTGTATAATGCCAACCAGTACGGAACCGATACGATAGAGTATTCCTATAAGGTAAAAAACGAGAACGTTGAGATCCCCATACACATCAAACCGGATGTCAGGATCCATGTTGTCTCCCAGAATATCAGGAACCTGAATGCCGGTACAGAAGGGTACATCGATCTCGTGGTAAAAAATAACGGGCACGAGAATGCAAGGGACGCCATTGTTGTCATAGCCCGGAACGGGCAGAGCCCGGTAACCCCTACGGAAGGTACCGTGTACATCGGGAATTTTCCCGAGAACGGGATAGCCAACTGCACGTTCAGGGCATCTGTGACCAGCAACGCTGAGGCCCAGTCATACCCCCTTGATGTCTACGTGAGATACAAGGATCATAACGGCGACACCGTCACGTCGGATATCGAGACCATAGGGATTCCCGTTGGGGGAAAGATCGGTTTCGCGATTACCCCCGATCCTCAATCCATAGCACCGGGCCAGAAGAAAATTGTCACGCTCAAGTATACCAATACCGGCGGGGCAACTGCATACCAGGCCCAGGCCCGCATCAGTCTTGTAGATCCCTTCACCAGCAACGATGATTCCGCCTACATGGGAGATCTGAAACCCGGCGAGACCAGGACCGTATCTTTCCTCATCACCGCTGAAAAAACCGCCACCCTGAAAGATTATGGTATTGACTCCGAAGTGCGGTATCGCGATGCCCTTGACAATACAGTGATCTCGGATCCGCTGAAATTCACGCTGACCGTTGGAGCCGACAAAGGGATCGTCACCTCGCTGTTCGGAAATCCGCTAATCCTCGGCCTGATTGCGGTCATCATCATCCTTACAGCCGGGTATGTCATATACCGTAAAAAGAGACTCCAGTGAGGTTTCAATGACACAACCCAGTTTTTCCGGATATCACCGGCTAGCAATTGCACTCCTTGCCCTTGCCCTCTGCAGTGCCGTTGTTGTACCGGTCTATGCAGCAACAAAATACACCGGCGGCAGCCCCGCGTTCTCAGCTGCGGTGAACGGGGTCAATGAGTTTTCTCCCGGACAGGAGGCAACGCTTCAGGTCCTTGTCAGCAACAACGGCATCAGCAGCCTCAAACAGCTTGACCGTGGCGTTATCGCCCCGGAGGATCTCCCCACAACTGCAAAACAGGTGACGGTCGGGCTTACCTCAGGAAGTAACGATATCCTTGTCAAGACCGATCCCCAGATGGTCGGCTCCATTCAGGGAAGCGGAAGTCAGAAAGCCGTGAATTTCATCCTCAAGATCACTGAGAACGCAACGGCGGGGGAGTACCAGCTGCCCCTCACGATCCAGTACCAGTATCTCCGGCCCATTGAGCAGGAGACGGCAGATATCTTCCAGTTCACGTACAATTCAGCGAAAGATACCATTCCTCTCACGATTCGGATCAAACCCCAGGTAAAGATCGAGATCCTTGAATCAACACCTGAGCCGATGATCCCAGGTTCAGAGGGATACATTTCCTTTAAAATCCAGAATGCCGGCCCGGAAGATGGCAGGATGGCAACGGCAAAGCTTATCCGGAACGGGAAGAGCCCGATCATACCAACCGACAGCACGGTATTTCTCGGGAATTTTCCAAGCGGCGGGGCAGCTGAATGCAAATACAAAGTATCCATTGCAAAGGATGCCATGAACAAGACGTACCCGGTTGATATTGCGGTCACGTACACGAACCGGGAAGGAACCATTGTCACATCCCAGTCGACAACCACAGGAATACCGGTCTATGGCAAAACACAATTCAGCGTTGTATCTTCAACGCCGAAACTCGCACAGGGCTCTGACAGTACCATAGAGGTCCAATACCGGAACAACGGGGTAGTAACGGTATACAATGCACAGGCCCAGATCACCGGACACAGCCCAATCAGTTCCACGGGCAATACGGCATTTCTCGGGGACCTGAAATCCGGGGAATCGGCCACAGCCAGCTACGAGATACAGGTGGACAGTGGCGCCGAAGCAAAGGAGTACCTTTTCGACAGCAAAATCCGGTACCGCGATGCCTTCTCCAACAGCATTGAGTCCGATACCATCCCGGTTGCCATCCAGGTAGATCCGGCAGGATCGGGATCGGCCGGAGGATTTCCGGGGGTACTGATCGGATTGATCGCTGCCATTGTTATCATTGGGGCGGGAGTTGTGCTGTGGAACCACCATCGCTCAGGAAAGATGAGGTGATATCCGTATGGATGACGTGCAGGTTCGGATACCCCCTTTTCCCTGCGGTGGCGGGTTTTCGGGGTTGCCGCAGACAGAGGGTGTACCACAGGTACATAAACGGGGAGTGAGTGTCCAGTGATTAGCAGGATCTTCGAAGGTATTGCACATACCATTATCAAGCGGCCGAAACTGGTTGCTGCCCTTGTTCTTGCCCTGTTCTGTATCGGCATTTACGGTATGACCATGCTCAGCATGCAGACCGGGTGGGAGACATACGTTGACAAAGACTCCGCCGCCGGCGCTATCGAGCAGAAATACAACCAGGATTACAAGTCTGATACGATCATCTTCATTATCGAGGCCGGTGACCCGCTGAGTCCTGAGGTCCTCTCGTATATCGATAATCTTGAAAAAAATCTAAAGCAACAACAGAATATCGAGAGCGTACAGAGTCTCACCGATGTCGTAAAAGCGTACAACGGCGGGACACTCCCCTCGTCGCGGGCTGAGACGGAGCGCATTGTCAATTCACTTCCCGAGAGTACCCGCTCACTGCTCTATCCTTCCAATGTACTGACCCTCGTCCAGCTTAAACTCACGCCCGGATTGTCCGAAAAGGTCCAGAAATCTGTGCTGGGGAACATGGGATCGGTCGTAGACTCATCCACACCACCGCCGGGAGTAAAAGTTGAAATTTCCGGCTCGCCGGCGTTTTCACAACAGATGAGCGAGGGGCTCTCAAGCAACATGGGGATCCTCATCGGCGGTGCGCTGATCCTGATGATCATCACGATGGGGATCCTTTTCTCCTATGTCCGCCACCGCTTCATGCCGGTCCTTCTCGTGGCAATCGGCCTTGTATCTTCGCTTGGCCTGATGGGAGTTGCCGGTATCAGCCTTAACATGGCGGTGATCGGGGCATTCCCGGTCCTCATCGGTCTTGGGATAGACTATGCGATCCAGTTCCATGCCCGGTTCGATGAAGAGGCAAGGAAGGGATCGCTCGAGGATGCCGTCTTTATGACCGTGACCCGTACCGGTCCTGCAGTCCTGTACGCGATGCTGGCCACCTCGATGGGATTCCTGGCCATGTACGTTTCATCGGTACCGATGATCCGCTCGTTTGGTGTCGTCTCCATCATCGGCATCAACACGTGCTACTGGGTATCCTGCATTGGTATGCCCACGCTCGCCCTTCTGGTGAATTACAAGCCCAAACCGCAAAAAGCACAGGTCTGTTATGCAACCGGGACAGGTGCGTGCGATTCGATTATCGACAGCCCGAAAAACAGCGTAAGGAACGGGAAAAAGAGATCGTTCTCGTATAGCCAGTTCCTGACGGACACATCGGTTAAGATCGCAAAGAACCCGATCCCGGTCCTCCTGATAGCCGGACTTATCGCCCTGATCGGATTCCAGATCGACCCGACCATCCCGGTCAGCTCTGATGAGAACGCATTTGTTCCCTCGGATATGCCGGCCAAGATCAACATGGACAAGGTGACCCGCATCATCGGGGCAACCAGTACCGCAGACCTGCTGGTCCGGGGCTCCCGCGTAACGGATCTCGATACCGTGATCTGGATCAAGGAGTTCCAGGATTACGAGCTGACGCACCATTCGGAAATGACCGGGGCGACAAGCATTGTCACGTACGTCCTCCAGTATAACGGTGGTGTCATGCCCGAGACCCAGGCAGAGCTCGATGCCGTACTGATGAAGATCCCGGTGAATACACGGAAATCTGTCCTCAGTGACCCGATGTGCGGGATCATAAGGTTCAGCACCATTAAGATCTCGATCTCCCAGCAGAACAACTTGAAAGAGCAGGTTAAATCGGATATTGCATTCCTTGAACCCCCCGTAGGTATCTCGGTAGAACCGGCCGGGAACTTTGAGGTGACGACCACACTCTTAGGGGCTATGTCAGAATCGAAGGACACGATGACCATTCTCGGGTTCATCTTCGTCTTCGTCTTCCTGATCGTGGTATACCGGCATATGCACGCAGTCTCCCCGATCATCCCGATCATCTTCGTTGTCGGCTGGAACGCGGTCATGATGTATATCATCGGCCTCACGTACAACCCGCTCACGGCAACCCTAGGATCGATGACAATCGGTGTTGCTGCAGAATATACCATCCTTGTCATGGAGCGTTATGCTGAAGAGGAGGAGCGGCTGCACGATCCGATTGCCGCAATCCAGGAGAGTGTCCAGAAGATCGGTACCGCCATCACGGTCTCGGGTCTGGCAACATTCTTCGGGTTCTCCGCACTCTGCCTGGCAACGTTCCCCATCATCAGCAACTTTGGTATCTCAACCCTGATTGCCGTCGCATTCTCACTGATTGGTGCGATCTTCATCATGCCGGCAGTGCTGGCCCTTGTCGGCCAGATGACCGAGTGGCTCAATAAGAGAAAAGCCGGCAAGATGCCTGCGGGAACACCACCGGCCGTGGATCCATAACCCGGGCTCACCCCAATCGATCTCCCTTTTTTTAAGACAGTCTGACAGGATATTCAACGGGTGTAAAAGCACGTGCCCGATGTGAATCTGGGATCGGCATTCGTCAGCCCGCTTACCCTGAGTATAGGTGTCCTGAATCAGGTACATGAAAAAAAAATATTCGTGTTTTTCCGTAGCGTGTGACGGGAATTTTCCTGGTCGGGGTCCGATCCGAAGATCAGAGGGACGCGGCTTTATCCGCTTCCCACCGCTCCAGTACTTCGGGGCCCTCGACAAAAACAAGGCCATGCTTCCGGGCATAGAGTTTTGCATCGGCTTTTGAGAGGGCATAACCGGATTCGTCGTCCAGCATCTCGCAGATGGTAATGGAGGGGGTGACCCCCGCCATCGCCGCCATTGCTACCGACAGTTCGGTCTGGCCCCGGCGCTGGTCCAACAGGCCATCGGCAGCCCGCAGGAGTGCCATGTGACCGGGAGTGCGGAAGGTCTCGTGGAAGTTGACATCCCCGCCATTGAGCGCCCGCTTCACCTGCTCGGCGATTGCGTTCACCGTAAGGGTCCGGTCCCGGTCGGTGATGCCGGTGAAGGTGTTCCGGTGGTTCACCCAGAGCGAGAACGAGGAATGGTTCTTCCGGTCGTACGGAATATCCCCCTCCCGCTCGGCAACCGCGATGGCCCGGAGGGCGTCGCTTGCAAACGGAAGGCCGAGTCGCCGTGCCGCAACCGGGTGGACCGCCGTGCAGATCAGCCCGCCGCCATCCTTGCGCATCTGGACGATGTGCTTATAGGTGACGGCATCGGACCGGATTGCAAAATCGGTCTCTCCCTCGCGGTCATCGAAGTCATAGAGCAAGATGAATTTCCCGTCGCGGAGGGCCGCAAGAGCATCGTCAATCATGTACAATCCCCTTCATACGAGCCTGTGCACCGGCCGTGCCGGATGCCGGTATACTCTGCTGCCCGTGCGCCGGCACGTGAACCGGTGTCCCCCGGTTCCAGCGTTCCATCACTTCATTGCCACCAATGAAAACAAGACCATGCTCCCGGGCATAGCGCTTCGCATCGCTCCGGGTCAGGGCATAGCCGGACTCATCGTCCAGCATCTCGCAGATGGTGATCGCGGGCGTGACCCCGGCCATCGCCGCCATCGCAATCGACAGCTCGGTCTGGCCACGCCGCTGGTCGAGCAGGCCGTCAGCTGCCCGCAGGAGCGCCATGTGTCCCGGTGACCGGAACTCATCGTGAAACCGAACCGGTTCACCCTCCAGGGACAACCGCACATGCTCAGCGATGGCATTCACGGTGAGCGCCCGGTCCCGGTCGGTAACACCGGTAAAGGTATCCCGGTGGTTTACCCAGAGCGAGAACGAGGAATTATTCTTCCGGTCGTACGGGATGTCCCCGGTCTTCTCGCATACGAGCGAACCGGCAAAAACATCCCGGGCAAATGGCAGGCCGAGCTGCTCTGCCGCTTGCGGGTGAACAGCCGTACAGATAAGGCCCCCGCCATCCTTTCTCATCTGCCGGATATGGGCCGGCGTTACCGCATCGGACCGTATCGCGAGATCCGTTTCTCCCTCGCGGTCATCGAAATCATAGAGAAGGATAAATTTCCCGTCGCGGAGCGCCTGGAGGGCTTCGTCGATCACTGCCCCACCTCGACATTGATGCTGTCGTTGTCCTCCACGCCAAGCTTCCGGCGCAGGGCAATGGGGGCAATCACTTCAATGAGGTCATCGGGATAATGGGTCCGGCCGGGCACAACAATACCGCACTTTATCGTACCGATCCGGCACGGGATGCACCGGGCATCGCCGAAGGTCCGGCCATCGGTGGAGAACCCCTTGATCCGGGTCCAGTCAAGGGCATCGATCTTCTTCCGCACCGTCACGCTCGAAGGGGCCAGCTTGATGTTGAGCGTGCCCGGGTACGGCTCGAACCCGAGGAGTGCGCTGAATTGCTCCTTATAGGGACCAAGGCTCATGTAATACTTGCCTTCGCCAATCCCGCTGACCACAGCGCCGCTCAGCTGGTAGGTCTTCCCGCCCTCGGAGAAGATCCGGGAATATTCCTGGTACTCTTTTTTCAGCACCTCTTCACCGGATCTGGTTACGGTCACGTGCTGGCCATCCGCAACAAGCGTCCGCGAGATGAGCCCGGCAGTCTCAAGGCTCTTGAGCCGGCGGGATGCGGTCTGCTGGCTGATCGCAAGCATCTCGCCAATACTTAAGGTAGAGACAAAGATGGGACCGCTGCACCCGCCCCGGAGCGCGATCGCTTTAAGACACTGGAGATCCTCAGCTGGTATCATGCTTATCAAAATTGAGATGCTTATTATTTATGGGTTGCCTTCCTGCTGTGTCACCGTCGTGATTCGTTCACTGTCGAACGGGGATTCGTTAGTTATATAATACCCCGCATCATTGGTATTGAGCATGAAATCCGGATTGCGGAGCCAGCTTGCCGAGAAGATGGCAGGCGAGATTACGCTGTCGGACTCACCGGGACACGCGCTCAAGAAATGGCGCATGAACTTTGAGATCCTCCCGGGCGTCCTTTCAGAACGCCTCGGGGTCTCACCTTCGGTCATCAGCGATTACGAGGGTGGCAGAAGGAAAAGTCCCGGCACTGCCGTAGTCGGCAAGATTGTCGACACGCTCCTTGCCATTGACGAGGAGAACGGCGGAAAACACATTCACAAATTCTCAACCATGCTCTTTTCGAATGTCGAGGACGACGTGATCTACGACCTCCACGAGTACGAGGCTGCGATCCCGCTTCAGGAATTCGCTGACGCGATCGGCTGCTCGCTGCTCTGCGGGTCGATGGACAAGGTCATCTTCGGTTACACGGTGGTCAACAGCCTCAATGCGATCATGCAGCTCTCAAGTGAAGAGTTCAACCGCATTTACGGCTGGAGCACGGAGCGGGCGCTGGTATTTACCAACGTCTCGACCGGCAAATCACCGATGGTTGCGATCCGTGTTACACCCTTCAAGCCACGGTGCGTGATCCTCCAGGGCATCGATGTCCCTGATGTTCACCCAATCGTGCAGAAGATGGCGGAGAAAGATCGCATCACCGTCATGTGTACGGGCATGGATGTGGATAAAATCGTGAGTACCCTGAGGGAGAAAGAATGGTAGGCATCATTACTTACGGTGTATACATACCGAGATACCGCATCAAGGTTGAAGAGATCGCACGGGTCTGGGGCGGCAATGCTTCAGATATCACCGGCGGGCTGGGCGTTTTTGAGAAATCGGTCCCGGACCTCGATGAAGACGCTGCAACCATAGCTGTTGAAGCGGCACGCAATGCCCTGCTCCGCAGGAAGATCGACCCCGCAAAGATCGGGGCCGTTTACGTTGGCAGCGAATCCCACCCGTATGCAGTCAAACCAACCGCATGTACAGTGGGCGAAGCTATTGGTGCAACACCCAACATGACCGCTGCGGACTACGAGTTTGCCTGCAAGGCGGGCACGGCCGCAATCCAGACCTGCATGGGCATGGTAAAGAGCAAGATGATCACGTACGGGCTTGCCATCGGATCCGATGTCTCGCAGGGTGCACCGGGCGATGCGCTCGAGTACACTGCGGCAGCGGGCGGGGCGGCCTTTGTTATCGGGAACGATGACCCGATCGCAACGATCCACCACACCAGCTCGTTCACCACCGACACGCCGGACTTCTGGCGCCGGGAAGGACAGGACTACCCCCGCCACGGCGGCAGGTTCACCGGGGATCCCGGGTACTTCAAGCACGTGAAGGGGGCAAGCAACCTCCTCTTCGAAGAGACAAAGAAGGCCCCTAAGGACTTCACCTACGCGGTCTTCCACCAGCCCAACGCGAAGTTCCCGCAGAAAGTGGCAAAGGATCTCGGGTTCAAGCCCGAGCAGATCAAGCCGGGCCTTGTTGTCCCGCGCCTTGGCAACACCTATTCGGGGGCATCCCCCATCGGCCTTGCCGCAACGCTCGATATCGCAAAGCCGGGCGACACCATCTTTGTCTGCTCGTTCGGCTCCGGTGCAGGCAGCGATGCCTTCGACATCGAAGTGACCAGCGCTATCAAGGACAAGATCAACCGCGATGCGGCACCGGGTGTCGAGAAACTGCTCGAGAATCCCATCTATCTGGATTATGCAAAATATGCCCAGCACAAGGGAAAACTGGTGATGCAATCATGAGAGACGTAGCAGTGATTGGTGTGGGCTGCACCAAATTCGGTGAAAAGTGGGAGAGCTCGTTCCGGGACATGTTCGTGGAAGCAGGGACACTTGCTCTTGAAGATGCGCAGCTCTCGGGCGAGAAGATCGATGCAATGTACGTCGGGAACATGAGTGCCGGCCGGTTCATCGAGCAGGAGCACATCGGTGCCCTCATCGCGGACTACGCAGGTATGGCAACCCGCCACATTCCGTCGACCCGTGTCGAGGCCGCCTGCGCTTCAGGCGGGCTTGCCTTCCGGCAGGCCGTCATCGCGGTTGCGAGCGGCATGGAAGATATCGTGGTCGCAGCCGGTGTCGAGAAGATGACCGATGTAGAACCCGGTGCGAGCACGGATGCCCTCACCGGCGCGGCTGACCGTGAATGGGAGGGCTTTGTCGGCGCTACATTCCCCGGTCTCTATGCTATGATCGCAAATGACTACATGCACAAGTACAAGATGACCCGCGAGCAGCTGGCACAGGTTGCCGTCAAGAACCATTACAACGGCGCCCGCAACCCCATTGCCCAGTTCCCGCAGGAGATCACGCTTGAGACCGTGCTGAGATCCACCATGGTAGCCGAGCCCCTCCGGCTCTTCGACTGCTCGCCCATCACTGACGGTGCAGCGGCAGTCATCGTTGCACCGCTCGAACGTGCCCGGGAATTCACCGACACGCCGATCAAGGTCCTTGCAACCGCCCAGGCAAGCGACTCGATTGCGCTCCACGACCGCCGCGACATCTCGACAATGGACGCGACCGTTGCGGCCGGCCAGCGGGCCTTCAAGATGGCCAAGCTGACGCACAAGGACATCAACATGGTTGAAGTGCATGACTGTTTCTCGATTGCCGAGATCTGCGCAATCGAAGACCTCGGGTTCTGCAAGAAAGGCACGGCCGGCAAGTTCACCGCAGATGGAGAGACTGCCCTTGGCGGCAAGATCCCGGTCAACACCAGCGGCGGCCTCAAGGCCTGCGGACACCCGGTCGGCGCTACCGGCATCAAGCAGGTGTACGAGATCGTCCAGCAGCTCCGCGGGGAGGCGGGCAGGCGGCAGGTCGAGAACGCAAAGATCGGCATGACGCAGAACGTTGGCGGCACCGGTGCCACGGTGGCTGTCCACATCCTCGGGAGGGTCTGAAATGACCGTTGCACGATTCTGGAGAAAAATTCCCCAGCGCTACAACCTGATCGGCACGAAGTGCGAGACCTGCGGACGCCATTTCTTCCCCCCTCGGACATTCTGCCCAGACTGCCGCAGGGAAGGGAAGATCGTTGACCACAAATTCTCCGGCAAGGGAACCGTGGTCACGTATACCGTTATCCAGACGGCACCCGACCAGTTCGCGTCTCACGGACCGTATGTGCTTGCCATCATCAAGCTCGACGAGGGACCCCAGATGACAACCCAGATCATCTGCGACCCGAAAGAGGCCAGGATAGGCATGAAGGTCAAAAGCGTCTTCCGCAGGATCGCCACCGATGGCGAGAGCGGCATCATCCACTACGGCACGAAGTTTGTACCGGTGGAGTAATTTTTCCTCTTTTTCCGGCAGGGATACCGATCTGGATCACGGATCACCTGACGGGCAGTACTTCGGGCTGGCCGAAGACCTCGGACGCCTCTTCACCCACCCGGTCGATCTCGTGAAGCCAGAGCCTATCAGGAACCCACTTGGGTAAATTGCAGGTAGTTGCTCCGCCGCAAAAGCGCTCTCACGTGAGCGACAGGTACTATACCCTCCGAGCAGAAAATTCCCCGACCCTCAATTTTTGCGCACATTAGATCTCCTATAATCCCGCCCCGTTTGCCCCGGATAGCATGCAAATTTCCCGGATTTTGCGTTTCAGATTTTATTCAGCAAAGCACACCTGCTTCCAAAACCTACAACACTATGTCGCCGGGCCCGGTGATTTAAAAAAAAACACGGAGGTACACAAACCATGACAAACGAAAATCTCTCAACAAACAACTCCCGGGGCAAAGCCGCATGAGCCGGGGTCCCCGCCCCCACCGGGCGCTCGCGGAGGCGATCCCGATCGCCAAGGCCCGTGGCATGGTCCAGCTCGTGATGAGCGGGCCGGAGCGGATCTTTGACATCGCGATCGTTTCAAAGATCCCGGTCACGTTCGTCCGCGTCATGTTCGCGCCGGCGATCCTTGCAACGATCCAGGAACTCGCGGACGATTTCAAAGACGAGATCGGCCTGCTCCGGATTGTTGCCCGCGACGCAGCGATCACGGCCGAGATCTGGCTCCGGTCAAGGCACGGGACGTGGCGGTTCTTTCTCGTCACGCCGAACACGCTCGTCGAGATCGACCGTGAAGGAAAGCGGCTCGTACCGGGATCGGGACAGACGCTCGTGTGAGCCGGCCGGAAAATTTCCCGGATCTTTTTTTGGACGGCCGGCTTTTTGTAAATTTTTTTTACGGAAATTCCGGGTAAGATCTTTTCCGGATGATGATACGTGGCCGAACGGTTACCGGTAGCCGATCCCATCGCAACGGGTCGCCGTTATTTTCGGATCGTGTCAGACCCATATCCAGTTCGGGTGGCAGAACAACCTGAACCACCAAATTCCGCACGAGTAAGAATACACCGTCGGAGAACCGGATTCCTGTCCTCATGAAACCCTGCGGGAAAATTCTGTTACAACAGAGCCCGCACAAGGCCCGGTTGTACCTCTTTTTCCTCAACACCAAAATTTCAGAGGTCATAATTCGCAAAAACACGGGAATTGGGTCGGAACAATGGATTATCTGCCGACGGGAACGGGGGAGGTAGTATTTAGCAATGTTACAAGGGGCGGGGATGGGTAAAGATGGAGGTGGGGAAGTGGAAGGGGATGGCCGGAGGTTGGCCGGTAATTTCTCCAGGCCCGGACTTCCCACGCTTGCGATATCTCCCCCTCCCGCTTCGCTGGAGTTGCCCGGGCCTTACGTACTCGCGATCATCAAGATCGGCAGGAAGATCAAACCCGTCTTCCGCAGGATCGCCACCGATGGCGAGAGCGGTATCATCCACTACGGCACGATGTTTGTGCCGGTGGAATAACCTCTTTTTTTTACGGTCGGGTAAAGCCCCGTATTAATTCCCGCCAAGTTCCCCTGCGATACGGCAGGCATTCTCCTCTTCTCCTATAGGTACCGGGATGACAACATCAAACGGCTGGACAATGAAACTGCCTGCCATCTGGGTGAACGAGAAGACGATTAACGCAGGATGGTTTCTTTTTGCTTTCCGGAAAGAGATCCTGTCCTGCACCATCAGGAACGACCGGAACGGGTAGACCGCACCTTCGTAAATGATACCGGAGCGGGAGATGAACGCCTCGTGGGGCGAACTCATGGCCCGCCGCCTCTCGATACAGGGGGCAACCCGGGATATGATGAAGAGAAGACCTGCAAAGGCAATGAGGGTGATGCCGGTCGCCAGCCCGTCTTCTCCCATGAAGATTATGAAAAAGAGCGCAACTGCCACAAGCATCCCGCCGATCACAATGAACATAACCCGGTTCCGCTCCGCATAGTCCAGGTATTCGCGCTCAGCACTTTCGCGGGCCATCGTCTCCGGATAGGTCCAGTGGGCGAGAGGCGCGGGATCAGCAAGGATCGCATCCATGACCCTGGCCCGGTGAAGGAAGAGGAGGGATACTGCTACGCTGCTGACCGCGAGAAAGAACGCGATGAATGCGAGCGCAAACCCGCCATTCATGCCGTCGATGAAAAGATATGACAGGGTACAGATCAGCGCAAAAACCCCGGATGTGATGAGCGAAGCTGCGACTTTTTTCCATTCGGTGTTGGGGGTCATCAGGAAGATGATCTCCTGTTGGGCGGCCGGGTATTTTCGGGTTTTCTTTCACCCGGAGGATTAATGGTATGGATGGCGGGAGAAAAACACTATTCTCCAAACGAGCACCGGTTCCAGAAATAAAGCGAGATAAAATTAAAAAAATGGCTCGCCGGTCCTGCCAGGCTCAAGAGGGGGGAGACCAGTTACCTGAGTTCTGACAATTATTTTACCTTGACAACCATCAGGGTGATGTCATCGTACTGGGGCTGGGTACCGCTGAACGAGAATACAGCGCTGATAATCTCATTCACAATCTCCTGGGACGAGGAGTTCCCGTTCTTCCGGATGGTCTCAATGAGCCGTGGCACATCAAACATCTCCTCCTTGTCGTTGACTGCCTCTGTGATCCCGTCGGTGTACAATACCACAACATCCCCGGGAGCGAGAGGAATCGACTCCTGCGTATATTCAGCATCCTCAAGCGCCCCGATAGCAACCCCGGTGAGTGCGAGCTCCTCAATCTCACCAGTCTCTTTCCGCAACACAATGGGGGGGTTGTGCCCTGCATTCACATAGGTAAGCGTTAAGGTCTCCTTGTCAATCACACCGTAAAACAGGGTGACGAACATTCCCGTTTTTGAATTGCTCGCGATGATGGGGTTTGCAAAGGAGATCACTTCCTGCGGTTTATTGAACCACATAGCCGTGACCCGGACAACGATCCGGGACAAGGCCATGAAAAGTGCCGCAGGTACCCCTTTACCGGATACATCGGCAATCATGATGCCGGTCCGGGACGTGCTCATGGGAATTATTTCAAGCGGCATCACATCGAAGAAATCTCCCCCGACCTCTTTTGCCATGAGACTTTTTGCCGCGATATCGAATCCCTCTGTCCGGGGGAGGGTCTCGGGAAGGAAATTTTTCTGGATCTCAGCAGCGATCTGGAGTTCGGCATCCTTTCGTGCCATCTCGGATTCCAGTTTCTCCTTCTCAGCCTTCATCCTGTGCTCGTCAAGGACGTTGTGAATGATCTTGGAGAAGATGAAAACAGCCACGGATACGATGATGATCATCGGGAGGGCAACAAACACTGCAACATTGACAACCTCTGCTGCGGGAGTCGCCATAACGATCTGCATGATGGAGACGAGGATCTCAATGAGGAAGGTATAGAGGACAGCGTTTGTGGTGGAGATAAACTTCTTTTTATAGGCAAGGTAGACGAGGCCACCCAGGACACCGGCAAGGATGGTTGCAAGGGTGGCAGCATACATGTACGGCCCCCCCTGGGTAAACCGGAAGGCACCCCCGATAAGTCCTGCCCCGAGACCGACAAACGGCCCGCAGACAAATCCTGCAATGATCGGGCCGAGATCATGAACGTTTAAGACCGCCCCGTACAGGCCGATTTTACTGATCGACCCGTAGACGGAGATCAGGCCGAAGAAGATGATCAGGATGATCTTCGTGCGAATCGTGGCCCGGTTCTCGAAAACTTCAGTGAAATACCGGCTCCGCGAGAACAGATAGGCAAAGATCATGATGACGCATATCATCTGGAAGAGCGTGATGAGGTTTTCAACAATACCCGCAGCCATAATACTCCACCTGTTGGATGTTCATGGCAAAAAAAGACCGTGATCGGACTGCCCGTTCACACGGGGGAGAGGGTATGATCCGTGAGGAAAAAGTGAGATCTGCCGGATCAGTGTATCACAGAATTCTGCACAGGTAATCCAGCGATAGATTCCTTGAACCGTACCATATCTGATATGCAGGCATTATAGGGAGTTGCAACCCCGAGTCGTTTACCGGAGGTGACAACCGCACCATTCAGGTAATCGATCTCGGTCTTATGCCCGTGCAGAATATCCTGCAGCATCGAAGAACTGTGCCTGGACATCACCGGAATCAGCGCACCGTACAGGTACCCGAGAAACGTATCCGGATCCCTCCACTGGAGGCGGATTGCATCTTTCTGGACAATCGTGTAGATCTCCCGGACCATCTCTTCGATGATTTGCCAGCTGTCCGGCCTCCTGAGTTCCCCGTACGTGACACCCATGATAGCGCTGAGCGGATTCAATGAGCAGTTGATCAGGTTCTTTGACCAGAGCTTCCCGGTGATGTGATCCGTTGTTTCAACGGGAATTCCTGCCCGGTTCATGATATCTGCAAGTCCCTTTACCTCTGCATCAAGCCCTTCCGGGAACCGGCCGATCTGCATGGGTCCTGCATTGGCAGTGACACGAATCTCCCGGTCCCCCTGCCGGACAAATCCTGTGAGGACAACGCCGCCGATGACATGATCCGAATAGTTCGAGATTGTTTCCTCGTTACCAATGCCATTCTGGAAACTTACAACCTGACTGGCACCGATGATATCCCTGTATTGCTGGCAGATGCCCTCGGTATCCTGTGATTTCGAGGTGATAAGGACATAATCAAAATCCACGTCATCCACAAGATCGCAAACGCAGGTGAACCTGTCGGATTCAGCACCCCACGCACCACAGATCTCAAGCCCGTCACGGGATATTGCACGGGCAGAGTTTTGTCGCGTTACTGCCACAACGTCTGCAACATGGGACAGTTTTGCAGCCAGGGGTAGTCCTACGGCTCCGGCTCCAAGAATAAGTATCCTCTCCGGGGCCTTCATACGGGATCTATCGTCTTTCATTGGTAATCAACCTTCACGGATAAGATCAAAGGACGCTGCTCCGGGCATTGGAAGATCACATGTGATGGATGATTCCTCACAAGGAAAACGCTCATTTCACCACGATATCGTAGACCGCGTGCCACTGCCCTGGGGAGTAGGACCGCACTTCCCGCTCGGAGAGCACGGTCCCGCCAAGTTCCCGTATCCGGGCCGTGTGCTCACCTTTCGCAGACACGAGCGAATAGAAATGGATGGTCCCTTTTGGCATGCAGAGCCGGACCGCCTCCGGTAAAAACTCTGTCCCGGCCAGCGGGAGGTTCATTATGATCCGGTCAAATTTCCATGGAAGGATTTCCCCAAGCCGCCGGGCATCCGCAAGTATCGGGAGCACATTCTTCACCCGGTTCGTCCCCAGGTTTTCAAGCATCAGTTCGATCGCTTTCGGGTTGAGATCGGAGGCTACGACCATCCCTGCCCGGGCTGCAAGGGTGATCGCAAACGGCCCGACTCCGGCAAACATGTCGAGCACCGTCTCCCCATCCACTACCTGCTCCAGAAGCCGCTGGCGTTCCGTGGAGAGCCGGGCCGAGAAGTACGCGCCGGCAAGATCCACCGTGAATTTATGGCCATGCTCGGTCACGACCGTCCGCGTTGTCTGCTCACCTGCCAGCACCCGGAACTCCCGGGTGCGGTATTCCCCGTGCACCTCGCCTTCTGCGAACACCACCGTGTGAAGCGAGGGACGCGACGTAAGGATCTTCTCCGCACCGTCGGGATCATTGTCCTGCATGATCGCGATTCCGCCAACCAGTTCATGCCGGGGAAGCACCTCGCGGCCCGGGTGTGCTTCGAACTCGTAGTGTTCCGCGCCTTCACGCGGACCGGTGAGCGGCAGGATCAGGAAAACTCCGTCCCGTATTACCCGGAGCGAGGCATCGAGCGCGCCCTCCCGTAACAGCGCCTGCCGCATCTCTTCCCCCTGCCGGGCCGGCACCCGGATCCCCCACTGCCCAACCGTCATCCTGACCACGTATATCATAACAGTATACGTCCTAACAGTTATTCATGGCTGATGATGCGGGGGCCCGTACCGGGCAGGAATCCGGCCCGGAATCGAATCACGACAGGGAACGGGATGCCATTATTCAAGCAAAACTGAAGAAGGGGTCACTGAAACTCTATGAACTGGAGAAGGAACTTTCCCCGGTTGATGCGATCCGGGTAAGGCGCAAATTCATCGAAGAGGAGACAGACACGCATTTTGAGAATGTCGGGATCTTCTCGATCGATGTTGAGCGCGTGGTGAAACGGAACTGCGAGAACATGATAGGTACGATACAGGTACCGCTCGGCGTGGCCGGGCCGGTTCTCGTCAACGGGGGATACGCAGCCGGTAGTTTCTGGCTCCCGCTTGCAACAACGGAAGGCGCTCTTATAGCCTCGGTAAACCGCGGGTGCAGCGCGATAACGAAAGCCGGCGGGGCAGAGGTCCGGATCCTCCACGATGGCATGACCCGGGCACCGGTCTTTGCCACGGACAGTATCATCCATGCAGTGCAGGTCTGCGACTGGGTGAAGGCCCACCACAATGAGCTCGTTGTGGCAGCGGAGAGCACAACCTCCCACGGGAAAGTGAACGACATCGTTACGTTCGTTGCCGGTACGAGCGTCTATGTCAGGCTCGAATTCGATACGAAAGACGCAATGGGCATGAACATGGTGACGATCGCAAGCGCGAAAGTCGCCGACCTGATCGCACAGGGAACCGGGGCACGGCTCATTGCACTCTCGGGCAATATGTGTACCGACAAAAAACCCGCCGCGATCAACAGCATCATGGGACGGGGCCGGAGCGTTGTTGCCGGTGTCGCACTCACCCACGAGCAGATCAGCACGATCTTCAAGACCGATGCCAGGTCCCTCTTTGAGGTGAACTACCGGAAGATTCTCGTAGGTTCGGCCCGGGCCGGAGCAACAGGATTCAATGCCCATGCTGCCAATGTCGTGGCCGCGATGTTCATTGCCTGCGGCCAGGACGCAGCGCATGCAATCGATGGCAGCACCTGCATAACAACGATCGATCTGACGGAGACCGGTGTCTATGTTGCCGTCACCATGCCATCCCTGCCGGTCGGGACGGTTGGAGGCGGAACCGGCGTTGACACCCAGCAGGAGTGCCTGAAAATGCTCGGTGTTGCCGGCAGCGGGACTCCCCCCGGGTCGAACGCGAAAAAACTTGCCGAGATCATTGCAGCCGGCGTCCTTGCCGGCGAACTCTCCCTTCTCGGCGCCCTTGCAGCCCAGCACCTTGCCCGGGCCCACCAGCAGCTCGGGCGCGGATAATTCATTTCACTTTTTTCAAACAACCATCATAGGGTCTATGCCGCAACTGCCGTATTCCTGACAGACAGGTACCTTTTATTGGGTTTTCGAGAAAGACCAGTGCAGAATCTGCTTAAAACCGGAACCACTTCATCATAACAAGGGCATCTTCGCCATTGGCATAGTAATTCTCGATGCCAAACACGTTCCGGTAGCCAAGGCGCCGGTAAAACCGCTGCGCAGCAGTGTTGGATACGCGGACCTCCAGCTGGACGGCAGTCGCCATCTCGATGGCGAACTGGTGTTCGAGCCGGCGCAGAAGGAGTTTCCCGAGACCTTTTTTGCGGTATGCCGGACTCACGCCGATATTGCAGAGGTGCCCGTAAATGTTCTCCCCGGTATCCTCCAGTCCCCCGATAATAAAGCCGGTCACCACCTCCCCGTAAACAGCAACAAAATATGTTGTGGGGTAATACGCGAGTGCATCGAGAAAGGCCGGCTGATCCCAGGGATCGATGAACGACTCTTTCTCAATGGCAATGATCGCCGGGATGTCCATGGGGACAGCCTGCCGGATCTGTGGCAGGGAATACGGGGCAAAATCGTGGGAACGTATCACGGGGTGGCACCTGATCTTAGAGTTCTTGTGTAGTAGTCATGAGCGGAAGAGAAACATAGTATTTGCCCCTGAGCCCCGGTGCAGGGGGGTGCTGAAAATTATAAGGGTGGACACCAAACAATAGAGAACAGGTTAAGGTTCCCGGGACGGGATCAGGTGTAAAATGGTCAGGATCTATCGTTTTTGTGGAGTGCGTCCGGAGCGTTCGATTGCCCCGGCGATCGCGGCAGTACCGTACGATGTCGTGACCGCAGATGAAGCGCGTGCGATCATAAAGAAGAATCCCAGAAGTTTTCTGCGCGTCAGTCGCCCGGATGCAGAACTTGCGGACATTCCTGCCGACGATGCACGAATCTATGAGCGGGCGAAAGAGAATTTCGATGCCCTCCTGACAAGTGGTGAAATGCAGAGAGATCCCGCCCCGTCCATGTACATCTACCGGGTCCGGCAGGACGGCGACGAGTTCCTTGGGCTTTGCTCCTGCCTGGATGTGGACGATTACCGTACAACGAAGATCCGCAGGCACGAGCAGACCCGGTACGACAAGGAGGAGGACCGCACGCGACATATCGGGACAACAAAAACCCACAACGGCCCTGTCGTGCTCCTCTACCAGGACACGAATGATCTCTTCAAATTCATCAAATCGCTGGTTCCCGCAACCGCTGTCCCGGACGCCGAAGTGAAGGCTGACGGCGGGGGGATACACCAGATCTTCAGGATTACTGACCCCGCGGTACTTGCAAAGCTCGAAGAACTCTTCGCATCCGTTCCCGCACTTTACATAGCAGACGGCCACCACCGGGCTAAGGCCGCCGTAAACGTTGCCGACCGCCGGATCGCGCAGGGCCTTCCCGCGGAAGGCGACGCATCAAGGTTCATGGGCGTGATGTTTGCCCACAACCGGGTGAAGATCCACGGCTACAGCCGGCTCCTGACCGATCTGGGCACCTTTACCCACGAGACATTTCTCTCCGAACTCCGGAAATACTTCGAAGTCAAACCCTATGGACGGGTGGACGGCAGGCAGTTCAATATCCCGCCGAAAGTCAAGTCCCCGGAGAAGTACCACATCGTGCACATGTACCTTGCGGGCGAGTGGTTTGAGTGCACCCGCCTTCTGGAAAAGGGGGCAGCACCCCTGGAATCGCTCGATGTTGCAGTCCTCCAGAATTATGTGCTTGAAGGCATGCTCGGGATCACCGATCCGCGGGGCGATGCCCGGCTCCAGTATCTTGGCGGCGCCCGGCCGGTTGCCGATCTCGAGAAACTGGTGGATGCCGGTACCTACCGGCTCGCGTTTGCCATGCAGCCGGTCCGGGTGGCGACAGTCCTCTCGATTGCCGACGCCAACGGTGTCATGCCCCCTAAGTCCACCTGGTTCGAGCCCAAGCTGTTAAGCGGCCTTGTTGTCCATACGTTTGAATGACCGGGCAGACCATCCGACCCTTTACCTTTATTGTTTTTTGCTGCGAATACGGTAGGGTATGATTACCCTCGCCCTCCCCAAAGGCAGCCTCGAGGCTCAGACGCTCCAGCTCTTCAAGGAAGCGGACCTCGAAGTCAAGCGCACGGACCGGGACTACAATCCCTGCATCAACGATTCGCGCATCGGCAAAGTGAAGATCCTCCGCCCGCAGGAGATCCCAACCTACGTAGATAAGGGTTACTTCGATATCGGCATCTCCGGTCTCGACTGGGTACACGAGACGAATTCCGATGTTGTGGAAGTTGCCGATCTCTCGTACAGCAAGACCGGCGAAGGAAACGTGAAGATCGTGATCGCGGTCCACCGCGACGAACCCATCGAGAGCGTCAGCCAGATCAGGAAAGACAGCCGGGTGACAACGGAATACCCGGAGCTGACAAGAAAGTTCTTCGACAAACTCGGCATCCCGGTCCAGCTCTTCCACTCGTTCGGGGCATCCGAAGCAAAAGTGCCGGATCTTATGGATGTCGTGGTCGACTTAACCGAGACCGGCACAACGCTGCGCAAGAACGGGCTCAAGATCATCGGCCAGATCATGGAGTCCCACACGGTGATCATTGCCAATAAGAAGAGCTGGGCGGACCCGGAAAAGCGCCGCCAGATAGAGGAGATCAGGACCCTGCTTTTCGGGGTCATCGATGCCCGGCACAAGGTGCTCCTGACCATGAACGTGCCCTCCGCCTCCATGGAGCGGCTCGTTGCGGCACTCCCGGCTATGAAGAAGCCGACCGTCAGCCAGCTTCACGGGATCGACTATTACAGCATCCAGACCGTTGTCCCGAAGAATGCGGTCAACGGGCTCATCCCGAAGCTCAAGGCCTGCGGTGCGGAAGACATCCTGGAGATCCCCATCTCCAAGATCGTGCCATAAGGGCGAGGATAACGCTTTCACTTTTTACAACGCAGAAACTTCAAAATCGTCATTCTACGGCACGAAGGCTACGGCAATGAAAACGATTATTCGAGCTTGATATAATTCTTCTGGGATCCATCTTCCTTTACATGCGTATCTTCTCCCCAGTTCTCTTTCTCGCCGTAACTTTCCGCCCACACCGTGAGCCGGTACGTTGAGCCGGGTTTCCAGGAACTGGTATCAACGCTGATTGAGTCTGAGGTTGTTCCTGCCATTTTATCCCCGATCGATCCTGGATATACCGTTCTCAGGCCAAACGCGGTTGCACTACAGGGATCGGCACAATACAACAACTTCTCGTGCACGATCCCGGTCCCGTCATATGTTGTGTCCCAGGACACCGTCCAGAGGTTCGGGTCGGTGGTGCCTCCCGTGATCTTCATGTTGGTCACATCGAGTCTGACTGAGGGGGAGAACGGGTTGTCCACCTTGGTTTCATGGACATTCGTGGAGTTCATGGGAACGGTCACGGTCTGGCTCTTTTTCGTGTTTGCGTCAATGAAGGTGACGGGGCTGTTCTCACCAAAAATCCCGATCACCCCGGCTTTTTTGAGTCTGAACTGGATATTTGTCATCCAGACATCATCGAGGATAATCTTGCCGACACTGAATTCCAGCTTCTTGGAGGTCAGGCCGGGTAACATCGTCGGATTCGTCCAGTTGCCGCGATCGTCCCGCACTTCCACGTAATAATCGTTCTTCGGAGGGGTAACCGGCTGGGTGGAGTATTTGGTTATGAAGGTGGACGAGTCCACACCCGAGGGATTATAGACATACTCAAGATACTCGCCCACAGTGTCACCGGTGACGGCTTTGCCATCAACGGTAATGGTACTCAGGTCAGTCACCAGCTGGGTCTGCCCGCCTGCCTGCACGTTCAGATCCCCGGCAATCTGGGTATAAAGGTTATTCAGATCCGTTTCTGAGGGCGCATGCTGGTAAAACCCGATCGCGCCCTTCGTCATGATGCTGAGTGCAGCCTGAACCGTATCGCTGGGCTTGTCCTCGAAACTGAGCACATAGAGGCGGATGGCAGAACTGTTCGCATAGACGGACATATTCTGGGAGGTGAATTCAGCTGCATAGTTCAGCCGGTTCCGATTGACATAATCGGCAACGTAGTAATCACAGGATCGTGTGTAATAATTATAATAATGACAGGAACTGCCGTCAGGTACCGGAACAGAACTGGTCGATGAAGTTCCGCCACCAATTTCACTGTAATATTCATAAGAATCAAAGTTGGGAACATTGCCGGGCCAGGTCAGATAACTCGTTGTACCTGGAAATCCCCTTCCTTTGGCAAGAGGAGTGCCATCGTAATTCCAGTCCCCGTCCGTGAGAAGGATAACCGCTTTGACGGTATCGCTGCCCCCGTTGGTACGGACATCCGTTATTGCCTCGTACAATGCCCGCCGCATCTGCGTTGCGCCATCGGCATTCAGGTTACTTACTTTGGTTTTGACGGCATCGTAATCGACCGTGAGGGACTGATCAAGGGTTGTACTGCTGGCAAACGAGACAAGACCCACCTGGTTGCCGTTTCCTTTTTTCATCTGCTCAATGAACTTGTTTGCTGCGGATTTTGCAGAGGTCATCCGTGCCCCCTTCATGCTCCCGGATCTGTCCAGGACAAGCACCACATCGATGGGTTTTGGCTGGAGGGCGGCACCGGTTCCCCGTATCCAGACCTTGACATTGATGGTATCCCCTACCTTGGCATCGGTCTTGTCGATCTCTGATTCCACGGTCAGGAACGGGTAGTTCTTCCAGACAAACGTGATCTCCTGGGTCCTGGTCTCACCCTTTGTGTTGACCCATCTCGCGGTCACTTTACATGATCCGGTGGCCGCATCGTTGTATCCGGTCTGGCCCTTCTTTGCAAATGTTCCCGGGATAAATGATACCGTTGCATACCCGGTATCCCCGGTAGTTATCGAGACAGAGGAGAGCGATGACTGCGAAGTCTCCGTGAAGGGACTATAGGAGTCAGCGGATTTCTCGAAGGTTACGGTCTGATCCTTCACCCCGTTGCCGGCAATATCCACCACTTTTGCCCTGACTTCAACCGCTTTTGCCCCCGCCACATCCATGCTCACCATGGTCTGGGGGCTTGCCGTCAGGATCATATCCACCGGGTCCATGGAGGTGTACTCCACGGTCTGGCTGCAGAAGCCGGACTCCTGGGTACCGGTGCAGAGGATCGCGGGGTTCAGGGGGGTTATAGTTCCCGCGATGACCGGAGTTGCCGTGATCGTGTATACACCGGCAACATCCTTTGGACCATAGTGAGTGAAATTCATACCCCCGGAATCCGTAATCAGGGAAACCTCCTCGCCATTTGACGATGTGACACGGAGGGTAACATCCTTCATGGGGTTTTTGTACTTGTCCTGGACGGTATAATAAAACGTGAACCGGTGATCTGGATCTTTCCCGTCAGCGGGATAGGACTCAGGGTAGATCGTATTCTGGACCAGATAGGACGGATTGCGGTCAGCCACGCCATTGATGGTTATGGGTTCCCCGAGATACGATCCAATCGGGTACACCTGGAAGGTGTTGGGTCCGGAGAGGGTGGAGACAAGGAAATCGACCGATACAGCTCCTTCGGCATCGGTGGGAAGCGAGAGATCCTGCACGTGCTCCGCTCCCTCGACAAAGCCGGATCCACCGTCTCCTGAGGTATAGAGAACAACGGTATGGGCTGCTGCCGGGTTTTTGTTGTCAGCAGGGTTGTTCGAGCTGTCCAGGAGCCGGATGGTGACTGGGGTGACCGAACCGACAACCACATCGTGCGCGTACGTAATATCCGCCGAATAGGGAGTATCATGATCGATGTGCTGGATGCAGCTGAGGGGGATCGTGGTTGTTGCAGTACCATCGTTGTAGGAGACAAGAGCGTTGATGGTCGCAGTCCCGCTTTTGGTTTTTGTCCTGAATACCGTCTGAGCAATACCATCGGTGCCGGTCACCGCATTCTGGGTCGAGAGTGATCCCAGGTTCTGCGAATCGTCAGCAAGAGAGAACGTAACCGTTGCACCGGCTACGTCCGATACCGGGGAGGCCTGGACAACGTGGACGGTGATGGTTGACTGGTCGTTCGCATTCGCCACGATCCAGCCGGTATTGCTGCTGGTCATGGTGGACGGGGTCAGGTCTGCAGCAGTAGTGGTACCAACAATGAAAAGAAGGCCAAACAGAATCAGAATTATACGGTGGATCTTCAACCCGATCCCTTCTGAGTGAGTGATTGAGCGCAACACTATTTATATTTTTTTATTTTTAAAAAGGTCTTATTTTTTGTCAGATTTGCAAAATAAAGATTAATTGAAGTTAAATCAACACATTTTCAACCCTCATCTGCCCACGTGGATCCGTGCGGTGAGGCATCAACATAAATAGTCCATCCCCCTAAAAATGCATGAGGATAGTTATGCGCATGCCAGCCGGTTCCCAGGCCTTCGTCGTTTTTGCGGTCGTAGTGGTCCTGGCAGGCTGTTTTATCACAGGATGCAGCACCCGGCAACCGGTTCCTCTGGCAAATGAAACGCAAAATGCTACAAATCAAGGGTTCCGGTTTCTCCCGCCGGATAGTGTTTCCGGGGATCCGCAGGTGCTCAGTTTTAAGGACGTGGAGGCACAGCTTGCCAGAGTCGTCCTTGACGTGGGAGACGGTTCAGCCGTCAATGCCAGTTCCGATAAAGAGATCCTGTACGTCCGGGGGAATAATCTCGACAACAACGGGCAGGCCCGCAGCTGGACCTTTGTCGTGCGCCATGCCAACAGGACATCCATTGTCACCGTTGACCAGAAAGGCTTGAATCTGGCAGCATGGAACGGCGAGTTCCGCCAAAAAGAGATCCGGCTGGATTCGATCATCCTGCCAGAAGACCTCTTCCTGAAAAACCGGGACGCTATTACCGGGGATAACCGGACCGGCTCGCGGGATCTCGTGCTCTCCATGGATCGCTACACCTTAACCACATCCGGCACTACGAACCGGGTCCTGGTATTCGACGCAAAGACAGGAGCGCTGATGAGTTCCCATGGATAAGGATGCCGGCATCTCGTCGATAGACTTCCTGGCAGGTTTTGCCATCTTCATGATCGCTTTTATCTGGGTGGCAACCATGGTGCCCGGCCTCTTTATCGGGCTGAAATCCAGCACAATCGATTACGATGCGGTTGCCTACCGGACCGGCGTGATCCTGGCCGAAGACCCCGGCAATCCCGCAGGCCCTCCCGCAGATGACGTAGGATGGGAGTTCCTAGCAGACAGCAACAAGGTCGATCTCAAGCGCTTCGGACTGGCCGTTTCCAGGGATACCCCGGGGATTCTCGATGCGAATAAAGTCCACCGCTTCTTCTGCTCCACGGTTTTTTCCTACCCGGAAGACTATCAGAAACGCGCGATATTCGGGGATTATCCCTACCGGTTCAACATATCCCTGCGATCGTCCCGGGAGGATACCGCACGGAGCGTGGGAGATGTTATCCCTGACAGTTACGGGTATATCCACAGGGTGGTGGCGATCAAATCTCCCAGCAATGCAACGATTGATACCCGGATGATCATGGATCATGCGTTCAACAATTCTGAGGATGTGACATTCCACCAGTTTTCCATCCGGATAAACGGAACAAAACTCCTTGTAGACGAGATCCGGGATCCCCGGTACCAGATCAACCCGGAAAAAGACCAGATCATCATCAACATAACCGGCCTTGAGACCCAGCCGGTCCGTCCCCCTGGCCCTCTCGCAGCCCCGGCAAGCGTAAACCTGACAAATATCCGGTTTTACAAATCCTCTGCGGGAAGCCTGGGGACCCTGACCGTCAATGACCTGCCGTCACCGGAGTATCGTTACCTCTACGTTGACGGAAACCCGGTCTATACGCACCCCCTGCCCTCTCCCCGTCCCCCGGTTGAGAAGAACGTGTCCATGATCTTCGGACCGGGATTTTTCGGGAACGCAGCATCAACGGACACCATCTATATCAACCTGACATTCGGTCTTGACCCGCCCCAGCAGTACCTGAATTCCACGCGATCCGGGCCCTTTGACTATAATTACCATCCGGCAAACGTAACCCGGCCGGATCTGCGGGATGCCGTTCTGGAGGTGGCGGTATGGTAAACGATGCGGGCCAGCTGTATACTATAGAGGGCATTGCCGCTGGCCTGATCATGCTCGTAACCGCATTCATTGTCGTCAACAGCACCATGGTCTATACACCGGGGGATACCCACATCAGCGACATGCAGCTGGAGGTGCTCGGGAGCGATGCCCTGACCATTATGAACACGGCGCCGAACAGCACCCCCGGAAAAAGCCCGCTCCAGACCATTGTCGAGACACAGGACAACGGGGCCTTTGCAACCATGTTCGCAAACCTCGTCAACAACCGGACAGGGACTCGCCCCGACTCGGTCCACTTTACGGCAAACATTGTGTATGACAACCCGGACACCCCCGGTCAATACAGCAGCATTCCTCTTGGCGGAAACCGTATCCTGACCGGGGGGGAGCATGCCGTGCGGGTCTCCCGGTGGGTGATCGCGGAAACGAAATTTCCGGATCAGAGCAGTGGCAAACATGCCGGGCTCGTGGAGGTTTACCTGTGGCGGGACTGAATGAGGATGCACAGTGGATCGTTCTTATGGGCTTTATCGTGAGCTTCAGCCTCTTCTTCCTTGCAATCGTGGTCAACCAGTCGGTTGTGGTGGGGCAGACAACCGCCGAGGCCGTTGCAGAGTTCCCGAAATATGACATCCGGGGTGTGCGTGAGGTCATCATCCAGTCCGGCAGCCTGGATGACACGGCGCCGTTCCAGAACAGGACCACCGTGGGAAGAGAGATCCGCAACCTCTCCCGGATCCGGCAGAACGCCGTCGTAGACTTTGCCCCGGTAACGGAAGGGGGGCAGCCGTATATGGAGATACATTACAACAACGGGGTGATCGCGTACAATGAGACGGGGAAATTATGGTAAGGACGATCGCGGGGTCGCAAATATGATCGAGTATATCCTGATATCCGGTATCCTGATGTGTCTTTTCGTGGTGATGCTGCTTATGGTCAACACCAATTTCATGGAGGGGCCGGCGAACACCATTGCCTATTCGGCCTTCACCGACATAGGAAACGGCGTTTCCACCCGGATCGTTGATACCTACGCCATTGCACCGGCCATCGGCAACATCTCCTCGCATTTCGATATCCCGGATGAGGTTGCAGGACAGGATTATTTTGTTGAGATCGGCAACACAGCCGGCGATGACCCAACGGCACAGACCGTGACCGTCTGGAGAAGTTCCATAAGCTCGAGCACAGCAATTGCCGGTATCGGATCAACCCTGAGAGCCGGGGGCAAAACCACCGGTACCGGGTTGAACAGGATCAGCTATGATTCGGAGGGGTTCTGATGGCAGCAAGGATGGATCGGGAGTTAAGTGCCCGGGCGGTCTCGGAATCGATCGGGTTTTTGCTTATCTTCACGATAGTCATCGTGGGTATCGGGCTCGTAACCCTGTACGGGTACCCGATGCTTCTCGCGCAGCAGGTGAACACGGACGAGAAGATCATGGAGAAGAACATGATCGTGCTCCAGAACGATCTCAAGGGTATCACCTTCAAGACGGTGCCATACAAGGAGACCTCCTTAAAGATCGGCAACGGCCTGCTGACGGTATATAACGCAAGTGAAACGCCCGCAGCCTCAACATTCAGGATCTACGACTCATCCCGCACGTATGTTGATTCTTTCAGATCCGGTGACCTGCGCTATACCTCCGACAGCAGCCGGACAGATATCTCGCTCCAGAACGGAGCTGTGGTGATGCGGCCCCACGGGGCAACGGGGTCGTCCATGCTTGCAGAACCGCGCTGGTTTTACGACGGGCAGACCAACACCATGGTGATCAACCTCATCTCCATCAACAGTTCAGGGGTTATGGCAAGGGACGGCATCGGGACCGTGCAGATGGCAATGGGGGAGACCGGTTACCAGTATACCGAAGGCATCAATTCCGATATTTACCTGGATTTCACGCCCGACCCGACGCCGGTTACCGCGCAGGATTACCGGACAGCCTGGGACAACTATTTCATACGATCCCTCAATATGGAGCGGACAAGTTCGCCCGATGCGGCAACGGTCACGTACAGACTGCCAACAAAGACCACACCTTCGGCCCGGCTGGTCATAAAAACCTACGATGTCGTGATCAAATCACTCTGACACGTTTTTTTAATTCTTGAAAAAAGATTCGGGTGTGATCAGAGGTACTTGTTCCGCCGGAGCCATTCCACCTGAGGGCCGGTGTACCGGTAGATGATGTCGCACTTTTCATCCTGGAAATTCCACGGGATGATGATCAGGATGTCGCCTTCGCGTATCCAGACTTTCTTTTTTATCTTCCCCTTGATCCTTCCCAGCCTCGTAACGCCATCAAATCCCTTGACACGGATGTGGTTTGCTCCCATCATCAGTTCAGCGCAGCCGAACATTTCGCGGTTGCGTTTCTGGGGCAGTTTGACCCTTACGACTTCGTCACCCGGGGGAGTTCCCGGTTTATTGTCTGTCAGTACAACCTCTCCTGGTGCTCTTTTTTTACAATTTTTACGTGCTTAATTGTTGGTGCCCGAAAAAATATATTTTTCCTTGAGTGGCACAAAAAACCAGTTTCGGCCGGAACCGGAGGAGGAAAAACCGCGTTCCATGAAAAGAGAGCGCAAGTTATCCGGGAAGAACCCGGCTCCACGAAAGAAGGATAAGGGCCAGCATGCCGGTCCCGATGACGAAGATAATGACACCGGAAATTTTATTGATCTTTTTGAGGCTGTCGATACTCATACGGGAACGGAAGGAACCGACCGAGCCGCAGAGAAGGATCCACCAGAGGGTTGAGCCGCAGAAGACACCGGCAACGAATTCCGCGGCCAGAACCTGGGATGCCCCCTGGAATACCACCCCGAAGGCGGGCAGGATCGCAAGGAAAAAGATGATGGTCAAGGGATTCGCAATACCGATGGCAAGCGTGGTTAAAAAATCCTTAAGGTAGGATTCCTGTTCAGGCCGGGCTTTGGCTTCAGGAGGGGCAGAGACGAACACCATGATCCCTATCAGGAGAAGAACCAGGCCGGCGATGAGCCGGAACAGGGACTGATGGGTAAGAATCATGCCGGATATCAGGGTCAGGCCAAGGAAGACTACTGCGGCATAGAAAGAATCGGCGGTGGCAATGCCGATTCCCGATACAATCCCGTGAAGCCTTCCGACCGTCACCGCACGCTGGATGCACAGGAGCGAGAGCGGACCTACCGGTAAGGCTAGGGTGAGGCCGATGATGATTCCCTGGATGAACAGGCTTGTATCCATAACAGCACGCGGGACACTATTCTGGTTCTGGGTTTGCGGGAAAATACACTTCCCGGTTACGGGGTGGTATGATCAGGAGCTGTTGTTTTGACAACGGGTTATCGGATTCCTACCCATACATTCCATTTTGCCGATGTTGAGGGTTTCGGTACGGGGAATACGCGGGGGGACGGATCCCCCCGCAGATATGGAAGGGCACGCAAAGGCTCCTCGCGGGTAATGAACTGAATTTCCGGTCCAGGCAGGGTCATGCCTGACGCAAAAAAGAGGTGCAGGAAAACAGATCAGGAAAAAATTGAGGGGGGCAGAGTCCACCGGGATGTGAGGTTTGCAATGGGGTCTAAGGGGGCCTTCTGGTCCGCGTAGACGACATCGAGGATTGCACCTCCTTTTTTCAGCAAGGAATAATCGCGTTCGGTGTCAATCGTGACATAATCCCGCATTATACCAGTAGTATTGGGGTCGAGTATGAATGTCTGTGCCCCTGATCCACCGTGGGATACGCCAAGGCCCCCGTGGAAGAGCCCGCTCTTATCGGTGAGGTTACTGTACAGGATCAGACGGTTGGATTCGGTTCCGGTATTGGTGACCCGGTAATAAATGTTCACGATATATTTGCCGGAACCCCTGGCATCAACTTCAAAATGATCTATAGAGGAGATCAAGGAGTAGTTGCCGCTTTTGAGTACCGAAGGTTGTGCATAGGATACCGGGGGAACTGACGGTCCCGGGGTTTCGGGCGATACGGTTGGCGCTGTTGAACAGCCTGCAACCAGGATCAGGCAGAAGGCAAGTGCGAGCAGTGCGATTCGTTTCATTATTTTCACCTCATATACGGGAATAAAAATCAGTTTTTAAAAAATAAAAAAGTAAGCGCACCGCGAAATGCCTTTCAGGAACAGACAGCCACTGCTCCAGACATCCACGGGTATTAATGGGATATGTTGGCACCTGATGAACACGTTAGAAAGAAAACGGAAGCATTGAACGTTGCGTCCAGATGCGAGAAGCAGGAGTCGAACCTGCGAACGCCTGCGCGAACGGATCTTGAGTCCGCCTCTGTTGACCACTTAGATATTCTCGCTTGATTAGTAGTATTGGACAACCGGATAGTAAAATGCTTTGACTCCGTAGAGTGGTAGGACGCATCGCAGAGCATGCGTGAAATAATTATAGCTGCATTCCCAATCTGAAGAGAATGTTCGATCACCTATGGCAGAGCAGGTACCGGGATATCTTCATCGCGGGCCCGGTTATCGTGGTCTTTGTTGTACTGCTATGCCTGTCAACCACACCCGTTTTTACCGGAGATTACGGGGAGTTCATACTGGCAGGGGGGATTGTTGCCCCGTTTGTGATCCTTGCCCTCCTTGCCTATACCGGCGAGACCATCCGGCCGGTCCGGTATATCGCGTACCTCTGGCTCCTTGGCATCCTTCTCTCTATCTTTGCAATAAACTTCGTTCTTATCCTTGCACCGGTTGATTTGGCCTCGCCGGATCCCGATGCACTCACAAAACAACTCGACTCGCTTCCGGTGGCAACGGTCGGCACGGCCCTCCTTGCGTCGTTTGGTGCTGGGCTCATAAGCCTCATCGGATTCTCCCGCTCGTTCCGGGTTATCCTTGCCCGCCGGCTCCCTATCAATCCCGATTCCCCGGTTCATACCGCAGGACTCGTCTGTGCCCTTGCCCTCATCATCATGCCGCTGGTGCCCCTTATCATGACAGGGAATGCCCCGCTTCTTAATGCCGATCTCCAGAACATGCTCGGTATAGGACACGAGATCCAGGGATCATCGGTCAAACTGGATACCTTCACCCTGATCTGGACGATCATCGGTTCGTTCCTGTTAGTCGGGCTCTGGGTGCGCAGGGATATCCGCAGCACGCTTGAACGCCTCGGCCTTGTCCGCCCGACTGCCCGCCAGGTGCTCATCGGGGTCGCCTCCGGTCTCCTGCTTGTCGGAATCTTCTGGCTCTTTGATGATGCCATTGCCCTCCTCTTTGCCGCAAACGGGATCCCGACAACCGATGATACGCTCGTCACCAATCTCTTCATGGTCTCGTTCACCCCGCTTGCTGCGGTCGTTGCCTCAATAACGGCAGGCCTCGGAGAGGAACTCTCGATCCGGGGCGTTATCCAGCCCCGGTTCGGCATCCTGATCGCGGCACTGGTGTTTGCGTCAATGCACGCGTACCAGTATGCCTGGGACGGGCTTCTGAGCGTCTTTCTCGTTGGGCTCTGTTTTGGGATTCTCCGGAATTATACCAACACGTCAACCAGCGCGATCTCGCACGGGGTCTATGACCTGACCCTCTTCGCCATCATCATGGCGGGAATAACAACCCTCTGAAATTTTAAAAAAAGTTACATGAAATCCGCAAGACCCAGCTGCTCCTGCTTCTCTTCCCCGAACGTGGAGGTGATGGCGAGATCGATCACTTCGACCCGCTGCTTGGTGTATTCCGAGACCTTGTACTTCCGGCAGATCTCCCGGGACATCTCTAAGTATTTTTTCACCGAGCCTTCGTGCACGGTGGGAATGAGAGGACTGTTGCAGGGGCCTTTGCCCCGGAACTTGGTGCACTTGCCGGATAGCGGCAACCTGCGGTAACTGGTGTTGCACTTCGTGCACCGGAACTTCTGCTTGGAGAAGGCAGAGAGGTTCCCCATGAGGTCCCGGATGAAATGGGTGTTGAGCACCCGCTCTGCAACATCGTCGGCATCCACGGCCCGGATCTTCTCGGCGAGATCGAGCTCGGCCCCGAGCTTGTCGGTCATCGTCTTCATCTGGGTGTACATAGACTCGATTGGGCCCGCGGAGATGTCCGAGGTGTCGTGGGTGAACTGGAAGCCTTCCACCTGTTCGGGCTTGCCGATCCTCTTCTCCACCCGGTCGATGAGCCCGGCAATCGTCTTTGGTTCAACGTAGGTGAGCGCACCGGTGTAGACTTCGATCGGGTAATGATCGCAGACATCCACGTTGAGGGCCTCCTTGTCGATCTCGGCCGGGTCGATCCGGCTCGTCAGCACGAGCGGGGCGTCCATGGTACCGCCCCGGTTCTGTGGCAGGAACGAGCGCGAGAAGTTGATGAGCCCGTCGAGGAGGAGCATGATACAGTCCTCATCGCCATCGCACTGGCCGGTGAAGATGTCGTTGGCCGTCAGCGTGTGGTCCTCTGCAACGGTCAGGCAGTAGACCCGCTCTTCGGGGGCAGGCACCGGTTCGGCAAGGGCTATCCGGTCCGAGATGACGCACGAGCCTTCAAAAACGGGGACGGCATCCCCGGCTTTGAGCTCAACGGCCCGGATCTTCCGGAGGTAATTCGTATCCCAGACGAGCATGGCGTGATCGGGCGTGACCACGAGTTCCCGCCCCCGGGCAGTGGTGAACCGGATGAGCGCCGCAGGGGAGCGGTGGATCGAGACCGAGGTGATCTTCCGGATATGGATACCGCCGTTCGTATCAACAGCCCGGGTAAAGAACTGACGGGCGGGATCCGAGTAGTACGTCCCGAGCCGGTCTATACCCGGCCGGCTGAGATCGAAGTTTTCAAGGACAAACTTCCGGATCGGGAATTTTTCCCACCGCCTGCCATCGTAGACATCGATCTCGGTATCCCCGTAAAAGCAGTTCCGGCGCTTGGCCGCGTGGAAGAACGGGTGGGCATAGCCGACATTTGCCCGGGTGAATCCGACAATCCGGGCGAGCACGCCGGCGCTCGTGTGCGGGGCGAGACCGATAACGAGGTGCCCGACAAGCTCCTCGGGCTTCGTGATGTTATAGAAGGGCGGGAGATGGTAGCATTTCACGAGCAGGTCGTCCATGAACTGCGCCACGCTGACCATGTACTCGGCACAGGAATCCGAGACCAGGATATCCTGCGGGTGGAGTTCGACAACCTGCGCCGGGTTCTGGAGATCATAGCCCCGGGTGTCCTTCGTGTACCCGAGCGACCGGAGTTTCTCCACGGAGACCCGGACCTCGTCGGGGCGGATGTGCGTGATCGGCAGGTCAATCATGTCGAAGCGGGTGGTGCCGTCCTTGAAGACAAAGATGTTCCGGATGGCCCGGAGGATCCCCTTGTCCATTGCCTCGACCGTTTTTTCCTTGGAGATGACACCCTTGACCCCTTTGACAAGGGCGATGCTGTCGGTTTTAAGCCCCAGCCGCTCCATGGCCTTGGCATACTCGCCTTTCACGTTGAGGGTGAGCCGCTGGCTGCAGACAACCTGGCCGTCGCAGCCCGGGCAGCGGGGGAGGGTTGTCTCCCTCCCGCACTTGGTGCAGATGGAGAACGCAACGGTGTGCCCCCCGCATTTCTCGCACCGGTTCAGGTAATTGATCTCCCCGCACGCCGAACAGCGCCGGCGGCCGACATCGATCTCGATGAAACCCCCCTCTTTCTGGAAATCGAGATCGGTATCGTTCCGGTCAACGTCTTCGGTATGAGCGGAGGCTGACTGGAAGGACCGCCGTGCCCCTCCCGAGTCCCCGAGGGGGAAGAGGGCGTGCGGGGGCGGGTTCATCTTCCGGGGCTTGGACTTCCCCGGCCGGCCCATACGCCCCCCGATCCGGGTCCCCGACCGGGACCGCATGGCAAACCCGGACAGGTGGAGGACCAGGTCGAGCGGGGCTTTCTCCCCGGCGGTCTCCCACACATCACGTTTTTTCAGGTTTTCATCCAGGCCGAGGCAGGCAACGAACGCCTTCCAGGTGGCGATCTCGACCAACTCCCCGTTCACCTTGTGGGGAAGGAGGAGGAGTTCAAGGGAGGTCTTGGTTTCCGGTTCAAGGGGAAGGCGGAGAACGCCATCCGCAACCGATCCTTTGCCGGATACCGCATCGGCAAGTTCCCGGATCTGGTCCGAAGTGATGTCGTCCCAGAACCAGGTCCAGGCCGGGTACAGGATACCCCCTGCCCGGGCAAAGGCCAGGGCTTCCTCCTCGCTTGCGGGAGGTTTTACGCCGGGGCCGGCATCGAGCTGCCACCATTCCGAACAGTACCCTGCGGGGATAAGAGGGTGGTTGTTCTCCAGAAACTCCCCGAACGAGATGAGGATCTCGCCGACATCGAGGATCTTCTCGATCCCGGCATTCAGCCGTTTTGCCGTTGCTTCATCGTCGATCCGGAGCACATCCCCGTTCCGGAGCCGCACGGTCGGGCCTTCAATGGAATCAACCGGCACAACCCCGCAGGCTTTCCCGGGCCGTTCGGTCTTCATCTGGGTGCCGGTGGCAAGGAACTCGCCAAGGATGTAGAGGGTGGCCGGGTGCATGCCCGCCGCAGCAAACCCGGTGTTCCGGGATCGCCCGTACCGGAGCCGGAAGCCGCCTTTCCGCATGGGGTAAGAGAAGACCGGCCGGCCGCCGATCAGGTCGCGGAGGTACTTGTCGAGCGGCTTGATGCCGACCGTCTTATCACCGTCGCCGCTCTTTGCCGCTCCTGCGATCAGCTTGTCGAGCCAGTCCCAGCCCTCCATCTTCATCTTCTCAACCCGGCCCTTGAGTTTCCGGGCCTTGCCGGCAATACCTTCCCCGATAACGAGCGCCATCCCGCCCCGGACGGCATTCGTCTCCACCCGCTCAAGGTTGCGGTGACCCGAGACCTCCTCCTGCTCGGTGGCTTCGCCATCAACGCAGACCGGGCAGTTCTCGATGATGATCCGGATCTCGGCCTCGCTCGGGAGATACTGGAGGTTCATGATGGAGTTGTACTGCCGGATCTCCTCGATGTACCGCTCAACTTCCACCGGCCGCGGGATGTAGCGGTTGATCCCCAGTTTCTGGCGCACGTAGTCGCCCACGAGCACGGACATGGCCTGGGCCGTACCCCCGGCACTCCGGATCGGTCCTGCATAGAAGATCATCAGGTACTGGGTGCCGTCGTCGTTCTTGCCCAGCTCGACTTTTGCAATCCCTTCCGTTGGTGCGGATACGACCCCTTCGGTCAGGAGTGCCATCGCAACGCGTATCGCGTGGTCGAGCACCTCCATGATGTCCTTTTCCCCGAACTTCCGGGCAACAAAATCGTCGCCGATCCGTAAGGCCGCCTCTTCGCGGGACATCTCCGCTTCAAGCTCGCGGATCCGCGCTGCCACACCCTTGACCCCGACCAGCACTTCCACCCGGTCGGCAAGATCGCTTGCAATCGGGATCTCCACATCAAGGGAGGGGTCGAACCCCTGGGACCGGGCCTCCTTTGCTATTGCTATTTCACGGTACAGCTCGTCCAGTAAAGACTTCTCGTAAGCCTCCATCGCAGGCGAGAGCACAAGCATACTGGTAGGATTCTCCGGGTGGGGATTTATTGGTTCGGATACCGTCCCCTCATAAAAAAGAGGGATTGTCCAGGAACGGTTATTCCTCGTCCCGTATCTTCTCAACCATCGACGGAAGGCCTGTCTCTCCCATCTGCCAGAGAGTCAGGGTTGCGCACTGCTGGATGATCTCGTTTGCGTCGGTGAGCCGTCGCGTGAGCGGTTCCACGGCGGGCTTGCCGATCCGGCAGAGGGACTGAGAGAGAAAACCCCTCAGCTCCCGGTCATCGCTTCCCATCCCGTTGATCAGGGCATCAATAGCCGGGACACCAATCTCGCCAAGGGAGGCAGCAGCATACTTCCGGAACTCCTTTTTGGGGTTCTCTTTCATAGCTGCAACCAGCGGAAGGACGGACGGTTTTCCGATCCGGGAGAGCGCCACCGCAGCATACCAGCGCTGGTCATTATCCTGTGCTTCCGCCATAGCGGCAATGAGGGGCGCGACCGCAGGTTCCCCGGCCTCACGCAGCACGGATATTGCCGCATGCTTCCGGTCAGTTGACGGATCGCCAAGGGCTGCGATCTCCACCCGGATTTCCTCGTCGGAAATCTCCTTTTTTCCGCCCGTTTGCACCATATGTATCACTGATCTGGGAACTGCACCCACTTGGTTGTTTCCATTTCCGTTTCCGGGGTTACACAAAGCCCAGCCAGGCGGGAACAAAGAGGATGACAAAGAAGACTGCCATCAGCACCATCCCCAGGGGAAGACCAACCTGTGCCCACTCCCTGCTCGTGATCCCGAGCTTGCAGGCGGCAATGATATTGGGGATGTTGCCGGGGATGAGCATACCCCCGGCAATGAGCAGCCCCAGGAGGGCGCTCGTTATCTGGGTGAGGGAAAGAGCCGGGCTGATCTCGGCAGCCGCCAGGGTCGCGTTGTCCAGCACCGCCGAGACGATATTCACCCAGTACAGTCCCGCGGGGGGGATGTTGATGATGTATTCGAGGATGAGCGGTTTGAACCCGTCGCCGAGAAAGACCAGCGCCATGATGAAGAGGTACACTTTTCCGGCCCTGATGAAGATATCCCGGGGTTGTTCCCGTTCGACATTGCACACCAGTTTCGTCCCGCCGGTATGGCTCCGGGAAAAGAGGAAAACACCGATGACACCGAGGGCGATGACCGCCGGGATGACATAGATTGCCAGGTTGTCGAAGAGGAACGCAAAACCGGCATGGTACGGGGCACCGGAGAGTTTCGAGACCACGATCGTGGTGAGGGGTTCGCCAAGAGGAGTGAGCCCGGCCCCAAGACCTATCGAGAAACAGGAGACGACAACGATATCGATCTTGGCCTTCCGCACAACCGGCAGCGCATTGACAATCTCGATAAGGATGATCGCAGCAAGGATCGCAGAGATGATGCTCGATACCAGGCCGAGGACAACGATCAAGAGAAAGACGATCCATTTCAGGGAAAACCGGTCAACCAGGTTAATGATTGCCCGCTGCATCTGGTGATAGAAGAAGTAGATGAGAAGCCCCACGAGGAGCACGATCTGGACAATCCCGATGGGTATCCCCCAGAGGGTCGCAATGTTGAGGGGCGATATGAGGGCTTCTGTGACAATCTTCAGGCTCCAGCCGGTCTGCTCGCCCGGGATGGTCATGAACCCTGATATGGTCAGGGCTGTAACCCCGCAGGCGAAGAGGAACACTTCGAGGTTGTGTTCTATGCACTTCACCCGGAACGGGAGGACGAGGACGAGGACAAATATTACGAGTAACCCGAGGGTTGCAACCATTTCCATACGCAGTCTCCGGAAGAGCCGGCCGGGGGCCTTTGATTCCTGAAGGAATGTGGTTGCCCGGGGAATTAATGAATTCCTTTTTGTGCCGACGACCGGCCCTTGGCAAGAAAGTATATATCCTACTTCGATGGTACAGACCCTTTGATCATCTTCTTACGGGGAGTCTGGACCATGGCGCAGGATTTTATGAAAACGATCAGCGCAATGCGGCAGGCGGCAGTGGGGAACTGCCGGAAACGGATAGAGGATGCGGCACGGAAAGCAAAGGGAATGATCGGGGACGAGACTCCTGAAGGGGATCAGGGGAAAACGTGCGGGCAGCCCCAGTACGGCGTGACCTCGGTCCTGAAGCGGAAGCACGGACTTTAAGGGAGGCATGGACACGGACACCGATAAGACACTCCTGCAGCAGATCCGGGAGAAAGAGCAGGAACTGGGAACGAGGGTTGACGTTGCCCGGACAGAGGCGGAATCGGTTGTTGCTGCTGCCCGGACAGAGGCGGAGGATCTGCTCTGCACGGCCGACCAGACCGGGAAGATCACTGCCGAACAGGTGTACTGGAAGGAGCGGGGAAGGACCGAGACCGATATCGGGGACTTGAAAAAGGCGGCTCTCGTAAAGAGCGAGACCATTGCTCTCCGGGGGGAGAGAAACCTCCCTGCTGCCGTGGATCGGATCGTCAGGTACGTGACCATGGAATAAGGCCGGGACGGACCGGCGGGGGTTTGTATGCTCCAGAAGATGGAACGCATTCAGGTTATCGGACCAAAAGCGGATCTCGGGAGGGTCATTGACGTGCTGTACCGGGCCGGCACCCTTCACCTTGAGGACGCGCCGACAATCATCCCCCATACAGAGCTTCACCTGGACCGGCTCCGCCAGGACGAGACCGAGGATATCGCCGGGGTCCTTGGCAGGATCAACGCGATCTTTTCCACCCTTCCCGTCATCGCAGATGATCCGGGTCTCCAGGCCGGGCTCCGAACCTCCCTTGAGAGCCGGACCCATACCGAGCTGGTCAGGAGGGCAAGGGAGATCATCCGCTCGCTTGAGCTGACTACCCGGGATCTCTCGGCAAAGAAAGCTGAACTCGCCCTCTCGGTCACAACCCTGAACCGGTACGCAAAAGTGCTTTCAATCATCCAGCCGGTGGAAAAGGAGCTGCCGGCCCTTACAGGGTTCGAGGTCACGATCCTCCTCATCCAGGAGGAACACCGGGACGTGCTTGGCCTTATCAGGACCGAGCTGGACACGATCACCGGGAACCGGTTCGAGATGAGCGTAACGCCGGTCGATACCGAGACCCTTGCAGCCATCATGGTCTTTCCGAAGAGATTCTCCGAGGGGGTCCACTCGTTCATTTATTCGGTGAACGTGAACGAGGTGCGGCTTCCGCCGGAGTTTGCCGGCAGGCCGTTTTACGAGATGTATACCCTCATCGAGGAGAAGAGGGTGCGGGCACAGGAGGAGATAGCCCGTATCGATAAGGAACTCCTTGCCCTTTCGGACACCTGGTACCAGGAGCTCGTTGTCTTACAAAAGCAGCTCGGGTACATGCACGGGGAACTGAGTTCGTACCGGAACTTCGGGCTGTCGGAGTACACCTTCGTTGTGATGGGCTGGATCCCGAAAAAATACCTCAGGCATACCCGGGAAGAAATAAACGAGGGGTTCGGGGACCGGGTGGTAATCCAGGTACTGCCGGTAACGGAAAAGGACCTGGAAAATGCCCCGGTCTTCTACGACAATCCCCGGTGGGTGAAACCTTTCGAGTTCATCATGCAGCTCGTCTCCCCGCCGCGCTACCGGGAGGTCGACCCCTCGCCCATCCTTGCCATCTTCTTCCCGCTCTTCTTCGGGATCATGGTGGGCGATATCGGGTACGGCCTTATCATCCTCGCGTTTGCGCTCGTGATCCGGTACCGGTTCAAGGCAATGGCTTTTGCAAAGAACCTGGCCGACATCCTGATCATCTCGTCGATCCCGACCATCTTCTTCGGCTACCTGTTCGGGGAGTTTTTCGGGGATCTCGGGGAGACGATGGGCTGGATCCACCCGGTACATTTCCTTGGGATCTCATGGAACCGGGTGGACGCGATGATCCCGATGCTCATCTTTGCCATCGCAATAGGCGTCATCCACGTCTTCCTCGGCCTTATCATCGGGATACGGAACGCGCTTATCCTAAAGAAGAGAAAACACCTGCTCGAGAAGACGGGGATGCTGCTCGTGATCACCGGGATCCTGGTCCTTGTCGGGGTGCTTGGCGGGTTTGTTCCCGAGGTTGCGATCTACCCGGTGGTCGCCATCATGGTTGTCGGGCTGCCGATGATCCTGATGGGGGCCGGGGTCTTCGGGACGATAGAGGTGATGAGCACGGTGGGAAACATCCTCTCGTACGCCCGGCTGATGGCGATCGGCATGGCCTCGGTGATCCTCGCGATGGTGGCAAACCGGCTCGGGGGGGCGTTCGAGATCGCCATCATCGGGGTAATCGTCGCCATCCTGCTGCACACGCTCAACATCGTGCTTGCCATGTTCTCCCCCTCGATCCACTCGGTGCGTCTCCATCTCGTGGAGTTCTTCTCAAAGTTCTACGAGGGCGGGGGTACGGCATACCGGCCGTTCCGGCGGGAGGTGGAGGTTAAGGGACCGGGGGAGTGAGGGGCCGGTTACTCCAATCGCGATCCGGTGCGGGAAATAGTGGATCTGGTTAACTTTTTGCAGTCAGGGTGCGGTTGAAATTTTTCCGGCAAGGTGTGGTTGAAAAATAAAATTCAAAGTCCGGTTGATCCGGATCAATTTTTCAATCGCGATCGTGATCGCGATGATTTTTTTGCAATCAAGGTTTGATTGAAAAATTTTGAGCAAAGTCTGCCTGAAAAATTTTAATCAAGGTGTGGTTGTGAAAAGTTAACCACATCTGCATCAGATCAATTTGCGAGTCCACGACGGAGGTAGGACCGTGGACTTCGTTTTTCAACCAAAGGTTGCTGAAAAAATTTCAATCAAGGTCTGCCTGAAATTTTTCAATCAGGGTTTGGTTGAAAAAAGAAAATCAAGGTTCGATTGATCCGGATCAGATTTTCAAGCGGGGTCGTGATCGCGATGAAAATTTTTGAATCAAGGTACGGTTGAAAAATGAATTGGTCTGCTGAGGAGCAAGCGGGGTCGCGAAATAGTGAGGACTGGTTTGATGGCGGAGTTGTTTATAAATAGAAAGGTATTAGCGGCTTGTCAGAGATACAGAAGAATCACGGGATGGTTGGACTGGACAAGAAGGCATTGACCGAGCGGGATATCTGCACCAAATTCATTACTCCAGCGCTGACCCGGGCCGGCTGGGATATCCATCACCAGATCCGGGAAGAGGTGAACGTCACCGATGGCCGGGTTCTCGTGAATGGCAACTCCGTGAGCCGGGCCAAACCGCGAAGAGCGGACTATATTCTTTATTATAAACAGAATCTCCCGATTGCCGTTATCGAGGCAAAGGACAATACGCATATCGTTGGCGCCGGAATGCAGCAGGCCCTTGCCTATGCAGAGATGATGGATATCCCGTTTGTGTTCAGTTCCAATGGGGACGGGTTTTTGCTGCACGACCGCTCGGGCAATTATGAACCCATGGAGCGGGAACTCTCGCTTATCGAATTTCCCCGCCCCACCGATCTCTGGACCCGGTACCGGAAATGGAAAGGGATTGATGACAAAAAAGAGCAGATCATCACGCAGGGATATTATATCGACGATGTCCGGAAGATGCCCCGGTATTACCAGGTAAACGCGATCAACCGGACGATCGAGGCAATTGCGAACGGGAAGGACCGGGTCCTGCTCGTGATGGCAACCGGGACCGGCAAGACCTATACCGCCTTCCAGATCATCTGGCGACTCTGGAAGTCCGGCGCCAAGAAGCGGATCCTGTTCCTCGCGGACCGGAATATTCTTGTCGACCAGACCAAGACGAACGATTTCAAGCCGTTCGGGTCGGCGATGACGAAGATCACGAACCGGCAGGTGGACAAGAGCTACGAGATCTATCTCTCGCTCTACCAGGCGGTTTCCGGTAATGAAGAAGAACGCAATATCTACAAACAGTTCTCCCGCGACTTCTTCGACCTGATCATTGTTGACGAATGTCACCGGGGGAGTGCTGCCGACGATGCGATGTGGCGGGAGATCCTCGATTATTTCTCATCGGCTACCCACATCGGCCTGACGGCAACCCCGAAGGAGACGAAGTACGTCTCCAGTGTCCATTACTTCGGGAAGCCGGTGTATGAATATTCCCTGAAGCAGGGGATCGAGGACGGGTTCCTTGCCCCTTACCGGGTGTACCGAATTGATCTGGACAAAGACCTCCAGGGCTGGCGGCCCGAGCGGGGGCAGAAAGACAAGTACGGAGTGGAGATCGAGGACCGGATCTACAACCAGAAGGACTTCGACCGGAGCCTTGTCCTGGAGCAGCGAACGAAACTGGTGGCCCGGAAGATCTCGGACTTCCTGAAGAACACCGGCCGGTACGACAAGACGATCGTCTTCTGCGAGAACATTGATCACGCCGAAAGGATGCGGAGTTGTCTCGTGAACGAGAACGCGGACCTGGTGAAAGAGAACGGCCGGTACGTTGTCCGGATTACCGGTGACAGCCCTGACGGGAAGGCCGAGCTGGACAACTTCATCATGCCGGATTCCAAGTACCCGGTGATAGCGACCACCTCGAAACTGATGGGAACCGGCGTGGATGCCCAGACCTGCAAGCTGATCGTGATCGACAAACGGATCGAGTCCATGTCCGAGTTCAAGCAGATCATCGGGCGCGGAACCCGGATCAACGAGGATTACAACAAGTTCTTCTTCACGATCATGGACTTCCGGAAAGTGAGCGAGCTCTTCGCTGACCCGGACTTTGATGGTGAGCCGCTCGACGGGAGCCAGTATGATCCAACCGATCCCATTGATCCTCCCCTGCCAAAGGAGCCGGCAGAGTCGGGAAGAAAGCGGTACGTAGTGAACGATGTGGCGGTAAGTGTAGTCGCCGAGCGCGTCCAGTACATTGCCGCCGATGGGAAGCTGATCACCGAATCGCTGGAAGACTACACGAAGAAGAACGTGACGCAGCAGTACGCTACGCTGAATGCGTTCCTGACTTCGTGGACAAAGGCGGAGCAGAAGACCGCGATCCTGGAGGAACTGGAGGAGCAGGGTGTTCTCTTCGAGGCGCTCCAGGAGCAGGTGGGCATGGACTACGATCCCTTCGATCTTATCTGCCATGTTGTCTTTGGCCAGCCACCCATGTCCCGCAGAGATCGGGCTGCAAAGGTGCGCAAGGCGAATTACTTTGCGAAGTACGGGGAGCCAGCGCGGAAGGTGCTGGATGCTCTCCTATCTAAGTATTCCGATGGCGGGATTGGCGATATCGAGAACCTGGAAGTGCTCCGGGTGGACCCGTTCACAACGTTTGGTACCCCGCTCGAAATTGTGAACACTATTTTTGGCGGGAGCGCCAACTATATGGAAGCAATACGCCGGCTTGAGCGGTGTCTCTATACGGCCGAGTGCTGAAGGCACGAATAATTAGGAGCTGATTTTTTTATGGCAGTCGGTACTACGATCAAGACGATCCAGGACATCATGCGGAAGGATGCGGGTGTCGATGGCGACGCCCAGCGGATCAGCCAGCTCGGCTGGATGCTCTTCCTGAAGATCTTCGATGACAAGGAGAAGGAGTACGAGCTGACAAAGAAGGGGTACCGGTCGCCGATGCCGGACCGGCTCCGGTGGCGGAACTGGGCGGGAAATCCCGAGGGAATCACGGGCGACGTGCTCCTGAAGTTCATTGATGCCGACCTCTTTCCTACCCTCAAGGAACTCCCTGCGGAAGCGGGCATGAACGGTTCCGGGATCCTGATCCGAAAGGTCTTCGAGGACTCGTACAACTACATGAAGAACGGGACGCTGATCCGCCAGGTTGCAAACAAGATCAATGAGATCGACTTCAACAGGACCGAGGACCGGCACCTCTTCGGGGAGATCTACGAGAAGATCTTAAAAGACCTCCAGAGTGCGGGCAACGCCGGGGAGTATTATACGCCCCGGGCCGTGACGCAGTTCATGGTGGACCAGGTGGACCCGAAACTCGGCGAATCGATCCTTGACCCGGCCTGCGGTACCGGCGGGTTTCTGGCGTGTGCGATCGAGAATATCCGGAAGACGGTTAAGACCCCGAAAGACGAGGAACTGCTCCGGAACTCGATCCACGGGGTCGAGAAGAAACCGATGCCGCACCTGCTCTGCGTAACAAACATGATGCTGCACGGCATCGATGTCCCGATCCAGATCCGGCACGACAACACCCTCGCCCGCCCGCTGAAGGATTACTCGGCCCGGGACCGGGTGGACGTGATCGTAACGAACCCGCCGTTCGGGGGCATGGAGGAGGACGGGATCGAGACCAACTTCCCCTCCATGTACCAGACCCGGGAGACCGCCGATCTCTTCCTCGTCCTGATCAAGCATCTCCTTAAGGAGGGCGGCCGGGCCGCGATCGTTCTTCCTGACGGGACGCTCTTTGGCGAGGGCGTGAAGAGCCGGATCAAGGAGGCGCTTCTGACGGAGTGCAACCTCCATACCATCGTCCGGCTCCCGAACGGCGTCTTCGCTCCCTACACCGGCATCAAGACGAACCTCCTCTTCTTCGAGAAAGGCAAGCCCACGAAAGAGATCTGGTACTACGAGCACACCTATCCCGAGGGCGTCAAATCGTATAACAAGACGAAGCCGATCCGGATCGAGGAGTTCGAGCCCGAGAAGGCATGGTGGACGAACCGCACCGAGAACGAGCATGCGTGGCGGGTGCCGGTGGAGCAGGTGATCGCAAACGGGTTCAACCTCGACATCAAGAACCCGAACGTGGTACCGGACGAACTCGGCGATCCTGCGGAACTGCTCCGCGAGTACGAGCGGATCCGGGCGGAGGCTGCGGAGACCCGGGAAAAGCTGAAGCGAGAACTGATGGCGTCGCTTGGGACACCGTCATCAGGGAAAAAGAAATGAGTGCCGATCTTCTTTTAGAGCAGTTCGCCACGCTCGCCACCGCACCGGATGGCATCGCCCGACTGCGGGAACTGATTTTACAGCTGGCGGTGCAGGGGAAGTTCGGGACGCAGGATGCGGGGGATGAACCGGCGAGTGTTTTATTGAAGAAGATTCTGAAAGACAAAGATCTATTAGTGAAAGCGGGGAAGATCCCAAAAGAAAAACCAATCGAGTACGAAGACGAGAGTATTTTCAATCAATCCATTCCGGAACATTGGATTTTAGTTCGACTTGGAGAGATATCTGATAAAATCCATTATGGATACACAGCTTCAGCAGATAGCACTATAAAACGGGTTCGATTATTGAGAATTACGGATATTCAAAATAATCGGGTCAATTGGGATTTAGTTCCAGGCTGTGAAATTGATGATTCCAATTTCTTATCATATTCGATCAATGCCGGAGATTTACTAATTGCGCGGACTGGCGGAACTGTTGGAAAGTCATTTCTTGTAAGAGAACAGCCAGTTCCAGCGGTTTTTGCATCGTATCTTATCCGAGTTGTTCCCAATCAAAACCTCAATCAGGATTATGTAAAATTATTTGCTGATTCGCCAACTTACTGGGATCAATTGCACAAAATGTGCATGGGTACTGGTCAACCTAATGTAAATGGAATGGCATTGCGATCTTTAATTGTCCCCCTCCCCCCACTTGCCGAACAGCACCGCATCGTCGCCAAAGTCGACCGGCTCATGGCACTCTGCGATGAGCTCGAAGCCCGACAACAGCAGGAGCGGGTGGGCTGCCTCAAACTCGGCACCGCGAGCCTTGCGGGGTTGCAAAATGCTGAAAGCCCGGAGGAGTTCGGACGGCAGTGGGCGCAGGTGTGTGATGCGTTCGATCTGATCCTGGATTGCCCGGAGAATGTGGCGGTGCTCCGGCAGACAATTCTTCAGCTCGCGGTGCAGGGGAGGTTGGTCCGGCAGGAACCGGGGGATGAGCCGGCAAAGAAGTTAGTGGAAAGGATTAGATCCAATAAATCGAAGCTAATTAAGGAGGGTATAATCAAAAAAGAAAAAGTAATCGAGTCAGTAAAAACGACTGAAGAATTATTTTCTTTACCTCCCGGATGGTCTTGGATCAAACTGTACGATTTGATCACTTTTGGGATAAGGAACGGATATTCTCCTCTACCAGCAGTAAATACAACAAATACTAAAGTTCTAACCTTAAGTGCAACAACTCGTGGCGTTTTTGATAATCGATATTACAAATATTTGAGTGAAAAAATAGATGAAAATTCTCATTTATGGTTAACTGAGGGTGATATTTTAATTCAAAGAAGTAACACCCCTGGTTACGTCGGGATCTCCGCAATTTATCATGGGGATTCCAATTTGTTTATTTACCCTGATATGATGATGAAATTCCGACTGTCGGAAGAAGTCAACAGCGATTTCATCCATAAAGCGATCAATTGTGAATATTCTAGGAAATATTTCACTAGTAAAGCAATCGGGACTTCTAGCAGTATGAAAAAAATCAATCAAAATATTGTTGAAAATCTGATAATCCCCCTCCCCCCGCTCACCGAACAACACCGCATTGTTGCGAAGGTGGATGCCTTAATGAAACTCTGCGATGCCCTTGAATCGCGGCTGAAGGAGCGGGCGGGCGTTCAGGACCGGCTGGCGGGGGCCGTGGTGAAGCAGGTGGCGGGATGACAAACACAATTGCAGAAGACTGGCTATCTCATGAGGATGTTGTTGCGAGAGAAGGCAGGATTTCACGATTAAAATGGATGGAGACTCATTTACCCGAATGTGAGTATATCGCGTTTCAAGGCGGCCTAATGTCAAAATTTCTCTATGAAGAAACGAGATACTGTTTCGCTTATGGACAATATCTTGCAACAATTGTATTAGGACTAGCCTTCATTGAACATTCTATTGCTGGTCAGTTTCATACTGCTGGCAGAGATGATCTTGAGAGGGCAAGTGTATCGCGATTATTTGATGAAGCGCTTGATCAAGGCTGGATTACCCAAACTGAGTTTGAAAATTTAGACCATGCAAGAAAAATCCGAAACCCCGTGACTCATTTTCATGGATTTGATAAAGATGATATCATTGAGATGCGCTCACTGAAGGAACATGATTATCCATACGGCGTTCTTGAATCCGATGCATATCACGTGATGGAGACAATATTTCATCTAATGGGAAAAAATCTGCTTTGCTGGGCGGTATAAGATGAACATCCCCTATCGTCGCGACAGTTGACACCTTAATGAAACTCTGCGATGCCCTTGAGTCACAGCTCAAAGAGAGGGCGGGAGTGCAGGGACGGCTCGCGGGGCGGTGGTCAGGCAGGTGGCGGGATGTCATTAAGCACTAATCAAAATTTTGGTTTATTCTTGTTTTTCCCACATTTGATCCCCACCCATTATCAATAATTTGTCAGCACCCCCATCCCCGGCCTCCTTTTCTAGCGCTTTTTTTATGCAAACTGCATCGTTGATTTTTGTATCATCGAACTGAAGCGGAATAAAATCATAAATTTCGCCCTTCGGAGTATGAAGTTGTATATGCCATTTTTCATTTACTTTATTAATATTGAGTCTCCCGCCACCAGTATCGCTTCGAGGGATTGTCTTGAGAATGAATTCCCCATCATTTATTTCAAGTGTTTGCCGTTCTGCTGTCGGCATTTCATTTCCAATGATCATAAGTATCTAGATGGAAATAGTCAATTATAAAACCCTACATTATGTTTCTTAGTTCTTTGTCAGATACTTAATGAAGCACGTGAAAGAGAGGGTGGGATGACTTGTGAGGGATTATGGATTGGATTGTTGGTTTAAACGGGGATGAACTTGATTTACAGGAGCTGGCTAAAGTCTGGAACTGTCCAGAAATTACTATTGAAAAGGACAACACTTCATACGTCCTGAAATCTACGCATTTTGCATCTTTAACATCGGATCAAGATGTTCGGGAGAAAGCCAATGAGTTGTTGATACCTCTCAATGCAGGAATTAAATTGGAATTAGATTCCCCAAAACCGGTAGAAATTACGCACACAATACAAATCAATCCCAACGGAACGAGAATTGCCTTACAATTGTGTTATGAGGTCGTTGGTGTAAGAAATCTCACTCAAATCGCGACATTTACTAAGGAAGGTATAAAAGAAGTTTACAACCCGGCAGATCCCGTTGTTTCACTTTTCAATCTTGCTCAATCAGATTCGCAAGTCGCGAAGATATGCCAATACGTTAATCTCGATTTGAATTCTTGGTTTACGCTCTACAATATTCTGGAAATATTAGAAGAAGATAAGTTTAAGCCAATTATGAGAAACGGATGTCATAAGGGAAAAGCTGACGATTTAACGCGAACAGCCAATAGTTACAAAATATTGGGTTCAAAATCGCGACATGCAAAGAGAAATAACGCTATTATAAAAAATCCACTGTCGTTACCTGAGGCTCGGAGTTTCATTATGATGCTCATCCGAGAATGGCTTGATGAGAAGAGAACAAAAATTTCATAATCTCTCGAAAATTGTTCCGTCTGCATTTTGATATAATGAACGTCTGATAGATTTTTGAATGCTTGAATGATTTTTTGTATCAGCCCTTATGAAAACTGTTCCATTGAGTGTGGGTTCAGGACTAATTCCGCATTTGATGTTTAACGTTCTATCCATTGCGAAATCCAGCTCAATCCCCGGCCCCTCTCGCTCTCACCCGTACAACCGGCACATCAATCCCGTTCTCGCGGAAGATTTCCTGCACGGACTTGATTTCCTTAGACAAATGATCAGTAATCGTCTTACTCTTACGGGAATGATTGACAAGAACAACAATCTCCGGCTTGAAGAACCCGAGATCCTTGATGTTCATGTGCCCTTCCCAGAACTCAATGGCATCAGAATCTACAGATCCATCCGGGGTTTTCAGGTCATCCTTAATCTCGGTGTAGACCGATTTAGGACACTTGAAGTTCGTGATCTCGCAGGCATCGAGCAGCCGGAAGATCGCACAGATCAGGCGAACCCGCACAGCTCCCCGCTTTGCAGGGACCGTTTTGATGTCATACGATGATGAATGGCTCTCGATCACATACTCAAGGATGAAGAGCAGGTCGCTGTCCAGGCTGTTGAAGGAGTCGCAGATGCTCTCGCTGTTCATGAGGATATCAACCGAGATCGTGTTGTGCGGGGTCCGGTCCTTCACGCAGCCGATATCATGGAGCCATGCAGCGGCATAGAGAATGAACCGCTCGGCTCTCGTGAGTTTAATCCCCCATTCTTCAGGAAAGGAATTGATCATCCGGATGATACTGACTGAATGATCAACCCCGTGGGAGGGAAAATTCTGGATCTTCCGCGGTGCAAACCGCAGGAAGCTCTCCGCATATTTGGAAACCGCGACAAGTATGGTCTTCTGGGGATGAGTTATTCCCTTATACTCATACTTGGGAAAAATAGAGGTATCCATATCTCACGGTTTACCGGTTTTTCCAGTATTTTTCGTAGAGTTCTTTGATCATGGGGGTCGACTCGTTGCTGATCATCAGCAGACGGCCTGCCCTTCCTTTTTCCGTCTCGCCATACTCCGCCTTGATAATACCCCAGTCAAAGAGGGTATCCAGTGCCGCAGAGACCGTATTTTTACTGATCTCTCCGTTTAAGCTTGCCTGGAGTTTACCAAGCCAGACCTTCTCTCCCCGCTCATGGCAACCATATATCTCAGTTGCGACTTTCAATTCATTCGACAAGGGATTTTTTACCATAGTAGCCATTCGGCATTCGCCTCCTGCATCAAACCCGTATTTCAGAAATTCATCAATCGCCGTGGGTCTCAGTAGGAGAGAAGGTGTTGTGCTGCCATTTTCCCACTTCATACTGACTGTTCCAGTTGCTTGCATAGGAACACGACCATTAAAGCAGGTCAAACACTAGTGTCATCTTTTCTGGATATATAGTTTATTATTTGGGCATTAGGGTCAAATTTTGGGTGTGATACCCGATTATTTCTAGTTGGTATCTCTCTTCGATAAATAAATATCAAAATAAAAAAGTTACTATATATGGATGAATCTTCGGTTGAAGAGATGATAACCCTCAAACAAAAATTTGGTTACATCTCTGACGAAGAATCACTTAAACTCGCCAATGCCATCGATAATGAGCTTCTCCCATTCTTCAACAAGGAAGTTGTTCAGGATAAGGAAACAAACGTCATTGCCGTTGAACGGAAGGGGCTGAACCTGTTCCATCCCTATCTTCACAGCATCAAAGGTATGCGGAATATTATCTCGATTAAACCGCTCAATCATCACGGCCCCTATTCTATGGAATACCGGTTTCTCTCTTTTTGTAATTTTGATCGAAGTAACATCCTTCTGACGGATGCAATCACTACGGGAGCTGAAACACGGAAGATCCTTACTGTATCCCCTTTTAAATTCAAGGCGCTCGGTGGATTCAAAAAAGTCTGCGGATATATGGCATTGAAGGGTGCGCTTAATGAGATAGAGCGGGATTACCCCGGCATTTCTTTCAGATTCTTGAAAATAATTGAGGATCGGGCTGATTATTACGAGGAGCATAAAAAAATTATCTACGTATACCAGAAACGAATGGAGCCAATCGATGAGGAGCACGATTTCTTCGTAGTGGATGTCAAGCCTGAACTGACCCTCCCTCAAATAAAAACAAGAATCCGAGAAATTGTTGTGGAGAGATACGGGAATTGTTTTGAATTACTGGATAACGATTTAGGAATTGACTCAAAATTTAATTTTACCATCTATTTTGATCTTCCTGAGCAATTTCTAAAAACGGCCTTCAATGTCCAACTACATAATGGAGACCACATTGAGAAGCTCGCTATAAGATTCAAGTTTTCATCCCACGATTCAAAACTTAGAATCATGGCATTATCGATGCCGAATCTGAACAAAGAAAATGTACTCCAATATGGACGGCGACGTATCCTTGCATCCTGCATCAGAAATATTCCAAAAAGACATTGTCGGGTTCCTTTATGGGTAAGGATGCTGTTACCGATTGAACGCAGCACGTTATGCGCTGACTGTGTTGATACGAACATTTCAGCAACACTGTTGAATGATATTTATTCAATGGTCGCAGAATCGGGCTTACTTAAAGTGAGCTAACCAGACGTTCCCGCACAAGTTCTCCTGCATTTCTTAATTCACCAAAACACTTACAACGATACACTTGGTCCATTAAAAATAAAACCACGGCACTTAAGTTAACAGAAGTTTACGCATTTGGAGCGATCAGGTCTAAGTATTCAAGGTGAATACTTACAGTGGCTTGGGTTATGTTAGTAAACGATGAAGTGATCAAGAGCGATATTCATTGATTCTTTGTTCAAACGAATCATTCCGAGGGCAGGGACTCTCACGTACCTTCAATGATGATCCCCCACGTCAACTCGTGAACCCTTATAATACAAACGAACCGGTTTTTGATCGTTTTGCTGACGCCAACAAAACGATCCCACAGCTATTTTCACCCCACGGTAACACACTATAAAAGGCCAAACATCCGGTTATGATTAATAAAAGATTGTTGCGACAGTGAGGAAATGAGCGATAATCCAGTTTCGGAACCGGCAACCAGTTCCCGGATCCTTTTCTACCAGTCCGAAGACGGCACAAGCCGCATTGAGGTCCGGCTCGAAGAGGGAACGGTCTGGCTCACGCAGGCACTCATCGCGGAACTCTACCAGACGACAAAGCAGAATGTCAGCCTCCATATCAGGAATATTATCAATGACGGGGAACTGGAGGAGGGATCAGTTGTCAAGGAATACTTGACAACTGCAGCCGATGGGAAGAATTACCGGACACTGTACTACAACCTCGACATGATCCTCGCCATCGGCTACCGGGTCCGCTCCCACCGGGGTACACAGTTCCGCAGGTGGGCAACCGAGCGGCTGAGCGAATACCTCATCAAAGGATTCGTACTCGATGACGAGCGGCTCAGGGAAGGGCGCAGCATCGGAGAGGATTACTTCGACGAACTTCTCGAACGTATCCGTGATATCCGTGCATCCGAGAAGCGGTTTTACCGGAAGCTCCGGGATATCTATACGCTCGCCATCGACTACGACCCTCATGCCGATGCCACCCATGAATTCTTCCAGATGGTCCAGAACAAGCTCCACTGGGCGATCACCGGTCATACCGCTGCAGAGCTGATCGCCCAACGGGCGGATGCAGCGAAACCGAACATGGGGCTGACCGCGTGGAAGGGTGCTAAGGTCCGGAGGGGAGACGTGACGGTTGCCAAGAATTACTTGAGCGAGGTCGAGATCAAAACCCTGAACCGGATCATCTCAATGTATCTCGACTATGCCGAGATGCAGGCCCAGAGAAAACAACCCGTCTATATGAGGGAATGGAAAGAGAAACTTGATGCCTTCCTCAAATTCAACGAACGAGAGATCCTCGGCGACAAGGGATCGATCTCCATGGAGATCGCACAACACCTTGCCCTGGAGCAGTATGAGAAGTTCTCTGCACAACGGCTTTCTGATGAGGCTGCTCTTCCCGATACAGAATTTGAGCAGGCTGCACAACAGATACGTTCCCGGAACAGCGATCAGGAAACACCTGATAATACCGCGACACGTAAAACCAGGTAAAGGCCACCATTTTGCCGGCCTCGCAAACGGATATCTGCGTGGTTCATTCCCATAACCTCAGGGTTATACCCATCCAGCCCCATATAGAGCCCCGATTCTCCCAATAACTACCAATTCTTTCGCTCCGACCGATTAGTATATAATATGTTTTATCATTTTTAGTATAATCACAAATACCGGATAAAAGCTGCACACGGGCACCTGCGAGGATTGAGGGGCCCGGATTCATCCTGCCCAGTGCGGGAAAGAATCCCGCCTCCGGATCTGCGGCAGTACCAGGTATATGCGGTACTCCTCCGGCATTGTGGGAATGCATACACTCTGCCACGAGCCTCCCTGTCGGAGGGCGTGGTTGGCTTCACCGGATGCCGGCCCGGCAGCAACCGGGGATCCTGAAAGGTATTACGTTAGGGGACCTTCGGTCCGGGCCGGTACCCGTAACCGATCCGGGTTCAGGCAGCCCGGTGAGCGAATCGTAAAAAGAGCACCATGTGATGAGAGAAAACCGTGATTCAATGAGCAGGACAACAAAAACCACCGGGAGGCCCCGCAGGATCTCCCGGGCAAAAATGGGAGACACCTCCCTTTCACAAGAGAAGAGAGCTGAACAGGAAAACACCGGCCTGGCCCGGCGCAGCAGGTCCACAGGGACTGATACCGAGGTCGTCATCCATCCCCCCACCGATCTGCTGGCACCGCAAGCCGGGCCGGGACGGACACGGTCCAACCCGATCGTGTACGAGGCAATGGATCTCCTCAGGACCTACGGGTATTCCCCGGCACGGATGATCGATCCTTCGATCCCGGTCAATATCATCGGACTGAAGAAGAGCGGCACGCTATTGGTATGCGCCATCCGTTCCCGCCTGCCGGTGCCAAATGCAGCGAAACTGTATGAACTCTTTACCGGCAAAGTGGATTGCCTCTGTGGGATGGCGAGACGGATTCATGAACAGATCATGATCTGGGTCTACTCACCTGCCTGTGGCTGGCGGTATTACCTGGTGTATCCGGGAGGTCTCCGGTTTGACCTCGACTTCCCGGCATCCCTCGATAAATAACCTATTTTTCCCCGGATCAATGCCGATCCGCGCCGGACGGCCCGGTTTGCCATTTTCTCCGTTATACGGCCTTGAACGGGTACCCCTGAAATTATCCGTTATATCCCCCACGGTCAATGATAGTATGTCAAAGGGCGCCCCGCGACAAACCCCGGGAAAGTTCGGAGAACTTCCCAAAAAACAAAAGGAGAAACCAGAAATGGCAGACTTTACGACAAGCAACACCACGAAGAGCGCGGTCCGCAAGCTCGCAGACCCGCTCGCAGATGTGACTGCCTTTGACAACCTTGTCCAGGGCGTCATCACGAACAACCCCTTCCAGTGCACGACCTACAATGCAGGAGGGTCCGACCACCCGCCGGTTGAGCGAACCAAACAGGGATACACCGCACGCGTCTTCTACCAGGACGCCGATGTGAATACCGTTGCCGTCATCACGGCACGGGCACCCACCATCGCTGCCTTCACGAGCGTTGCCAACCACATTGTTGCCGATGCGGAGATCGCAGCCGCACTCGGGGGAACACCCATACGGGACCTCGACAACGAGAAGTACGCATCCACCCTGAAGTGCCACGATGCCAACGGCGAGATCTACTTCGTCAACTTCAGCCGGGAGCAGGTGACCCTCACCTCGTTCTCGGACGAGGCGATCCGGAACCGGGTCGAGACCTGGGCAGACACCGTGCCGGCCCTTGCCTGAGGTGCCCCTCATGGACAACGAACTCATCATCACCGGCGCATTCCTCGGCGCAGGACTGCTCGCCTACGTGATCATCCCCGGCCTCCTCGTCATCTGGGACCGGGTGCTGGATCACATAGGAAGCAACGGGAACATCCCGAAGTAACAACGGAGGAACAAACAGGCAGGGGTGAAGTCCCCTGCCTTACTATTTTTAAAAACGATCAAACATTTTGTTGAGGCCCTGATTCAGCTGAGAGAATAGCCCCCCCTTGCGTCACCAATCCCCGTTGGGGGACGGGGCGCATTACGATAGCCCTCAAAAAAATATGATTCCGTACCCTGACCGGCCCTACAGCCGGAATCCCGGGATCCGGTCGAACAGTTTCTGGTACAGTTCGGTAAAGAGAGCAATATAGTCCCGGGCATGTCCGGTCGCAACATAGGAATTTCTCTCCCCGTCCTTTGTTACCGCAAGATATTCCTTCCCGCAGAGGAACGCGATATACTCCTGCCCGGTCTTGGAATTGAGGTCGCACCGGCTGATAATGGCCGTGAACGACCGGGGCGTTTTGCAGTACACGAGAATCTCCCAGTAAATCTCGTAGGGGGTCCGCCGTTCCGCCATGGTCACCGCTGCTCCAGGGCCTGTTCCAGGACGCTCTCGTTCATCGTGGTTGCTTCAAGGCGCCGGTCCCAGACAAGGGAATACCGGTGGAAGCCGATCGACGTGATGATCGTAACGATCCCTATGGTCAGGTTGATGGCTGCGGCAATGAGCGGGATTGCGGGATTCAGCCAGTTCCCCGTATTCATGGCGGAGATTCCCTGGAGGAGATTCACGATACCGAGCGTGACAAAACAACACCCCCCGAGCCTTGAGATGGTGATCATCCACGGAAAGATCCGTTTGTATTCACGGTAGCGTCCAAGCAATCGGACAATCCACCCGGTAAGTATCTCGTCCGGTACCGGCCCGGCATGGTTCAAAAACTCCCTGCGGATCCCCCTGATCGCCCGGTGGACTTTTACGCTGTTGAGTATCCACATCAGCCCGATCCCAAAGCCGATCATGGATATCACCCCTCCAAGCACCCGGAGCGGCGGGGACGTCTGGGCGAGCGGCAGTCCAAGCACGGCCAGGGTCATGTACATCAGCCCGAACGCCATAGCAAGGGCGCCAAACGCCATATTCAGGATCACGAGCACAAAGAAACTGTTCAGTTCGTCCCTGAATTGTGAAACGGTATCATTTCCCATTCTGGTTTTTCACCGGTCTATAGATATAATGGAGTTCCGTGATTAAAGACCATGAATCTAAGATACGTACCTGGATCCCGCACTTCCCCGGAACCCCTTTTTTCAGATGGGGGAATATCCCAAAAAAGAACAGACCGTTGCTGGGATCAACAGATCTTATTTCGCGGCCAGTTTCTTCTCCTTTGCTTTCTTTTTCTTCTTCTCTAAAATGCTCTTGACCTTCTTGAGCCGGAACAGGTCCTCCCGCTCCCGCTCCTCGATGGCGTTCTTGATGTACTTGGCCTGGCTCCTGAGCTCGGGAATGAGGATCTGCTCAAGGGCGTTCACCCGGCGGCGGTTCATCTGGATCTCGGTTCCTAGGCGCCGCATCGCGGTCTCGGTCTCGGCGAGCTTGATTAACAGGTCCAGCTCCGCCTCGTACCGCTCGGCGGTCTCATCGATCCGGGCGCTCGTCGAGATGATCCCGTAGCCCCGCTCCAGCATATTCTTCGAGACCCGCTTCTTCTCGATCACCGGAACGGGAACGCCCATGATGTTCTTGCCGCTGATGTCGACCGTGATCGAGCGCCGGGTTGCAAACGAGGCCGACTTCAGCGTTACCGGGTCGTCTACGGCCTGGGCTATCATCAGGGCAAGGTCCGCTGCCCGGGATACCTGTTCGAGTTCATCGCGGGAGTCCGAAACGGTGCTTAAGATCTTGAAGAACTCCTGGATGAGCGCATCCATCTTCTCCCGCAGGAGGTCCCGGCCCTGCTCGGCAAGCCTGATCTGGGACTTCTTCTTCATCAGCTCCATCCGGGTGGGCTTGACCTGCTCCATACGGATCAGCTCTCCCCGGGTTTCCCGCCGGCATCCTGTGCAGCCGGGTGGTATTTCCTGATGTGCTCCCGTTTTATCCGCTTGAGCTCGTCCTCGGGCAGGGTTGCAAAGAGGTCCCAGGCAATCGAGAGCGTCTTCTCGATGGGCCGGTCCTCGTCCCCCTGCGTGACGAACTGCCGCTCGAACCCGTCTGCGAACTTCAGGTACTTCCGGTCAAGGTCGGTCAGCGCCTCTTCCCCGACAATCGCCACGAGGCGACGCAGGTCGCGACCGTAGGCATAGCTGGCATAGAGCTGGTCCGCCACGCCCCGGTGGTCTTCCCGGGTCTTCCCCGGGCCGATACCAAGGTTCATGAGCCGGGACAGGCACGGCAGGGCATCGACCGGCGGGTCGCCGCCGCGCCGGAAGATGTCCCGCGAGAGCACGATCTGGCCCTCGGTGATGTAGCCGGTGAGATCCGGCACCGGGTGGGTGATGTCGTCGTCCGGCATCGTTAAGATCGGGATCTGGGTGATCGAGCCCTTCTTTCCTTTCAGCCGCCCGGCCCGCTCGTAGATGGAGGCGAGGTCGGTGTACATGTAGCCGGGATACCCGCGCCGGCCGGGCACCTCCTCGCGGGCAGTCGAGATCTCGCGGAGCGCTTCGCAGTAATTGATCATGTCGGTTAAGATCACGAGGACGTGGAGGTGATGGGTGAAGGCAAGGTATTCTGCAACCGTAAGCCCGCACCGGGGGGCCGCCAGCCGCTCGACCGTCGGGTCGTCGGCCAGGTTCATGAAGAAGACCACGCGATCGAGAGCTCCCGTACGCTCGAAGTCCTGCATGAAGAACGAGGCCTCCTTGTGGGTGATCCCCATGGCAACGAAGACCACGGCAAACTCCTCGCCCTCGCCCAAAACTTTTGCCTGCCGGGCTATCTGGGCGGCAAGCTTGCTTGCCGGGAGACCGGATCCGGAAAAGATCGGCAGCTTCTGCCCCCGCACGAGCGTATTGAGGCCGTCGATTGCCGACATGCCCGTCTGGATAAAGTCTGCAGGCTTGTCCCGGGCGGAGGGGTTGATGGGCGTTCCGGCAATGTCAAGAACCGCCTCCGGTATGATCTCGGCACCCCCGTCCCGGGGTTTCCCGACCCCGGAGAAAACCCGGCCCAGCATGTCCTTCGAGACATGGATCCGGGCCGGTTCGCCGATGAACCGGACCCTGGTGCCGAGAAGGTCGATGCCCCGGGTGCCCTCGTACACCTGGACAACCGCGTGGTCCTCCGAGATATCGAGCACCTGACCGGTCCGCTCCTCACCGTCACGGAGGGTGATCTTCACGATCTCGCCAAACGATGCCCCGAGAACCCCGTTGACGAAGATCAGCGGGCCGGATACGTAATCGATCGTCCGGTACTCTTTTGTCAGCAGCGGTACCTCCTTCATTTCTCCACCTCGAGAGCCATAAAGGAAGTATTGATTTCGTCGATGATCTTACGGATCGCATCCGTCTCACCGATCTCCTTCATCCGGCCGATCGCTGCCTTCAGCGGGAGTGCCTGGATCTGCCGGAGGCTGATGCCCCGGTTCATCGCAACAACTGCCTGCTCGTAGTAGGACATGATCACCCTGAGCATCAGGTACTGCTTCTCAATGGGGCAGAACGAGTCCGTATCGCTGTAGGCGCTCTGCTGGAGGAAGTCCTCGCGGATCATCCGGGTCACTTCCAGGATCGCTTTCTCGCTGTCGGGGAGAGCGTCGGGGCCCACCAGCTGGACTATCTCCTGGAGCTCCACTTCCTTCTGGAGCAGGTACATTGCCTTCTCCCGGAGTTCCCGCCAGTCGCGGGCGATCGTCTTGCTGTACCATTCCGCGATGCTGTCGAGATAGAGCGAGTAGCTCTTGATCCAGTTCACCGAAGGGAAGTGCCGGCGGTAGGCGAGGTTCGTGTCAAGGGCCCAGAACGTCCCGACCACCCGGAGCGTGTTCTGGGTGATCGGCTCCGAGAAGTCCCCTCCGGGCGGGGAAACCGCTCCCACCACCGTGATCGAGCCGGTCCGCTCACCCGAGCCGAGGCAGACTACCCGGCCGGCCCGCTCGTAAAACGCCGAGAGCCGGGTAGCAAGGTAGGCGGGATAGCCCTCCTCGCCCGGCATCTCTTCGAGCCGGCCGGAGACTTCACGCAGCGCCTCCCCCCAGCGCGAGGTCGAGTCGGCCAGCAGTGCAACATCGTATCCCATGTCCCGGAAGTACTCCGCGATGGTGATTCCCGTGTAAATCGAGGCTTCCCGGGCGGCAACCGGCATGTTCGAGGTGTTGGCAATCAGGATCGTCCGCTGGATCAGCGGGAGCTTTGTCCGGGGATCAACGAGCTCGGGGAACTCCGCGAGCACGTCCGTCATCTCGTTGCCCCGCTCCCCGCACCCGATGTACACAACGATCTGAGTGTCCGACCACTTGGCCAGCGTCTGCTCGGAGACGGTCTTTCCCGTCCCGAACCCGCCCGGGATCATGGCCGTCCCGCCTTTTGTAACCGGGAACATACAGTCAAAGACCCGCTGTCCGGTTATCAGCGGCAGGACCGGGTCGAGCTTCTTCCGGTGGGGCCTTGGGATCCGCACCGGCCAGGACTGCATCATGGGGAGCCGTGCTCCGTTGTCGAGAACACAGATAATCTCCTCGACCGTAAACAACCCGGCCCGGATCTCCGCAACCCGGCCGGATACTTTCGGGGGGACAAGGATCCGGTGCTCGAACTGGAACTCCTTCACGGTACCGATGACATCGCCGGGCCCGAGCGCGTCACCGATCTTCACGGAAGGAACAAACTCCCATTTCTTTGCCCGGTCGAGGCCCGGGGCGAAGATCCCGCGGCCGATGAAATCGCCGCTCTTTTCCAGGAGTACCGGCAGCGGGCGCTGGACGCCGTCATAGATCGAAGCGAGGAGGCCGGGCCCGAGCTCAACGGAAAGCGGGGTCTCGGTATTCTCCACGCTCTCGCCGAGAGTAAGGCCGGTTGTGTCCTCGTACACCTGGATGACCGCCTCTTCGCCTTCAAGCCGGATGATCTCGCCGCGGAGCGCCTCAGTGCCGACCTTCACCACATCATACATCTTGGACCCTTTCATGCCCTTTGCAATAATCACCGGGCCCGAGATCCGTGAAATTGTTCCTGTAATCATGCCATCACCTCTTGAGGACGATGTTGTACCCGATTGCTTTTCTTAGAAGCCGCTCGATGTAGGTGTGCCGGTCCATCTCCTTTAACTTCGAGGGGATCGGGATGATGAGCGGGCGGTGCATCTTCTCGATCCGGTCCATGAGCTTCTCGTCAAGCGAGAGCATGTACTCCTCGTTCACCGCAACGATCCCGATATCATCCTTGTGAAGAAGCGGCGGGATCACGACCCGGGCTTCTTCCGCATCCCTTGCCTCGTACACTTCCGCTCCCGCAAGCCGGAAACCTGACGCCCGATCGCAATCCGTGACAATGACGAACTTAAACATAGACGAGCTCCTCCTTAAGGTTCTCCACGGGAAAATCAGCCGTCTTGCAGCGCGAGATGACCCGGATGTTGGTGATCTCGTTGTACTTGGCCCAGAAGTACCCGATGAGCGAAGCAGCACTCAGGGGATCGCCGATAAAGGCCTTCGTGCCCTGCTGGACCAGGTAGCGCTCCAGCTTCTTTTCGATCACCGAGATCTTCTGTGCCCTGATGGCAATCTCCGGCGTGTCCGAGAGGAAGCGGTACCTCGTTCCCGCCAGTTCATGGACGGCATCCTCTATCGTATTTACGGTGAGCAGGTGATCGAGTTTTTTTACATCGAACTCCAATCCCCCGGGGAGCAGGAATTTTTTCGCCTCCCCGGGTTCAACGTGGTCCCGGATCATCCGCAGCACCGTCTTGATATTCACCACATCGATCTCAAGGGAGAGGATGGATCGGATCATCGCGTTGTTCTTCCCCCGGGCGCTGACCGACCGGAGGGCGTCCTCGTAATAAAACCGGTCGAGCGCACATTCGAGCATGCCGAGGTCCCCGGTCCGGACGAACTCCGGAAAAGCCGTGGTGAGCGGTTTTGCCCAGGATAGTTCCCAGGTTGCAAGCAGGTCGATCACCGCTTTTGTGTCCTGCTGGCGCACGAGTTCTGCTAAGGTTGCCTCGTCCAGCTCTCCCGCAGGGACGATGCATTCGGCAATCTCCTCGTTTGTCACGTGGATGTTCTTTCCGCGGAGGATCGTCTTGATATTCTGGATATCCCAGCGGTGGAGAAATATCCGTATATACTGCTCGGCATCCTCATTTATGGAAAAATCGAGAACCTTTTTGAAGGTCCTAACGAAATTGCTGCGCAGGGCGTGCTCTATGCAGGGCATACCCGAGTACCTGCCCCGCGCCTCAACGATGTCGTCGTGGTACGGTGTCTTCTCCAGCTCGCCAATCAGGGAAACAAGGTCCGGCTGGAGGATCAGGTTGTCGAGCGTACGGTGATCAAGGAGCCGGCTCTTCATTCCCCGCATCCGGGCATTGATGTATCCCCAGTCCATCTCACTCACCGGACAGTATGGCGTATATCTCGAGTTTCCGGCTCTCGTCTGTCCGTTCGAGACGGGACTCGATCGTGTTGGAAAGGGTGACAAGCCCGTCCGGCGAACTCACAACAAGACCTCCGGCACATTCCAGATCGGGGTGGATCTCGCACCGGATGCCCATTGCTGCGAGCGTTTTTTTGGAGAGCTCAAGATCCCGCTTGTCAACGTGGACGATGAAGGAGACTTCCCCCATTGCACTGACCGCTTCCGTGGCAAGCCGCTCGAATACCTTTGGGTATTCCGGATCCTCACGGAGTAACGCGAGCTGCTGTTTCGCCCCGTCAAAGGCTGCCCTGAATGTCTTCTCTCTTCCCTTGAGCTCCTGCTCTTTTATCTCCCCCTTTGCGAGATAGAGCATCTTGTTCCGCTCAGTGAGAGCGGACCGTTCTGATTCCCGTATCGCAGTCTGCTGGATCTCTTCTGCCTGCTTTTTTGCCTTTGCACGGATCTCTTCTGCCTGTTTTTGTGCCTTGGAGCGAAGCTCCCGCTCCCGCTCCCCTGCACTCTCCTCAACGGATCTCAAGAGATTTTCGTAGGCCATGACCAAACCTCATCCTGCCCTGAACCGCTCACCTGATCGGTCACGGATGCCACCCTGCTTTCGGTGTTCTTCCGGTTCTCCTTGTCACTTGACCATCAGGATGATCATCGCGGCAACAACGAACCCGAGGATGACCAGCGTTTCGGGGATCGCCTCCAGGATGATGATGGATCCAACCGTTTCCGGTCGCTCGGCTATGGCACCTGCCCCGGCAGAACCGATGCGGGACTGTGCCCACCCGGTGCCAATGGCTCCGGCGGCAAATGCAATTGCAGCCCCAATAGGAACTTCCCAACCAACCATCTCACTACCTCCTAATGATACAACCTAACAGGGTGCTTATATATTAACGTATGGGGCATTTCTTACGTGGAATTCACTCATGACCGGATAATTGCGGGCAGATCACGGTTTGTGAGAGGTATTCCGTGAGTGTGAGAGGATCCCATCCACCTCATCGAGGATTTTACAGGGCAGGGCGCGATCCGGAGGACAGGTACCGAGATCGATGATATCCCGGATATCCTGCCGGGTCACCGAGGAGAAGACGTACTGGTCCCACTTTTCCCGGCCAAGGTGAACCCACAGGTCTCCCAGGATCTTGCGAATGTGTGAATAATCCGCATCAGAAAAGGAGTGCCATTCAACTGCCGGGGCACGGCGGATCTTCTCTATGGCACTCTCGATTGCCTGTTCTCGCCGGAGCTGGAACCGCCGCCTCCCGAGAGACTCGTCGCTGGAACGGGACATGGCTGTAATCTATCGGAATTATACCGTTCTTATTTATAGAAGTATCCTTTACCCGGACCAGGGACCAGAAACCCGGGGGTTTCCATCCCGGAAAATCCGGGTAGGCACCCACAAAGTATATGGCTGCACAGCGGGATTCACTCATCATCCTGAAATCGGGGGAGAGACAGATGCCGGAAGTTACTCAGGCCGAAATAGGCAGGAGACTGTACCATGTCCACCGTGAAAAGACCGTGGAGGGTTCGATCAAGCTCATGCAGCAGGGAATCGGAGCGGAGTGGAAAATGTTCTCAGAGGCAGAGGCAGGCCTCCTCCTGCACCTGCTCCAGTGCACCTGGAATACCATTGACCAGAAGGTCTGGGACAGGATCCCGTTTTCGAAAATAACCGCGGGCGAAATCCGGCAGATCCTGTCATTTGGCGAAGGAGTCGGGCCGGGTATAAACCCGGCACCGGAAGCGGTTGCAGAGATCAGGAAGATCCTGCTCAAAAAGGCCTGACTTTTTTGCGCAACGAAAAACCGAACCTTTTTTAGAGAAATGACAGATCTGTGAATAGCTCTTCTGGAAATGTTTCCTGAAAAGGGAATTACAAAAAGTTATGCTTCCTTTCTCACAAGGAAGAGTGCTCCGCAGATCCCAACCGCAATAATGACCGGGATCCAGCCGGCTGCGGATTTCGTGGGCTGGGGTCCTGAAGAGGCCTGGTTTGCCTGAGAGCCGTACGAGAGCGTGCCCGAGCCATCCACCGTGCTGCCGCCAACAACATTCACCGGTTTTACCAGGTCCTGGTACCCGTTCATGCGCAGTGTCACAGTGTGGCTTCCCTCCGGGATGTTCGGCAGGGTCAGAGGCGTGATGCCCTTATAGGCATTGTCGAGATAGATGTTTGCACCGGACGGGGACGAATAGATCAGGATCTGGCCGGTGGTATCGCGTGCCGGGCCCGCCACAACCGGTACCAGCGCTGCATGAATATCGTTAACTATGCCGGCCTGCACGAGGGCAGACATGGTATACGGCTGATAATCCTGCGTCACAATGCGCAGGTTGTAGGTTCCCGGGGAGAGCTGCGTGATGTACATGACATCCGGAAACGCCGGGGTATTGCCCTTGTAGGCGTTATCGAGATAGACCGAGGCTCCACCGGGGTTTGAGTCGATCTGGAGTGACCCGTACTCGGGTTTCGCCGGATACGGGTTGAAAACTGCATTATAATACCACGTTGACCCGGTGGTTATCGGGAAAGTATCCGTAACATCATAATAGCCGGGTTTCTTCACCACCAGGTTATGGGTTCCCGGCCAGAGATTCCCGATCACCATCGGTGCATTTCCATAGTAAGAGCCGTCAACGTAGACAGCCCCGCCGCTCGGTTCCGACTTGATGTCCAGGTACCCCGGCGTGGGAGAGTTTTTGACAAGATTGGCATTTACAACAAGGGTGCCGTCGGTGAGGTAATCGGTTTCGGAAAAGGTCTGGTACCCGTCCATGTAAACCTGAACGGTGTGCCAGCCGGTGCCGATATTGTCAAATGTTGCCGGTGTCGTGTCATACCAGAAACCGTCAACGTTGACGCTGGCACCGGTTGGAGATGAGTAGATCTGATACCCTGCCGGTGATGCTGCTGCCGGTGTGAATATGGCAATGCAGGCAAGGAGCAGGCCTGCCAGTACCATAAAAGAGGTCTTCTTTAACGTATGTTCCATAGGATTGCATGGATGATAAACCGTAAATAATGTTTCGAGATAATTCCCACCGGATAAAAAAACGGCCGCACTGGGAGGACACGACAGGGTAAACCTGTTGATGATACCTGCGATCTGAACGTTATCCAAACAACGTTCATTCATCACCGTTCATGAGAGAGATCCTTAAAAAAGGGGGCTCAAGGGAGAATGCGGGAAGTGTTTCAGGCCGTTACTCTGTTGCCACTTTCACGCAATCCTCAATGGTCCCGATCCGGGCAACCGCGGCGCACATATCCGGCACGTAGGCGAGCGCCTTGCCGCTGTTCACCATGATGGCGGAGTACTGCTCCATAACGGGCGAGACCACCATGCAGGTGTCGGCGAAGACCCGGGCACCGCTCTTCTCGATCGCGTCCACAGTCCGCTGGTTTTTACCGATTACTCCCTGAGCGGCGAAGACGTAGAAAGGCTTCAGGACGAGTTTTCCTTTCAGGAGCCGGGCGATCTCTTCAAGTTCCCGGGGGGAACAGTGCGGGCAGCCAACGGCAACGACATCAACCGGCATGTGCCGGAACAATGCCTCGATCTCGTCCGTCTCTACAGTAATGACTTCAAGACCGGAGAGATCGAACGGAACTTTCACCGCTTCGGGGGTCACGCCTTCGACATGGTAAAGAGCAACAGCCCCGGTTGCCGCCATCGCGGCCCCGAGCCCTTTGAGCTGGTCGGGATGAGCTGCTTCGAGCCCGGAGAAGAACGGGATGCGGTTGCCCACCAGTTTGCCGGTATGGTACCCAAGGGCCCCGAAATGTGCTATACTCCAGTCGCGGGTGTCGGCCTGCACGCGGACGATCACCTGCGGCTTCCGGTGCTCATCGAGGTGGAAACCATAGCAGGGTGTCTTGCCGATAATAGCTGCTGCAAGGGCACCGGGCCCGCCCTCGCGGTTTGTCCGGGCACCGATAACCGAGTTCGCGTAGCTGACCGCGGAGGATTCCGACCAGGCAAGGTGGTCGCCATAGGAGGTCTCGCGGAGGTAATAGGGTGTGCAGGTGCATTCAAGGCCTATGCCCAGCCGCTCGTACGCGGCAACCACCGCATTCTGGTTCCGGGCAAAGTCCTCGCTGATACCCATCTCCTGCCACCGGCCCCGGGGCATACCGATGGGGTTCAGCACCGCCGGGACAACGGCTTTGGCATCGAGCGTGGAGAGCCACGCAAGGCCGTACTCGCCAATCGTCTTGTAGGACGCCCCGCTGACCTGGGCGCTCCGGATCGGGACGAGCTTCTCGGCCCCGAAGACCTTCCCCAGGGCTACGAGCAGTTCCAGCATCTTCTGCCGGGTCTCGCCCAGTTCCCCGGCAAGGACTTGTTCGTCTTCAGGATCAAGATACATCAGGTTCACCACGTTGCCCGCGAGAAGTCGGCCTCGCGCCCGAGCACCATCGTTGCATCGACCCCGACCTTGACATTCGTACCGTCTTCGAGCTGGCACGGGTCGAGCGAGGAACCCCGTACACCGGTAATGACCATGATGTCCCGGTCACCGGTCACCCGGGTTGCAATGGCGTACTCGACTTCGTGGGGATTGCAGGGGTCTATGTCCTCGTCCACCACGACAACATGCTTGAGCGAGGTGTGGGCGGCAAACGCTGCCATGATGGCGTTCTTGGCATCGCCCTGCGTGCTCTTCCTGATCTGGACAACCGCGTGGAGATACCCGCAGCCTCCCTTCGTCAGCACGACATTTTTCACGACCGTGACACCGGCAACCGCCTTAAAGATCTTCGGCTCGTAGGGTGCGCCCATCAGCATCTTGTGCTCGTCACCGCCGGGCAGGATCCCGTGGTAGATGAAGTCCGGCTTCGTGTACATGCCGGTAAACTCGATGACATGCTGCATCCGGATCGGGTCATAGGTACCGGTGATGTCGACAAACGGGCCCTCCTCGGTGAGTTCCGCCGTGATGAAGCCTTCGAGCACGATCTCGGCATCAGGAACGAGTACACCGTTGCTGCATCGCTTCACGTTCAGTTCCCCGCCCATCAGTTCGGCAGCGAAGGGGAGCTCCATCCCCGTAGGGACCCGGGTGCAGCTCGCAAACGTTACGGCCGGGTGTGTACCTATAGTCACTGCTATGGGGAGTTTCTCGCCCTTTGCCAGGGCATTTTTAAGCATCACGTGGGTGTGACGCCCCTCAACAAGACGTGCCGCAACGCGGTGATCGTCAAGCACCTGCATCCGGTGGATCGAGGCGTTCTCCACGCCATCCCAGCGGGAGAAGACAATCGCAGACGTGAGGTACTTCCCGGCATCTTTGGGGAAGTGGTGCATGATCGGGATCTTCGAGAGATCGGGCTTCTGCATAGGAAGAGTGCCAGATTCAGTGACGGTCCCGTCGAACTTTGCATCCGCGAGCGTCTTAACAAATTTCGCCTCTTCAATCCCGAGCGCAAGGGAGAGAGAGGTCCGGCTTGCGGTAAGGTTCATCACTGCGCGGTGACCTTCAAGATTGTGGAAGAAGAGGAGTTTTTCGGTTCCTGCCGCCATCTTCGCAGCCTGCATATCCACCGACACCGGTTCCCGTACATCGACAACGAGACCGGCCTTTCGCATTGTTTCAATAAATTCACGCATCGTAACCACTCCAGCGCTGACTGATATCGTGTTCCACGTCGAGATGATCGAGCACCCGGGCAACCACCATGTCCACGAGATCATCGATCGTCTCTGGCTTATGGTAGAAACCGGGGCTTGCCGGCATGATGGTTGCGCCGGCCTCCTCAGCGGCAAGCATGTTTTTAAGATGGATCTTCGAGAGCGGCATCTCACGGGTGACGAGAATGCATGTGCGGCGTTCCTTGAGGCAGACATCCGCAGTCCGGGTGATCAGGTTGTCCGCATAACCGGAAGCTATCGCCGCGAGCGTCTTGGCACTGCACGGGATCACGACCATCCCATCATATTTGTGCGATCCGCTCGCGATAGAGGCAAAGAGCTTGTCGTTCCGGTGATAGGTGGCGTTGAACCCTTCAAGCGACACGCCTTCGTGGGCTGCGATCTTTGCTGCAACATCCGAGATGATGATATGGACATCGGCATCCCGGCACAGCACTTCCAGCAGGCGGCGGGCATAGCAGGCCCCGCTTGCTCCCGTCACCCCGACTACATACTCCTTTTTCATGCTTTCCTCGCGCTCTCCTGTGATACCAATGTCGGAGCGGGGACAAAAAGAGTTTGTGCCGGGCGTTCCGGCAGGGTGTGAGAGGTTACTTGTTTTTCATCGGGGCAAAAAAACGGTACCGGACCTGCGATTCCTCGACTTTCCTTGCATGCGAGGGGTTGAGATCGCGGCGCGCCTCGATCACGAGGGTATTGAGGATGTTGTGGAGCCGGAGGGTGTCGTAATCCTTGTCCTTGTGCTCGTTTAAGAAGTCGAGGAGATCATTGGTGCTTTTGAGCACGCCGGTGCTCCCGATCAGGTTGAGCCGGTTTAAGGTTAAGGCAAGGTTCTTCTTTGCGATATCCATCTTGTACGGATCGCCACCGGAAAGGTTGAGTTCGGTGATCGCGTTGAGCAGGTCGGTATAAACCTTGAGCTTGTGGGTGCTCTCGTGCATCCTCCGCTCAGCACTGCGGAGTTTTATAAGGGTGACTGCCACAATGAGGATCACCACTACAACGCCGCAGGTTACTACAATCCAGTCTTCGATCATGTCATTTCACCACATTTAGACTACGGATTCCGCTTTGCCACGGTAAACCATACTTTTACTTGATTTCCTTTCATAGTAATCTTATAGGGTCCCTGATTATACATCGGGATCATCTGTTTCTCGGTAAAAGAGAAATTTCCCCCGTACCCGAAAGAATCGGTCTTTTTTGAGTTGGTGTTGGTCACATCCATCGTGAACCAGGAGTTGTTTAAGCTCTCATTGTTCAGGGATAATACTTTCAAGTCGATTCCCCAGGCCGGGTTATCCACCATGAAAGACCGTTCTATCCCGGCGGTCTTATTGCTGAAGATGTACCCGTAGGGCTCATTGAAATAAACGTCCCCGAGCGAGAAGGAAGGTTGGGAGGCCGTAGTAGTTGTCGCCGCGGCAGTGACCGGGGTTGTGGTGGGGGTAACGAGAGGTAATGGACTCTGGGTACATCCGGCGATGAAAACGCCTGCAAGAACCAGCACGAGAAGGACAAGCCCACACCTTTTCATGAGAGAGTGTTTGAGCGCAGGATATATTTTTTTATGGTATTTGTCCTGCCCAAAGAACGGCGGATGGATACGGGGCTGCAACGGATAATAAGGGATCAAATCTCTGCAAAGATCCCAAGTAAGAGCCGGTTTAAAAGAGAGTATCCTGCCGGGTGGGTTTTTTGAGATGGAGTACCTCGGTTCCTGCCTCGGCTACGATCTCCCGGTGCCGGGGGAGGGTATAGACCCCGAGGCGCCACTGATCCCGCCGGGTTTCATTCAGGGTCCGGGCCCGGGGTGAGATCTCCTCAAGGCTGACCACGGCATCCCGGTTCTTGACCCGGACCCCAAGCGAGATCTCCCGGGGAATTGATGGGATGTCCACAAGCACTTCCTGCGGCAGGATACCGGCTTTGTGCGCGATCTCGTCCGCATACTCCCGGCATTTCTCGATAGAAACACCGGCATGGAAGACCGGGGTATTCACCTGGTCGCTGCCGGCATAGAGGGCCCGTTTGTACAGACGGCGTGCGTACAGGTCTCCGGCAAGATCCCGTGCAACGGGGTTTTTCGAGTTCATCAGGGTGTGCAGGCAGGTGGCATCGTCCAGCTGGAGGAGAGAACTCGTTGCATCCGCAGGACCGTTCTTTACGTGTTCGAGCACCGCGAGCTGGAACATGCTTTCAGCGATCCGGCTCACATGATGATAATACACGGCAGGGCGCATAAGCGTCCTTGCGATCAGGAGGGATTCCGCTGCATTGATACCGTTTTCGTCAAGGACCGTGCCTTCGGGAGTCCGGACCAGGTGCCGGATCAGGCGCTGGGCATCCACCATGCCGTAGGGGGCGCCGGTGTAGTAGGCATCCCGGAGGAGGTAGTCCATTCGGTCCACATCGAGATCCCCGTGTATTATCGCAGAGAGCGAATGTTTTCCTTTTACCACGCTGCAGAGTTCCCCGGCATCGATACCCGACAACCGGAGCAGTCCGCCGACACGGTCTTCCACGATCCCGTCGATCTCGTCGTGCGTGCGGTGGAGGAACTCCTCCATGAGAGGCTCGCTCGCGTGGGAGAACGGGCCGTGGCCGATATCGTGGAGGAGGGCTGCAGCGGTGACCAGCCGGCGCTCGTCTTCATCGAGACCGAACCGGCGGCTCGCAAGATCCGCAAGGAACATGGTGCCAAGCGAGTGCTCGAACCGGGTATGGTTGGCACCCGGGTACACAAGGTACGAGAATCCCAGCTGCTTGACGTAGCGGAGACGCTGGAGTGCCGGGGAGTCGAGGAGGGACAGCGTAAAATCCTCGAGTTCCACATACCCGTGGACCGGGTCCTTGATGATCTTCTGATTCACTAAAGAATCTTCATATACATCGCATAAAAGTATTGAGTAATGATCACCTTTCTTTCGGGCGGGACTGGCACCCCGAAACTCCTGCGGGGCATGCAGAAGGTCATGGACAGGCACGAGATCTCGGTAGTGGTCAATACTGCTGAGGATATCTGGATTTCCGGCAATCACATCTCACCTGACATCGACACCGTGATGTACCTGTTTGCCGGCATGCTCAACACCGATACCTGGTGGGGTATAAGGAACGACACATTTACCACCCACGAGGAGATAATGCGGCTGGGCGTTGACGAGTTCATCGCCATCGGCGACCGGGACCGGGCAGTCCAGATTGCGCGGGGCGAGATGTTAAGAAACGGCCTGCGCCTCACGAATGTAACAAGGAGCCTCTGCGATCGCTTCGGGGTCCGGGAGAACGTCCTTCCCATGACCGACACGGAAGTGACCACCCAGGTTGAGACCGATCTCGGCCTGATCCATTTCCAGGAGTACTGGGTGAGAGCCAGGGGCAAGATCGCAATCCAGAAGGTGGTGCGGAGTTTCAGCGAACCGCCGGTTGCCACAGAGGAAGTTCTTCTGGCAATCGACGCGAGCGACGCGGTGGTAATCGGACCCTCAAACCCGATCACGAGCATCCTGCCCATCCTCTCCTGCGATGGGATAAAATCTGCACTCAGGGGGAAGTTTGTGATTGCGGTCAGCCCGTTCATCGGGAATGCGCCGGTGAGCGGCCCCGCCGGGGCACTCATGACGGCAGCGGGCTTTGAACCGAGTTCGATTGGCACCTTCAACTGCTATGACGGGATCCCCGACGTCTTTGTCCAGGATATCCGCGATCCGGTGGAGGTCAGTCATTCGGTCAGGTTCGATACGCTGATGGTTGATGAAGAGAAGAGCGAGGGCCTCGCAAGGGAGATCCTGCGGCTTATCGATATCCGGTAATCTCCGTTACGGCAACGGGTTTGCAAATCTATATATTGCCACGCAATAACGGTTATCGTGAGAGGAAGAAACAAGCGATGATCCGGAAAACCATCCTAATACTTGTCATTTTTTTTGTTTTACTGTCGGGTTGTACCACACCGGAGAAAGTCCCTGAAAAGGGAACCCTCCAGTTCACCTCATCGCCATCCGGCGCACAGGTGTATCTCGATGACCAGTTCCGGGGAAGCACCCCGAGTACGGTTACCGGTATCGAGCCCGGCAACCATAACCTTGAATTCAGGTATCCCGGCTACGACAGCTGGTCAACCGTAATGGCAGTCTCACCGGGCCCGAACAATGTATTTGCCGCGTTGCTTCCCACATCCGTTATCACAACCCCGATTCCGGTTGTTTTGATCACCGCCTCCCCGGCCAAAACACCGGCATCCGTGACGATCCAGGCAAGCCGGGAATCGATGGTAACCGGAGACTCGATACAGTTCTCCGGCACAGCCACGGGGTGCAATCAGGTGCTGCTGACTATCTACGGGCCGGGGTCGTATACAAACGGGGTGAGTCTTACCCAGCAGAATGTCAATTCTGGAGGATCCTGGAGTTATACGTGGAACCCTGGAAAATCGATTATGGCGGGAACCTATACGATGGTCGTGAGCGACCCCTATAAAACCGCATCCGCCAAAGCGCAGTTTTCCGTTATCGGAGGAGGTCTGGTGTCCATCTCACCGAGCAGCTATGCAGTATCCCAGGGAAGCACTATCGGGTTCTCCGGTCTCTGTACAACCGGTTCCCAGAATGTCCAGCTGGTACTCTACGGCCCCGGACAATACTCGGGGGGGGTTGTCCTCGGAACCTTTTCCGTCCAGGCCAACAAAAACTGGAATTTCCAGTATGCTACCGATTTGACCACCCCCACCGGGTACTACACCATCTACGTGTATGATGTTCCCAAAACAACATCCAGTTCAGTCCAGTTCTCCGTGGGTTTCGCGTAGGATGTGACCCGGGTTCATACCCACGAATTCATTTTTTTCCCGTATTGCGGACGCAGGGAACTGCTTTTTTTAAAAAAAGCCTATACGATACCTATTTGAATGAATTATACAAATACTCGTTCAGAGGTTTACCATGAGTATTATAAAAAAATTCCTCAACATGTTCAAATCGGGGAGTGCTGAGGAGGAGGAAGCACGTATCCGTGCACAGAAGGAGCGGTACGAGAACTTCCTCAAAGCCTTAACCGAGGGGGATCTTGATGCCCGCTGGGCAGCAGTCAGGTCTGTCGGGGATCTCGGAGAGCCGTTCATTGAGCCGCTGATCCGGGGACTTAAAGACGAGTACTGGATCATCCGGCGCGGGTCTGCCGATACCCTTGGCAAGATCGGTGCACCCGCCGTTGCACCGCTCATTAACAGTCTGGACAGTCCCGGTGTGGATATCCAGCAGGAGACCATCCGGGCCCTCCAGCTCATAGGGGAACCCTCCGTTGCTCCCCTGGTCCAGGCAACGAAGAACACCCACCCGCTCATCAGGAGAGGAGCCGTCCAGGGTCTGGGTATCATGGGCGAAGAACGGGCAGTTCCGGCCATCATCGAAGCCTTCAAGGATACCGACGCCGGTGTACGGCACGAATGTGCTGTCGCACTCGGACGGATCGGGGATCCCCGGGCGGTAGCTCCCCTGATCGACTGCCTCAATGATCCAAAAGAACAGGTCCGTCTGTCCGCGATGTCAACGCTCTGCTCCCTGGGAGAGCCCGCTATCGAGCCGCTGATCCGTGCACTGGTCAACACCAACGAGGATGTCGGCCGCAGGGCAGGGATTTCCCTCGTGACGATCGGTGAGCCTTCCGTTGAACCCCTCATCCGGTCCATCGGCGACCAGAACCCCGGCATCCGCAGGGGCTCAATCGATGTGCTCGGCCAGATCGGGAATACAAGGGCAATCACACCTATCATCGATGCACTTGATGACCCGGAACGGCTGGTGCGGATTGAGGCGGTAAAAGCCCTTGCTGCACTCGGGGTTCCGGCAATCGCCCCGCTCATGCAGGCCTTCCGGGAAGGAGACACCCGCATGAGAACCGGTGCCATGGAAGCCCTCTGGATGCTCGGGCAGCCCGCGACAACACCCCTTATCATGGTACTCAAGGACGACCAGAGCGATGTGCGGAAGCGTGCCGCCCTCCTCCTCGGCGAGATCGGCGACCAGAAGGCAGTCGATCACTTGACCGGCCTCCTCTCAGACGACAATATTGCAGTCCGGCGCGAAGCCTTCGAAGCGCTCGAAATGATCAAGAAGCGGACGGCTGCATAAAGCGCCTGCTATCAATACCTTTTTTTAACTGTGCTCCGGAAAGCCTGAAAGGATCTTTTTTCAATCAGGCCCTGATGATTTTTTTTAAATCGCGATCAATGGGTGTCAGTAAACCTGCCAACAGTTGGATAATTACCCAACAGTTGGATATTTATCTCACAGCAAATCTTTTTTCCCGGCGTGAGCCGTCCGGCCGATCGGGCAGGGGCCGGTTGAAAAATTTTAAGCAGGGGCTGAGGGGGTGGTTGAAAATTTTTTGCCGGAGATCGATTGCGATCCAAAACCCTGCAATCCCCAGGGGGGCGCAACCTATATCGCGAACCGTTCCCGAAATGGTGTATGAGGGGTTGTCATGCGACAGGTTATCAATCGAAGAAATTATGACCGGGTGCTGTTACGGGCGGGAACTCCCTGCGGATCGGGTACCCGGTATGACACGTATCGCGAGCGACTGGTCAAGTATATCCCGGTTGAGGCGATCGTCATCTATGTTGCCCTCTACGGCAGCACCTATGCGGTCCTGGGTACTGACCCGCTCTTTGCCATTCCTGCCCGGTGGCTGATGATTGCCGGCATCATCTGCACGCCGGTGTATCTCTGGAAAGCCGGGCAGGTCACGGACTGGGTCCAGTTACTGATCTCAACGATCGGGTTTGGCGTATGGGTCTTTGCCCTGGGGGTGGTACCGGTTGCGGATCTTCCCTGGTACAACCCGATCGCCGCCGCGATCTTCCTGCCGGTCTACACGTTCGTTTCGCCACTCATCGACGGTGTACCCGAACGCTTCTGAACGGAACCGGACACGACCGGTAACCCGGGTGGAATCTTCAAATGCAATGACCGTTGATCACTCAACTATGGATCCATTCATGCAGGAGGCCATTGCAGAGGCCAAGAGAGGGCTGGCCGAGGGGGGGATTCCCATAGGTTCGGTCCTGGTGCGGGATAACACCATCATCGGGAGAGGTCACAACCGCCGCGTGCAGGAAGAAGACCCGGTGATTCACGCGGAGATTGACTGCTTCAGGAATGCCGGGCGGATCGGGACGTACCGCGATTCCGTCCTCTACTCAACACTTATGCCCTGCTACCTTTGTGCCGGGGCTGCCGTCCAGTTCGGGATCAAAAAAGTTGTTGCCGGCGAGTCGCGGAACTTTCCCGGCGCACGGGCGTTCATGGAAGAGCATGGCATCGAGGTGATCGATTGTGCCCTTCCCGAATGCATTGAGATGATGCGCACCTTCATTGTAAAAAATCCCCGGCTCTGGAACGAGGATATCGGGGAACTTTGAGGGGCCGGGGGGATGCCTGCACCCGATGACAGCACTCACCCGCAACGAATACCATCCAGGTAATCCTGAACGGAGGGAAAAAGAGGGGATCAGAATTCGCCCAGGCTCTTCCAGTGATCGTACTCGTGCTTCCAGAGATCCTTGTTGAACGAGATGAGACGCTTGAAATATTCCTTGCGCTCGTGGTGGTGCTTCTCCTGGGACGGATCTGCCCATTCCGTCTTTATCGCGTCAGCCAGTTTTCTGCCAAGCTCTTTTGCCTCCTTCTCGGCTCCCACGATTGCACCCGGGTCGGCACCTACAAGCGCAGCGACTCTGCCAACCGTGGTTGCCCCGTAGTTCAGGAGAGCCTGGTTCATGTAATCCGCCACTTCATCCGCGTGTGCACCGCCGGCCGTGCAGACTGCACATCCGTACTTCCCGGAGAATGACTGGCAATGGACAACATCTGCCATCCGGTCGAGCATCGTCTTGAGCTGGGCGGTAACCCCGTTGATGTAATTCGGCGAGCCAAAGACTATGCCATCGGCATCCATCATCTTCTCAAGGAGCAGGGCATAATCATCGTCAATCACACATTCGCCCTTCGCATAGCAGGTGCCACAGGCCGTACAGTACCCGATGTCAAGGCTGCAGAGGTCGATGAATGTGATATCGGCCCCCGATTGCCGGGCGCCTTCGAGAACTCCCATAACCAGACGGCGGGTCTGGCTTTTCTCCCCTTTTGGGCTTGCATTGATACCAAGGATCTTCATACAATTCACCATGTAGTGGTGCGCCCGGTTACCCATAAACGTGTGTGATCAAACCGGATGCCCGGTACGCGTGGGAATCTTCCGCACAAGAGGGATATACAAGCCCACAGAAATTATCTGTCACGAAAGGTGCTGGTTCACATGATCATACGGGATATCGCCGACTGCGGCCATGAACGCGTCATCGACCGATCGCTCCTCTGCGAGCTCCTCCACCCGGACAAGGTGTCAGGGGCCGGATCCCTCGGATGCAGCATTGCGCATGCCATCGTCCCGCCGGGAGAATCCACGCTTCCGCATATCCTGGGAAGATCAACGGAACTCTATTACATCCTGAGCGGGACCGGCGAGATGCACATCGGTTTCGAACACGGAGAGGTCCATCCGGGCCAGATCATCCTGATCCCCCCGGGTGCACGCCAGTATATCCGGAATACCGGCCCGGGAGATCTGGTATTCCTCTGCATTGTAGCCCCGAAATGGCAGGCTGACGACGAGGTCCTGGTCAGCTGACCACCCATCAGTTCCCCCACCGGCCATACACACATTTTTATAGCTGCACCAATATCCATGAACTATGGATACTACCGGTCGCGACCGGTTCCAACGGACACGGGTCTTCTTCTTCCTGATTCTTTTTGCAGCAGTAGTATGGGCAGTCTTCCTTCTCCAGCGGGGGGAGATTCTCATCTTCAGTTTCATGTTTGCGGGGCTTGCATCCGCAAACCCCCTCGTTGCATTCGTTGAGATTCGGAACCCGGAGGAGGCCCGATCGCTGTTCTTCTTCTACATCCTCGTGCTTGCCGCACTGCTCTGGGCTGTTTTCCTCTTAATGCTGGGGGTCCATCTGTGGGTGAGCCTGTTCCTCTTCATCATCGCTATCGGCATACCGGCCCTCCTCATAATCACAGAAAAGAGAGCCGGACCGGTTGAAGGTGCGTGAATCACGCATCGGGAAATTGATACTGAAGGAGAACACATCCTCCTGTGAGACAGATGAGCGGAGAGACAGAGTATCACATAGCAAAAAACAGGCTGGAGACCCTTATCGATGGTATCTTCGCCATAGCGATGACGTTGCTTGTCCTGAGCATTGCCGCACCAAAACCCCCGGTTTCCCAGGCACTGGAAATTCTTCCAAAGGCAGTGTTCCACCTCTTCCCGCAGTTTTTCATCTTTGTGATCGCGTTTCTGGTCCTGGCAATCTTCTGGCTGATCCACCACCGGCAGTTCCATTTCATCAGGATCGTTGATCCGCGGCTCCTCTGGATCAACATCTTCCTCCTCATCTTTATCGTCCTTGTACCCTTCTCAACCGACATGGCCGGTGACTACCCGGAGGTCCCGGTTGCGGTCCTGTTCTTTCATGTGAACATCCTGATGATAGGGCTCATCTTTGCCGTTCACTGGAGACATATCTGCCACTCGGAACACCTCTGCGACACCCGGCCGGATGATAAGGTGATACGGGCACGGTTCATCGATACTACCCTCATACCGATCGTGGCCGTTGCGGCAATACTGATATCCACGATCAGCTGCCCGGCCTCGCTGCTTGTCTACATCCTCATTCCGGTGATAATCCTTCTCCTGAATCCAAGAAGCCTGTTCTGAGAACCCGGTGTCCGCATTTTTTTCGTAAATGTGAGAGCATCAGGTTTCCATTACCGACCGGGGTGGGTTACCGGAGTCGTGGATACCGGGGGCCCTGCAAAAAGAATCCCTTTGTATGAAATGGGCACAGGCCTGTCGCTGATGATGAAAACGGATATCATTACGGCGGTCTTTCCTCTCTGCCCCATGATCCGGGGGATTCGGGAATTACCCCGCAAACCAGATACCCGTGTGAATCCCGACCACAAGACCAGGAAACACCATCGGGCGGAACAGGGCGGCTAAAAAAGCGACACTAACAGGACCACCCGGATACCGCCGGGGCAGGATGCTGGATCGGAAAAAAGAGGGAATACGGGGATTTAATCCCAGTAATTTTTGACAAATATTCTGGATTTTTGTATCCTCGGGGTCAGGCACCGGAGGGCGATCGGCACGATGAGGATGGTAACAATGATGTTACTGATAAGCCATGTTGAGAAGGCACTGCCAATCATATCGGGGGTGATGATATTTCCAAGACCCAGCGTCCAGGCGCCCCAGGCAGCCCCGATGACATTGTTGATGATGACACCGAAGATAACAAGCAGGTTCACATCCCGGATATTCGCAAGGCTTAAGTCCACATCGAACGACCGGAGGGCAACGAGCGGGATGAGCACCTGGAGGAGCCCGGCAACAGCCCAGTAGAATGCAACTTCGGGGTGGCCCGCGAGCCCCCCGGAGGAGAGGAGAGCCCCGATGAATGTTCCGACATAGGCGGCTATGGCACCGTACGCGCCAAACCAGAGCGTGAAGAGGATCATGAACGCAACGGCAATATACAGCCAGGACACCCCGCTCAGCGTAGAGGAGGTAAAGAAGGAGGACAGCCAGGCAAGGATGGTATTGACGACGATGAGGAGGAGTGTGAGAATCACAAAGATATACGTAGGCTCACGAGCTTTTTTCATGGGTTCACCTTTATTTGATATTGTCTGCACATATAAATAGTATTTATTCTTATGCGGAGAGATCGGGCGGGATAAAAAACGATTATAGTGCGATCCGCACTTCTTTTGCCGCTTCGCACATGTTCTTGAGTTTCCAGTAGGCGGACTCCCGGCTCCGCATCCGCATCCCGCAGTCCGGATCGATCAAGAGGATCTTCGGGTCGAAATATTCCACGCCTTTCTCGATCCGCTTCCGGATCTCCTGGACCGTCTCAACCTCTTCAGAGGACGAGTCCACGCAGCCATACCCGAGCATCCTGCCGGCAAGATCCCGGCGGGAAAGGATATCGAGGTTTGCCTGGTTGTTCGAGAACTCGAAATCCAGCACGCTGACATTGTACTTCAGGATCTCATCGAGAACGTTTGCAAGGTTTCCGCAGACATGCATGCAGGTGGGGATGCGGACTGCGGAGGTGATCAGCTCTACTGCCTCTTTTCCCACAGCGAGATCGGCGATGCCGGTCGAGAGGATGGGCTCATCGATCTGGAGGAGGGTAACACCTGCCGCTTCGAGACTTTTTGCCTCAACGATCAGGGCCGCGGCCAGATCGAGGGCCAGTTCCTCCTTGTTCCGGTACATCGGTGTACTCAGGTGGAGCCCGTGGGCGAGCGTGGAGGGACCGGTGATGATCCCTTTCACCTTGGGGGCCTTCGAGAGGGCAAACCTGGTATCCGCCGTGGTGATCGGTCCTGCCGCGGGCTGGATCTTGCCGATCACGTCCTGGCCCTTTATGCCGGGGAGCTGGGCGGTAAAGGCCCCGATCATGTCTCCCCGCACCTGCCCGTCCGAGATGATGTCGATACCGGCCCCGATCTGGTCGGCAACGGCAGTCTCCACTGCTGCATGGAGCGGGTCAAAGAGGCTTTTTAATCCGCTTCCCTTCACCACGGGATAACTGCCCACCACGGTTGTGGCGAGCACCTTGTTGATGAAATAATTCTTGGACATAGTTTTCCGGGCAATGCACTTGGTACAAGCACATCGACGCCCGCGTAAAAATAGTTCGTGGTCAGGGGACCAGCCGGTGCATATCGCGCGGGAAGAGGACGGCCTCCCGGACATTGGAAAGCCCGAGCATGGTCATAACGAGCCGGTCGGCACCGAGTCCCCAGCCCGCATGCGGGGGCATGCCGTAGCGGAACGGCTTGAGGTAGAACTCGAAACTTTCGGGGTTGAGACCTTTCTTTCTGATCTGGTTGACAAGAACGTCGTACCGGTGTTCCCGCTGCGCACCGCTCGAGAGCTCCATTCTCGGGTGCATCATATCGAACGCCTTGCAGATCGAGGGGTCGTTCTCGTACTGCATCGCGTAATAGGGGCGGATCTCGGACGGCCAGTCAACTATGAAATAGTGCCCTCCCATCTCGGCGCCAATGGCGCGCTCTGCGGCGGGGCTGATGTCGTCGCCGTACTTGATCGGATCCTCGATCTTCTTTGCTGCGATCTCGATAGCCTCGGCATAGGGGAGCCGGGGGAACGGACCTTTCGGCACGCAGAAATCATTGATCTCGATGTTGGCAAGCTGGGTGCTGCACGTCTTGTCCACGTACTCGTACGTCTTGATGATGAGATCTTCAAGAACACGCATGACTTCAAGGTGATCGGCAAACGAGACCTCGATATCAATGGAAGTTGCCTCGTTGAGGTGCTTGGTGGTGCTGTGCTCCTCGGCACGGAAGATCGGGCCGATCTCGTACACCTTCTCGCAGCCCGCTGCCATCATCATCTGCTTGTAGAGCTGCGGGCTCTGGTTGAGGAAGGCCTCCTTGTCAAAGTAGGCAATGGGGAAGAGCTCGGTGCCTCCCTCGGTTGCTGCGGCCACGATCTTGGGGGTGGTGATGGCAGTGAAGCCTGCATTGTGGAGATACTGGCTGATCGCGTAGCAGGCCGCACTCCGGATCTCGAAGACCGCGGCAACGCGGGGGCGCCGGACATCGAGGAAACGGGCATCGAGCCTTGTATCGAGTTCGGCAGAAACTTTCTCGGAAACATCGAGCGGGAGCGGGGTTTCTGCAAGGCTGATGATCTCGATGGACTCGGGAACAAGCTCGCGACCACCGGGGGCCTTGTCAATTGCCTTGACCGGGCCACAGACCCGGACAACGGATTCCCTGGAGACAGCTTTCACTGCGGCAAGAACCGTTTCAGAGACTTTCTTTTTCGGGATGGTCACCTGGATGATACCGGTCCGGTCGCGGATGAGCATGAAGGCAAGGCCGCCGAGGTCCCTGACCTCGTGGACCCAGCCGCAGATCTCGGCGGTGCCGGTTTCCGGTGTGACATTCTGTATGGGTATACGCATCAAAATCCTATAACAATGGGCCGGGGGGGATAATGGACTTTATGGGAATTTTTTCCGTTCCGGCCAGCAGGGAGGGAGTGGATCTGAAGAACTGCAAGACACAATCCGTAAATATTTTCCAGCCGTTCGTGTACCTGAGGAGACGAATGACGGATCCGATAAGTGATATGGAAGCAAAGGATAAGAAAGGCTGGAGCACGGGCACGAAAGTCCTCCTGGGCGTAGTTGTCGCAATCGTGCTCATTGCAATCATTGCGGTCTTTACTCTGACGATCGCAGTGCTCGAAGTGGATGCCGGGACACAGTACCCGTATGTCACGACCTACCGGGTCAGCCTGCCGGATGGCGATCCCGTAACCATAGGAAAAACCAGGATCGCGGTGATGAGCTATGGAAACGAGGTTCTTACCGATGTTGACGGCACCAAGGAAAAACTCACGATCGGCCAGCAGCGCGTCATCAGCCCCCATTCGGCACGAATCTCTGCGCTGGGGCTCCCGATTCTGGATACCGATTTCCAGATTACCCTCACGTACGTTGGTACGAGCGGGAAGAACGCACTCTTCGATATGACGGTGCAGACCTCAAAACAGATCCCCGACCTCATGCTCCGTCGCCTGATCCCGGCGAGCATGAACGCCCAGCCGGTCTGAGCGTGCCAGGAGTCCCGCGTTTCCCCGTGGGACGTTCCTTTTTTTAGCATCTTTATGTAACCTGATTCGCATGCCAGAGGAGCGCGTGTTTTCCTGATCCCGTACTTTCCGAAAGCGAAGTCTTGTTTCACGTTTACGTTCTGACAGAGCCGGGTTTTCCAACCAGACCCTGCTCTAAATTTTTTCATCAAACCTTGATTGCAAAAAAATCATCGCGATCACGATCGCGATTGAAAACCTGATCCGGATCAACCGGACTTTGATTTTTATTTTTCAACCGGACTTTGATTTTTTCTTTTCAGTCAAACCCTGCCTGAAAATTTCCAAGCAACCTTTGGTTGAAAAACAGAGTTCGCGATCAGGTCTCCGTCATGGATTGACAAATTGACCTGATGCAGGTGTGATTAACTTTTCACAACCACACCTTGATGAAAATTTTTCAGGCAGACCCTACTCTAAATTTTTTCATCAAACCTTGATTGCAAAAAAATCATCGCGATCATGACCTCGCTTGAAAAATCGATCCGGATCAACCAGACCTTGATTTTTATTTTTCAACCGGACTTTGATTTTTTCTTTTCAGTCAAACCCTGCCTGAAAATTTTCAAACAACCTTTGGTTGAAAAACGAGGTCCCCGGGCCGGCCTCCGTCGTGGCTTCACAAATTGACCTGATGCAGGTGTGATTAACTTTTCACAACCACACTTTGATGAAAATTTTTCAGGCAGACCCTGCTCTAAATTTTTTCATCAAACCTTGATTGCAAAAAAATCATCGAGATCATGATCGCGATTGAAAACCTGATCCGGATCAATCGAACCTTGATTTTTATTTTTCAACCGGACTTTGATTTTTTCTTTTCAGTCAAACCCTGCCTGAAAATTTTCAAACAACCTTTGGTTGAAAAACGAAGTCCCCGGGCCGGCCTCCGTCGTGGATTGACAAATTGACCTGATGCAGGTGTGATTAACTTTTCACAACCACACCTTGATGAAAATTTTTCAGGCAGACCCTGCTCTAAATTTTTTCATCAAACCTTGATTGCAAAAAAATCATCGCGATCACGATCGCGATTGAAAAATCAATCCGGATCAACCGGACCTTGATTTTTATTTTTCAACCGGACCCTGGTTGAAAAGGGTACATGGGCCAATCGCCCCCTCGATTGTGGTACCTGACCTATGGTTTTTATTATAACAACGGGTATGGTAACGCGAATGCCGGTGCTCTCGGGTATCCCAACACATTTTACATAAAAACGGGCGCGCCTCCGAGAAATCCCACGGTGGTTTCGTTTACCGGCACCCCGCTCTCCGGCGCACCCCCGTTAGCGGTGCAGTTCAATGACACGTCCACCAACTCGCCGATCTCATGGAACTGGTCGTTCGGCGACGGGAATACACCGATCGACCGGCCCCTGTCACTGCGCTGAATCGTGCCGGGGACGGTTGCACCGCTAAAAAAGAATTAATCCCTCTATGCAGTCATTTTCACCGGCGGGTACAACACATCCTCCTTCCCGTTGAGGGGAATCGTTGCAATCGTCGTATTGATCCGGTCGAGCGGATTTGCCAGGATCTTTGCTGCCGAGAGCGTATAGAGTGTATCGCCGATGTAAAGTGAGCGCTTCACCTCGTTTTGCGAACTGCCGTAATAATAATACCCGGTGCCACCAGTGCCGTGCTCCACGGTGCCCCGCAGGGCAAACCCGTTTTCAGGATTGATCCCGAAGACGTATGCCCCGTACCAGACATGCGGCTGGTCGCCGCTCAGCTTTGTTGCCTGGACCGCGTTCTGCCGGACCACCCGGGCCGGGATCACGAGGAGGTTCTTTTCCTTATCAAAGAGGAATGCCTTGTGGTCCGAGAGGGCGGCCGAGTCCGAACCCGCATCCCCGATCTCGACCTTTCCCGCGAGCCGGGGATGCTCCACGTCACTCACATCGAAGAGGGCGAGCTTGAGGCCCTGGGTCGAGACCCCGCCCCAGTCATTGGTCCCGGTCTCCTTGCCAAGGCCGATAATGTAATTCTTGTCATAGGGGTGGAGATAGTCCGAGTAACCGGGGAGTTTGAGTTTTCCCAGGATCTTCGGGCTTGCCGGGGTCGAGAGGTCGATGACAAAGAACGGGTCAACCCGTTTGAAGGTAACCATATAGAGCCGGTCGCCCATGAACCGGGTAGAGTAGATCTTCTCCTGCTCGGCGATGTGCGTTAAGGAGCCGATGGTCTTCATCGCGGGGTCCAGGACAAAGACGCTGTTGTACTCGTACTGCCCCCGGGTTGTCCAGACATCGGAAGTTGTTGCAACGCGGAGGTTGCTGTTGTACTCGTCCAGGGCGAACTGGTTTTTCAGGTATCCCGGCACCTCGCCTTTGGCAGCATAGGCTATCGCACCGTTATCGATCGCAATCCTGTGGATGACGGTCGTGGTCTGGTCGATCTCCTTTTTGAGGAGGCTTTCCTCTTCCGCACCCTTCATCTCGGTTATCAGGCGCTGCTTATCGGTCTCACTTAATGCATTGAAGTTTTCCATGACCACAGGCACCGAAATCCCGACTGATGTACCAGCAGTGCCGGCCCGTGCAACCGCCGGCTCCGCCCCGCCCCGCATCGTCCGGTAGATCGGGTGGTATTTCTGGTAACTCAGGTAGATGGCGTCGGGTGAGACATAGAGGATATTGCCACTGCCGGCAAGGTATGTCTTTGCGTCCTTCTCGTTTCCGCTCGAGATATCAAACGAGGTTACTGTGGTAAAGGCGTACTGCCGCTCGGGGTTGTCGAAATAGTAAACATCCGGGGATGCGACAATGTTCCCGCTCTCTTTTATGACCGGGACCGTGAACTCCGCATCGCGATACAGGGAGATCTGCTCGCGGGTGATGAGGTAAAGGCTGCCGCCAATAAGACGGGCATCGATATAATCCCCGTCAATGGTGTAATCCTTTACGGGCCGGGGGTTCTTCCGGTCGCTGATATCGTAGAAGATCACGTGGGTGACCGGGGAATATCCCCCGTAGTAGGGCATGGACTTCATCTGCGATGCATACATGGGCCGGCTGCTGTCCGAAGCAACTGCGCTCCCTGTTGTAAAAAGAACAAGCCGGTTGCCCGAGACAAAGATCTCCCGGGGGGTATCTTCAAGAGCGGTCCTGGAGATGACCGAGGCGGAGGTTGCCGGGTACGCATCTGCGATCGTGAGGGTGTCCCCCGAGATAGCATAAATATACCGGCCATCGTTTTTCACAAAATCCGGCTCATCCACCCCGGCTACCTGGACGTTCGTCTCCGAATATCCTGTGGCTCCGGATGAGGGGAGGGCCGAGCCAAGACCTTTGGAAGTCGCGGTTGCCTCGGCCCGCTGGGGTACCGAAACTCCGGACTCCCCGACAAATACCGCATTGCCTGTCGCGAAACTTTCGCCCCAGGTATCCGTGACGATCCGGGAATTGTTCTCGATGTACTGGCGGATTTCGGCCGCTGAACCGAATTTTTTTATCTCCCCGGTGGCCGGTGTTTTCTGGTCAGTGCAGCCCGCGGTAATAAGGGCTGCGGTAAGGAGAGCCAGAAGAGCAAGGGAGATGAAGAACCTGCGGGACATAGTGGATCAATGACCCTTGGGGGGCGGAGCTCATCAATCTGGCGTTAACTGCGAAAAATCCGGTAGTTATCGGTTTTTTCCCGGGCCCGGAATGGCCAGGCCGGCTCTGTTACCCGCACCCGGCCGTTCCCGCCAAATCTTCATCTTGAGAAACGTCAAAAGGTAATGCGAAAGCATGGATGCCCCTCCCACGGATAAGCAATCCCTTGACAAACTCAAGGAAAAGACCGCCCACCTCTCCATCATCTCCAATACCGGCCTCGTGCTGATGAAATTTGTTGTCGGGTTTGCGATAGGTTCCGTCAGTATCATATCGGAAGCGATCCACTCCTCGATGGACCTGATCGCAGCCGTGATCGCATTCTTTTCGGTCCGGAAATCCGCAGAACCCCCGGATGCGGGACACTCGTTCGGGCACGGGAAGTTCGAGGATGTGTCAGGTCTTATCGAAGCCCTGCTGATCTTTGTTGCAGCCATCCTGATCATCCGCGAGGCGCTCATAAAACTGCTGGGGCACACACCGGAAGAGCTCAAACCCGAACTGCTCGTTGCCGGTATTGCCGTCATGGGAATCTCGGCTCTTGTAAACTGGTATGTCTCCCAGCGGCTCATGAAGGTGGCAAAACAGACGGAGTCCATAGCACTCGAGAGCGATGCCTGGCACCTGCGGACCGATGTTTACACCTCCCTCGGCGTATTCCTTGGCCTTATCCTCATCCGGCTGACAGGAATTACCCTCTTCGACCCGATCTTTGCCATCGGGGTTGCCATCGTGATCATGAAGGCCGCCTACGACCTCACCGTGCGGTCATTTGCCGACCTGATCGATCACAGCATTCCCGAGAAGGACGAACAGCAGATCAAGAAGATCATCTGCGAACACGCAAACGACTATGCAGGGTTCCACGACCTGAGAACCAGGCGCTCGGGTCCTGAGATCTTCATCGAGTTCCACCTGGTGATGCCGGGCGAGATCACGGTGTTGCAGTCCCACGACTTTGCCGATCACCTGGAGGCCGATCTCATGCTGGAATACCCGAGGGCGAATGTGACTATCCATATCGAGCCCTGTAACAAGGGATGCACCCGGTGCGGATCGTTCTGCACGTTTTATAAAAAACAGGGAAAGAAATAACCTCACAGACCAGGGACAATTCCCTGCTTTTTTTTATTATCCCCGTAACGCTCCTCAGTTGAGGCATCCCGTACCAGCCGGCAGATCGGATAATCGTATTCTCCCGACACAAAACACACAAAAATCCAGGTATAACTGCCTCATTGTGGAGACCATCCGGCAATCAAGCCAATAGAGCAGGAGCAGTACCCAAAAAAAAGCGAACCGGGTGAAAACTCCTTACCCAATCCACCCGGAAACGATAACCAGACCGATTGCCACCATCGCAATCCCGATGATCATCCGGAGGAGCCGCCGGTTCCCGAGCCGCCAGCGGTCCGCCTGCCGGGGGGAGAGGCCATACGCCACGAGGAGAACGACAAGGGCAAGGGGGAGAACAAAAATCACGTTATAGAGAATCAGGTAGGGGAGGCCGGTAAGGAGCGTGAAACTGCGGCCCATGAGCCCGAGGATGCTGATGTAGATCCCCCCGGTGCAGGAGAACCCGAACAGTCCTGCAAGAATACCGAGGATAAATGCCGCAGGCACGGACACTTTTTCCAGGTACCGTCCGAGAATGCCTTTTTTCGAATCGGGAACCGACAACAGGTAGGTCTCCTTATTCCTGATCACATCGAGAATGGTGACAAGGCCGAGCGCGATCGCAACAGCTGCGCCGATAAGCGAGAACATCCGGGAATATCCCGACAGGGAAATCACCGAGAAGAGGCCGATCCCGACAAGCAGGTGGAACAGGAACATCGCTGCTACATACGAACCGCCAACGAGCAAAATCCTCCGCCGGTTTCCTGCCACCGTCAGGGAGACCAGTAAAAAGATCAAAATGGCAAAGGCACAGGGATTGATGCTGTCGATCAATGCAGAAACGATCACCACCGGTATCGTGAGTGAGGTCATTCCTGCCGGATAGTCAAAGCCGGATGGCCGGATCTGACCAGGGGCCGCACCATTGCCCGCCGCCAGCCGATCCCTTTCGGCAAGGATGCTCTCTTCCAGATGATCCCGGATCTCAATATCCCCGATCAGAGCCTTGTTCCCGATGATGATGAGGGGGATGCCGGCATTCCCGAGGCCGTACTGCAGGTTCACTGCTGAAAAATTCTGCTGGTTAGTGGCATTGTTGTACACTTCCCGCATCTCAATTCGGAGATCCGGGTATTTTGCACGAAGAGTGGCAAGGACCGGCTTCACATTCTCGCAATGGCTGCAGCCGTCACCGTAATAATAGAGCGCGGAAATAGTTGTGCCGGGAGCCGGAATCCCGGGTCCGGGCACTGGGGATTTGAGCGTTTCAGCGGCGATCAGCGCTTTTTTTTTAACTGGTCAATAATGGCCTGTTCCAGTTTTTCCGGGATATCTTTCTCACCGATGAGGACGACATCTCCCACAACAGCTTCAGGCACGGCAGCGTAACGGACTCCCAGATCCTGGTTGACCTGAGTATACAGGATATAATTCGTCTGGTTGTGCCAGGTTTCCAGGAAGAGAATATCTGCCGCTGGATATTTCTGCTGGAGGGACTGCACAAAAGGCATAATTTTATGGCAGTGGGGGCATTCTTTCCCGTAAAAATAATACACGGTCACATTGCCGCCAGGACCAATGCCAGTACTCCCCTGAGAGGATTGGCCGGGGCTGGCAGCGGGATAGACGAATACCAGCGCAGCGCAGAAAATTATGACCGCAAACAATCCCACGGAGATCTTGATTATTTTATCCATAGATTACAATTCCAGTATTAAGTGTGGCAGTTACTGATTTAATAAAATACCCAGATTTTTTTAAAAATTACCTGAGCGAGATCATCGTGCCCACCCCGTCGTGGGTGAACAGTTCCAGGATGAGGTTGTGCTCAATGTTGCCGTTAATGACGTGGGAGTAGACAACGCCGTTCTCTACCGCTTTTACAACGGAGTTCACTTTCGGGATCATTCCTTCCCCGATTGCCCCGGTTTTCTGCAGTTCGCCTGCTTCAGCAATGGTGAGTTTCCGGAAGACTTTTGTCCGTGCCTTGTCCATGACACCGTCAACGTCTGTCATGTTGACCAGTTTGTATGCCCCAAGCGCGATAGCGATATCCCCGGCCGCAGTATCGGCATTGATATTGAGACTGCCCCCGTGCTTGTCGATGGCTATGGGAGAGACCACCGGGATGTAATTCTTATCCAGCAGGGTGTTGAGGATCGTGGGATCGATATATTCGATCTCCCCGACGTGCCCGAGATCGACTTCGGTCTGGACGCCGCCGACCTTGATCTTCTGGATCTCCATCTTCTTTGCAAGGATCAGGTTCCCGTCGCTCCCGGAGAGCCCTACCCCCCGGGCGCCGCACTTGGCAATGAGGGAGACGATGCCCTTGTTGATCTTGCCGACGAGCACCATCTGGGCGATCTCGAGGGTTTCCTGATCGGTGACCCGGAGACCTCCCACAAAGACCGACTCCTTTCCCATCTGCTTCATCTTCTCGCTGATCTCAGGGCCCCCTCCGTGGACCAGCACGACCCGGATACCCACATAGTGCAGAAGGACAGCGTCGCGGATGGCATTTTCCAGAACAACCGGGTCCACCATGGCGTGGCCTCCGAGCTTGATTACTATGGTCTTCCCGTGGAACTGCTGGATGTACGGGAGGGCCTCCATGAGAACGTCTTCGCGTTTCATTATGTGGTATACCTCCCGTTGATCTCCACGTAGCGCTCGGTCAGGTCGCAGCCCCATGCGCTCGCTTCTTCCCTGCCGGCTGCGAGATCGAGGATGAAGATCACGGTCTTGCCGCTCATTGCCTGCTTGGCCTTCTTCAGGTCAGCGATGATCTCGCCGGATTTGACGAGAGGGTACTTGTTCTTCCCGTCGCTTATCCAGAGGGAGACCGCATTCGGGTCGAACTTTACCCGGGCCCGCCCGGCTGCCGCAACAACGCGGCCCCAGTTGGGATCTTCCCCATAAACAGCGGTCTTCACCAGGGGGGATTCGATGACAGTCCGGGCCACTCTTGCTGCATCGGATTCCTTTACTGCTCCCGTAACCCGGATTTCAAGGAGTTTTGTTGCCCCCTCGCCGTCTGCGGCAATCTGCTTTGCCAGGGAGCGGCAGCACTCCTCAAGGGCGGCAGAGAACTCCTCTTCCCTGACTTTACCGGCTTCTCCGGTGGCCGTGCAGAGCGCGATATCGTTGGTACTCGAATCCCCGTCAACCACGACCCGGTTGAACGACCGCTTGGTTGCGAGCTTCAGGGAGTCCCGGAGCTGTTTTGCCCCGACATCAGCATCGGTATAGATGAACGCGAGCATGGTGCCCATGTTCGGGGCGATCATGCCGCTTCCCTTGCAGATCCCGGCAACGGTAAAGGTCTCTTTTTCAACAAGGGCATGCTTCTGGACAGTATCCGTGGTCATGATTGCAGCGGCGGCATGCGTCTCGGCTTCCGCGCTGGAGGCAAGAGCCGGTGCAACCGCGACACACTGCTTCCGGATGAGTGGAAGATCCAGGTAACGGCCGATAACCCCGGTGCTTGCAACACCGATACGGTCCGGCTCAAGCCCGAGAGCCGAACTGGCGTACTCGGTCATGACGACAGCATCCTCGTACCCTTTCTGCCCGGTGTAAGCGTTCGCACATCCGCTGTTCACGATGACCGCATCCAGTTTTCCTTTGCGGATCTGGGTGCGCATGAGCTGGATGGGCGCGGCCTTGACCAGGTTTTCCGTGAACACACCGGCGGCCGTCCCGGTTGCGCGGATCAGGGCCAGGCCGAACTTTCCTTCTTTCATCCCACAGGCAGTCACACCTTCAACTGCACAGATACTTCGTTTCTTCATTATTGATCAGATCCTTCAGCGGTATAGGACGAACCGACCGCGTTTATGATGTCTGCACGGGTAATGATACCCACGAGAGTCTTGTCGTGGAGGACCGGCAGGCGCGAGACCCCTTCCTTGAGCATCAGGGATGCTGCAGCCTCGATGTCCATATCCTCGCGGGCCGATATAATCCGGCGGGTCATGACTTTTTTTGCCGGCATATCACCGATATTCCGGAGTGCGTGCTTGGTCTTTTCCCAGTTGACGTACTCCCGGATGGGTATCTCGATGACCTCGAACGGGGACGGGAGCCAGAGATCGTCTGAGATCCGTTCCGTCTCTAAGAGGGAGATGAGATCGGATTCCGTGACCATCCCGACAAGTCTGCTCCCGTCCATGACCGGCAGGCCACCGATGTGGTGCTTCTTGAACAGCGCCACGACTTCGCGGAGCGGGGTATCAGCCTTGCAGGTTACCGGGTTTTTTGTCATAGCTTCGCAAACGAGCATCAGATCCTCCTATGGCAGCATCCCCGGGTGCATGAGTCCGTCCTGTTCCTTTAATCCGCACATCAGGTTCATGTTCTGGATAGCCTGGCCGCTTGCCCCTTTCACGAGATTGTCGATTGCGGATACTGCCACTACGCGGCTGCCCTCGCTCTCGACCATGATATCGCAGAAGTTGCTGCCCCGGACTGCCGCAAGCGAGGGCTTCTGGAACCGGACAAAGTATTCATCCTTATAATAATCCCGGTAGAGGTTCTCCACGTCTTTCTGGTCCATGGGTTCGTTCAGCAGGATATGTGCAGTAGTCAGGATGCCGCGGTTGACCGGGACGAGATGGGGCGTAAAGTAACATTTCGCAGCGGATCCCAGGTGCGAAAGCTCCTGCTTCATCTCGGCGAGGTGCCGGTGGGAGGTCAGCTTGTAGGGTCCGATGTTGTCCCCTACGTTGGGGTAATGGGTTGTTGCTGACGGATTGTCCCCGGCTCCGCTCACGCCGGTCTTGGAGTCATAGATCACCGTATGCGCGTATCTGGCGAGCGGCGCGGCGGCAAGGGTTGCACCGGTCGGGAAACAGCCGGGATTCGAGACGAACTTTGCACCAATACAGTCCTTGCGGTGGATCTCGGGAATGCCGTACGGTGCAGGGAAGTAATCCGTATGGGGGACCCCGTACGCTTTCTCATAGATCTCCTTTGGCAACCGGTAATCCGCGCTCAGGTCCACAACTTTGATCCCGCGGGAGAGCAGTTTGCCGGCATACGTCATCGCTGCAGTATGGGGAACCGCAAGGAATGCCACATCTGCATCGATGGCATCGATCTCGGGGTTCTCGAAGTTGAGGCTGGTAAATCCCTTCAGCTGGGGATGAACCTGATCCAGAGGGGTTCCCGCAAGTTTACGTGACGTGGCGCAGACAACATCTGCGGTGGAGTGGTGAACGAGGAGGCGAATCAGCTCACCACCGGCATAGCCGGAGGCCCCGATAATCGCAATTTTCATAGAAGAGTTTCAGGTTGTGGAAATTTAATGCTTTTTAGACGGGCAATCGATCGGTCCCCATAAAAAAAAGGTTTCAGACTACATCTGTTCGAGTTTCCGGTTATGGAGGTTATACAACCGCTGGCCGAGCAGTTCTATCCTCTGCCGGTCCTCAAGACCTTCGAGAAGATCGGCAGGCAGGGCATCCATGCCACGGGATGCACCGAGGTAGGCACCACAGAGGAGGGCGATGGTATCGGTATTTCCTCCGGCATTCGCCGACACGGTGAGGAGATCCGGGGGGTGGGCATACCGGCTGATGAGGAAGAAGGCGATGGGGAGGGTCTGGAACACCGAGACATCGTTGCCAATCTTCAGGAGCGCAGTTTCTGTATCCATGCCATCCTTTTCCATCATAAGGGCGTTCCTTATCTTACCGCCCAGGACTTCATCTTCCACCTGGGCCTGTTCAACGGCTTTCCTTATCGGGTCAGGTGTTTCGTGCAGGGTATGGTAGATGAGGGCGACAAACGTTGAAACCGCAGCATGGGCTGCCGGGTGGGTATGGGTGACGTTACAGGCGCGGACTGCCCACCCGGATCCTTCACTTATGCCCGGGAACGCCAGGGCAAACGGGATAGATCCCGGAAGGCAACCGGAGGTTGTGGACTTGACACCCTGGAGCGGGCCGTTTCCCTTACCCTGGTGCTCACAGACTGCCGAGATCGAGCCGTCGGGGAACCGGAGGGCTCCCCGGGAGTAGAGCTCGCGGAGAGCCGCGGCATACCGTTCTTCATTGTACTTGCCATCAGCAAGAAGGGTTCCGGTCAGGAGCATCAGCTGGGTATCATCGGTAAACTGACCGGGGTTGAGCCCTTCATTGGGGTGACCTTTGTACGGGCGCCGGTACCCGTATTTCATCTTATTGAGGTTGGGGGCATTACTCTCGTTGGGCATGCCGAGCGCATCGCCCATTGCAGCACCAAGCAGGCACCCCTTGAATTTGCTGAGCATCGATCTTATATTGAAAAACCCGGATAGATAACCCTTCGTATCACCATTCGTCAAGCGAGGGTAGCGGAAACTCTTGTATAATTTATCACGATTCTACACGATGTGGGAAATATTTAAGTCCCGGTAATCCAATTGTTCTTCATCACCACCAAATTATAAATATCATGTCCTACATGATTAATAATGTAGAATTGGAGACTGTATGACAGAAGACTTTGATGTCAGGCTGGTAGAGAGTACCGTCCGTTATACGCCCGACCCTTCCTACAAACGGAACTCCCGGGTGGGTGACTATGAAAAAGCGTACAAGGATTTCCTTGCGGATCCCGATGCATTCTGGAGATCCATTGCACAGGACCTGGAGTGGATACGCCCCTTCGATACCGTCAAGGAATGGAACTTCCCGTATGCGAAATGGTTTGTCAATGGAAAACTCAACATAACCGCCAACTGCCTTGACCGCCATGTCCGGGGAGACCGGCGCAACAAGGTTGCACTGATCTGGAGGGGTGAGGATGGCAAAGAACGCGTCTTCACCTACCAGAAACTGTTAACGGATGTGATGCGGTTTGCAGCCGGGCTTCGGAAAATAGGTGTTCAGAAAGGTGACAGGGTCTGTATCTACATGCCGATGGTCCCGGAGCAGATCATAGCCATGCTGGCCTGCGCCCGTATCGGGGCGGTCCACAGCGTAGTATTTGCCGGATTCGGCGTGACTGCCCTCAACATGAGGATTCGTGAAGCCGAAGCAAAAGTGGTCATCACGGCAGATATTTCCATCCGGCGCGGCAAGGCCATCCCTCTCATCACCACGGTCCAGGAATCGATCCTGAACGCCCCGAGTGTCGAGCACCTCATCATCCTGAGGCGGCGGCGGGAACCACCCATAGACATCCGGCCGGACTTCGAGATCGACTTCTACGGGCTCATGGAAGATGGGGGCACGGTCTGCCCCCCCGAGGTCATGGACGCCGAGGATCCCCTCTTCATGCTCTACACGAGCGGGTCGACCGGGACACCGAAGGGGATCGTCCACACCTGCGCCGGGTACATGGTCGGGACGTACTACACGACAAAATACGTCTTTGACATCAAGGAGAATGACATCTACTGGTGTACTGCCGACCCGGGATGGATCACCGGCCACAGTTACATAGTGTACGGCCCGCTTGCCGCGGGGGCAACGGTCTTCATAACAGAGATGACTCCCGACTACCCGGATCCGGGGATCTGGTGGAAACTCATCGAGGAGCAGAAGATCAATATCCTGTACACCGCCCCGACCGCCATCCGGATGTTCATGAAGATGGGGGAGGAGTGGCCGGACAAATACGACTTAAGTTCCCTCAGAGTCATCGGTTCCGTGGGAGAACCCCTGAACCCGGAAGCGTTCGTCTGGTACCACCATGTTATCGGAAAAGACCGGTGTCCCATCATCGACACGTGGTGGCAGACCGAGACCGGCATGCAGATGATCACGACCATGGTCGGAGAGCCGATGCGCCCGGGATTTGCCGGAAAACCCATACCCGGCGTTGTGGCCGACGTGGTCGACAAGGACGGGAAGTCCGTGCCACCGGGAACCGGGGGGTTCCTTGTCATAAAGGAGCCCTGGCCCGCAATGTTCCGGACCGTGTACGGCGACGATGAACGCTACCGAAAATACTGGTATACGATCAACGGGATGTATACGGCAGGCGATCTTGCGGTCAAAGGCAAGGACAATTACATCATGGTTCTCGGCCGGGCTGACGACATCATCATTGTTGCCGGGCATAACATCGGCACTGCCGAAGTGGAAAGTGCCCTTGTTTCGCACCAGGCCGTTGCTGAAGCGGCAGTTATCGGCAAGCCGGATCCCATGAAAGGCAACTCGATCAAGGCGTTTGTCATCCTGCGCCACGATCACAAACCCAGCGAAAAACTCATCCACGACCTGATCTATCACGTCCGGATGACACTGGGCCCGATAGCCGTTCCGCACGAGATAGAGTTTGTCGACAAACTCCCAAAGACCCGCAGCGGCAAGATCATGCGCAGGGTGCTCAAAGCAAAGGAGATGGGCATCGACCCGGGCGACATTTCCACCTTAGAGGACTGACGCCACAATTTTTTATAATGAGAAAAGAATGGAAATTCAACAATCATCCACCACACACGGAAGGGAATTATGACGCAGGAATCAAAAACAGAATGTGTTTCGGTAAAGAATCTTGACATAACCGCAAACCCGGCGCCGCTCGGGCTCATAGCGTTTGGTATGACCACCGTGCTCTTAAACCTCCACAATGCGGGGTTCTTTGCACTGGGATCGATGATCCTTGCCATGGGGATCTTCTACGGGGGACTCGCCCAGATCATTGCCGGTATCGAGGAGTGGAAGAAGAACAACACGTTCGGGGCAACCGCCTTTACCTCGTACGGGCTGTTCTGGCTGACACTTGTCGCCATTCTCATGCTGCCAAAGCTCGGCCTCGCAGATGCAACGGACAAGACCGCCATGGCTGCATACCTCTTCATGTGGGGGTTGTTCACCGCGGTCATGTTCATCGGGACGCTGAAGGCAAACAGGGCGCTCCAGTTCGTGTTTGCAACGCTTGCGATCCTGTTCTTCCTGCTCGCCCTCGGGGACATCACCGGTAACGCGACCATCACGGTGATTGCGGGCTACGAAGGGATCATCTGCGGATTCTCTGCAATCTACGCGGGTCTTGCCCAGGTCCTCAACGAGATGTACAAGCGGACGGTTGCCCCATTAGGATAACCCCTGTTCTTTTTCTTTTTTTATTCCATTGTGGAAAAGGTTTCACCGGTACCCGTTCCATTCCGGGCAGGGACCGGGTGAATTCGTTTCCGCTGGGCTATCCGGTATCCTGATATAACCTGTATGGACGGCCCGAATGCCGCATCGAGAGCCTGATCCCCGGAATCGATATAGAGCTCGGGTGTTTCCTGCAGTTTATGCGGGGTTGCGACAACGATGAGGTTTTTTATCCCCGCAAGCCTGACAAGACCCGCACTGATCTGCTGGTTGCCCCGGCCAAGGATGAAACCCTGTGCGCCGATAGGGCTGATAAGGATCCGGACCTCCTCTTCCTGCCGGGCCAGTTCAAGAAGGGTTTTCTCATCCGCATCCGCGGCAACGAGCACCCCGTCCCGGATGGCATCGACACCGAGAAGGGTCTTCTTTACGCCGATACGATGCGCTATCGCTTCCGTTGTTGTCCCGGCCCCGAGGATATAGAGCGTGTCCGGCAGGATCACTTCCTGCATGAACCGGGCGATCTCCTGCTTGGCGCGTTCTTCGTCGGGTTCCTCGTACACCTGTTTTGATACCTGCACCTTCCCCGGGAGGGCGGGTGTCCGGGCAATACCGAAGATCCGGGTCTTCAGCACTCCCGCCCGGTAGGCCTCTTCATCCACGTCAAGGATCTCGGAGTCCCGGAGGTGTTTCGTACCGGATACCTGCACGAGTTCGGCAGCCGTTGCCGGATCAACGGCAAAGACTGCGGAGTACATCTTGACTCCCGCCGGAATCCCGAGCAGCGGCAGATCCCTGCCGACAATGGCGAAAATATCCCGGGCGGTCCCGTCGCCGCCACAGAACAGGATCAGGTCAGCACGGGCAGCCAGGAAGAGACGGGCTGCGGCCATGGTATCCCGGGCGCTGCTTTCCCCGGAAAACGTGTACCCGGTTTCGAAATCCCCGATACCGGCTTCCCGCAGGAGATCCTCTCCCATTGCACCGGAACACGTGAGGAAATGCAGGTCTTTTGCCCGGGCAAGATGCCTAAGGGTGATGAGCGCCCGGTTCTGGGCCCGGGGGAGTGCCCCGCGCCGGCGGGCCTCGTCCACATTGCCATCGGTCCCCTTCAGCCCCACCGGGCCGCCCATCCCGGCAACCGGGTTGACGATGAGACCGATCCGTTTCATAAAAGAGATGGGGGGACTCCTTTATTGGATCTTGGGTATCCGCCCGATGGCCTGTTTGATGAGCTCATCGGGATACTCGTAGTCCACAAGCTTTCCCGAATAATAGTCATCATAGGCCGTCATGTCGAAATTGCCGTGGCCCGAGCAGTTGAAGAGGATCGTCTTCTCCTCACCGGATTTTTTGCATTTCATGGCCTCGTCAATTGCACATTTCACCGCGTGGGAAGTCTCGGGGGCCACAATAATTCCTTCGGTCCGGGCAAAGGTCTGGGCCGCTTCAAAGACTTCGCTCTGGTGATAGGAGACCGCCCGCATAACGCCGTCATGCACGAGACGGGATACAATCGGGGAATCCCCATGGTAGCGGAGCCCCCCGGCATGCATGGAGGGCGGGACAAAGTCGTGGCCGAGCGTGAACATCTTCATGAGCGGGGTGAGGCCGGCCACATCGCCGAAGTCATAGGTGTAGAGACCTTTTGTCAGGGTCGGGCAGGATGCCGGTTCAGCCCCGATGATATCCACGTCCTTGTGTTTGCCGGTCATCTTGTCGCCCGCAAACGGGAACCCGATCCCACCAAAGTTCGATCCGCCGCCGACACACCCGATCACGACATCCGGGTAGCTATCCACCATAGCCAGCTGTTCGCGGCATTCGAGCCCGATTACGGTCTGGTGGAGGCAGACATGGTTCAGCACCGAGCCGAGCGCATAGTTGGTATTGGTATGGGTGGCCGCATCTTCAACAGCCTCGGAGATGGCGATCCCAAGGGCCCCGGGGGTATCAGGGTCTTTCTCCAGAACAGCCCGCCCGGAGTTTGTCCGGGTGCTGGGGCTCGGGATACACTCTGCTCCCCAGACATGCATCATGGATTTCCGGTAGGGCTTCTGGGTGTAACTGGACCGGACCATGTAGATGGTGCACTCGAGATCGTAGAGCATGGTTGCAAAGGCAAGAGCTGAGCCCCATTGCCCGGCGCCGGTCTCGGTTGCGATACGCTCCATTCCCGCCTTCATGTTGTAATAGGCCTGGGGGATCGATGTGTTCGTCTTGTGGCTCCCCGCCGGGCTGACGCCCTCCCACTTGTAGTAGATCTTTGCCGGGGTCTTGAGGAACTTCTCAAGCCGGTGTGCCCGGTACAGGGGGCTCGGCCTCCAGAGCCGCAGGACATCCTGCACCTCTTCAGGAATGGCGATATGGCGTTCCGTGGAAACTTCCTGACGGATCAGCTCCATCGGGAAGATCGCCGCAAGATCCTGGGGACCAACCGGTTTCTGGGTCTTTGGATGAAGCGGGGGATCGAGCGGTGTGGGCAGATCTGCCTGGACATTATACCAGTTCTTTGGCATCTGCTCCTCATCGAGGAGGATTTTCGTCTGCATACCCAATAGTTGCTTTGTACAAATATATACATTGTGGAACATAATTGTTTAATGATGTAATTTATTGTGCGTTTTGAGGGATCGTGAAACGCGCCCACAGGGAATGAAATGACCGTAATTTCCTGATACATCCTGTTCCCGCAAAAACATATTATTCCCGGCATACAACACAGAGTAGAGACAATTATCGCGCGGTCGACAGGACCGGTAGTTCGGAGAGGTAATGAAAAAACCGTTTTTGGGGAGATTGTCACATCCGGCGGGAAAAATGTTATGGGTTCGATGAGGAGGGCGGCGGAATATTTATTTCAGTCAACATCAAAGCGTTGACACACACCTTCCCCTCCCGGGAAATGTATCCACACAACAATTGTAGTTTAACATGAAGCGGTGAAACCAATGAATCGTTCCTTTACTGATATATTAATAAAACCGAATGAATTCTTTGCAGACGTCATGGGCGAACAAGAGAATTTCAGGCTTCCCCTCATTATCCTGCTCGCAGGCGGGATCATTGCTGCCGGGTACGGGTACCTGATCGGCGGGGTGACGGCAAAAATGATGTCCGGTGCCCTTCCGGGTATTGACATCATTATCACGCTCTCCTCTGCAATTGGCGCACTCATCGGAGTGTTCATCTTCTGGATCGTCTGGGCCGGGATCGTCTTTCTCATCTCCTCAGCGTTCAAGGGCAAGGGCACGTTCAGGCGGACCCTGCAGGTCACCGGGTACGGGTATCTCCCGCAGGTGTTCGGGTCGCTCATCACCCTGATTGCTGCATTTGAATATGTGCCAAGAATCGTAGTACCCCAGATCTCTTCGGCAATGATGCAGGACCCGGCTGCTATGCAGGGCTTCACAACTGCCCTGCTGCACGATCCCGCCATGCTGGAGCTCACCCAGATCACGACCGTCATTACAATCGTATTCCTCCTCTGGAGCGCCAATATCTGGATATTCGGGCTCCAGCATGCTCGGGGAATCAGCACACGGGATGCAGCCCTCACGGTTGGTATCCCCATCGTTATTTACATCGCATACCTTGTCTACACTCTCGGAGCTTTCTGAATGAGAAGATCGTCGCATATTACCATTGTCCTTGCCCTCCTGGTCCTGGCAGCCCTGGCCGGCGTTGTCCAGGCATATGAAACACCGGAATCCATTGTTGCTGCAAGCAAAGTCTATGTATCGAATGTTGTCTATGACCCCGGTTCGTTCTTTACCGGGGACCAAGGAACCGTCACCGTGTACGTGACCAATGCCAACACCAACCAGAGCGCGGTAGTAAATCACGTCTCTTTCGGCGACACGGATATCCGGCTGACGAGCCGGCCGTACGACAGCACAACCAATATCGGCCCTCTCCAGACCCAGCAGTTTGTCTTCTCAGTCGTGACCCAGGCAAAGGAGGGGACCTATTACCCGGCGTTCACCCTGACATTCAGGGATGCCGACAGCCTGTACTACCGGGCAACCGTCAAAGTGGACAACACCCCCCTTGAGATGAGCATTGTCGACAAGCCGGATGCCTACTCTGCGGGCAAGAAGAAAACCGTGTACGTCCTGGTTGCAAACCCGCGGGACAACACGGTGAACAACGCAATCCTTGAGGTCACCGGCCCGGGAATCTCCACAACCCCGTCAAAGACATTTATCGGGGATATAGCCCCCGGGGCAAAAATCCCCCTGAATTTCACCATCAGCGCAGAACAGCCGACCACGGCAACTTTAACCCTGAAGTACGACAACGGGGATGATACCCACAGCGTTACAACAGAACTCCCCGTCACGTTCGGCCTGGATAAAAAGCAGGCTAATCCGATCATCAGCAATGTCCAGGTCAAGCCGGATGTCGGTTTCTACCACATTACCGGGGATGTGACCAATGCCGGCCTGGAGAATGCAAACTCGGTCACCGTGACCTCCCTCTCACCGGCAGAACCACGGGACCCGTACCGGACCTATGTGATTGGGATCCTCAAACCCGATGACTTCGGGAGCTTCGAGGTCACGTTTGCCGCCGCGACCAACGTGACAAGCGTCCCCCTCCAGATGTCCTTCAAGGACGCAGACGGGAACATCTACACGTCCGTTCAGGACGTCCAGGTCTCAGGGATCACCCCTGCATCCACGCAGAAGAGCACCGCGCCAATTATCCCTGTTATCGCCATCGTGATCATTGTCGCAGCGTTTGCGGGCGGATGGTACTTCTATCTCAGGAAAAAGAAGTGACACCCCTCATGGCAGACATACCCGTAATGTCCTTTGAGGACGTTGTCAAGGTCTACCCGCTCCCTGCCGGGGATGTAACCGCACTGGACGGGGTCTCGTTCCGGGTTGACCGGGGCGAATTCATCTCCGTCATGGGCCCGTCGGGATCGGGAAAATCCACGCTCCTGAATATGATGGGGTGCCTGGATACACCCACGTCCGGCGATATTTACATTAGCGGCACACGCATCGGCGATATGTCGGACATGGAGCTCACCAACCTCCGCAGGGACCGGATCGGGTTCATATTCCAGTACTTCAACCTCTTCCCCCTCCTCAACATCATCGAGAACGTGACCTTTCCCATGTTGCTGAAATCCCAGAAATCGGTTGATCCCGAGCGGGGGAAGGAGGTGCTCCGGTCCGTCCAGCTGGACGAGAAACTCTTCACCCACACGCCAACCGAACTCTCGGGAGGCCAGCAACAGCGGGTTGCAATAGCCCGTGCGCTCATCAACAATCCCGACATCCTCCTCTGCGATGAACCGACGGGAAACCTTGATTCGAAAACCGGTGCCGGTATCATGGACCTGATGACCGAGCTCAACCGGAACGGCACAACCATCATCATGGTCACCCACGACCCCCACATAGCTGAATATTCCCGGCGGACGATCCGGATTGCTGACGGGAGGATTGTCTCATGATCTTCTGGGAGATCGCCAAACGGAACATCCGGCTGCACTTTCTCCGGTCAACGCTCGCGATGCTCGGGATCGTGATAGGCGTAGTAGCCATAGCATCGATGGGGATCCTGGGAAACAGCCTTGTCGCAACCGTATCGGACAGCCTTTCATCGGTCGGGGACAGTGTCATCGTTACCCCGTATACCGGTGGCGGGGGTATGAGGATGGGGGGCGGAGGTACTGGCAGCACCGAGAACCTGAAGATCACCGATCAGAACTTCCAGCAGATCAAACGGGCGGTGGCACCGGGTGTTGCGATACCGGTGCTATCGACATCTGAGCGGATGAAGGTGGGTGTGGGCAGCGATGATATCGTTGCAACGGTATATGGTGTCGATCCCAAGTATCTCCCGGATCTCAACCTTGAGTTAACCTCGGGGAGTTTCAACAATGCAAACTCCGGGTGCCTTGTCGGGTCGGAGTTCGCCAAGGATAACAATATCAAAGTCGGCTCCCGGATTTCCATGGGCACCGATGGTTCGAAGGGGGCGCTCCGCGTTACCGGGATCATCGAGGAACGGGGGATGAGCTTTGATCTCAGCACCGATAATGCGGTTGTTGCCACCCAGGACTGGTTTGACAACACCTATAACCGGGATACCTACGACCAGGTAGTTGTCAAGGTGAAAAGCGGTCAGGATACCGCGGATGTCAAGACCACCATCGAGAAACAGCTCAACAAGCGGGACAAGATAGTCTCGGTGATGGACAGCAAGGCCACCCTCGCCTCAATCTTCGAGACGTTTGGGGCGGTTACCACATTTGTTACCGCAATCGGCGGGATCTCGATGATTGTTGCCGGGGTTTCGATCTTCAACATCATGATGATGTCGGTCAACGAGCGGATCAAGGAGATCGGGATCATGCGCAGCATCGGGACCCAGAAGAAGGAGGTGATGAGCATGTTCATCTACGAGGCGGCGATCATCGGCGTTATCGGGAGTGTTATCGGGGGAATTCTGAGCCTTGTTGCGGGATATGCCATCAGCGCCCTGATGCTCCAGTCAACCAAGTACCTGTTCACCGTTGCAACCGCGATCTCTGTTGCAGAAGGCGTTGGGTTCGGGATCGTGATCTGCCTTGCCTGCGGCCTTTACCCGGCCTGGCAGGCAGCGAACATGAATCCCATCGACGCCCTCCGGCACGAATGATTTTTCTTTTCACTATTTCCCTTTTTTCAGGTGAGCCTTATTACCGGTCACAGACATACTCAGTGCTATGACTCCTTCGGTACCGGCAGCAGTTGATCCTGACTGGAACGAAGTCTGGAAAATGCGACAGGAGAGTCACGAGTCCTCAAAACTCACCAGCGATCCTTCCCACGACTGGAATAAAAAGGAGAACGCGGAGCGGTATGATGCGAATGCGAGGGGCGAGTATGATGACCGGGTAAAGACCACCATCGCTTCCCTTCCGATTGACAGGAATTCCCGTATACTGGATATTGGTGCCGGTCCGGGAACGCTTGCTATTCCCCTCGCCCCCTTTGTTCAGGAAATCACCGCCGTGGAACCCGGAGCCGGGATGGTGGGGCTGCTCAAAAACCGTGCAGAGCAGCAGGGGATACGGAACATAACCTGCGTGCAGAAGACCTGGGAGGATATCGGCCTTACCCGCGATCTCGCGGCGCCGTATGACATCGTGATAGCCTCGCTCTCCCTGACCATGCATGATATCCGCGAGGCGTTAAAAAAGATGGATGCTGCGGCTTCCGGTTCAGTCCACCTTTTCTGGTTTGTGGATATGCCCTTCTGGGAGAAGATGTATGCCGATCTCTGGGAGCCGCTCCATGGGCGCCCGTATTACTCAGGGCCAAAGGCGGACTGCCTTGTTATGGTCCTGTATCAGATGGGGATCTATCCCGACGTGACAATGCTTCCTATCGCCAAAGAGTACCGGTTTACGAGCCGGGAGGAGATGCTCTCATTCTTCGTGACACGATTCGGTGCCACCACGCCACTGCAGGAACAAATTGTCAAAGAGTACATCACGCCACGTATGCGGCAGCAGGGCAGCGACGTGGTCATTTCAGGAGATTCCACATTTGCCCACATCCGGTGGAAGAAGAAGCAATCCAAAAAGATTGAGGGAAATAATCCACGGCATACCGATTTGCGGTAAACTCCTGCAGGAACACCATATAAAACCGGTCAGAGTTCCTGCGGGCGCTTTTCCTTAACTCAGGCAATCCCGTTCCCGATCCGGATCACTTCCCGCACCAGCAGATCGAAGTCGTCTCTCCGGCTGCGGTGGTTGGTGATGGCAACGTGCAGGTACTTCCTGCCCCGGATGCTGACGGTCGAGGGGACGGCTATTCCCTGCTCCTGAAGTTCGGTCTCGATCTGCTTGTTCAGGTCATTGAGCCGGGTATCGGCAAGACCGGGACGCACATAGCGGAAGTTCACGATATTCAGCGAGACCGGCAGCGCAAGCTCGAGCTCCCGGGCATCCCGCACCAGCCCTTCCAGGTAGTGCGCCTGTTCGATGTTCTGCTGGATCAGCCGGCCGTATTTCTCGGTGCCTTGCTCTTTGATGGTCATCCAGGCCTTGAGCGCGAGGAATCCCCGGGAGAGCTCAAAACCGTAGTCGGAGAGCCATGGCACGTCCACGCCGGTCAGGCCGCGATCGCCTTCGCCATGGGCAAGGTAGGTCGGGGTGAGGGAGAAGGTATTGCGGTGGGCCTGGGCATCCCTGACAAGGACACAAGCGATGGGGTACGCCAGGTACATCCACTTGTGCAGGTCGAACGCGAGCGAGTCCGCCCGTTCCATCCCCGCTACGAGGTCCCGGTACTTCGGGGAAATGGCAGCCCAGGCGCCAAAAGCTCCGTCAACATGGAACCAGCACCGCTCCTCCGCACAGATGTCGGCCAGGGCACCCAGATCATCGATGGCCCCGGTGTTTGTGGTCCCGGCAGCCCCGACAACGCAGACCGGGTGGCAGCCGCGTGCCCGGTCGGCTGCGATCATCTCCCGCAGGGCCAAAGTGTCGATCTGCAGGGATTCGTTCACCGGTACCCGCCGGAGTGCATCGTTGCCGAACCCGAGCAGTTCAACCGCTTTCTGGACCGAGGAGTGGACTTCTTCGGAACAGTACAGGGTCATCTGCTTTCCTGCTCCCTGCATTCCCTGTGTCCGCACATCGTACCCGGCCATCGTGTTCCGGGCCACCGCGAGGCCGATCAGGGTCGAGGACGAGCACCCGCTCGTGATAAGTCCGCTCGTGCCGGGCGGGAAACCAAGGAGCGCCCTGCACCAGTCCACGACCTGCATCTCCACGTAGTTGTTGCTCATGTAGGAGAACGCACCGCTGACCGCGTCCGTCGAGGCTGCCAGCAGCTCGGAATACATCCCCATCACCGTCCCGCACCCCGCAACCCAGCCCCAGAAACGCGGGTGGCTGTTGCCCACCTGGTACGGAAGGACCGACCGGACGTACTCCCGGTACACCTCTTCCGGGGGCAGAGGGCCGGTGGGGGGAGGCCCATCGAAGCCGGCCCGGATCTCCGGCGGGGCATGCTGCCAGACCGGCCGGTCCCGGATCGTCTCGATATAGTCCATCGTATCATCCACGATACGGTGACCCAGCGCCCGCATGGAAGCCCAGTCTTCAGGGTCCAGCGTCTCTTCCCGGATTATCTCTCTTCGCTTCTCCATTCGTATCCTTCCCTGAAAGGGCATGGGCAGCGTTTCACTGGCAGGGGAATTGCCGCTCCAGCCCGGAATGAATAAGAGTGAACCGGTAACCAAGAAATCAGTTGCGGGATCCGGTGAATTCAGCATAGGCAGGCCGGGGGGAGGGTTTTGAAATGTATGCAGCGTTCAGAAATACCGGGTCGCAACGTGCGACACCTGCTTTCAGATAATTTCTGTTAAAAAGCGTAGATGATGTAAAGAATAATTTGTGGATCAACTCCGGTCAGCTTAAAAAAATCCCGGCCTGACTGCCCCTGCCCGGCTCCCGCACACGGTTGCAAGGGAATATATAATTTGAATAATAGATTGGAAATATTATGATTAAGATACTAGTACTTGCCCTTCTCATCTTCGGCATCATAACTGCAGGATGCAGCAGTCCCGCGCCGCAGCAGGCAGCCGGTACGCCCAAGCCGACCCAGACCTCCCACTACTACTATGGAAACGGCAGCTTCAATGTCAACGGCACGTTCCAGCAGGTGAACGGCACGCTCCATATCACATCGATGCCCCCGGGTGCGGATGTCTATATGGATAACACCTACCTGTGCCGGACCAATTGCGGCCTCTCCTATGCCATCCCGCCCGGCCGCCACTCCCTTGAGTTCCGCATGGACGGGTACGAGACGGTCATGTACCCGGTCACGGTGGAGAAAGGAGGCATGGACGGGATCAACGTAACCCTTGGAAAGAAAGCAGGCAGCCTGCCGGTTACGTCTGCGACCGCGACCGGGACATCATAGGATCTCCGGGAGGATTTCCCCATGACAACGCACTGCGGGAGGAGGAAAACCGTGAACACACGGGATCGCAGCCGGCATATGTACAAAAAGGACAGGAGCTGATGCTATCGACCGATTCGATCAGACACTGATCAAAAACCGGTCAGCGGATGAACACCGGCCCGCCCGAAAAATCCCGGCCGGAACATCCGGGAGCCGGCCATGACCCGCGGACGCAAACCGCTCATGGCGCTCCGCGAGGCCGTGCTGATCGCAAAGAAGCGGGGCGAGACCCGCCAGTTCATGCACGAACCGGGTATAATCTGCAACTTCGTGATCTACTGCATCTGTTTCGTGGCGCACGTCCGGATAAAAAGGGTCACCCGGGTCCACTGCTCCCATGCATGGATCGAGCGGGAGGCGGCCGATGCGCTCGCAACCCTTCGGGCGATTGCCTCCGGCCCCGGAATCTCCCGCGAGCTCTGGGTCTTCCTGCTCCGGGGGTCGTTCCGGTTCTTCCGGGTCACAGACACCGGGCTCATCGAGCTCAGTCGTGACGGCTCGGTGATGCCGGAACCGGAAAAACCCGGGCCGAAAGCCCGGGCACAGCCGGCTATGGTTGGACGGGGGGCAATTTCCCCGGACCCCTTGCCCGGCAGCGAAAGATGAGGGTCCGGAAAGCCGGGACACAGAGACATCCTTTTATTTTCCGGTATACGTATCACTCAATACAGTACTATGTCACCGATATTCCGGTTCCTTATTCCTGCGCTTGTCATAACGGCCATACTCCTTGCCGGCTGCACCCAGCCCTCACCCGGAAATATTCCGGCACCCGCCACACCTTCCCTGAATATGACCGTACCGTTTGCACCGGTCCCGGTCCCTGCTGCGAGCGGAACGCAGATTGCGTACGAACTCGAACTCGTCCCGGCCGATGGCAAAGTACCGGTCATCGATAAGGTGGAGGCTCTCGATCCTGCCACCGGGACCGTCCTTTTCAGCGCCGATGACGACCTGCTTGCTGCGATCTACCACCCGGCTGCCGTCCCGCCCCCGACCCCCGGGGAACTCTTAAACGGCACGGGAAAAGTGCCCCGGCCCCGCATTTCCATCTGGTTTGACGTAAAGCCCGGTGCCATGCCGGACCGGCTCGTCCACACCATCACCCTGAACCGGTCGGCTTCCGGCCTGCCCCCGGCAACCATCACCGGCGGGGACGTTGTTGTGCGCAAGGATGCTGCACCGGTTGTGATCGGGGCCCCGATGTCCGGCCCGGGCTGGATGGCCATGGAGACAACATCGCCGCTGACCCACCACTTCCGCGCCCAGATCACGATGAACGGGACAACCCGGGTTCCCCAGCGGTTCGCCCAGGACTGGATCCTGCTGGACCCGAAAACGGGGCAGGCCGCCAGCGGCAATGCATCGCTTGCCCGGAACTATTTCGGGTTCGGGAAGGAGATCCTTGCAGGAGCGGACGGGACCGTGGTTTCAGCTTCAGACGGCCTGCCGGACATTGAGACGATCTACTCGGCCCCGCCGGCAACCATTGATACCGCAGCCGGCAATTACGTGATCATCGATATCGGGAACCGGAAATACGCGTGCTATGCCCACATGGTCAACGGGTCCATCCGGGTAAAAGCCGGTGATGTTGTAAAGGAAGGGCAGGTGATCGGCCTTATGGGCAACAGCGGGAACTCCGATATCCCGCACCTCCATTTCCAGGTTGTGACGGGTACGCCGTCATTTTTAGGAGCGGAAGGGTATCCCCACGTGTACCGCTCGTTCGATTCCCTGGGCAGGGTCAACCAGACCAAAGCTGCAGAGCGGCAGGCCACCCCGGGATATACCATGAACCGGCTCTGGTCGGAGATGGGGATCTTTGCGGAGTATCTGAAAACACCGGTATCCCGGCAGAACCTGTTGCCGGAGAATAACGAGATCGTCAGGTTCCCCTGACGGTTCATCCCGTTTATTCAGCAAAATACCGGTCAGTGCCTGGGTGGGACGGCGAGCAGGCAAAGACGCCGGGGAGCGGCTGATCGGACGGATTTTCTCTTTCCGGGACAATGTTATTATCAGGGAGGTGACATCCCCGGGCAGTACCCTCACGTGCGGGGTCCGATCTTCAGGATCCGCTCCGTTGCCATGATCCATGCCATCCGTCCTTTCTCCGGATCTTTTCCTAGAATGTGTGTCATCATCCCAAGACCGATGGTCAAGGCATAGATGGCCCGGACCGCCTCGTCCAGGTCAACATCTCCCGGGATCTGGCCGGACTTCTGGAAACGGGCGATAGCAGTTTCGATGAGGGCGCTGTTCTCTTCAAGCAGGCTGTCGATCTTTTTGCGGAAGACCGGATCTTCCGGCAGCCCGGCCATGGCCTGGATGAAGATCGGGATGAACGGTTTTGGCTGGAGGAAGATGAAGTCTGCGGCCCGGTCGAGGACTTCATGGATATCATTCTCATCCTGCCAGGGTTCAAGGATGTGGTTGCGAATGATACGGATCAACTCAACAATAACGTCCTGCATGAGCGAACCGCTGCTTGTGAAGTACGCATAGAACGCACTCTTCGTGACGCCGACTTTTTTTGCTAACGCATCAAGGGTCAGCGCTCCCCAGCCCTCGGACGCTGCTACATCAAGCGCAGCTGCAATGATCTTCTTCCTGGCATCTTCCCGGTATTCAGCATTGATCCGTGGCATTCTTCCGCAACCCCCTGCTCCTCTCTTTTCATCTTGGATGTCCGGAAATAAAATTCTGTTCATCAAACTAAACATATGTTTAATTAATTGAACATCTGTACACTTTTCAGGGCATGAGTCCTGCAGAATACCGGAATTTACAGAGGAATGAACGATGGCCCCGGACAATGGAACACAACACGATCGGATGAGCGCGAAGAACACTGCACCCGGAAAACGGCGGGAAGGCGTTGGTCTGGTACTTTTCGGAGCCGTCCTTGCCACCCTGATTCTCATCGCCACGGCAGCCGCGGGGGACAACGGAGCCAGCTCCACGAATCCCACGGTGATTGTTAGCAACTATCAGGTGACACCGGCCGTCCTCCTCCCGGGGGACAAAGGGATGATCACGCTCACGATAATGAATACTGCCCAGAGTGCCTCCATTAAGGAAAATACCGGGAGCGTCACGGGCGGGACGTTTGAGAAGACCAGGAGCACGGACATCAATGTCTTTGTCGAGAACGTACACCTAGAAGGCAACGGCATCCTGATACTGACAAAGGACTTCGACCGGATCGGGGAGATCGGCCCCGGCCAGTCCGTCCCGGTCACGTTCGTCATCCAGGCCCCGGAGGAGAGCGGGATCTACTTCCCGGAAGCCTGGATCGACGTGAAGGACGGGAGGAGCACCCGGTATCCATTCACGGTGAACGTGAACACCGATCTCTCGACCCTGAAAAAGCCATCGCTTTCCGTTATCCAGGATCTTCCGGAACGCGTGGCGCCGGGTGAATCCTGCACCGCCCGGGTCACGATCCGGAACACCGGCCTCACCCGCGCCAGCGACATTTCGGTCACCGTCAACTCGAGTACGACATCCCTTGTTCTCACAACGCCGGGCCGTTCCTGGAGGGAGCAGCTGAATCCCGGCGAGGTGATGAACCTCACGCTCGGGTTTGCCACCGACAAGAACACGCCCATCGGCATCGATCCGGTCACGCTGGCGATATCCTACCGGAACCCTGACGGGAACAGCGAGAAGCAGACGGAGACCCTCGGGATCCCGGTGAAGGGAAGGGCAGCCCTTTCCGTCAAATCGCTCTCGACTGACCCGGTCCGCCCCGCGCCGGGCAACCCGTTCATGCTGGTCGTCCGCGTGGAGAATACCGGTACCGACCAGGCCACGTCCGTGAAGGCATCCCTCGACAGCCCGTTTTCGGGCACGAAGACCGCGTTCATCGGATCGGTTGACAAGAACAGCGATGCGCCGGCAGTCTTCTACCTGCAGGCAACAAAAGACGGCACGGTCCCGGTCAACCTGACCCTTTCCTACCTGGACGATTTCGGGGCGCACGAGATCACCGAGCAGGCCGAGGTCGCAACCGCACCCGGGCAGGGTCTCCTCCCGGCTGCCGTCATCCTCATCGTGCTCGGGATCGTGGGTGCTGCATACTGGTATCTCCGCATCCGCCCGGGGAAGTCTCATGCCGGGGAATGACGGGGGATGGGGGGTCTCGGTCTATCTCGCCACCCGGGCGATCCGGCGCGGGAACCGGAGCACGCTCCTCTTAACCATCCTGATCATAGCGCTCGTTGTGGTGCTGATGAATTTTCTCGGGATGATCATCAGCGGCGTTGTCACGCTCTATAACGACCAGATGATCGATTACCAGTACGGGACGGTCACCATCGAGCCCCGCGACAAGCAGACCATCATTCCGGAAGCCGGCAGTCTGGTGAAGCGGCTCAAGCAGATACCGGGCGTTGCCGGGGTTTCGGCCCACAGCTCCGCGGGGGTGACGATCACGAACACCAAGAACGGGAAGTTTCAGTCAAAATCCCTGGTTGCATTCAATCCCGCGGACGAGCAGGAGGTGACGGACTACCATCTTGTCCTGACGGACGGGGATTACCTCTCGGCAGGGGATACCGACCAGATTCTTATCGGCACGCTCCTTGCCGGCAACGAGGACGAGTCGCAGGACAAGCTCCCGTCGCTCGGGGGGGTGAAGGTCGGCGACCGCGTGCAGGTGGCCTACAGCAACGGCGTTAAGAAAACCTACCGGGTCAAGGGGATCTACGAGTCGCTCGGCGCCCTGATCGATTCCTCGGCGTTCATCACCCTTAACGAGATGGACTCGGTGATGCATACGGGGGATTCGGCAACGGAGATCCTTGTGCGGGGATCATCGGCAGACAATGCAATGCAGCTCAAGTACACCATCATGAGCTATGGCGTGGATGCGAAGGTCAAGACCTGGAGCGAGAAGGGCAAGGGCATCCTCGGCGACGCCATCTCGAGCCTCAACCTGATCAAGAACATCATGACGGTCGTGGCCCTGATCGTGGCAAGCATCGTGATCTTCATCGTGACCTACATCAACATCATCAACCGGAAGAAGCAGATCGCGATCCTCAAGGCGATCGGCGTCCGCAAGCAGGTCATCGTCGCAAGTTACCTCATCCAGGTTCTCTTCCAGTGCGCCCTGGGAATCGTTACGGGAGTCCTGCTGCTGAACGCGATCAGTTTTGCGCTGACCGTGTACCGTATCCGCTTTCCCATGGGGTATCTCACCCCGTCTCTCGAGTACGGTTCTGTTGCGCTGAGCGTGGTCCTTCTCTGCATTGTTGCAACGATCTCCGGGTTCGTGCCGGCCCGGCAGGTGGCAGACGAAGAGATCCTCGATGCCATGAAGGGATGACCATGATCGAGGTTGCGGAATTAAAAAAGATTTACCGGATGGGTGCCGTGGAGGTTGCGGCGATGCGGGGGGTTACGATCCGGATCGACCGGGGCGAGTTCGTCGGGATCATGGGGCCGTCAGGGAGCGGGAAGTCCACGCTCCTGCACCAGCTGGGCCTGCTCGACCGGCCCACGTCCGGCCGGATCATCCTGGATGGGACCGATGTGTCGCATCTGGATGACGAGCAGAGGACACGGTTCCGGCTCATGCACCTGGGCTATGTCTTCCAGGACTATGCCCTTGTCTCGGAGCTGACCGTGCAGGAGAATGTTGCGATCCCGGCCCTCATGCAGGGCCGGCCCCTGCCGGAGTGTTATGCCGCAGCAGCGGACGTGCTGGAGAATGTGGGCTTGCAAAAACGCCTCGGCCACCTGGTGCACGAGCTCTCGGGGGGCGAACAGCAGCGGGTCAGCATTGCCCGGGCGCTCGTGAACCGGCCCGCGATCGTCTTCGCGGACGAGCCGTGCGCAAACCTGGACACCGAGAACTCGCGGACCGTGCTCGATCTCTTCCGCACCGTGAACCGGGATCTCGGCCAGACGGTTGTGATGGTCTCGCACGAGCCCTGGCACATGGAGTACTTCGACCGGATCATCTTCATCCGCGACGGGATGCTGGACGAGGAGCGGATCGCCCGGGAGGGAAAGCAGGCGGGGTCGGGATCATGACCCCGGCCGGAACCCCCCCTCCCGGTCCCTATGGCTTTGCCGATGCCCGTGTGCTCCGGCCGGAGGCGGTTGTAACGTTGCTACATATTACCTCACGGAATCCCGCCGGAAAACCCTGATTTGTTCCGGGAGAATTACCGCATTTTTCCGAATTATTGCCTCCCGGGAAAAGGGGGGTGAGGCAAAACTGGTACAACGGGGTCCTATACGGGCCCGGATTGATTTTACCACGCCGATACCTTGAAACTAGCTAATTAGCATCAATTGGGAGCAGAAAGTCCCCTGCGATCGTACTGCGGATTGGGGATTTGGAGGGAGAAGGGGGGTCCGGTGACGAAATGATTGGATATTTTTCTCAATCTCAGCGATGAACCATATTCTGGCAATTTCGGGCCGGAAAAATGTGTGAGTGCCATTTCTTGAAAATTTTTTTAGAGATTCGATGAATGACTGACAGAATCATATTGGCGTGAAGGTGAACATTTTCATTTCAGAGCAGAAAAGAACCCAGAAAGTACGATGCGAAATCCTCTGGAGTGATCCGTTTTTTGGAAATTTCATATGCGGAATAAACCGACGTGCTTTCATGAACAAAAATGCCAGGTTGTTTTTATAATATTGGAACAGTACAATATTGTATGAGTACACTATCAAATATGGAGGCAGTACTGCTCGGACTCCTGACCGAGAAACCGATGCACCCGTACGAGATCGAGAAGAATGTGGTTGATCGCGATATGCGGGGCTGGACAGAGATCTCGATGTCCTCCATCTACAAGGTGCTCGGGAAACTGGAAAAGAAACTGCTTGTTGACGTGAAGATCGAGCAGGCCACGACAGGCATCCAACGGAAAGTGTACACGATCACTGACCGCGGGAGAATGGAAGTGAAGGAAAAAGTGCAGGAACTTGTTTCCGAAATTCCGGTGATCATTTACCCAGTCGAGCTCGGCCTCCACAACCTCCACCTCCTCTCCGGGGCAGAGTCAGAGGAAGCCCTTTCCTCCTATATCCGATCCATCGACCGTCAGCTCGATTGTTTTACCGGGCTCGAGACATATCTTAAAAACGATACCTCCTGCCCTTTTTACCGGATCGCTCTTGCAATACGCCGCCAGTATATCCTGAGGGCCGAGCGGGAATGGGCCAGGAGCTTCCTTTCTGAGGTGAAGAATGCCCACCACTAAGCAAAACCCCGGAGCTGCCATAAAGCAAAAAACCCGTCTCCACGACCACCTGGTCTTCCTTGCCGGGACGATTGGGGAGCGGCCGACAGGATCGGAACGAAACAGACAGGCTGCGCAATATATCGGGGAAACGCTTTCCGGACTCAGGTATGATATGGAATTTCAGAATTTCCCGATTGGTGAATGGAATGCTGCACGGGTGCAGCTCACCTGCGGCGATCTGGAGCTGCATGCAGAAGCAAATCCGTACAGCCCGGCGTGCAACTGCACAGCAGAGCTCGTGACGGCCGGTACGCTTTCGGAACTGGAAACCGCCGACATTACCGGAAAAATTCTGCTTGCCCATAACGAGCTGACAAAGGAGTACCTGATGCCACGGAACTTCCGGTTCTATCACCACGATGAGCACTGCCGGATCGTGCAGCTCATGGAAGAGAAAAAAGCCGCTGCCGTAATCACGGTCTGTCCCCGAAGCGACCAGCCGGTACATGTGATTATTGACGGTGATTTTCCGGTTCCTTCCTGCACGGTCACAGCACCAGAGGGCGCCGTTCTTTTGAAGAACGCGGGAAAGCAGGTTTTGCTCCGCATTGACGCCACAACCATGCCGGCTGTCGCAGCCAATGTCATCGGACGGTCAGGTGACAGGAGCGGGAAGAAGATCGTTCTCTGTGCCCATTTCGATACCAAGTTCTCGACACCGGGAGCGCTTGACAATGCCACCGGTGCAGCTGTACTTCTCGAGCTTGCCCGGGTCTTTCACGAACAGCCTGTTACCACCGGTCTTGAGTTTGTTTTTTTCAATGGCGAGGAATGCTACTGTGCACCGGGGGAATGCGCATATCTTGATGCCGGCTACCTTATCCCTGCCCGGGTGCTTCTCGGCATCAATGTTGACGGTGCAGGGCTCGCCGGCTCACCGGTCGGGATTTCCTGGTACGGCTGTCCTGACATACTTGTTGCAGATACTCAAAAATTTCAGGCACAATATCCGGGGATCGATCCCATGGACCCCTGGCCGCAGGGAGATCACATGATCTTCTTCATGCACCAGATCCCTTGTATCGCTATCTCTACCAAGGCAGACCCGGCCGTTATCGCACGGATAATCCATTCGGAGAATGACACCCTGGAGGGTCTTGACGAAGAGAAGATACAGGCTGTCATCGATCTGACAGAAAGGATCATCCGGCAGGTTGCCGGCACATCGAAGATATATTTCAAAAATATATCCTGATTCATTTCCTGAAATCAGAAATTTAAATGATTGTCGAAAAAAGTGTGTTCGAATCCTTGATCAGATACCATCAATTTCCTGATTTGCACATTTCATTTTTTAGGCTCCTCAACAGGAGTCATTCTATAACCATTTACCCAACCCGCTTAATCCGGTCCATTGCCTCTTTGAGCCGGTCCATCGAAGTAGCGCACGACAGCCGGATCCATCCCGGGGCATCGAACGCAGCGCCGGGGTTGCCGCAACAGGGCCCTTGTCGAGCCAGCGGGAGGCAACTTCCCCATCATCGCCTTTCACCTTCACGAACGCACAGAACGCCCCGTCCGCAGGGACGAATCCAGGAGGTGCCTGTCCAGTCCGGATTTGCCCACATGATGTTGAAGACATTATTCATGGCTTTCGTCACCATCTCGTTCTTCACCCAGAGGGCAACAAGGTTTGCGCGGTCCGCAGACTCGGCCTCGGGCAGCGGGAACATCATCCGTATCTCACGGCCGTCGATGGTCAGGGTCCGGATGAAGGGCTCGGGCGCAACCTGGATGCCGGAGGTCACCGGTGCAAAGGACTCGTGGACATTGAGGATCTTCTCTTTTGTTTTGACCGGGTTGTTTGCAGAGATCCGGATGATGACGCCCCTCCGTTTTGCGGCAGCGATCTGCTGCTTGATCGGATCGGGCTCCTCGGGGTAGTACAGGGTACCGGACAGGTACAGGCTGGTCCGGGCCCTCTTCATCATGCCGGAAGTAGTGGCAGCAATGTTATCGATGCCGCGGACAATCCACGTCTCCGGCGGTTCCTGTTCCACCCTTTTTTCATAATCCGGGGAGAACTCCTGGGTCATCCGCTCGATCTCCGCGACGGGGACTGCCTTCCGGCTCCCGATCGCCTCGGACGAGCAGACCGGCGAGACCTTCCCGGGCCTGCCCTTCTCGACCGTGACCCAGTTCTCCTTCCCGGGCCGCTTGATTGTCTCGTAGATCTTGGTGCGGGGAATGCCCACCTCTTCTGCCAGGGCAAAGGGCGTCAGGCTGCCGAGCCGCGTAAGGGCTGCGTATGCTTTGGATCATATGCAGTCAGCCCGAGTATCTGGAGGAGACGGACAGACTTTCGATCACCGGTCATACAGAAAGTACTCCAACAAATACCCGTATATCAGTTACAAAACCTTTATCCAGCCACCCGGGAATTCACAATTGTAATTGCGGTGAAGCAGCCTATCCGGAACTGAGCATGGCATGCGCCGCAGAAAGGTGCCGTGCGGGATCCGGACGCGTTCAGAACAGGAAGCATTCACCCATGACGGCAGACACCCGGAGCAGTGTCAGGAGCGATACCATGCCAAACCAACAAGACGGAAGACTGGAACTGCTGAGCGATAAGAACAGCGCCCTTGTCCTTGTGGACTACCAGCCCACGATGTTCTCCGGGGTCGGGTCCGGGGACAAGACGATCATCCGCAATGCCGCGTACTGCTCGGCAAAAGCCGCTGCCATCCTCGGCATACCGGTTGTGCTGACATCCATCAACCCGGCGGGCAATGGGAATTTCCTTGCCGAGATCAGCAGCCTGTTCCCGGGCCAGGAAGTCTATGCCCGGGCAGTGCCCGGATTCGATGCCTTCGAGGACGAGAAGGTCTGGAATGCTTTCAAAAAGACCGGCCGTAAGAAGATGGTCGTGTCCGGGCTCTGGACGAGCATGTGCTTTGCCTACACGGCCCTGCATGGCCTGAAGGAGGGCTACGAGGTGTACGGCCTGATCGACGCAGGGGGAGATTCCACGCCCGATGCCCACCGCTACGGGATCGAGCGGATGCTGCAGGCCGGTGTCGTCCCCATCACGGTCGAGTCCCTCGTCTCGGAGTGGATGCACACCTGGACCAATCCGAAGGCCGGCGAGCTGGTAAAGGAAGTATATTCGCGGTACGGCTACATGATCGGCCTCGGGCGGGTCTGATTTCGGGGTCCATGATGGAAAAGAAACCTTCGGACAACAAGGATCTGAAGATCACGGTCACAAAGAACGGCCCCTATGTCGTGACCGGCAATGTCCCGCTCTACCAGGAAGAGATCTGCAATGATGAGGAAGGGAACTGCCGGACCTGGAAGAAGACCAGGGAATTCCCCGTATCGGAGCCGTACGCCCTCTGCCGGTGCGGGCACTCGAAGAACAAGCCGTTCTGCGATGGCACCCATGCAACGATCGGCTTCAATGGAACCGAGAGGGCAGGAGACGAACCGTACCTGAAGCACCCGCGGATCATTCACGGGCCGGAACTGGAACTGCTGGACTACGAGAACCTCTGCGTCCATGCCCGGTTCTGCATGCGGGCCGGGGGGATCTGGAACCTCACGGAGCACTCGGATGACCCGGTTGCGAAGGCGACCGCGATCGAAGAGGGCTGCAACTGCCCCTCCGGGCGTCTCGTGATCCGCGACGCGGCAACAAAAAAGGCGATCGAGCCGGCCCTGGAGAAATCCATCGTGATCATCGAGTATCCGCCCCGGGGCGAGCACGGGCCGCTCTGGGTGCGGGGCGGGATCCCGGTCGTTTCCGCGGAGGGCAGGCCCTACAAGGTCCGGAACCGGATGACGCTCTGCCGGTGCGGGCGGTCGCAGAACAAGCCGTTCTGTGACGGGAGTCATGTGCAGCAGTAAAAGAAGACCCGAATTCTGCAACCATGAGGAAGAGTATGGCTTTTGTGAAAATTGAGTTCAACGACTGCCTGATTGCAGCCACTGCACTATCGCCCGGATTTGATGAGATTGTTACAAGGAACTGCGATCACTTCAGCCGGATCGATGGTTGTTCTGCAATCGTGCCGGAAAATCTCAATTTCTAAAAATGTCCTTTTTTCAATTGTTATTTGGACTTTTGCATCAGGTTTTTTTTAAAATGCAGATCGGCAACCAGATCCGCTCCGGAGCACAGAACGCACTGCCCGTGGTTATTGCAACACTGCTATGCCCTGACTGGAGATAACCGATAGTTCCGGAATCCAGGACAAATATCTTATGCACACTGCTTACATATTCCCAAGCAGGGAACAACGATGCCTGACACCAGCATGAATGCCCGCAGCCTCTACAAACCGGCGCAGTTTTTCCTGATCGCGTACAGCATTGCCTGGGTCTTCTGGTTCACCACCGCGTATTTCAGTTATCACGGGGGCACGGGAGGACTGCTGGGACTGCTGATGTTCCTTGGGTTGTGCGGTCCCCTTGCTGCAGCTCTCGTCATGTTCTGGAAATCAAAGAGCCCGGAGCTCTGGGACGATTACAAGGACCGGCTGTTCAGTCTCCGGCGGATCAACCCGCGGATGCTCCCGTTCATCCTCTTCCTGGTCCCGGCGGTAATGATTGTTGCGATCGGGATCTCCGTTCTTTTCGGGAAGTCTCCGGGCCAGTTCACGATCCTGCTCGGCTCCTCCTTCATGACCCTGCCCGGACTCATCGGTCTCTTCGTTGCCCCGGCCTTTGAGGAGGCGGGGTGGCGGGGATACGGGGTTGACAGCCTCAGGAGCCGGTCCACGCTGTTTGTGACCTCGCTCTCTTTTGGCCTCCTCTGGGCGTTCTGGCACACGCCGCTCTTTTTTATCAGCGGTTTCTACCACAACACCCTCCTTTCCAGCTGGCTGTATACGGCCAATTTTTTTGTCAGCGCCTTTGTGCTGGCATTCATCATCAACTGGCTGTTCTACCGGAACAACCGGAGCATAATCGCCTGTTTCCTCTTCCACCTCTCGGCAAACATCGCCATGAGTTTTATCCCGGCGGAGCAGTTCACCAAGTGTATCATCACGGTGCTGCTGCTTATCGTTGCAGGGGTAATCGTCATAATGAACCGGAAGCTCTTCTTTGAAGACAAGTGGTGCGGTGACGGGGCGCCCGGGGAGTAATTTTGGGAACTGGGCACGGGTTTCATCACGGGCCGGGCCGTAACCTTGACCCCGGCCGGAAAACCCCCATCCCGGACTCTATAGCTTTGCCGATGTCTGGTTGCCCCTGGCGGAATCGATTGTAACGTTGCTACATATTACCTCACGGATTCCCACCGGAGAACCCTGTTCTTTTCCGGGAGAATTACCGTTTTTTTCCGAATTATTGCCTCTGCGAAAGAGGGGGGTGAGGCAAAACTCGTACAACCGGGCACGATACGGGCCGGGATTTATCTCCTCGGGAGACGGGGTAAAAGAAGGGGTTCTCCGACGGAGGGGGTCCCGGCATGGCGGGGATATTCAATCCGTAGCCATAGGTATCGGGATTGAACGGATCAGCCCCGGGCGGGTACTTCACAAACACCGGCAGGTTGCCGCCAAGCATCTCGTACCCGTCCGGGACACCGTACTCACAGGACGATGTCGATCGCCGCCCGTATGTTCGCACAAACCTTAATGGCAACGGGCGTGATATGCAGTGTACGGTAACTCGTATGACAACGATTAAGGCGAAAGTCATCGATGGTTTTCATCTCGAACTGGAGAAGGGGATCCAGACGAAAACCGGTGATGAAGTGTTCATAAAAATTATAGAAAAAAAACCGGTCGCAGAGCTGAGCGCTGGGGCGGCAGTGCTCGTTTTGGGTGATATGGGGGCATCAACCCCCTTCATTAATATTGAAGATTTCAACAGAGCAAAAAATTGAAAATTGACAACATCAACCCCATTTAATTTTATTATATAATACAGCGATTTTGATTTAAGGCATAATCAAATGAATGAAACAATAATCATTACATCTGAAATGGCAATCAATTGGTTGAGTAATTTTTCATTATTGTTCCAATTAATTTGTAGTTTTTTGATTGCTTTTTTTACGATAAGTTATTCACTGTACCTTCGAGAGAAGAGAGATTTTGAAGCTGCAATCGCATGTTTTCTGGCTGAAACTGGATTTTTTCAAACATGTGTCGAAACTGATTTAAAACCCTCAATAATTTCACATATTAAAAAAATCAAGAGTCATCCTGATGAAAGAACGTTTGGATTGATGCAATTTCCTTCAATCTCGTTTAGTTCGATCGAGTTTCTATTAACACATGGTTATATTCTTCAACTAGGTCAGGACAATTTCGATACGCTAATTACTTTAAAATATCAACTGGCAAAATTAGAATATCAAAAATCTGGATATTTCTTACTTCTAAACTATCCTGAAAGACCACTTACAACCGTAGAGTTCAATAACGGTTCATACTACATGTTAATTGCCATGAAGGATCTACTTGATGCAATTGATATTTCCTTTCAAAAATTTTAACCTCCAAAATACCCGTTATCGTTTAGACAATACCTCTTCGGTTATATCCTAAATCATTAGATCCCAGAAAAATATTGTTAACTGGACCGGATACAGACTTACCCAACCTTTCGGATCCGCTCCATAGAAGCAGCATACGACAACCGGACCCATCCCGGGGCATCGAACGCAGCGCCGGGGGTCGCTGTCACATGGCCCTTCTCAAGCCAGCGTGAAGCAACATCCATATCATTTCCGGGAACCTTCACGAACGCATCGAACGCCCCGTCGGCCGGTACCGTCTCGTACCTCATCTTCTTCAGTCCGGCGATGACGTACTTGCACCGGCGCCACAATCGTTTCTGCAACACGGGGCCGGGTTAACCATTTGTCCTTTGTCTCTTCCCCCGGAGCCGGATCTGCCCGAAATAGAACATCTTGACCAGCTGGATTACCGTCACAAAGCCGATAAAAATGCCGGCCAGCCAGACAAAGAAGAGGGCCGGCATCGGAACCAGGGATAGCGTCTCCGCGAGCGGGGAGTAGGGAAGCAGGATGCCGACCAGGCAGACGATCCCGGTTGCAAGCCCGAACGTGAGGCTCGCCCTGCTCTGGAGGAAGGGGATCCTGTCGGTCCGAAACACGTGGATCGAGAGGATCATGATGATGACCGACTGGACAAACCAACCGGTCTGGAAGAGTGCGGGATCTGCAAATGCACCAAAGACGAAGATAAGAACCCCCCAGGTCAGATAATCGAACGCCGAGACGAATGGTCCGAACAGGGTGATAAAACGGGAGAGACCCGAGATATCCCACCTCCTGGGTTTTTCCAGATATTCCTTATCCACGGCATCGGTGGGAAGTGCTGTCATGGAGATATCAAAAAGGAGGTTGTTTACAAGGATCTGGATAGGAAGGACGGGGAGGAATGGGAAGAGGAGGCTTGCACCGACATTGCTGAAAATGTATCCCACGTTCACACTCGCCTGGGCGCGGAGGTATTTCAAGATATTTGCAAAAACCTTCCTCCCTTCTGTTACACCCTCCGAGAGAACAAGGAGGCTCCTTTTGAGGAGGACGATGTCCGATGCCTCCTTTGCAATGTCGACAGCGGAATTGACGGATATCGCGATATCTGCCGACTTCATCGCAGAGACATCGTTGATGCCGTCGCCAAGGAAACCCACGACATGACCGCGCTTTTTATACGATCGCACGATCCGCTCCTTCTGGTGTGGCAGGAGGCGGGCAAATACGGTGACCGAATCGATCCCCTGTTCGAGTTCCTCGTCGCTCATGTTGTTCATATCATCGCCGGTAAGAACACCGGTAACCGGAAGGTTCACCTGCCGGCAGATGCTCTGCGTCACATCCTCGTGATCTCCCGTGAGGATCTTCACCGATATCCCCGCAGCCTTCAGCTCATCAATGGCCTTTGCCGTAGTGTCCCGCGGCGGATCGCTAAAGACAAGGAAACCCGCCAGAACAAGATCCGCCTCGTCCAGCAGGCTGTACCGATCTTTACTTCCGATATCCCGGGCAGCAACCGCAATGACCCGGAAACCTTCGCGGTACAGGAAGGAGACCCTTGTATCGACACTATCCCGGGGCAGGAGACCCCTTCCTGTCCGTACCAGGTTCCCGTTATCCAGGCAGAGGGGAAGCACGTTATCTGTCGATCCCTTGCAGAGAAGGGCGGTTTTACCGCCATGAAAGGATACAATGACCGACATCCGCTTCCGGGAAAAATCGAACGGAATCTCCCCGCATTTGGTATACGAGGTGCCGTGTGCGATCTCATGCCCGACAGAGGGATGGCGGAGGACCGCTTCATCGATGGGATTGCAAAGACCGGTCTGAAACCTGCTCGTCAGGGCGGCATACTCCAGTATGGCGGGATCCTCTTCTCCATCGGGGGATATGTATGAGGTCAGGGATACTTTTCCCTCGGTGATAGTCCCGGTCTTGTCGGTGCAGAGGAGGTCCATGGCACCAAATCCCTGGATCGACCCAAGCCTTTTTACAATCACGTCCTTTTTTGCCATTTCAATGGTGCCCTTCGAGAGGTTCATGGTCATGACAAGTGGGAGCATCTCTGGCGTGATACCGACAATGAGTGCAAGCGAGAAGAGGATGGCTTCCGCGATATTTCCCTTTGTCAGGGAATTGATCACAAAGATGAGCGGTGCGGCGATCAGCATCATCACGATCATGAGCCAGGTGAACCGCGTGATCCCATGGTCAAACTCGGTCTCAACCTTCACCGTGCGGGCAGCCTTGACAACGCTCCCGTATTCCGTCTGCATTCCCGTCCTGATGACAATCCCCGTGGCGGAGCCGGAGTCAACACTTGAGCCAAGGAAGCAGATATGGGAACGCACGGCGTCATCCTGTCCGTTCTCTGTGCAGCAGCCATAGACGGGTACCGGTGTCTTCTCCCGGGGAATGGCTTCTCCGGAAATTGGCGCGTCGTTGCAGTATAAGTCAGTGGCTGAAATGAGGATCAGGTCGGCGGGAATGAGATCCCCGGCTGAGATCTGTACAACATCTCCCGGGACAAGGAGGGTGGATTTGATCTCAAGGATGGTCCCGTTCCGGTTCACACGGGTTGTCAGGGCAACAAGATCCCTCAGTGTCCTGACCTTTCCTTCTGCCCGTATCTCCTGGAACAGCTGGAGGGAGAGGCTGAGTAAGACCATGACGACAAGGACAATGGTTGTCCTCATATCGTTTAAGAGAAAGGAGATCAGAGAGAGGGTAATGAGCAGGAGCGTAAACGGGTTGCAGAGAATGGTAAATAATTTCTTAATACCGCTTAGGGGGTCGGCGGGGAAGAGATCGTTTAAACCATACCTGCGCCGGCGGGCTTCTGCTTCATCATTGGTGAGCCCGGAGAGGGACGACCTGAGCGCTGCAAGGACCTCATCCCGCCCGGGACAGCGCCGGTCCCATTCCTGGAGAAGGTCTTCCCCTGTCATGCCTGATGTAGTGATATCGGTGCCCGGATGAAAAGGTTTGGGTCGGGGGAGCATCAGTCATACAACGCAATGGGAAACCGGAGTAATAACAAGCCTGCACAGCCGATGAGAGAGAAATCTCAGCAGGTAACCCCCTTGTTATTTCCTGAAGTGTTGTTCTTACGTGCGAAAGAGGGGATTGCTATTTCAAAATCCTGTTTACAATGATCTTAACAGACAGGGAAGGTATTTTTATTTGTCAAAAGAAGAACCACACTCATCATCTTTTCGACAGGAAATTGACAGAGAGGGGTTACTACAATGGTGTATGAAGTGTCATGGGACCGGATTGATGAAGCCGCGGATGCAACCGCGGACGCCTTCATCGGAGCACGCTGCCCCATCGGGACATTTGTGTTCCAGAACGAACCGGATTCCCCGGTTCTGAAACGGAGGTTCTACCGCTCCCTTGTGACCTCCTGCTCCAGAAAGGTGGTAATCCAGGGAACATCCCCGGGTCTGGAGGCGTTGAGCATCTGGTTTCCGCCGGGCGTAGATCACTCAGAGGACACAGACCCCGACCCCTTCAGTGCAGAGGAGTTCACGGACCCAAAAACAATGGAGAAGCTGCAGGCAGTGAACAATGTTATCGAAGTGCTGACCGGGCATCTGGGCGAGGAGCCGCAATGGTATCTTCACCTCGTGGTTGTTCGCCCGCAGTTCGCTGGCCGCGGATACGCCTCGCTCCTGGTCAGGCCGATGCTGGCCCGGGCTGCCAGGGAGGGGCTCCCCTGCACCCTTATCACCCAGACCATGGAGAATGTCAGCAAGTACGAGCGCTGGGGCTTTAAGGTGGTAAAGGAGATGGCAGTGCCCGGTTCGCAGGAAAAATTCTGCTCCATGAGAAAGGATTAGGCGTCGCCAGGTGTTTTTTATAACCGGTTTTTTTTAAAAAGGATCTTTTTACCCAACCCGCTTAATCCGGTCCATTGCCTCTTTGAGCCGGTCCATGGACGTTGCGTACGACAGCCGGATCCATCCCGGGGCATCGAACGCAGCGCCGGGGGTTGCCGCCACATGCCCCTTGTCGAGCCAGCGGGAGGCAACGTCCACATCATCGCCGTTCACCTTCACGAACGCATAGAACGCCCCGTCGGCCGGTGCGGTCTCGTAGCCCATCTTCATCAGCTCGCCGATAACGTACTTCCGGCGCCGGTCGAACTCCTTTCGCATCTCCTCAACGCAGGACTGGTCGCCTTTGAGCGCCGCAACCCCGCCGTACATGGCAAAGGTTGTTACCTGGCTGATGGAGTGCTGCTGCACCTTGGACATCTCGGCAATGATCTCCTTTGGGGCCACGGCATACCCGAGCCGCCAGCCGGTCATTGCGTACGCCTTCGAGAAGCCGTTGATGGTGATGGTCCGCTGCGCCATGTCGCCAAGGGATGCAAGCGAGATATGCTCCTTACCATACACCATCTTCTCGTAGATCTCGTCCGACATTGCGTAGATGTCGTGGTCCTCGCAGAGATCCGCAACAAGCTGCAGGGATTTTTTATCGAGAACCGCACCCGAGGGATTCGAGGGGGAGTTGACCACGATCATCTTGGTCTTCTTGTTCACCCGTTCCAGAAGCGAGTCGTCGAGCTGGAAGCTCTTCTGGTTGACCGCGTGCTTGACCGTCTTCCCGCCCGCAATCTGGACGCAGGGCTCGTACGAGACCCACGCCGGGGTGAGGATGATCGTCTCGTCCCCCGGGTTAAGGACAGCTTCCATAGCCTCGTAGATCGCATCCTTTGCCCCGCAGGCAACGATCACCTGCTGGGGAGTGCAGGGGAACCTGTTCTCCTTTGTGATCTTCTCGCTGACAGCGTTCAGGAGCTCGGGTATGCCGCTGCTCGGGGCGTAATGCGTCTCGCCGCGTTTCAGGGCATCGATGCAGGCATCCGTGATGTGCTGCGGAGTGGCGAAGTCCGGTTCGCCGATCGACATGCTGATGACATCGATCCCCTGCCGCTGCATTGCCTTGGCTTTGTTGGAGATCGCGATCGTTGCCGACTCGGTAACGCCGGCGATCTTCGCCGAGAGGGGCTTCATCTCAACCGTTTGACCATCTTGATAGCTGACTCAACGGCCCGCTTTGCGTAATCGATCCGCTCGTTCGCTTCAAGCCGGGTCATACCGGGGCCGGAGATGCCAAGCGAGACCGGCTTGCCGAACTCCAGCGAGAGGTCGATGATCTTCCGGGCTGCGTGCTGTACAACGATCTCGTCGTGCTGGGTTGCACCCTCGATAACGCAGCCGATCGTGACGACAGCGTCGACCTTTCCGGCCGTGAGCAGCTTCTTGATCGCAAGCGGCATGTCGTATGCCCCGGGAACATACATGGTCTCGGTCACTTCTGCACCGAGGAATGCTGCATGTTCGCGGCCTTCAATCTCCATCATGTAGGTGATGTCGCGGTTGAACTCCGCAACAACGAATCCCAGTTTTATCGGGTTGGTGTCACACATAGTCAGATCATCTCTTTTTTATTGTATTTCATAAATCTGTACGCTTTTGCATCAGCGGCGTGCAGGGCCGGCATCGGCAAAGCCCTGGCGCTGGCCGGTACCGGCCTCTTTTTCCAGCTCTTTTGGGTGGAGCACGAGTTTCACGGCATTGACCGCATGTTCCCGGGTCCGCTGCTCCATGAGCCAGGCAAGCTCGCGGTCATCCTTGGCCTCGTCCTCGTGGACAAAGACCTCGATGATGTGCTTGTTCGTCATGAGCTGGCACATGATGAGCCCCTGGGAGGCCTCGTGGGCGCACATCTTGTCCTTGTCCTTTCCCCCGGGCATGCCCAGCGCCATGACGATATCGCACCGGCGTTCTTCGATCAGTTTCTTGCAGGCAACGGGGAGGTCTTTGACCCCGGGCACCGTTGACCGCTCGATTGCCACACTGGCATGTTTCTTGAGCTCATCGATGGCGATGGCTCCCATGTTGACGCGCGAGAAGGTGGTGTCTGCAACACCAACCCTCATCCGAGCACCTCGGCTGCGGCTTCAACGCCGTCGCCCTTTGCCTTGTACCCGCACTTCTTGAGGGCGTGCTGGGTGATGGCAAGGGTTGAGAGGATCTCCGGTGCGCCGACTGCGCCCATGCTGCCGATGCGGAAGATCTTTCCCTTGAGGTGGTCCTGGCCACCGGCAATGACAATGCCCATCTTCTTGACAATGCCCCGCATCTCGTCGTCCTTGACACCGGCCGGGTATTCAATGGCCGTAACCGTGGACGAGTAGCTGTGGAGCTTGTCGATCTTCGGGAAGAGAGGAAGACCCCAGGCCTTTGCTGCTGCCTGGACTGCTTTCGACATCTTCTGGTGCCGGGCGATCCGGGCGGGAAGACCCTCCTCCTCGATAATCAGGCAGGCCTCGCGGAGCGCAAGGAAGAGCGGGACGGCCGGGGTGTAGGGTGTCTCCATCGGGGTTCCGCCGGCACTCTTCCTGTACGCTGCAAGGTCGAGATAGTACGGCGGGTTCTTCGTCATCCGTTCCCATGCCCGGCTGCTCACCGAGACCATGGCAAGGCCCGCGGGTGCAGCAAAACACTTCTGGGAGCCGGTGATGGCGATATCAACGCCCCACTTGTCAACCTCAACGGTGTCGCCGCCAATGGAAGTGATGCCGTCCATGATGAAGAGGGCGTCGTGCTTCCGGCAGAGCTTGCCTATCTCCTCTGCCGGATTCTTGATACCGGCCGAGGTCTCGTTGTGGATGAGAGTGACTATCTGGGCGCCGGCCTCAAGCTGTGCCTTGAGGGCTTCAAGATCAACCGGTGTTCCCCACTCGGACTTGATCTCGTGCGCCTTTCCGTAGCGCTGGCTGATCTTATAGAGCCGCTCGCCGAACTTGCCGTTGACAATGCACGCGATATCCTTGTCACGCCCTACGTTGGCAACCGCGGCTTCCATGCCGGCGGTTCCGGAACCGCTGATGATTACGAGGTCATTCTTCGTTGCAAACGCTGTCTTGAGGACACGCACACAGTCGGCATACGCGGCACCAAACTCGGCGCTGCGGTGGTTTATTGCCTGGCGCGACATCGCGAGCCTGACCCGTTCCGGTATCGGCACCGGACCCGGCATCATCAGGAGGAGTTCTTTTTCCATAAGGATCTGCTCATAGTATATCTAGATAAGCACAATATATGTTTGGATGGCTGACATGGCTGACGTTGCTATCATCTCGGGATCCGCGTCGGACGCGGCAATTGCGGACAAGGTCAAACGAGTCCTTGACGAGAATAAGGTGTCGTATGACGCCCAGATCATCTCCGCTCACCGGGATCCCGACAAACTTGATGCCTACATCAAGACCAGTACCGTGAAAATTTATATTGCGATCGCAGGCCTCTCGGCGGCACTGCCGGGTGTCATTGCTTCAAAGACGGAGAAGCCGGTCATCGGGGTTCCGGTCAGCGGCACCCTCAACGGGCTTGATGCCCTCCTTTCGATAGCCCAGATGCCCAAAGGGGTGCCGGTTGCCTGTGTTGGCGTGGACAACGGGGACAATGCCGCGTGGCTGGCAGTGCGGATCCTGAAATTATTGAAACACTAACCCCCTTTTAAAAAATTATTCTGTCTGTCTGCCGGACTGTGATCGGTTCTTCCTGCCATGCGGGCAGACCCAGACACAGAGCCCGCAGACCGCGGCGCTCCCCGTGTTCTTCTCAAGTTCCTTGTAATAGCGGTCGCATCCGGCTGCATTGTACCGTGCCTCGCGGGGCTCACCGGGCGAGAAGGTCCTGCCGGTGAATGCATGGACCGGGCAGATATCAACGCATGCCGTGCATTCCCCGCACCGGGGCTCCATCGGAGAGCCGGTAGGTTTGAGCGGCGCATCAGTGAGAACGGTCACCCACCGCACCCGCGGGCCGTGATCGGGCGTGACCAGCAGGCAGCTCTTCCCGATCCAGCCAAGGCCGGCCAGATGCGCCGCGAGTTTCTGCGAGAAGATCCCGCAGATGTGCTCGTCATCCGTCCGCTTCGAGGCCGGTACGGGAAATGCCCCATACCCCTCCCGCTGGAGGGCATTTGCGATCCGGAGGGCTGCCTGGTCAAGGGCAGTGTTGACAACATCATAGGTTGTGTGACGATAGAGGATTGCTCCCTCGCGGTCCTTCTCAGGCAGAAGATCCACAACACGGTCCTGCAGCCGTATGCCAACAACCACGCCCCGAGGGTAACAGCTCGCCCGCTCCCCGCCCTGCGCCCGGATGAAGTCCCGTGCGGGGGTGAGATCCGCCACGCCAAAGTAATCCGCATCCAGGGTTCGGGCGAGATTCCGGATTTTGTTATCGATATCGTCGGACATTGGTATGTACCTGAGGTCTGTCCGGAGATTTCAGGATCGCGGTCGGTGCTGATAATCAGGACGCTCCAGAAAATCAAAAAAATCAGCAGCCGGGGGCCTCTCCCGTAAGGAGATACATTAACATCCGATAAATTACATAAAAGCAACAAAATGAAAATGCCGGGGAATCCCCATGATCCCAAAATATTACATCATCATCGCTGCTGCGTGTATCGTCCTGCTGTTTCTGGCAGATCCTGCCTCCGCAACACCGATCCCTGTCATCATCAGGGGTTCTGTTGTTGAGATGAATGAGAGCGCCCACACCGTGACCCTCCGTGCGGATTGTGAACGCTATTCGTGCCGGTATAATGTCACCGGGCTTTTTGTGGGCCGCGTGCCCAACAGGGAGATTTTTTCCCGGGTAAAACCGGGCGAGGTTGTTGAAGCGGTCTTCAAAGACTGGATCTTCCAGATCACCGACCCGTCTTCGGGATATATCGTCCCCTCCAGAGACACACACAATATCCGCCAGTGGTACACCATACAGAGCCTTGCACACGGGGACAACGGAACCCTTGTCAGCACGGAGCTGTTCGGCGATCCCGGGTATGTGGATACACCCCTCGATGCGGGCTACCGGGTGGACTACCGGCTCTCCGGGTCTGCACCGCACGCTTATGATTACGCTACATTTCCGAGGGACACCCTTGCAAATACGTCCGTGAGGAAGGATGCGGAATTCAGCAGGTCGGTCGTTCTTGCCACGGGAAAGGTTTGCCGTTATTCCGATACCCGCGACAACACAACGATAACGATCCAGTTTATCGGGGGGTACGATGCCGGCGGTATGGAGGGGAAAGCCTGCCCCTGTGCAGATTATCACATCCGCGTACTCTCAGAGAAAGACAGGACTCCCCTTGCCATGGGTCGGGAGGAGGAATCCGCAGCCCCTCACAAGTCCCCGAGCGGTCCACTGTTGCCCGTTCTCGTTGCCGGTGCGATGATACTTGTTGCCGGCTTCCGGAGGATGCAGGAGTAAGTCCGTGCACGGAGGGAGGTTTCCGCCAGGAAAATCCCCCGTTCGCCTTTACGGATTCTGCATCACGAAGAACGTATACCCGTAATAGCGCTTGTACTGCCGGTACATGTCCGCCTCGTGTTCCAGTGCATCGAGGAGGGCGGCGTTGCCGGGATCCGATCCGTGCGTTTTCCGGAGTTCCGCGATCCGGGCAAGCATCGGGACATGGTAGTTATCCCACCACCCGGCTTCCGGCAGCCGGTATGTTGCGACGAGCCGGAGCCCGGCCCACCTGACCCGCTCCTTCATCTCCTCTTCGGGTACGGGGACGTATCCCACGCTCTCCCACCATTTCATGAGCTCTTCCGGGGGATTTGCTTCGAACCAGTCGGCATCGGACACGACCATGTACCCGCCCTTTTTCAGGAGGGGCTTCCAGAGGTTGAGACCCTGCTCGAACCCGACAATGAAGATGGCCCCTTCGGACCAGATGAGATCGAACGATCCTTTGTCAAAGGGCAGGGTGTCCATGGAGGCACAGACCGTTTTGACCCGGTGTGTCATGCCGGCCTGTTCTGTCCATGTATCGATCGCGTCCAGGAACGGCTGGTGGTTGTCGACAGCAGTGATCGTGCCGGTCGTGAGCTTTGCGAGATCCCGTGTCTGCGTGCCGCTCCCGCATCCCACGTCAAGAATGGCAGCATCTCCGGGGAGAGGGGGAATAAATGAGAACACTTTCTTTGTCGCACCTGCACAGCCCGGCCCCTGGCGGGGAAGAGACTCGAAAATCTGGTAAAAAAACGGTGGTAATGACATGATGTTCAAAAGGTTATGGAACGGAGGTTTGAGTGCTTTGTGGTCGAAGTGGCAGGGAGACGACGGTACTTGTGCAGGGGATGACGGATGCCCGCACGGGAAAAAACGGAAAAAAGAGAGACAGGAAAATATTCCTGTTCCCGTGGCATCTCACCGGGTTTTTGGATTGAGGGGGAGTCGGAAATGCATGATGATTTCGTTGCTCTGGAGGAGGGAGCCTGCCGGCACCTCAGGGAAAATGACGGCAGTCCCATGGAAGGGTTCCCATAATGCCGAAAGCGACCGGGGCGTTGCGGGCTGCCCGGAAGAGCAGCGGGAGGTGGCTTTCCTGATCCCGGATTTCACCCGGTCATGGTCTGCGTTCACGGTCACTCATTCCAGCCCGGGTCTTCCCGGATCTGATCACGAGGTTGGTGCGGGGGAATAAAAAGGACGGGATATTGGAAAATAACGCGGGAGATTATTCCACACGGCCGGTTGCAGTCACATCTGCCCGGATTCTGGGATGCTACCGGGCACGCAGGTCTTGTCATCCCTTCGGCCCGGTGTCGTTCACTCCAGGGGTTTGTTGACGGATCCCGATCCGGGTGCGGGAAGCACCGAAGATCGCTTGAACCCTTCGGGATCACAATAGGCTTCAACCACCAGGTCTGCCTTGCGGTGAGTGGCATCGCCCGCGACAGGACAGGGAGGCGTTCCCCCATGCATCCATGCCATGGTATTGAGCAGGAGCGGGCCTTTTCCGGTCATCATGATCCGCGTACTGGCAGCCCCGTACCGGATCCGGAGCGCTTCAAGGGCACTGACCGTATACCGGATCACCTCGGTCTGTTCCTCATCCGGCGTGTCCTGCTCCCGGGCCCGGTCTCCCGTATGGCTGGCGGGCACGTCATTCCTGCACGTACGAATCCCGGCCAGGCGGTGTTTCCCGTCACGGGAGACCGTGTCCACGCAATATTCTGTCCCGACCAGGCACTCCTCGACCAGCACCGCGGCATTTTTCTCCCCGTTCTCATGCATTGTCGTAAGGAGTTTCCGGAATGCCTGGAGCACTTCTTGTTCTGAAGTGCAGTATAGGATTTCCATTCCCGATGCACAGTTCGCCGGTTTTATGACAATCTCCCCAAACCTGCGGGACCTGTACCATGCAAGGAGATCGATCTCGTCGGAGGCAAGTATGAACTCCTTTGTCGGGACGCCCGCATCGATTAAGGTCTGCTGCATCTGGAACTTGTTGAACCTTGCAGCGGATCGCCGCGTCCCGTTCGTGCAGAGGTTCATGCGTTCGCTCAGGGTGTCTGCAAGCAGGAGCCCCGTCCCGCTCCCGGGAATGATACCTATCACGGCATAGTCGTCAAGTTCGCGGAGGACCGCGCCGGGATCGCCGGTAAACACAATCGTTTTCTCGAACAGGGCTTCCTGCAGGCCGGCGTTGCCGGAATGCCGCTGCAGGTCCTCTGTCTGGAGCTCTTTAGTGCTGAGTACCCCGATGCAGGAGATCCCCTGTGCCCGGAATCGGGACGTGAGAAGCCGGCCCGTGACGGTAAAACCGTCAACGATGACAACTGCTCCCGGCTTGTTCATGCAACCCCACCGGCACCTTCCCGGGGGGGGATCCGGGATTTGCGGGGCATGGGGCAGGAACCCGCCCGGAGCCGCTCACCGGGGGGACCATGTCCACACGCTCTTTGCACCCTGCTGGGACAACCGGTACTCCCCGCGTTGTTGCGCTCCGGGGCTGGCGGGGGACGATTAAGCCGGCGCAGTCCGGGGTTTGAAGAAGATATATGCCGGGGAGGCGGGGTTTTGCAGGAAAACCTGAGGCGTTTCTGATAATGTCCGGTGTCATCCGGCGGCCGGGTTTTCCGGTGATGGAGATCCCTGTTTTTCCCTCAGGTCCAAAGCAATTGATCTGCATGAAAATTCTCCTTGATCGGTTGTTGCAGAGACTGGTTTCATACACGCGGGTATAAGGGGCAGGAAGTTGGAAAAAAAGGGGATGATTTTTTCCATTCCCTAAGGAACGGAGCAGCCGCAGGCGGGCAAAAAACGAATTTAAATAGTTCTCTCCTGAACTAGTACGTACCAATGTACCCGGACCCGATTATGTTCCAGCGGATGGTGGAAGAGGAGAACCTCTCCGGCGCCGGCAGGCAGACCCTCCTTGCCCTGTATGACGGCCCCCTCCGCCTCCGCCAGATCCTGGATATGGTCAATACCCCGGGGTGCGGAACCGGAGGAAAGAACATCACCGAATCCGCACTCCGCAAACGCCTCGACGTCCTGATCTCCCGGGGCATACTTGCACGGGCAGGCAGCGAACGCACCAATCCCTACTACTACATCCGCCGCCCGTGGATCTTCAACAAGTACGTCCTTGTCCGGTGCCGGGACAAGCCGGGCAAGGAACTCCTTGAATTAACCATCCTCCTCCACGAGATCTCCCAGATGGCAGCCGGGGGGGATGCCCTGCTCCCCCAGCCGAGGTTTATTTCTGCCGTTGGCGAGCGAACCGAGCGCAGCCACCAGGTAGAAGACGATTTTGCCGCCTTCCAGAAACTCCTGGGTAACAAGACTGCCATCGGAGACTGCCTTGAGACTATCTACGAGGATATCTACGAGGGGAAGGTGCCGGCAAGCGATATCGATGCCCTGGTTGCCCGGGACTTCCTCCGGTTCGTGGCAACAGCCCCGGATGAGGAGCGGGAGATTCAGCTGTGCTTCTGGTATGCGGCCTTCTTCCATATTCTCGACCGGTACCCGGAGGCCTTCAGGGCATTCCGCAGGGGAGTGGCTCTTGCCGGGGAGCAGGGACTCGATCTACCTGCGATCCTGTCAGGCCAGAGAATCTCGGAAGGGCACATCCTCCTGGACCTCAATGATTTTGCAGGGGCAAAAGAGGCGTTCCTAAAAGACGGCCAGATGAAAGGAGCAACCCCTTTTGCAAAAGCGAAAAGCCTGTTCGGCGCCGGCGAGGCGGAACTCCTCATGGGGGACGCGGACTTGTTGTTTGTCCAGGGGCGCTTCAGGCAGGCGCTGGCGCTCTGCACCTCCGCAGATCCCGCAATTAAGGATCCTGATGTAATGGAACTCCGGTCAGACATCATTCGCCGGATTGGCTCAGTCCACCGGGTGATCGGGAAATTCGATGAGGCTGAGGCATGTTATGAAGAAGCAGAACGGGTTTCCGGCAGCAGCATTTCCCGGAGTCTTGTCATGCTCCTTCCCGAGAGGGGGGAACTCATGCGGGCACGTGCATTTGCTGCACCTCCCGATGCGGCAGGGGAATATCTTGCCGGGGCGGAGAAGAGATTCGAAGAGGCAAAAGCTGCATCCCAGCGGATCCGGAATATCACCTGGTTTGCAGGCTGCCTTGTCGGGGAATGCGAGCTGGCTCGTATTGCTTACGAGCGGTTTGACAAACCCCTCCCGAAAAACCTGACCGCAAAATATGCAAATGCGTTTGAGATCTATTGTCAGATCTCATCCCGGTGGGGCATTGTCCAGACATTTATTTCCGAAGCGCTCCTCTATCATGCCGCTTCCGATGTGCTCCCGGATATGTATGCCATCACGGCCGATAAGCTGGCGCAGGCAGAGGTCTTTGGCAGGGAACTCGGGCTCAAACGGGAACTTGCGCTTATCAGGCAGCTCAAAACCGGGGGGAAAACCGAACCTGAACTCAACCCGCTCACCTTTCTCTGATATCGAGATTTGAAATTTGTGATGCGAGGTTTTGGGCTAAGATTGGTCTAAAAAATCCCTATCTGTTATAGTTTCATATTTGCCAAAATCTGAATTACATTTCGGCTCCATTAGAGTGCTTTATTGCATTCTATAAAATTAAAGGTCGCTCAAAATCCGTTTTGATGACAAATCACTAGAACGGAAGATACAACATCATTTTACCATTATATACATCAAATATCCATGTAATTTTATGATATGTCCAAAATGTGGTACCAGATTACCAAAGGATGCTGTAAAATGTCATTTTTGTGGATATGAATTTATTGAAAATTCGCATCAATGTCCAATATTAGGAGTGCAAAATGCCAATTCCGAAGATCCTAAATGGAGAATAACTTCTTATCAATCTGCTCAAATCAGCATGTTATCTGTAATAATGGCAGCCTTTGCTTTTGTTTTTGCATCATCCAGCGTATTATCGGAAGCAACATTTCCAAAATATAGTATTACTATTAAAAATGTAACAACATCATATCCTACACTTTTTACCGTTCAAGGATTTAGTTTTCCAGTCATACTAATACCATTTTTATTCTCCATTTTTGTTTTGGCGGTCATATTTGGGGTTTTTCTCTTTTTAACACGCAGGGATGAAGTGCATTATGAAAAGGAAAAATAAATAGACACAATATCAAAAATTATAATTTTTCTTTATAACCCAACATTGAATTTCCTTTCCCTTCGCAATCTTTGGGCTATATTCTCTCTCTAAATTTGTCGAGTATATTCTCGTTGTGCTTCTCGCGGGTCTTGATGATTCTTGATTGTTTCAAATGTAGCAATCCATTGATTTATTTTAGGTGTACTTTTTGATGCCATAATGAAAATTCTTGTAGCCAACTTCCAGAAATTGGATTTTCAAAAATTTGAACTCCAATTTTCATATTTCTGAATAAATCATTCGATTCCGTATTATTCTGAAATTAGCGGGCATTCAGAACCGATTCTAACCCCTAAAATGAATGCAATACGAATACTAAATATTGAGATTTGGCAGCCCGCATCCGTCAATAGCAGGTGGGTGCGAAGGATTCTTCCGGGTTCATAACCCGCCCAATGCAGAAAAGATCCATACCCTCATCATTCTTCAGATGCAATATCTCTTTTACATGAACGAGGACAAAGAGAAGCACATTCTTCTGCTCGTTGCCTCCCTGGCATCCTTCCTCGTCCCGTATACCGTCTCGTCCTTAAACGTAGCCCTCCCCGCCATCAGCGCCGCGTTTGGCCTCGATGCCGTAATGCTCGGCTGGGTAACGTCGGCGTACCTGCTCACGGCTGCGATCTTCATCGTGCCGTTCGGCAAACTGGCCGACATGTACGGGAGGAAACGGTTCTTCATCCTCGGAAACATCCTCTTCGCAGCAGGATCGCTCCTTGCAGCCCTCTCGTGGTCCGGCCAGGTCATCATCATCGCCCGGATCATCCAGGCACTCGGGGGAGCAATGGTCTTCTCCACCTCGATTGCGATAGTCACCACCGTCTTTCCCCCGGGCGAGCGGGGAAAAGCCATCGGGATCATCACCGCTACCGTGTACGCCGGCCTCTCGCTTGGGCCCTTCATCGGCGGGATCCTCACCCAGAACATCGGCTGGCAGAGCATCTTCCTTGTCAATGTTCCTCTCGCAGTCCTGGTGATCATCCTCACCCTGCTCTTTATTCCCGGTGAATGGGCGGAGACCGGAGACCGGCGTTTCGATCTGGCCGGGGCAGGACTGTACGGCGTGATGCTGTTCGGCTGCATCTATGGCCTCACCCTGCTGCCGTCTGCCACCGGCATCCTCTGGATGGCGCTCGGCCTCATCGTCCTGCTCCTCTTCCTCTGGTGGGAGCAGCGCATTACGGCACCGATGGTAGACATCGCACTTTTCAGGTCGAACCCGGTCTTCCTCTTCTCCAACCTTGCAGCCCTGATCAACTATGCCGTGGTCTTTGCCGTAGGGTTCCTCTTAAGCCTGTACCTGCAGTTCAACCGGGGCATTGATCCCCAGACCGTCGGCCTCATCCTCATCGCCCAGCCGGTTGTCCAGGTGATCGTCTCCCCTGCCGCAGGTCACTTCTCGGACAGGATCGAACCCCGGATCCTTGCAACGGCCGGCATGGCCCTCACCACGGCCGGCCTCGGCATCCTGATGTTCCTCTCGCCTTCAACCCCGCTAATGGTCATCATCGCAGGGCTCGCCATCCTCGGCCTCGGGTACGGCCTCTTCTCGTCGCCGAACACGAATGCCATCATGAGTTCCGTGGAGATACGGCATCTCGGGCTGGCGTCCGGGATGGTCTCGACCATGAGAGCCATCGGCCAGATGCTCAGCCTTGCGATTGCGATGCTCGTCTTCTCCGCCATCATCGGGACGGTCCAAATATCGCCCGATGTTTATCCCCAGCTGCAGCAGAGCGTCAATATCGCATTTGGCGTCTTCTTCATCCTCGCACTCATCGGGATCGCTGCTTCGTATGCCCGGGGCACGGTCCGGGGCCGGTGAGACGGGAATTCCGTTCCCCCTCTTTTTGGATCAAAGGGAGATGATGAGGGGGAGAGCCATGCCGTTGCCGTTAACCGGCCTGCCGTTCAGCAGCAATAGAGATTTTTGACAAGAGTCATGACCGCCATCCCTTTTTCAGTAAGGCTGTAAAGCCCCGCCGGTTCGGTCTTGACGACAAGGCCGGCCTCGACCAGTCTTGTCACGTGGAAGAGGAGATGCCCGCCCTTGTAGCCGGTCAGGGCGCTCAGCTCCGAGTAGGACATGCTGCCGCTGAAGAGTGCCTTGAGCATGGCAAAGCGGACGGGGTGGGAGAGCGGTTCGATGAGGGTAGAGATGACCTGCCCGTCGGGCAGATCGGCAATGTACATATCCGGTTTCTTCTGGCGGAGCACCTGCCGCGTTGCCGAGAGCCTGCCAACGGCCTGCATCAGGGAGTCGCGCTCCTGACAATAGGTGTCGTAACAGGACCGGCAGGGAGGCCGGTCCAGTTCCGGGTAGCGGACGAGCAGCTCCTTATCCTGCTGTACCTGGGCTGAAAGGAACCGCTCCGCCTCATCCGGGTCCATGCGCTCGGCAGTGTCCTTGAGCCGGCAGAGAAAGAAGTCAATGCACTCCGACCGGTTGAAGAGCGAGCAGGGATCCGGGCAGACCGTATCGAACTCCCGCCTTGCAGTGGAGAGGATGAAATCGAGAAGGAGTCGCTGGTGGCTCTCTGCCATCTGCTGGCGCATGGACTCGATCCGCTCCTCGATGATGAGCCCCTGGAAGGACCGCAGCTCGGCAATGACCGCGTCGCTCGTCTGCCGCTGACCTGCCTGCAGTTCGCGGAGGGTCTTCTCGATCTGCACGATCCGTTCCTCGATCTCGTCCTTTCTCATGATGTGTATCCTGTGAGTATACTGGAATTACCTTATTTTATATTTTGTTTTTCTTCCCACGATCTGGTATGACCATGAAAAAGGCCACAGGCAGGGCATTGCCCAGAACCGATCAGCCGGATATCCGGGCATGCTGCGGGTTTCACTGCAGCAGTTGCCCATCGTATAAGATGAACGCCAGGACCGATGCCGACCGGAAGCGGGTGAGCGAAGGGTGGCAGAAACTCTACGGGCTTGCCATCCCGCCCGAAGCTCTCTGCTGCGACGGCTGCCTTGAGCCGGACGAGAACCACCCCCACCGTATCGGGGGTGCCTGCCCGACACGGACATGCGTGCTCGAAAAGAAGATAGCCCACTGCGGGGAGTGCAGTTCGTTTCCCTGCGAGGGGATGGAGAAGCATTTCCAGTCGGTAGAGACCGTAGTCCCCAAAGCAAAGGAGATCCTGACGCCGGAGGAGTACCGGGATTTTGTTGAGCCGTACCTGGCCAGGGAATTCCTCACCGAGCAGGCAGGGAAATAATCTTTTTTCTTGTCCTGGTCCGGCTTCCCGCAGGGTTACTTTCGCACCCCGCAGGCTCTTCTTTTATGCTGCCCGGGCCACAATCCGGAGGTATGACAAAGAAAATCGAGACTGTCTGCGGCTATTCCTGTACCGGATGCGAGCACCATGAGAAGGAGTGCCCTGGATGCGAGGCAACGAAGGGCAAGCCGTTCTGGACCGCGTTTGTGGACGCGGATGCCTGCCCCGTCTATTCCTGCTGCACCACGGAGCGCAAGCTTCCGCACTGCGGGAAGTGCCCCGACCTGGTATGCGAGCGGTTCACCCGTTTCAGGGACCCGGGTATGAGCGACGAACAGGTGAAGACCGGGCTTGCTGATATGGAGCGGGAGCTCCGGGCAAGAAAGTAACCGGCCCGGTTTCTTCCGGGCTGCCTTTTTTTAATTCACCTGCGGGAAAACAAGGGGGGGTCCCCACCAACCCCCCCTCCATTTTTTTTCACAACCGGGCGAACCCCCCTCCCTGACCCCGGGGGGGGTATGCTGACTACCCCCCCAACCATTCAGGCCCGGCAGTTCCTCTTACTCAATTGTGGGAACCATGCGATTCTTACGACCACGCCGGGGGACCACACGAAATGCCAGACAGGCGGTTGCACAAAAGGAGGTGTTACTCATAATTGAGGCGGGGGGTGCCCGGGGGACCACCCCCTCGTTTATTTTTTAAAACGATCGGACCCCCCCTGCATGGGGGTGGGGGGGTCAGCTGGAGGAGCGGGTTTTTTATTGGGGTGGGAATGGGATCGGTTCCGATCGTGTGTTCCAGTCATCCTCAAAGGTTGCCTGGATTTTCGAGAGAGTTGCGGGATCCGCAAGAAGGATCCCGAGTTCCCGGTCCGTATCCAGGTGCTGGGTCTCGAAGTTCTGGGACCCGGCAAAGGCCCGCTGCGCGACGGTGCCGTAATCGGCGATGAGCACCTTGGCATGGATGTAATATGAGGTCCCCTGCCGGATAGAGACCCCGCTACCGGCCAGCTGTTCAGCGGCCTTGAGCCGCTTCTTCCCGCCTTCGGCAGGATCGGCGATGAGGATACGGACCGATACGCCCCGCTTTGCCGCACGGCTCAGGTTCTCCACAACCAGCGGGTCCTCCAGATTCTCGTTGTAGATGATGATGTCCGAACGGGCACCTTCGATAAGCGACAGGATCGTTGCCCGGGCATGGTCCGGGCTCCAGACCAGGGTCGGGACATGATACGTTGCGGTCCGGTTGTTCCAGTCGGCATCGAAGACTTCCTCGATCTCCTCAACCTCCGTGAGGTTGTCGGTCCGGATGATGAAATCCCGGGTCGACGTGAAGGTGTCGGGTTTCAGGTTGCAGGTCATGATGAGCGAGTACTTCCCGTCGATGGTGAAGGTCTTCTGGTGGGTTTTGGGGAAGACCGCGGGGCCGGGCCGGGTGAGAACCCCGTACGCTTCCAGCTCCTGCATGCGGGGCAGGTTCCGGTCGGTCACATTGGATTCGGGATCCTTGCCCCCGTCATAGATGACCCGGACCGCAACCCCGCGAACCGAGGCGTTCTCGAGCGCTGCCATGGTCTTCTTGTCGTTCAGGTTGTAGATGGTGAGGTTGACGGACCGCTCGGCGGAGTTGATGGCGTCAAGGATGGGCCCCCTCCCGTTATCGGGTTCGATGAAGAGGGTGTACGGGGAGGAGGAGGATATGACCGGGGTTCCCGGTACTGCCGTGGGCGAGCGGGAGAAGAGCCCGGCAATTGCGGGGCTGGACCCGGATTCGGCTGCAAGGAATCCGAGGGATGCCAGTATGACAAGAAAGAGCAGGATGAGAACTCCATTTTTCTTCTGCATCGGGATCAGGAGAAGATGGACTGGCAGGGATATACAGGTAGCGGAACGGATCGGGAGGGGATTTTTTCCGGGGGAGTCACCTTGTGATTTCCGTTCCCATCCTCAGAACGGGAAAATAATTCTTTTTGCCTGCGGGGGAAGTTCAAGCCGCATCACAGTATCATTCGTATCCGGTCTATCCATGGTAGTGCGTTGCGGTCCACCGGCCCTCGATCTTCTGCCAGATCCACGTCTCGGTAAAGGATGAGGCTGTCGATTCCCCGGCTTTCGTCTCGGTCCGTCCTTCACCATACCCGATCCATAACGCGGACTCGGGGCCGAGTTCGATCGTCTCCGAATGCGAGATATGGAACTTCTGGGACTGCAAACGCTGGTATTTCTCGCGAAAGTGGGAGAGGAGCAAGTTTCGGGTGTAATGCATGTTGTCCTGGAAGAATACCGCATCCGGATCGGCTGTCAGGTACGAGAACGTCCTATCGGCATCTGCCTTTTCTGCTGCGGCAATTATCTCCTTCATGATTACCGTTATCTCCGCAACAACGGAACGGTGTCCCGCAGACTCATTGTTCCTGATATGCTCTCTCATAATGGGAGGTAGCTTCACGGGCATAAAGTATGTTCTTATTGTGGCGGAGCAGATTCCCGCAGAGAGGGGCCCAGAAACAGCGGCAATAGTTCCGACGATCTTTTCAAAGGCTATTTGTAGGAACCAGATCAAGAGGGGGTATACGTCACATCACTGGTGCTGTTCAGACAATCGGGTGTCAGGCAACTCCGGTACCGTTGTGAACCGGAAACAAAGGAGAGGGAACAGTGAAAACTATCATCAATAATGGCCAGGTCCTGAATGTCCACACGTCACAGTATGAGAAAAAGAACATTGTCATCGAATCCGACAAAATCACCGGCCTTGCGGATTCGCCCGTTACCGGCGAAAAAGGTGATGTGGTCATCGATGCCGCGGGAAAATATATTATCCCCGGTCTGATCGATGCACACGTGCATATCACCTCTGCGACCGTGGACCTTGCAACGCCTCAGTTGCCCATCACCTATACAACCTGCTGCGCAGCGAAAAACCTCGCTGATGCATTGCTCAGAGGGTTCACCACAATGCGGGATGTGGGCGGGGCCGACTTTGGACTCGCTATGGCAGTGAACAACGGGATGGTAAAAGGATCACGACTGTTTTATTGCGGGCGGGCCCTGAGCCAGACGGGGGGACACGGGGATTTCCGGGCAATGACCTATGATGGCGAGTATGGCGCACCCATGCAGTCATCGGCAACCACCATCGGCCAGATTGCTGACGGGGTCACCGAAGTGCGTCGAGCCTGCCGATCGGAACTTCGGAAAAATGCCTCCTTCATCAAGATCATGGCAGCCGGAGGAGTTGCGTCACCGGATGATCGTCTCACCGATACACAATTCAGCGGGGAGGAACTAACAGCCATTTATGAAGAGGCACAGGCCAAGAGCACCTACATTGCCGCCCATGTGCTCTCACCAAAAGCCATCCAGATATGCCTGAAGTATGGTGTCAGGAGCATTGAGCATGGCAACCTGCTCGATGAAGAGACTGCCGTGATGATGAAGGAGAAGGGAGCTTACCTGATCCCGACCATTATCACCTACGACGCGCTCGCAAGAAGGGGCGCCGATTACCAGTTCCCTGAAGAAAGTATCAAAAAGCTGGGCTCCGTGCGGGTACAGGCACTGGAGGCAGTTAAGATCGCCAGGAGACACGGGATAAAAATCGGTTTTGGGACCGATCTGCTGGGACCGCTCTGGGAAGAGCAGATCAATGAATTCACGCTGCGTTCCACGATTGAGAAGCCTATCGACACGATCATCTCGGCAACGAAGATCAATGCCGAAGTGCTGAACCAGTCCGGCAACCTGGGTGAGATATCCGAGCAGGCGTTTGCTGATATCCTTATCCTGGGAAAAGATCCCCTTAAGGAGATTACCGCAATCACGGACAACAGAAATATCCAGGTCATCATGAAGGCCGGAACGATCTATAAAAACACCCTGTAAGCAGACGTGCCCGACAATTACCATACTACGAGAGGTTCCAGATACCATTGAGGGAGAGATTATGCCGGATACTGACGGTGAAGAAGAATTAAAATTTGAATCTGCCTGCAGGTTCGTGATCCGTCTCGGGACGCTGACTCATGGCTATGGCCCCCATGCCAGACGCCTTGAGTCGTACCTCTCCCGCGTCACAACCGCTCTCGGGTACCGGGGGATTTTCTCATCTGCGCCAACCAGTCTCTCGTTTACTTTTATGAAGAGGGATGACGATCTCTGGCAGAAACAGCACCTGGTTCAGTTATCAGGAACCGGATTTGATCTGGCCAAACTCGCGAAAGTTGGCGAGCTGGTAAATGACGTTGAAGATGGCCGGGTCAGCCTTGATCGGGCAACCGAAATTCTCGATGAGATCGATGCAATGCCCCCGCCCTACCGGAGCTGGATGGTTGCCCTTGCCTTTGCCCTGTGCGGCGCAGGTTTTGCCGGGTTCCTCCAGGGAAGCTGGCTGGATATTCTGCTTGCAACCCTGTTCAGCCTGGTCATTTTTTTCATGGTGACGTACTCGGGACATTACTCGGGGCGGTTTGCCAACTGGACACCGTTTTTGTGCGCCCTGGTCGCGGGTGCGCTCTCGGCCCTGGCCGGCGTCCTGGTACCGGGGACAAATGTGTACCTCGTGACGCTCTCGGCTATCATTTACCTTATCCCGGGATTCTCCATCAGCGTAGGCGTCATAGAACTGACCACAAACCATTACATTTCCGGCATTGCCAACCTTGTCAACGGCCTGATCTGCCTGGCTCTCCTCTTTGCCGGGTCCTGGCTGGGAGTCACCCTGGTCGGGGTCCTCATGCCATCCCATACCGTGGCAGCAGGATCCATCAGTCCCGTCTGGGTCTGGCCGTTCGCCATGCTGCTGGCAGCAGGGCTTATCATCGCCTTCCAGACACCGCCACGGGATCTCTTCTGGGCTCTCGCGTGCTGTGCGGTTGCCTGTGCCGGGATTGTGCTGGGCATCCATATCCAGGGCAGCGATATGGGGAACTTCCTTGGAACGGCTCTTGCGATGATCTTTGCCAATATCTGGGCAGACAGGACCAACCGCCCCACGTCCATTGTCATTCTTCCCGCGTTCGTCTTCATGGTCAGCGGGAGTATCGGCTTCCGCGGGCTGGTGGCCATATCTGCCGGCAGCACGGCTCTCGGCATTTCTGAATTCACCCACATGTTTATCGTGGCAATAACCCTCGCAGTCGGTCTTGTTGTCGGGAACCTGGTTTACAAGCCAAAAATCTCGCTCTGAAAAGCCCACCGGTTTTCTGGTCGGTGCATCAGGATAGATCGGGAAGGTGTGATCGGGAATAGTTGTCCCGGCAGGCTCATTCCTGTTTTTTTCAGGAACAGATGTCGCAATCTGCGTCAGCCTTTTTTTATCGTAAAAACCGCTGCGGGCAAAACCCACATCGTGTTTGCACAAAAAAAGATCGCAATCAATCTCCGCAAAAAATCTTCAATCCCCCCCTCATCCCCTGCTCATATTTTTTTAATCAAGGTGCGGCTGAAAAAATATAACCGACCTTTCGCAGTAACATATCCGAGTTTTGAATAAAGTAATACTTAGAAATATATCTTAGTACAGCGATAATCAAAATGTGCCAGACATAACCGGATTAACCTCGCAGAATTTCACATCGAAG